>JAABUT010002565.1_pt1 | contig 17172 bp, 15 predicted proteins | sample 5559281 | NCBI WGS metagenome assembly JAABUT01 (sample SAMN10711880, study PRJNA513359) | rock metagenome | isolation source: Antarctica rocks | place: Antarctica: Victoria Land, Ricker Hills nord | collected 2016-01-04 | reverse complement strand
TGAACAGCCAGTTGGAAGCGTGGGGGGTACAGCGGCTGCACGCGCGGACGCACGAAGGCTGGCTGTGCAAGGTGCTGGCCTCGCTGTTTGCCCTTCTCTGCGTCAACGCCGACTAGCAATCACGGTTACTTTGTATAACGGCCTAAAGTGATCATTCATGACGCACCGGCGGAAAGACGCCATCCTTCGCCCACGTCGCATCGTCGGACACACTCATCGACCGCCCGGTCACGCGCAGCGCCAGGGTCGCGATTATCGCGATCGCGCTGCCGAGAAAGAGTCCACCGAGCACATCGGTGGCGTAGTGGGTATCGAGATAGACGAGGCTGTACCCGACGAATCCGACGGCGATGATGACAATTGCGGCGGGAATGACACGCCGCCACCCGTGCAGCCGCGTGCCAATCAGGTACGCGAGCAACCCATACGTGACAATCGTAATGACGGTGTGCGTGCTGGGGAAAAGGTAGCCGAAGACGTGCCCGTACCCCCGGCAGCAACCGGACACTCCCCGCGTGCGCTGGAAGACGCCCTTCAGAAAAAGGGTGACGAGCGCCGCGCCGACCGTCGCCGCGCCGACGAGCACGGCGGTGCGGCGATGCCGGAGATACCGGAGGGCGAGCACGGTGAGCGGGGCGACAAGGATCGTCGCCGTGCCGATGTCGGGGCCGAGGTGCATGAACCGGGTGCGGAAGGAGGTGTCATCCTCCTCATCCTCGTAGCGCGCGGGCACATCGCCGCGCACCGCATGGTGCACGCGCGTGTCGAACGCGAGCGTTCTGCCGGAGCGTACGATCACGCCGAGGGCGACAACGAGCACGAAAAGCAATGCGGCGCACGTCAGCCGCATGGCAACCTCTCGCCGGTCAGGTTGGTCAGGCGTCGCGCGGGGCGGTTTCCTGACGCGTCGTTCATCTTGGGCCGTGGTGACGATCTCCCTTGCCTCCCCACACTCGATCTCCCGCCATGCCCCACAGGAATTCATCCATTCAGCGGCGAGCGGGCCGAATGAACGCGCACACGACACGGTCGTGCCACGGGAAATTCCCACACAACGGGGCGCGAACAGTGAAAGTATATCATGCCAGTGCAATTTACACGCATCGTCGCAACAGGTGTACGTACGCTCACCTCCGATAAAGCGTCGCCACCACCCGGCGAAGGAAGCGACGAGCCTCGTCGGGCACGAACCGGCGGCGTTTGCCGTCGATCACCGTCCGCTGCCCGCAGGCAGCGAGGGTGTGCAGTCCGTGGCGGTACGGTCCGTCGGCGTACGGCTCAACGCGCGCGACCGTCTGCTCCGCGAATGCCTCCGGCGTCAGGGTAATGACGCGGTTGATGACGACCGCGCCGCCGTACGTGCGTGAGCAATCCTGCGCGGGGCGGTAGAGTTGCCCATCGTGAACGAAGGGCGTCCCGGCGGGGCGGCTGGAGCGGAGATCCGTCTTGATCGGGTTAGCGACGTGCGGCGTCCACGGTCCGAGCAGGTCCGCCGCGTGCCACGCATGAAGCGTCGTGCCGGGCGTGCCGTCCTGCTCGGAGCAGAGGAGCCACCACCGGCCCCCGTGCCGGAAGACCGTCGCATCGAGCGCGGCGAACCCTTCGATGAGCGTCGCGCGCCGCTCCCAGTGATGCGGGAAGGCGGTCGCCTCGTAGAGATGCACATCCCGCGCCGTGCCCGTCTCGGGGATGCAGTAGATGCGCCCGTCGTGCCGGACGATGTACGGGTATGACAGGTGCGTCGGTTCCTCGATCACCGGCATGGGCGCGGAGAACTGCCCGTCCGCATCCCCCGTCAGCGCGGCGATGTATCCCTTGCCCGCGCCGTACGAGAACTCTTCCACGAGGATCACCGGCCCGGTTTCCATCTCAACCATGAACGGGTCGGCAATGAACGTGCCGCGGGGCGGCTCCGGCAGCCAGCGCACTGCTGGCCGCGCACCGGGCGTCAGGAAGATCGCAATCGGCGCGTCCACAATGCCGACATTCCACACGTCGTGCCGGAAGAGCCGGTTGTAGACGATGACCGGAATACGCCGCGCCTTCACCATCCCGACACGCTGCCTCTTCGAGAGGGTAACAAGCTACGCATCGAGCAGGTCGAGGAACGTGGCGCCATCCACGATATGCACGCCTTCGTACTCCCGCAATACGAGCAAGTCCTGATCCTCGCTCACGAGGTAATCCGCACCGGCCAGTGCCGCTGTGACGAGAAATTTGTCATCCTTTGGATCGCGCCCGATGGTAGGGATTTCCCCCACCTCAATAACCCGGGCGTCCGCGAGAATGTCCAATACGGTTTGGAGATTCGCACGCGCGACACCACGATATTTGCGCGCCAACTCGGGTCGGTGCAGCACTTCGAGGATTTCCACGACAACCGGTTCGGAGACAACGAGGCGATAACGCGCCCCATGAACGGAGACGAGCCGCCCCCACAGACCCGACGGGTTGATGAGACTGCGCACAAAGATGACGGTATCAAGGACGACGTTGTGCATGTTCGGCCCGCACCGCGCGCACTGCCGCGTCGATGTCGTCATTCACCTCCTGCTCGCCGATTCCTCTCGCCAGGATTTCCTCTCGCACCGGCGCAAAGTAGTCATACAGTTCCCGATACCATGTCGCGTCTGCCGCGCGCTCCGATGCGCGAACCGGCCTGATTCGCAGTTCACCCTCCTGGAGGGTCATCTGCAGCACCCCTTCTCCCTCAATACCTAACTCACGGCGAAACTCAACGGGGATGGTGATTTGACCGCTCCGCAGTTGCCGGACAATCTTTGTCGTCTGTCGCTGTGCTTTCATTGCGCTGCCTCATGCGTGTGTGCTATTGACTGCGAACACTTGCAGTTTACACAATTACATGGTTTCGATCAACACGCAATGCGGCCCCGTATTCGTGGTAAATTAGGCTTCACTGCGGGTGCGCTGCACCACCACTATTCGTGCGACGAGGATAAACGACGATGGACGAATTTCGCGAGAGTATGCTCGAATTAATCACGCAGACATCGACGAACCTGCCGCCGGACGTGCGCCGGGCAATGGCGCGCGCCGTGGAGACCGAGAGCGGAGAACGCTCCGCGCAGGCGCTCAGCGTGATCGCAACCAATATCGACATGGCATGCGACAACGTCGGGCCGATCTGCCAGGATACTGGCTGGCTGACATTCGAGGTGCGCACGCCGGTCGGGACGAATCAGATCGTCCTGAAGCGGCTCATCAAGGAAGCAGTTGCGGAGGCGACGAAGCGCGGCAAGTTGCGCGAGAACTCGGTGGACTCGCTCACAGGCGCGAACAGCGGCGACAACCTCGGCCCCGGCAGCCCGACAATCCACTTTGAGCAGTGGGAGCGGGACGAGATCGAGGTGAAGTTGCTCCTCAAGGGGGGCGGCTGCGAGAACAAAAACATCCAGTACTCCCTCCCCGCCGAACTGCCCCACCTCGGGCGGGCGGGGCGCGATCTCGACGGCGTGCGCAAGTGCCTCTTGCACGCGGTCTGGCAGGCGCAGGGGCAGGGGTGCAGCACCGGCGCGATCGGCGTCTGCATCGGCGGCGACCGCTCCTCCGGCTACCTCCACGCGAAGGAGCAGCTCTTCCGCTCGCTCGACGACGAGAATGCGCACCCGGAGTTGCGGAGACTGGAGGAGTACATCATGCAGATGTCGAACACCCTCGGCATCGGCACGATGGGCTTCGGCGGCGGCGTGACGCTGATCGGCTGCAAGGTCGGCGCAATCAACCGGCTCCCCGCCAGCTTCTTCGTCTCCGTCGCGTACAGCTGCTGGGCGTACCGTCGGCTCGGCATGGTGCTGGACGCCGACACGGGCGTGATCAAAGCGTGGCTCTACCGCGACGAGGGGGGAGCGCCCGTGCCGATGTCCCGCGACGGTGGCTTCGTGCTTTCGGGCCGCGAGAAGACGCTCCGCGCCCCGCTCACCGAGGAGCAGGTGCGCGATCTCAAGGTCGGCGATGTCGTTGTCATCTCCGGCGAGATGTACACCGGGCGCGACGCCGTCCATGCCCACCTTATGAAGCACGACCCGCCCGCCGATCTGCAGGGCTCCGTCCTCTACCACTGCGGGCCGGTCGTGATGCAGCAGCCAGCAGAAGAGAACCCTCAGTCCTCATGCCGCCCAGAGGGCACCCGCAGTCCTCAGTCCTACGTCATCACGGCGGCGGGACCGACGACGAGCATCCGCGAGGAGCCGTACCAGGGCGATATCATTAAGCGGTACGGCGTGCGCGCGGTGATGGGCAAGGGCGGCATGGGGCCGAAGACGCTCGCAGCGATGCAGGAGTACGGTGCGGTCTACCTGAACGCCATCGGTGGCGCAGCGCAGTACTACGCCCGCTGCATCGATGATGTGCTCGACGTGAACCTGCTGGAGTTCGGCATCCCGGAGGCGATGTGGCATTTGCGGGTGCACGAGTTCCCCGCCATCGTCACGATGGACGCGCACGGCAACTCGCTCCACGCCGATGTCGAGAACGCCTCGGCAACAATGCTCGCCAAACTCGCCGCTCCCGTCTTTGGGAAGTAACGAGTAACGAGTAACGAGAAGGAATAGGAGTGACGCAGTTCGCGAGAGAAACCTGGTGGTGGCGGGCTTTAGCCTGCCACAGAGAGGCAGGCGAATCTCGACTTTCCCCAATCAGGCGACAGAGCAAAGCGTCTCGGTGAAGCGTTCCACAAGGGCGCGTGGGACTTTCACCATCTCGGTGTCGTCACCCGACATGCAAAAACTCGCGTGCGCCCAGAGCTCTTGTCGCACCAACGGCAGCGCGTCCGCGAAGGTCGGTGCCCATTTGCGATACCACGCCGCCTGTCGGGTGACGCCCAGGCGTCTGGGCGTCGGCCAGACTGCCATGCGGGGTGCAGCAGTTGTCGACGGTGCCCACCAGCCACATCCCTCGCTCCAACCGCGCCACCGTCCGTCCGCCTGCGCGTGTCCGCCGCGCCAATGGCGCCAGCCGCGCCCGAAAGGTGCCATTGAGCCGTTCGATGTACGCGGTCTGGATCGTGCCGCCACCGAGCAGCCGCACTGCCCACGCCGCCGTGCCGTGCGCCAGCCGCCGCACCTGCGTGACATACGCCGCGAAGCCGTGTCACCAGGACGACGAGCGGCGCGGGCAGCGCGCACGCCCGCACCAGCGCGCACAACCGGGCGATCAGCGCGCCATCGCGGCGCGGACTGACCGCCCCACCGAGCCAGAGCCGGGTCGCGACCAACTGCGCCAGCGCCATCCACACCACCTGCCCCTGCTGCCGCACCCGGATCTCGTCCGCCTGCACGGCACCGAGCGTGCGCGGCTGACAGACGAGGTGCTAATGGACCGCTTCGCTCTGCACCCCCGCCGCGTCGAGCCAGGCGCAGACCGTCTGCCGCTGGAAGCCGTAGGCGACGACGATCGCGGCAATCGGGCAGCCATGCGCCACGGGGCATGGGGAAGATTTACTCATGAGGCAACGACTCCGCCAAAGTAAGATTCCTGTGAGGCTATGCGAGGGGTTGCAGGAAGGGCCGCAACGTGCTAGGATGCCGTCGTTGGGAACCCCATTCCCCGATAGCTCAATGGTAGAGCGCACGGCTGTTAACCGTTAGGTTCGAGGTTCGAGTCCTCGTCGGGGAGCCATCGAAAACCAAAGAGGCGACTGGAAATCTCTGGTCGCCTTTGTCTTGCCCGACACATCCGCGCACGCGCTACGCGCCGCCCTCGGACGCGACGAGTTTGTAGCCAACGCCCCAGACAGTCTCGATGCGCGCATTCGAGTTGACCAGCCGGTCGCGCAGCGTGCTGATGTGCACATCGACCGTGCGCGTGTCCACGCTGTACTCGTAGCCCCAGACATCATTGAGGAGGCGGTCGCGCGGCACGACGACACCGGGGCGTCGCGCCAGCGCGACGAGCAGCGCGAACTCCTTCGCCCGCACCTCAACCAAATCATCCCCGACGCGGACTTCCCGCCGGTCGAGATCGATCATCAGATCGCCGACGGTGAGCACCTGCCGTTCCGGGGAGGCCGCCGTCTCGTATCGCCGCAGCACCGCCTTGACGCGCGCGACCAACTCGCGCGGGTTGAAGGGCTTCGTGACGTAGTCGTCCGCGCCGACCTCCAACCCGACGATCTTGTCCACATCCTCCGAGCGCGCCGTCAGCATGATGATCGGCACATCGCTCGTGCGCCGCAATGTCCGGCAGACCTCCAACCCGTCCATGCCGGGCAGCATCAGATCGAGCAGGATCAGGGCGTAGCGCGTCGCACGGGCCTTCACCACCGCCGCCGCCCCGTCCGCTGCCGTCTCGACGGTATACCCCTCCTTCGTGAGGTACATCCCGAGCAATCGTGTGATGTTCGGCTCGTCGTCGACGACGAGGATTGTGCGTGCCATGCCACCCTACCTCCTGCACCACTCCACCGCCGACTGCTAGGCCGGGGCCGCCGCGCCCTGATTCGTGATCGACCGGGCGACAACAGTGTTATCGGCCATCTTTTCGCCCTGGATGATGAGGATGTCGCCCGTCTTGATGTCGCTCAACGCGCCAGGCTGCTGCGTGCGAATCGCCGTGCTGGCATTCGTCATCACCATGATCGTGCTGCCATCGACGCCTTGAATCGCCAGCGATGAGCCGGTCACGCTCTTGATCTGCCCGGACGCGACGGGCGGTGACGCGCCGCCGCCTCCCGTGCCGACGCCCGCCCCCTGTCCCCGGATCCCCGCCCCCGTGGCGGCGATCGAGCCGAGGCTGGTAATCGTCTTCGCCGTCACCGCTGTGTCCCCGGTCTTGCTGCCATCGACGCTGACCGTGTCGCCCATTTTCAGGTCCGTGAACGTCGCGGCGACGAGTTTGCGGATCGCGGTGTCGGTAGTCGTCGTGACAGTGACCGTCACATTGTCGCTCTGCTGCACGCTCATCGTCGTGCCATCGAGCTTCGTCACACGGCCCGTCACGCTACTGAATGCGCCGCCCTGCCGCCCGTTCGTGGCGGCCCCGGCGGGCAGCGTCCCACCTGTGTCACCACCGGGGGCGGTCGGTGCACCACTCCGTGCGCTACCCGCGCCGCGCGTGCCCCCAGCATTGCCTCCCTGACCACCGCTCGTCTGCCCTTGCCCCTGGCTCGCCGCAGCAGGGTTCGGACTACCCGCGATGCGCGTCTGGAACAGCGTGCGGTCGGACGCGACCTTGCTGCGGCCATCCGATTCGCCCATGGTGTACGCGAACCGATACGTCCCGTACATCGCCACCGCGACTACGAGAATGACCAGGAGAATGACACCACGTCGACGCATCGCGCTCACCTTCCCGCTTTTTGGTAACCAGTCACTTCATCAAATGCCGCAACGCTTCATCCGGCTTCACGCGGGTCGCTCGCCACGCCAATCATCGGGGTCAGGGAGATTGCTGTGCCGCGTTGCCACATTCGATCCTTGCTACTGTCTACTGGCGCGCTACTCGTATCGGAGGGCGTCAATCGGCTTCAGGCTCGCCGCGCGCTGCGCCGGGTAGACCCCGAAGAACAAGCCCGTCGCCACCGCGAACCCCACCGCGATGAAGATCGACTCGATCGAGAGCACCGTCTGCTGGTAGAACCGGTTGACCAGGTACGACGCGAGCACGCCGAGGATGACCCCGGTGAGCGCCCCGATCAGGCTCATCACCACCGACTCCGTGATGAACTGCGTCAGGATGTCGCGCTTCTTCGCCCCAATCGCCTTGCGAATGCCGATCTCGCGCGTCCGCTCCGTCACGCTGACCAGCATGATGTTCATGATGCCGATGCCGCCGACGAGGAGCGAGATGCTGGCGATCACCAGCAGGAAGATCTGATAGGTCTTCTGGGTGTCCCGCGCCGCCTGCAACTGATCCGCCTGATTGACGATCTGCCAGTCGGGCGCGCCGGTCTTCGTGCGGTGCTGGGCGCTCAATGCATCGTTCGTCTCGCTGATCGCCTTATCGACGCTGCTCGTGCTCGTCGCCTTAACGTTGATGGTATCCACGATCTTGCCCGCCCCGGTCGGCGCGCCACCCCGGCCGCCGGTCAGTTTGGCGAGGGCGGTGGTGATCGGCACGTAGACCTGGTTATCGAGTGAACCGAAGCCATTGCCGCCTTTCGTCTCCATCACCCCAACCACCTTGAAACTCTGCCGATTGAGCCGGATCGTCTGTCCGGTCGGGTCGGCGTCGCCGAAGAGCGTCGTCGCAACCTGCGCCCCAAGGACGACCACCGGTTGCGTTCCCGTCACGTCGCTGTCCCCGATAAAGGACCCGGTCGTCGGGTTGTAGGAGTGGACATCCATGTACGAGGGCCAGACGCCGATCGCCGCGCCGAACGTGTTCTTGCCGCCCGCCGTGATCTGCCCGCCGCTCCGCACCTCCGGGGAGACGGCGCCGCAGTCCGGGCATTGCGTCGGGTCGGCGAGCGCATCGGCATCGGTGAGGGTGAGGGTGCGGGACTGGTTGCCGGTGGCGACGCCGCCGGTGGATTGGCTCGCGCCCTGGATCGTGATCAGGTTCGTGCCATTGCGCTCAAGCGCCGTCAGGGCCTTGGCGACGACGCCGTTACCGTACGCCAGGAGAGCGATGACAGAGGCAACGCCGATGATGATACCGAGCATCGTTAGGATGGTGCGGGTGACGTTCGCGCTGAGACTGTGGAGGGAGGAGCGGAAACTCTCCGAGAGCGGCACGCCGCCGCTGCCCTTGCGCATTGTCGGCGGCATGCCGAGCCGGGTGATGCGCGCCGTGTCCGCCGAGGGCGCCAGGATCTCCGGGATCACGGCGGGTGGCGAGGTTGCCTGGGTTCGCTGTGCCATGGTGCGCTCCTTATGCCCTCGTGTGCGCGACGGGGAACGGCACGACGTTGCGCTGCTCCAATTCCGTCATCGCATTCCGGTGATGCTCAACAGGCTCATCCGCGCCGAGGTAGCCATCGCGGATGCGGATGATGCGGTCAGTGTACTCCGCGATGTCCGGCTCGTGGGTGACGAAAACGACGGTGATGTTCAACTCCGCGTTCAGCCGCTGGAAGATGTCCATCACCTCCACCGCGCTGCGCGAGTCCAGCGCCCCGGTCGGCTCGTCCGCGAGGATCAGCGTCGGGCGCATGACGAGCGCGCGGGCGATCGAGACGCGCTGCTGCTGCCCACCCGAGAGTTCGTTCGGCTTGTGATCGAGCCGGTCGCCCAGCCCCACCGCCTCCAGCGCGTCCACGGCGCGGGCACGCCGCTCCTCGGGCGACACGCCCGCGTAGAGCATCGGCATCTGCACGTTATCCAGCGCGGTGGTGCGCTTGACGAGGTTGTAGCTCTGGAAGACGAAGCCGATCTTGCGGTTCCTGACGCGCGCCAACTCATTCTCGTCGAGTGTCGAGACATCCTGCCCGTCCAGCAGGTAGACGCCATCGGTCGGGGTGTCGAGGCAGCCAATCACATTCATCAGCGTGCTCTTGCCGGAGCCGGACGGCCCCATGATGGCGCAGAGTTCGCCATCGCCGATCGTGAAGGTGACGCCCTTGAGCACATGCAGTTCCATCGCGCCCGTCTGATAGACCTTCGTGATATCGCGCAGATCAATCGTCATCGCTCGCCTATCCTCCCGGCCGTGGGGCGCCAGCGGGCGCACTGCCACCCGTTGCGCCGGTCGTCGGCAGCACGACGGTGTCGCCCTCGTTCAGGCCGCTGATGATCTCCGTATTCCGTCCGTCGGTGAGCCCCGCGCGCACCGGTACGAGGAACGTCGAGTTATTGAAGAGGACGGTCACCGCCTGCTGCCCGTTCACCGTCTGCACCGCCCGGGACGGCACCGTGAGGATATTCGTCAGCCGGTTCGTCACGATCTGCACCGTCGCGTTTGCGCCCGCGCGCACGGGCGCGTTCGTCGGGCTGAGCATGATGCGCACGGGGAAGGCGGTGACATTCGAGGTGGTCGTCGCGACGGGGTTGATGCGCTGCACCGTCCCCTGCAGGGGCTGCCCCGGCACCGAGTCGAGCGTCACCGCCGCCGACTGGCCCACCTTAATATTCGCGGCGTCGCTCTCCGAGACGTTGACGTCGATGTGCAACTCCGAGTCATCCAGGATGTCAAAGGCAACGGACGATGACGTGGTCGTCGTCCCAGTCGTGCTCCCTCCCCCGGTCGACTGACCGGGCACGCCATTCACCTGCGTGAGCACCCCGGGGATCGGCGCGGTGAGCGTTCCCTGGTTCACCTTCAATTGCGCGAGATCGCGCTGTGCCTTCGCCTGATCGAGCGTCGCGAGCGCCGTCTCGAGATCGGTCGGCTTCGCGCCCGCCTTCAGATCATTCAGCGTCGCCTGCGTCGAGTTCACGGTCGATTGGACCTGCTGAAGGTCCGTCGCCTTCGGGCCATTGATAAGATCATTGAGCGTGGCGCGCGCCGAGTCCACGGTCGCCTGTGCTTGCGCCACGTCCGTCGCCTTCGGCCCCGCGAGCAGATCATTGAGCGTGGCGCGCGCCGAGTTCACGGTCGCCTGTGCTTGCGCCACGTCCGTCGCCTTCGGCCCCGCGAGCAGATCATTGAGCGTGGCGCGCGCCGAGTCGATGCTCGCCTGCGCCGACGCCACATCGGAATCATTCGGCCCGCGCTTGAGCTTATCGAGTTGCGCCCTCGCCTGATCCAGCGTCGCCTGCGCCTGCGTCACATCCTGATTTGTCGGCCCGGCGACCAACTTGCTGACGGCGGACTGCGCATCGTTCAACTGTTGCTGGGCGGTCGGGACATTGTTGATCTCGGCATTCTTGGTATTCTCGTATGTCAGCCGGTTCGCTTCCTGCGTCTTCTCCGCCTGCTGCTCGGTCAGATACGCACTGTCTGCCGCCTGCTTGTACGTTTCCAATTTCAGCGGCGTGATCGTCGGCGCCGCCGCGACCGCGCTCCCAGTCGTCCCCCCCCCGGAGGAGTTCGGGTCTTTATTCGTGCTCCGCGCCTGCTGGTAGGTAGCGTTCGCGACGTCGAACTTGCGCTGCGCATCGCGCGTCGCATCGGCGGATTGCTCCCATTTGATGCGCGCCTGCTCCTTCGTGTTCGCGCTATCCGACTTCACCTTGTCCAGGTTCTGCTGCTGCTGCTGCACCTTGCTCTGCGCCGAGATCACATCCGCCTTCAGCGGTCCGGCGCGCAAGGCGTCCAATTTCGCCTGCGCGGAGCGCACGGACGCCTCGGCGTTCGTGATGTCCTGCGGCGTCGTTGACCCTTGAATGATGCCATTATACTTCGCGATCGCGCTGTCGAGGTTCGACCGCGCCACTTCGATATCCTTCGGGTTCACTGTCGCAACACCGTTGTACTTGGCGATCGCGCTGTCGAGGTTCGACCGCGCCACCTCGATGTCTTTCGGGCTGACCGTTGCGATGGCGTTGTACTTCGCGATCGCGCTGTCAAGGGTCGCCTGCGCGACCTGAATGTCCTTCGGGTTGATCGTCGCGGTCGCTTGATACTTGGCATTCGCCGCATCGACGTTCGCTTGCGCCACGTCGATGTCCTTCTGCGTCGAACCTGCGGCAACCTGATTGTACTTCGCCTGCGCCGACGCGACATTCGACTGCTGCTGCTGCAGTGTCAACTGGAGGTCCGCCGTGTCGGCGACGCCGAGCAGATCGCCTACCTTGACGCGCTGCCCGACGGTCGCGTTCATCGTCTTGATCGTCTCACCGCTGGGGAAGCTGAGGGTCACCTCCTGCAGCGGCTGCACCGCGCCGCTCGCGCCGATCGTCGTCTGGATCGTGCTGCGCTGCACCTTCGCCGTCTGGCCAGGAAGCGGTGCAGAGGGTTGCAGCGGGACGCCAGGGACACCGCACGCGGTGAGCGCGCCTGCGAGAAGAATCACGAACACGACTACCGGTGACCGCCGCGAAAGGCGCAGCCATCTCCCCATCTTCACCCCATCCCCCCGCATCATCGTTAGCCCGCCACCGTGGCGCGCGGTTCCGTCGTCAGCGCGTCTTTCTGCCGGTAGGCGCCACTCCACTGGTGCGCATCCTCGTTGGTCGGTATCGAGACCGTGATCGACGTCCCCACGCCGAGTTCGCTGTGCACCGTGATCCTGCCCTGATGCGCGTCCACGATCTCACGCACGATCGCGAGGCCGAGGCCAACATGCCGCCCCTGCCCCGACCGCGAGCGTTCCACCTGATAGAACCGTTCGAACAGGCGCGGCACATCCTCCGGCGGGATGCCCTTCCCCGTATCCTGTATCACGAATTCCACGCGATTCGGGCGCGCGCTGCGCGCATACAATGTGACGAGACCGCCCGTATCCGTGTACTGTAGGGCATTGTCGAGCAGATTGACGAGTACCTGCTCCAGCCTGCCGCCGTCCGCGTTCAACGCGAGATTCGGCGGGGCGGCCCAGCGCACCGTCACACCCGCCGCCTCACCGAGCCGCGTGTATCGCTTGCCGATGTTCGCCACCAGTTCATCCACGCGCAGCGGCGCGGTCTCCAAATGCACGGTGCCGGATTCGAGGCGTGAGAGTTCGAGCATCTGCTCAACCAGGCGGCGCATCCGTTGCGACTCTTGCTGGATGATCCGCGCCAGGTCCTCGTGCTCGCTTTCGGCCGTCACCGTCCCGTCGATCATCGCCTGAGAGAAGCCCTGAATCGAGGTCAGCGGCGTCTTCAGTTCGTGCGAGACATTCGCGACAAGATCGCGCTGCGCTTGCTGCGCGCGCGCGACATTCGTCGCCATCGTCCGAAATGCGTAGACGAGATTGCCGATCTCATCATTGCTCGCGCGGGCCTCGGTCAGCTCCATCGCGCGGCGATAGTCGCCGCCCGCCATCGCGTTCGCGCCATGGGTCAATTGCCCAAGGCGCGACGTGAGCGAGCGTGACAACACAAACGCCAGCAGGATCGCCAGAAACAGCGTCGCCGCGACGATGCCCTGCAGCCGGGGGCCGATGACCGACCATGCGTCACTCGTCGATGCCCATGGGATCGCCACGACCACATAGGATACCTGCGATGCCTCCGGCGCGTTGCCACCGGGCGGGGCACTCGGCCCAAATCGGCCCCGGCGGTCCAGATGGAAGGTTGCGACGGCGAGTGATCTACCATCCGGCGCCGCGAGTTTCCCCGTGTATTCCGGGCGCACCGGCACGGTGCGCACATCGGTTTGCTGTGTAGGGATGGCCCATTGCATCCCCACGTAGCGGTTCTCGCTGTCCGCGAGGACGATGCCACGCGCGTCGGTGATGATGATTTCACCGCTATTGTTCTTCTGCTCGCCACCGCTATTCTTCTGTTCTTTGAACAGGATGACGGTCTCCGTCGGCGAGATCTGTGAGAACTGCCGTGCCATCATCGCCCCCGCGACGGTCTGCCCGAACGACGTGAGGCGTTCGAGGGCATCCTGCCGCTGATAGCGCCGGATGACATACGCTGCCGCCGTGCTCGTCGGCACAAGGCACACGATAATAATCAGCAAAAAAGCGAGTGTCAGTTTCCCACGAATCGTGCGCATGAACGTCCCTACACGTGCGTATTCCAAGCATCAACGTGAGCGTACGTTAATGCTGTAAGAACCCATACAGACAAGTGTAACAGAACTGTAAAATCACCTACCACACACGCAATTCTCGCCCGCCATACCGACCGGGCAATGGCCGAAATGGCACGTCATACCCGAAAGCTGCTGGCCCGACGACGCGGAGTACACCCGGCGTCGTCAGCGCCACCGGTGCGGGGATGCCAACGACGACCACGCGTAGCCCGTAGCGCACGATCTCGGTCGAGACCGGCTCACCCGTCGCCTCATCGACGAGGGAGATCAGATCCGGCACCATCGCGACGATCTCCTTGTCCCTACGGATGATCGCCGCCGTTTCCCGTTCATGCGCGTCGTCAATCAGCGAAAAGACGGACGATACCGCGATTGCTTCGATGCCCGCGCGGCGCAGCTCGCGCACCGCGCCGCGAACTTGCGCCGCATCCAACCGCGCAATTTCCCGCCCGTCATACTCGAACCATCCGGGAAGAATTACTCCGGTGCCCTGAACCGCGTCGCGAACATCCGCAGGCCAGTCAACGAATGGCGGCAACATCTGCGTCGTGGGGTAGCCCAACTGGATGATGCCCGTCCGCAACAATCCCCGTCGCTGAATCACCGCGTTCGTGAAGTGGGTCGTGCCGATCATCACCCTTTGCACAGCACTGCGGGACATGCCGGACTCGTCGATTGCCGCCGTGAGCGCCTCAACGATGCCATTCGTACTGCCGATCATGGAGGACAACTGCATCCGTGTAGGTTCCGCCAACATCGACACTAACACGAAGGCTCATTGAATCCTTCCACTGCAAGGGAGAAGTGAGTTATGTAGACAGAGAGAGTACACAACGAGTATAGAGAATGAACCATCCGTACGGACAAGAAGAGGGAGCACATGGCGTGCTCCGTCCCCCCATGCAGCCATTACGTACTCGGTACATACTCGTGCATCACGCCACCGAGGATTTTGATGCCCCGGCGAATCGCCTCCTCATCCGCGAACGAGTACGAGAGGCGGATATTCTGCCGACCCGTGCCGTCGAAGTAGCAGCCCGTTCCCGGCAGGAAGTCCACGCCGTGCGCGCGCGCTTCGGGGAGCATGCTCACCGCATCCACGCCTTCGGGCAGCGTGAGCCAAAGGAAGAAACCCCCGTTCGGCACGCTCCACTCCACGCCGTCCGGCATCTCGCTCGTCAGCGCATCGATCATCGTGTCGCGCCGCGTGCGGTAGATGTCGACGAGTTCGACGACATGCTCCGCGAGTTCCCCCGATGCCGCGTACTCGGCGGCGACATTCGACGCGAACGGGCTTGTGCCCCCGTCCGCCTTGAGTTTCGCCATCCGCTCGATCAGCGGCGCGGGGCCAACGCACCAGCCGAGACGCATCCCCGCCGCCATGATCTTCGAGAATGTCCCCGTATAAATCACGAGGCCCGCGTCGTCCATCGTGACGAGCATTGGGATGCGCTCGCCGGAGAAGCGGAGGTCGAAGTAGGCGTCGTCCTCCAAAATGGCGACGTTGTGCTCCTTCGCCAGTGCGAGCAACCGCTTTCGCCGACTCAGGGAGGTCGTGATGCCCGTGGGATTCTGGAATGTCGGGATGACGTAGATGAACTTCGGCTGGATGCCCTGCGCCGTGAGTTCGGCGAGTTTGGCCTCCAGCACGTCCATCTTCATGCCCTCGTTGTCGAGCGGGACGCCGACGACATTCGCCTGGTGCGCGCCGAACATCCGCACCGCGCCCATCCACGTCGGTTCCTCTGAGATGATCGTGTCGCCGGGGTTGAGCATCGCCGTGCAGACGAGGTCAATTGCCTGCGACGCGCCCGCCGTGATCAGGACGTTCTCACGCTCAACCTCGACGCCATTGTCGCGCGCGAGCTTCGTGCGCAACTGGTCGATCAGGCCAACGTATCCGGCGGCTGCGCCGTATTGCAACGCCCACGCACCATTCTTCTCCATCGCGCGGGCGGTCGCTGCGGCAATTGCCGTCGCGGGGAGGCTTTTTGGGTCGGGGAAGCCCCCCGTGAATGAGATGCGGTCGGTGCCGACCGAGGATGCCTGGGGCGGCCCCGCAGGCAGCTTCCGCGCCGCGTCGGAGAGCAAGCCCTCGATCCGGTTCTCTTGTACCTGTGTCATCCGTCACCCTCTTTTCCGCATCGTGCCGCGCGTCGCGGTCGCCGTTCAGACCTTTTCCGCCGCGACCGGGTTGCGGAGGACGCCGATCCCCTCGACTTCAACCTCGATCGTGTCGCCGGGCTTCATCGGGCCGACACCGGCGGGCGTGCCGGTGATGATGACATCGCCGGGTTCGAGCGTCATCACGCGCGAGATGAAGGCGATCAGGTGCGGGACGTTGAAGATCATCTGCGACGTGCGCGCGCTCTGCTTCACCGCGCCGTTCAATCGCGACTGGACGGAGAGATCATCGGCGCGCAGGCCGACCGTGACGACCGGGCCGAGCGGCAGGAAGGTGTCGAACCCCTTCGCACGCGTCCACTGGCCATCCTTCGCCTGCAAAATGCGGGCGGAGACATCGTTGCCGCACGTCATGCCGAGGATGTAGTCGTAGGCGTCCGCCTCGGCGACGCGACGGGCGCGCTTGCCGATGACGACACCCAACTCCGCTTCGTAGTGGATATTCTCGGTGTCCATCGGCAGTTCAATCGTGCCGCCGTTGCCGATGAGCGAACTCGTCGGCTTCTGGAAGATGACCGGCTCGTCCGGCACATCGCGGTCCCGCCCGCCTTCCTTGACGTGATCGACGTAATTGAGGCCAACGGCGACGATCTTGCCGGGATTGACCGGGGGCAGGAGCGTGACGCTGCTCAGGTCGCCCACGGCGGCGCCCGCCTGCAACCCACCATTAAAGGGGTCACCCGTCGCGGCGTGCACCGTCGTGCCCTCGACGACGCCGTACTGCGGCACCCCATTCGCGAGATAGCGGACAAACTGCATCCCAAACTCCTCCTCTAATGATTGCGATGTGACAGCAGCTGAAGACCGAACTTCGGCTCGGTTAGTCTATCACGCGCGATGAAAGAGGTGGAACCCCAGGGCGTATGCGTTCTCTTGTTGCCGCCAGGGAATCCTCACCCCCGGCCCCTTCCCTCCGAGGGAAGGGCGGGTGCCCTCTGGGCGGCAGGGGTGAGGAAATCCCCAGCATGACAAGAACATCGACGCCCCGCCTCCCGTCAGCCCTGCCCCTGCCCCTTCTTGTCAACCGGCGGCGGTGTCGGCGTCGGTGGTGGGGCCGGCTTCTTCTCGTCCTTCGGCAGCGTCGGCACCACCAGCGGCGTCGCCGTCTTCACCTCCTGCGGCACCGCGAACTTGGCGAGGCGCGCCGCCGCCACGTCCTTGCGCTTCGCCACCACCCGGTAACTGAACGTCCCGCTCACGTCGCTCGCCTTCGTCCCCAGGGCGGCGGCGGTCGTGCTCGGCGCTGCCGTCACCGCGAACCCGTTTGCGTCGCGTTTCGCCACGTGCAGGTGGTGCTCATCGTGCGCGGTGAGGAAGACGTGCAGCTTGCTCGTGTCCACCACCGCCGCGAAGTCCGCGTCCAGCGTCACCGCCCCCTTCCCCCCGCTCAGCCGACCCTCCCCGAAGTCCTCGAACCATGCCTCCGGCGACTCGACGCAGTACAGCAGCCGGTGCGTGCCGTCC
>JAABUT010002560.1_pt1 | contig 17190 bp, 20 predicted proteins | sample 5559281 | NCBI WGS metagenome assembly JAABUT01 (sample SAMN10711880, study PRJNA513359) | rock metagenome | isolation source: Antarctica rocks | place: Antarctica: Victoria Land, Ricker Hills nord | collected 2016-01-04 | reverse complement strand
GATGAGATGCTGTTCCATGCCCGCGCCTCCATAGTGCCTCGCAACACCATGATGGCCCGGGTAGGCCACGGGGCCAACCAGCCCCGTGGCCACTTACCCCGCCAAAACTTTGTCCCTAGACCCTAAGGCCGTTCCAGTTCAAGAGTATAAAAACTGGTGCTATTGTGAGAGTGCCTTTGAGAACTGCTATAGATCAAATTGTTGATGCAGATTGGAAAATGCAGATCACTCAAGATCAGCATCTAGATGCGATACGTATACAAGCGCACCTGTTCCAATCTACACATTTCCCTAAGCTGAACTGGATGCGAGCGAGAGCTCCAAATGGTTTCGCATTCATCACTTCAGATAGGCCGGTGTGCTGGAACGTCGTGAACGCAGATGTCGGTGAATTGCCATCTGCCCTCAAAAATTCGGATGTGGAATTGACTCTTCCGCTTAACATCTCAGTTGCGCTCGTCGCAGGCCATGGGCAGGAGATGCGCGTCTGGACCGTTGACGAAATTAACTATCAAACTTGTGTAGGTGCTGACCGATTTATCTACGGCCATAGCAAAGAGCTTGTAGAGAGATGGATGCGGCAACGTGCCAGCGATCAAGCGCACTGAGTTCGATTTGGTTCGAGAGCGGATCATCACAGCCGAGTGACCGCTTGGGGTTCGTTTGGCGGACACCCCTAGCCGATCAACGTGCCACGGTGTCAGATGGCCAATCTGCAGCTTCGCGGGCCGACAAGGGGCCGAACAGGCTCAGCACGTGCTCCCGCCGCGGCGCGTCCTTAATGCACCGTGCCCGCCCGCCCCACGCCGCCCAGCACGCCCGGAAGTACGTTCCCACGAACCGAAACCGCCGGTGGATCCGGCGCGGCAGCAGCATGACCTCGAAGGCGTCCTGCAAGATGACGGCCAGCAGGGCCAGCGCAAGGAGGACGGCAAGGAACTGGATCATCCGGCTACAACGTCTTGTCGCAAGCTGGCCTCCCGCCAACTTCTAATGTTGATCGGGCGTGGCCAAGAACAGCCCGGCAAGCCCACCTAGTGCAAAGGCCAGGCGTGCACGATCAGCCAGGTGCCGAAGCCGACCACGAGACAAGAGAGCGGCAGTCCCATGCGCCAGTAGTCGCCGAATCGGTAGCCGCCGGGCGCCATGACCAGCAGGTTATTCTGGTGGCCGATGGGCGTCAGGAAGTCGCACGAAGCACCGAGTGCCACGGCCATCAGGAAGGCGTCCGGCCCAAAGCCGAGGTTGCCCGCGACGGAGGCCGCGACCGGTCCCATGACCAGCACCGCCGCCGCATGGTGCAGGAACGGCGTGACCAGCATGGTGGTGACCAGGATGAAGCCGACAGCCAGGCTGCCCGGCAGGTGGGCCGCAACGACCGTGAGCACATCCCCGATCAGCCCTGCCGCCCCGGTCTCCTTTAGCGCCTCCCCCACCGGGATCAAGCACCCCAGCATGACAACGATCGGCCAGTCTACCGCGTCGTAGGCCTGCTTCGGGCCGAGCACGCGGAACAGCACGACCAGCACGGCCGCGACAAAGAACGCCACCTCTGCCGGGACCAGGCGCGCTGCAATCGCGACAATGGCGGCCACCAGGATGCCGACCGCCAGTAGCCGGGGCCGCTGCTGACCAAGCGCCAGGTTGCGTTCGGCTAAGGGCAGACACCCAAGCTGCGCAAGCACCTCAGTCAGCCCGTCCTGGCGGCCCTGGATCACCACGGTGTCGCCGACCCGGAAGCGGGTCTTGCGCAGCCGGTCCCTGATCCGGTGCCCGCTGCGCCCCACCGCCAGCACGTTCACCTCGAAGCGCTGACGCAACTGCAAGGTTTCCAAGGTCTGTCCGTCCATCAAGGAACCTTCGGTGATCACCGCTTCCGCAGCCTCCAGCTCGTCATCCTTGCTGCCGGTTTTCGGCAGTTCGACCGCGCCGAGCAACTCCAGCCCGCCCTGGTCGATCACCGGCTTGAGCGCGACAGGGTCGCCTTGCAGGATCAGCAGGTCGCCGGCATACAGCGTCCAGTGCCGGCCCGGGATGTAGCGGCCGTGCCCTTCCCGGATGATCGCCGACACGACGATGTCGCCGTCGCCAAGGGCCTCCAACTCGCCAACGGTCTTGTCCGCCAGCGGCGATCCCTCCGGCAGCCGGGCCTCGCTGGTGTATTTCTCGATCTCGAACCTTCGCTCGGTCGATGCCTGGCCGGTGCGGCCCTTGGGGATCAGCCGCCAGCCGACCGCAAGGAAGCCGACCGCCATGACCGAGAGCGGCAGCCCGACCGGCGTGAAGTCGAACAAGGTGAACGGGTGGCCCTGCGTCTCCTGCCGCACGGCCGAGATCAGCAAGTTCGGCGACGTGCCGATCTGGGTAATGGTGCCGCCGACGAGCGAGCCGAAGGCGAGTGGCATTAGGTAGAGCGACGTTGGGCGCTTGCTGCGCCCGGCGGTCTGGATTGCGATCGGCATGAAGATGCCCAGCGTGCCGACGTTCTTCATGAAGGCCGACAGGAACGTGACGCAGGCCGTCAGGGCGCCGACCTGCAGCGAAGTGGTGCGCAACCGCGACAGCAGCCGGCGCATGACGGCCTCGATGACGCCCGAGACTGCGATGGCCCGGCCCAGTATCAGGACGGAGGCGATGATGATGATGACGGGGTTGGAGAATCCCTCGAACACCTTCTCCCGCGGCACGACGCCCGTCAGCGCGGCACACGACAGTGCAAGGGCGGCAACGACGTCATAGCGCAGCCGGTCGGATACGAAGAGGCCCAGCATGACAGCAACGATCGCGAAGGCTTCAATCTGGTGCAGGGTCAAGTGAGCGTGCTCCTAAGCAGACCTCTGGAGGTCTGCGCGCAGATGGAAGGCTAAGCAGGCTTGCGCGGCCTGGCTCCGCTAGCAACCCTGTGTGCAACAGGCTGCGCAAGCCTGCGTAAGGGGCGGACTGCGATCGCCAGCCACTGGCTGCCGCAGCATGGATTGCGGAGCTGCCGCTGCGGCCCTTCGGAACCGTCGAGCAGGATGGCGGCATCTGCAATGCTGCACGCCACAGGTCTGGATCGTCTCATCTCGGCATTCAAGACCCGGAGGCGATAAGCGGCACCCTTGACGGACGGGCAAGGACCCGTGACGGGTGGATGCGGGCAGGCGAACCCTGCCGAGCAGATGGGAGACAACCACCTTGCACTTCCTTGGCATCAACTGGGTCGGCTTCACCGAGCAGAACGGCCGCAAGCTGTTGCTCTCGGTCGCCTTTATCCTGGTGGTGGCCATCGGGCGCGCCCTGACGCATGGTGTTTACCGTGTCGTGCTGCGAGGTGAAACGCCACGCGCCATACAGGCGCGGTTCTGGGCGCACCAGATGACCAACTTGTCGCTGGCCCTACTCATCGTCCTCGTGCTGATGTCCATCTGGTTCGAGGACCCTGCCCAACTAGCGACCGCGTTCGGGTTGGTCGGTGCAGGTTTGGCGTTCGCACTGCAGCGCGTCATTACCGCGTTCGCCGGGTACGTGATCATCCTGCGCGGGAACAACTTCACCGTCGGCGACCGGATCAGCATGGGCGGCGTGCGCGGCGACGTGCTGGCGCTCGGGTTCATACAAACCACGCTGATGGAGATGGGCGTCTCGCCTGGTAGCGACGCCGGCCCTTCGGTCTGGGTCAAGAGCCGGCAGTTCACCGGGCGCATCGTCACGGTGAGCAACGCCAAGATCTTTGACGAGCCGGTTTACAACTACACCCGCGATTTCCCGTACATCTGGGAGGAGATCAGCGTGCCGATCCGCTATGGTGACGACCGGCAGCAGGCCGAAGCGGTCATGCTGGCGGCAGCCCGGCGGAGGACGCTGGACCCTGCCACAATCTCGGAAGAGGCCGCACGCGGGCTGCAGCGCCGCTTCGACCTGCATCCGCTCGATTTTGAGCCGCGGGTGTTCTACCGCCTGACCAGCAACTGGCTGGAGCTGACAGTCCGATTCATGTTCAAGGACCACGGCACGCGCGCGGTGAAGGACCAGATCGCGCGCGACATCTTGGACGGGTTCGATGCTGCGGGGATCACCGTGGCGTCCGCCGCGCTTCGAATCGATGGGCTGCTGCCAGCCGAGGCCCGCAGGGTAGCGTCCTGACACGAATCGGGCTGTCACTGACCGAGGCAGTCTGGGCGGAGGTGGCTGGCAAGCCGCTCGACTGCCTCCGCCCATACCAGCATCTTGTCGCGGCCCGGTGCGGGCGATCATGGCCATCGCGCACAAGCTGCTCATCGCCGCATTCCACATGCTGAGCACGGGCGAGGCTTTCCGCGACCTCGGCGAGGGCTACCTCGACCAGGTCGCCCTCAAGCGCTCCACGACCAAGCTGGTCCAGCGCCTAAGCAACCTCGGATACGATGTCATGCTCGTCCCGAAGGCGGCATAGCCCGCCAAACCGCCCGTCCAGGGGCTATTTCCTCAGCAGTGTCCCTCCGATTGACCAAATGAAACAGCGACCTAGTTGGGCTGAGTAGCATAGCCCCCCAGCCTATGCTACGGAGCTTGCATGACGCACACCGTCCGGGAAAAGGCGAAGCTGCTGGCGCGGGTGCGCCGCATGAGGGGCCAGGTCGAGGCCATCGAGCGGGCGCTTGAGGCCGAAGCCGGGTGCGAGCAGGTCATGCACCTGATCGCGGGCGTGCGCGGCGCCATGGCCGGGCTGATGGCCGAGGTGGTCGAGGACCACGTGCGGACGCACTTGGTGGACCCGGAGCGGCATCCTGGCGCGCTGAATGCGGAGGCGGCAGAGCAGTTGCTCGATGTGGTTCGCACCTACCTGAAATGAGGAGCTGACATGGACGGCATCGCACCCACTGCCAGCGTCCCGGCTATCCCGCTTGGGCACAGCCACGTTTTTCTCGGCGCCGGGCACGAGCAGGCGGAGCGGCGGACCTGGTGGGTGATCGCGCTTTGCGGGGCCATGATGGTGTTGGAGATCGTGGGCGGCATTGCCTTCGGTTCCATCGCCCTTGTCGCGGACGGGCTGCACATGAGTACCCATGCCGGCGCGCTGTTGCTGGCGGCGCTGGCCTACAGCTATGCCCGCAAGTACGCGCACGATCCCCGGTTCACCTTCGGGACGGGCAAGCTGGGCGACCTGGCCGGGTTCACCAGCGCGATCGTGCTGGCGATGATTGCCCTCCTGATCGGCTATGAGGCGATCTCCCGTTTGTTCGCGCCCGTGCCCATCCACTTCACCGAGGCAATCCCGATTGCAGTCCTGGGCTTGGCCGTGAACGTCGCCAGCGTTTGGCTGCTGAGCGGGGGCGGGCACCACGGGCACGGCCATGGGCACCACCACGGTCACGCCCATGAAAACCCCCACCACGACGAGGAACACCGCATCCCGACGCCGGATGGCATATTGACCTTGAGCATGTTTGAGGATGGCGTGCCACCCGTGTTCCGGCTGCGCCCGCAGCCGGGCTGTAGCCTCGTCGCCGCAGTCACAGTCGAGACGGTGCGCCCGGACGGCACGCGCCAGGTGTTCGCCATGGCTGACCGCGGCGGCTGGCTGGAAAGCGTGGACACGATCCCCGAGCCGCACGAGTTCACCGCGCACGTCCACGTCGGCGGCCGTTCGTATCCCGTCACCTTCGAGGAACACGCGCACGGCCACCACGATCACGGGGCCGCGCACCGGGACAACAACATGCGGGCGGCGGTCATCCACGTCCTGGCCGACGCCGCGGTGTCTGTGCTGGTCATCGTCGGGCTGCTGCTGGCGCGTGCTTTCGGTTGGCTGTGGATGGACCCGCTGGCCGGCATCGTGGGGGCCTGCGTGATCGCGAGCTGGTCGTGGGGCCTGGTGCGCGACACCGGCGCCATCCTGCTCGACATGGTGCCGGACCGGCGCGTGGCGGATGGCGTGCGCCAGGCAGTCGAGGCGGAGGGCGACCGGGTGGCGGACCTGCACCTGTGGCGGCTCGGGCCGGGGCACCTAGGCGCGATCCTGTCCGTCGTCACCGCACGGGGGCACGGGCCAGAGTTCTATCGCGCCCGCCTGGCGCACCTCCCGGCGCTGTCGCACGTAACCGTCGAGGTGCAACAGGCCACATCCTGACCGGGTGTATGAACTCTAAACCCACGTTTAGAGTTCATACACCTCCGCGCCGGCCTGCTACAGTCCGTGCCATGGACCCCGAACCGACGAGCCTAAAGCCGGCGGCCCCGGACGACGCGAGTGAGATCGCCGACCTCTATCTCGCCTCACGCGCCGATGCCCTGCCCTACCCTACCTGCCACGACTGCACACCGACGAGGAGGTACGAAGCTGGATCGCCGGAACCGTCATGCGACGGTGCCGGGTATGGATAGTCTGCCGGGATGGTCGCGTGGTGGGCTTCCTGGCCCTGGATGGGGACGAGCTGGACCAGCTCTACCTAATGCCGGGACACTACCGGCAGGGAATCGGCTCGCGGTTGGTGGCCATGGCCAAGCAGGAAAGCCCGGGGCGGCTTCGTCTATTTACGTTCCAGCGCAACGCACGCGCGCGCGCTTTCTACGAGGCGCACGGGTTCCGGATCGTGGACCTCAACGACGGATCACGTAACGAGGAATGCGAGCCGGACGTGCGCTACGAGTGGACGATGACGCCGTGACTGGCCCGGCCCCGACCTTCGTTGCCTACTATCGGGTCAGCACCGACCGGCAGGGCCGTTCCGGGCTGGGGCTTGAGGCGCAGCGTGAGGCCGTGGCGCGCTTTCTGGCCGGGCATCCCGGCGCGGCGCTGCTGGACGAGTTCACGGAGGTGGAGAGCGGAAGCCGCGCCGACCGGCCCCAGCTCGCCGCGGCGCTGGCGCTGGCACGGCGGCGGCGGGCGACGCTGGTGATAGCCAAGCTGGACCGCCTGGCCCGCTCGGTGGCTTTCATCGCTGGATTAATGGAAGGGGGTGCGCCGTTCGTCGCCTGCGACAACCCGCACGCCACCCCGCTGACCATCCATATCCTGGCCGCGGTGGCGCAGCACGAGCGCGAGGCGATCTCGGCACGCACCAAGGCGGCGCTGGCCGTGGTGAAGGCGCGCGGCACCCGGTTGGGCAACCCGAACGGAGCGCCGGCCCGGGTGCTGGCGGCCGTGGCAAACCGGGCGGCGGCGGCACGGCGGGCAGAAGCGGTAAGGCCCCTGGCCGAGCGGCTGGCCGGGCAGGGCTTGAGCTTGCGCGCGGTGGCACGTGAGTTGGAGGAGCGCCGCATCCCGACCGCCCGGGGTGGGCGGTGGTACGCTGCGAGCGTGCGAGCGTTGCTTATGTGCCACGAAATCACCCGAGCTTAGAGGCACAGGAATATCCTGTTGACTACATACTAAGTAAGGTTGATCCTGATGGTAGTTTGATATGAAAGCCATCTTAAAGTGATCGTCACTGTTGGTAACACGAAGGGCGGCGTCGGAAAGACCACCCTTGCCGTTCAGATCGCCCTTTCCCGCGCGCTCGCTGGCCGTGACGTGTGGCTGATCGATGGCGACCGACAGGGCACATCGCAAACGGCCGTGGCGCTCCGGGCAGAGGCGAACCGGAAGCCCGGCCTAGCCTGTGCCCAGTACCCGGACGGACCCATCTTGCGCGCTCAGGTCCAGCAACAAGGGCGCAAGTTCGACGACATTATCATCGACGCTGGTGGCCGGGACTCTACGGCGCTCCGAGCTGCCCTTGTGCTGTCCGATGTGCTCTTGATCCCGTTCCAGCCCCGTTCGGTGGACGTATGGGCGTTGGCCGACATATCGGCGCTGGTGGAGGAGGCGCGGTCTGTGCGGGATGGCCTTCGGGTCTATGCGGTAATCAACTGCGCCGACCCCGGGACCGCTTCCAGCGACAATGCTGATGCTGCCGCAGCGCTTGCTGACTACCCGCAGCTCGCACACCTCGACGCACCAATCCGTAGGCGAAAGGCGTTTGCAAATGCCGTAGGCCAGGGCTTGGCAGTGGACGAGGTTGCTCCCCGAGATGCCAAAGCGTGCGACGAGTTGGCTACACTGGTAAGCATACTGTTTGAATTGCAAGCAACTATGCCTATGCTATCAAGGTGATATCAAATGGCAATCACAAAGCCGGCAAAGCCCAAGACTACGGAGAGCTTCATATCCGGTGCGCCCGACGCCCGTCCGAATGGGGTGCGTCGGGGGAACAAGCAGCAGATCACGCTGACCATCGCGCCTGACCTGCTCGCCAAGGTGGACGAGATGGCGGAGAGGATGGGGCAGAGCCGGGCTGCCCTCATCAACCTTGCAATTTATCGCACCGTTGAGGGTGGGATTTGAGCGACGAGGCCGAGCGCGAGAAGGCAGGACAGCCGCAAGATGACCTGTTCGGCCTTGGCGGCAGCCCGCTCCCGCCCACGACAGCCCGCATTATCAAACTTGGCAATGAGATCGCGGAGCGACCACCGGAGCGGCCGGACTACTTGCACTCCGTGCTGTGCCAGGTGGGGCTTCCACGCCGACAGGTTGCCGGCGACACGTTCGAGCGCACGAATGGCAGGGCGTCGCTTCTGGTTGAGGCGGGAAAGCTCTGGAACGGCAAGGAGTGGGTGCAGCAACCGCTTCCATACGGGACGCGACCGCGGCTAGCCCTGGTTCACCTCAGCAGCGAAGCCGTCCGTACGAGGTCACCCACAGTCGAAGTGGGCCATTCAGTGCGCGAGTTCCTATTGCGGCTTGAGATCGGCACTGGCGGGGAGGAGTACGCCAACTTCGGTCGGCAGATGCGGGCGCTGGCCGCGTGCCGCATGAGCCTTGGTGTTGGGTTGGATACGCTGGACGCGAAGCCAATCAAGCGTTTCTCAGCTTGGGTCAACCGGAGCACCAAGCAGCGTTCCTTATGGCCGGGCGTAATCGAACTAACCCCAGAGTTCTACGAATCCTTGGCGGACAGCGCCGTACCGCTCGACGCTCGCGCCTTGGGTGCTTTGAAGCATTCTGCGCTAGCCCTGGACGTGTACGCATGGCTGGCCCATCGGCTTCATCGCGTCCGCAACCGGGCTGGCACGAAGGTGTCTTGGGCCAACCTACGGGCGCAGTTTGGGCAGGAATACCGCGATCCTAAGAATTTTAAGCAGGAAATGACAAAGGCGCTTCGGACGGTGCTTGCCGTGTACCCAGACGCCCACATTGAGCAAGTTCCCGGCGGCATGGTGCTGATGGCGTCACGACCACCCGTTCCGAAGACCGTCGTGCAGATCGGCACAAGGAGAGCGTAACCAGCGTTCGGCGGATCACCACCCCCTTGGGGATGTGGATAACCTTAGCCAAGAGCCACATCGCGTTCGGCGGATCACCACCCCCCCCGTTCGGCGGATCACCACCCCCTCAAGGGGGGTTTCGTTCGGCGGATCACCACCCCCTAAAACCGGTAGCTAGAATCCCGATAGCTTGTACCGATAGCTGGCAACGCTGTTCTGTGGACAGCGTGAATGCCACGGTGCTCGGGACCGTCAAGGACGCACGCCAAGGCGTGCGCCGCTGCGCGGTGCCTTCGGCATCCTTGACCGCCCCTGCGCGCCGTGCCGCACCGGAAGGCGTCGGGACGGAAGGCGTCCCGACCATACGACCCTTGGCCTCCGGCCAGGGCCGAACAGAAGGCGGCTGACAAGGTAAGGAAGACACCTTACACTGACGGCATGGTTGGCGTTGAAAGTGTTGGGAGTCGCGCTATGCCCGTGGTCGAGGAAGTCTGCACCATCACCGCCAAGGGCCAGACCACCGTGCCCAAGGCCGTGCGCCAGGCGCTGGGAGTGGGCTACGGCGGGCGCATCGCCTTCCGGGTGGCACGGGGCCGTGTCACCGTCCATGCCTTGCCGGAGGAGGAGGACGCAGACCCGGCCCTGGCGCCGTTCCTGGCGCTGCTGGAGGCCGATCTAGCCGCCCGGCCTGTGAAGGCCGTGCGCCCGCTCCCGGAGGCCCTAGCGGGGCGCCTGGACGCGCTGGCGGCCGAGGTGGGGGAGGTGGACCCGGATGCCCCCATCGAGGGCGAGGTGAGCCTGTAGGGGATGGCTGACGGGACGGCGCCGACCGGGCCGGAGCGGCACGGCTGGTGCCTCCATGCCCATCCCCTGTTCCTGGACCAGCTAGAACGGCTTCTGGCGGTCGTAGAGCGGGCCAAGCGGTCTGACCCGCAGGGGTGGCAGGGGAAAGCCGACACCCGCCTTCTGGCAGCCCTGAGAGCCTTGATTCTGGATCGCATCCCGCGCGACCCGCTGGCGGCGGAGTTCCGGCAGGGCAACACGCTGGGGCGGGAGCGCCGGCACTGGTTCCGGGCGAAGTTCGGCGGCAACAGGTTCCGCCTGTTCTTCCGGGCCGACTCCCGGGCGCGGGTGATCGTGTATGCCTGGGTCAACGACCGGGACACGCTGCGGAAGGCTGGGGCCAGCTCGGACCCGTATGCCGTGTTCGCCGGGATGCTGGCAGGCGGCAACCCGCCCGACGACTGGCCGGCGCTGCTGGCAGCGGCGCAGGCAGACGAGGCGGTACGGCGCTTTGGTACGGTGGACGAAGAAGCATCCGGAAAGACATGAAGCAGATGCCGAACAGAACGGTCCACCGAGTGCATTTCGAGGACTTCGGCGGTGCCGAGTTCGAGCGCCTGGTGTTCGCCTACCACGTCCGGGCTGGCTGGTCCGACCTGGCCTGGTACGGTCAGACCGGCAGCGACCAGGGGCGCGACATCATTGGCGTGGAGCCGTTCGACGCCGCTCCGCCGCGGCGTACGGTCATCCAGTGCGTTAACCGCAACGCGCTGGTCCAAGTCAAAGCCGAGCAGGACATGGGCAAAGCAGTTGCGGCGCCGACCGGCAGGCCGGACGCCTTCCGGTTCGTTTGTCGCAGCAGCGTCTCGGCAGAGCGCAGGGACGCTGTAACCGCGTCGGCGCGTCGTCTGGGCGTAAGTCACGTCACGGTTTGGTCCGGGGTGGAGTTCGAGGAAAACCTACGACTGCGCGGCGAGGACCTGTTGCGCCGGTTCTGCGCGGGCGAGACGTTCCCGGATGGTGAGAAGGAGCTGCGCCACTTCGCGGACGACTTTCCGAGTATGACGGACGGCGAGGCCCTGCACTTGATGGCAGCGGTGTTTGACCGGCCAGCCTTCACCACCCCGTTCCAGGAGGAAAGCTCCCTGCCTGCTTTCCTGCAAGCGATTGAGGACACAATCCGGGCGCTCAATACTGGGGTCTGGCACACACGCGAGGGAGTGGAAATCCGGCGTATCCCCTCGCTACACCATCTGCGGGACGCTCGGACCAGGGCCGGTATCGCCAAGGCCGTGCAACTCGTGGACGAGCTGCGCCGGGTCTTCGTCGCACGGCGGCGAGACGGCGGCATCAAGCCCTGCGGCTGTGGGCAGGAGAACTGTCCCGTGTTCATGGTCAAGCCCGATACTGCTGCCGAGTTGGACCGAACACGGAGGCGTGCGCTTGCTGCCTTCTGTGTGGTCACCTTAGAGGCGCGCGGCCACTTGGCTGAACATGCGGCCCGTGCTGCACCTGGAGACCTTGGACGCATCCTGGCGAAGGCCGGAACGGCGACTTCCATCCCCGGCGACGAGCTGCCCGAGGGCTGGCCGGACAGCCACGGCTGACCAACAGCCTGTATTGGCCTACTCGAACAACAATTGCATGCTGTCCGTCTTGGGCAGGGTCCACCACTCCACGATCCGATCTTGCCGGATATTGAAGCTGCGTTTGCGGAGAGCGTCGGCATCAGCGTGGCTCAGACGTCCTTTGGAACCATGACTTGCGGTACCATCAAAGTTGACGGCCACGATCTCATTGCCTTTGCGATCATGCACATGACCGTGCATCTTTCCTATACCGTGCGTGTGCGTTGGCTGATCGATCCGGATGTTGTCTGGGAACTGGCCTGATATCCACTTACCCTCATCGAGCCGCTCATACGCTCCTTCGCTAGAGCACAAGCGAACATCGCGGATCAATGGGATGTTGCTCTCCCCATCCTCTACGACCTCCATGTGCCGCCTTATCAGGTCTCCTGCTCTACTCATGCGCCTTTCCTTCCTCCTGCCCAGCTTACACGGTGGTTGCATCCTTGTCTGCCTCGAAGGCGCGCAGCCCGGCCCGTCGCCAGCGGGCGCGGAGGTGGCTGGGGTCGGTATCACCCGCGCCGCGGAGCTGCCCGGCCAGATCAAGGAGTGCGCCGAACAGGGTGGCGCGGTCATCGTCCAGCAGCTCCACCAGGTCGGCCTTGGCGACGAGGCCGCCCAGCTCGATCAGGTGCCGGGTGCGCTCGCGCCGCGCCTTGGCCCAATCGCGGGTATTGGTGCGGGCGCGTACGGCGTCCAGCCTGTTACGTGCCACCACCAGCCGCCGCAGCCTTGCCGTTGTCGCTTGCAGGTCTATCAGCAGGTTCGGCGGGACCTGCCTTGCTGCCCCGCTTGCCCCCTTGCTGAAAGAGGGCCTGGCCGCGTTCGGCCCACCTCTGCACGGCTTCGGGTGACTTCTTGGATTGCTCGACGGCAGCCAGCAGTGCGCCGGCCAGAGCTTCCATGGGCAGGGCATCGGCGCCCGTGACCTGGACCAGCTCGCCAAGCTGCACGGTCTTTTGGCCCTTGAGCTTCTTGGCCCGGTCCATGAGGGTTTGAAGTTCGGCATCGTAATCGCGGGGTTTGCGTGCCATGTGGGAGCCTTGGGCTGGTCTGGTGGATGAGCGGCAGCCTAATAGCAGGCTGGCCGTGCTGCCAAGCTATCTCCCACGCCTACAAGGCGGGACGCGAGCAGACCGTCATTTCGGTTCGGAGCGCAGCGGAGAATAATCTGGAAATGCGCGCTTAGACATTGCATTGCAATGTGCGCTGATCGGCTGCTAGCCTGTCCAGGAGACAGCACGAGCCGCCCTACCGCATGGCCCTTTACCACTTTTCTGCCAAGGTCATCCAGCGCTCGCAGGGGCGCAGCGCAGTGGCGGCTGCGGCCTACCGTGCGGCGGAGGAGCTGCACGACAAGCTACTTGACCAGGACCACGACTACACTGCCAAGCAGCATGTGGTGCATAAGGAGATCATGCTGCCCGACGGTGCGCCGGAACGCTGGCTGGACCGCGAGACGCTATGGAACGAGGTGGAGGCGGCGGAGCGGCGCAAGGACGCGGTGCTGGCGCGCGACATCGAGATCAGCCTGCCGCGCGAGCTGGGGCAGGCGGAGGCGGTCGCGCTGGTGCAGGACTTCGTGCGCGAGCAGTTCGTGGCGCGCGGGATGGTGGCGGACCTGAACGTGCATTGGACCAAGGCGCGGGACGGCGGGGAGCAGCCGCACGCGCACGTTATGCTGACCATGCGGGGGGTCGAGGGCGACGGGTTCGGATTGAAGCAGCGCGTGTGGAACGACAAGGCGCTGCTGCGGACGTGGCGGGAGCGCTGGGCGGAGGTTGCGAACGCGCGGCTGCACGAGCTGGGGCATGACGCACGGATCGACCACCGCTCCTACGCCGCCCAGGGCATCGACTTGGAGCCGCAGCACAAAATCGGGCCTGCGGGGGCGCGGCGGGAGGAACGGCAGCACCCGGAGCCGCAGACGTCGCAAGAGCCGCCGGTGCAGAACGCGGAGCGGCGGGTGGAGCACCGGGCGATTGCGCGGCGCAACGGGGAGCGGATCGCGGCTGACCCGGTGGTAGCACTGGACGCGCTGACGCGGCAGCACTCGACGTTCAGCAAGCAGGACCTGGCGCGGTTCGTGGACCGGCACACGGACGGGGTGGAGCAGTTCGCGCAGGTCATGGTGCGGGTTGAGGCGTCGCCGGAGCTGGTGCGGCTGGGCCTGGACGGTCGCGGGCGGGAGCGGTTCAGCACGCGCGGGATGCTGGAGGCCGAGCAGCGCATGGAGCAGGCCGGCACGGCGCTGGGCGGGCGCGGCGGGCACGGGGTGCTGCGGGCCGCGGCCTTGCTGGCAGCACGTGCGGCGGAGCGGGGCGGGCTTGCGCTGGGCAACGAGCAGGCGGCGGCGCTGCTGCATGTTACGGGCGGGGCGGACCTGGCGCTGGTGGTGGGGTTCGCCGGCACGGGCAAGAGCGCGATGCTGGGGGTGGCGCGGGCGGCGTGGGAGGCGGAGGGCTACCGCGTCCGTGGGGCGACGCTGTCCGGCATCGCGGCGGAGGGCTTGGAGGCGGGCAGCGGCATCGCGTCGCGCACGCTGGCGAGCCTGGAGTTCGGCTGGAAGGACGGGCGGGACGAGCTGACCTCCCGTGACGTGCTGGTGGTGGACGAGGCGGGGATGATCGGCAGCCGGCAGATGGAGCGGGTGCTGTCTGCGGCGTCGGCGACCGGGGCGAAGGTGGTGCTGGTGGGCGACCCCGAGCAGTTGCAGGCCATCGAGGCTGGGGCGGCGTTCCGGGCGCTCTCGGAGCGGCACGGGGCGGTGGCGATCACGGCGGTGCGCCGGCAGCGCGAGGCGTGGCAGCGGGATGCCACGCGCGAGCTGGCGACGGGGCGGACGGCGGAGGCGCTGGCGCGGTATGCCGGGGCGGGGATGGTGCAGGTGGCTGGCACGCGCACTGCTGCGAAGGCGGCGCTGGTGGCGGGGTGGGACGCGGTGCGCCAGGGCAGTCCAGAGGCGAGCCAGGTGATCTTGGCCTACACGCGCGATGACGTGCGGGACCTGAACGAGCTGGCGCGGGAGCGGATGCGGCTGGCGGGGGCGCTGCGCGGGGCGGACCAGGTGGTGCAGACGGAGCGGGGCGAGCGGGCCTTTGCGGCGGGCGACCGGATCATGTTCGGGCGCAACGAGCGCGGGCTTGGGGGGCACCACGACCGGGCGCAGGGTGTGGCGGTCAAGAACGGCAGCTTGGGGACGGTGCTGGCGGTGGAAGCCGGAGGAGAGAGGCTGACGGTTCGGCTGGACGGGGCTGGCGGGGCCACTGGCGGGCTTGGCGTCGGGTCCGGGACTGGGCAGGAGGGAAGGGACGGCAGCCCGGTGGTGACGTTCTACGTGCGGGACTACGGGCATCTGGACCACGGCTATGCGGCGACGGTCCACAAGGCGCAGGGGGTGACGGTGGACCGGGCGTATGTGCTGGCGACGCCGCACATGGACCGGCACGCGGCCTATGTGGGCCTGACGCGGCACCGGGACGGGGTGGCGCTGCACTACGCGGCCGAGGACTTCGCCGACCCGGCGTGGCTGGCGCGGGCGCTGGGGCGGGAACGGGCGAAGGACACCACCCTGGACTATGGCGGGGAGGAAGACCCGGTGCGGCGGTATGCCGAGCGGCGCGGGCTGGACCCGCTGCGGCCGGAGAGCGAGATCGTGGTGCAGGCACCAGTGCCAGCGCCGGAGCGGCAGCCGACGCCGGCTGAGCCGCCAGCCAGGCCGGCGCGGGATGAGGAGCTGGCGCAGGCGGTGGCTTTGGGCCGGGCGGGGTTCCGGGAGCGGTTCGAGGCGCACCGGCGGCAGCAGGCGCAGCGGGCGGCGGACGAGGCGGGTGCGCGCGCGCTGGTGGGGCAGTGGGACCGGCTGCTGACCGGGTTCAGGGATGCCCTGCCGCGGCTGGACGCCGACCCGGCCTATGGTCCGGCGCGCGAGGCGCTGCTGGGGTTCGGGCAGGAGGTGCGCGGGCAGCCCGGGGCGGTGGCGGTGCTGCGGCAGGGGGGCGAGGCGTTCGGGATAGGGGACCGCCCGATCCTGGCGCAGGTGCTGGCCGACGCGCGGCCGGAGCGGGTGGTGGGCGAGGTCGTGGAGGCGGCTGAGGCCGTGACGCGGGCGCGGCTGCAGGAGCAGGCGCAGGAGCGTGCGGCGCAGGAAGAGGCCCGCCGGCAGGAGCTGGCGCAGCGTCCGCGGCCGGTGCAACGGCAAGGCCCCAGCATGAGGATGTGACAGGCGACCAGGCAGGAGGGACAGGCGGTGGACGGCACAGCGGGGCAGGCGGACGAGGACCGGCTGTATGGGCTGGTGGAGATTGCCGACCGGCAGCAGGCGGCGGTGCAGGCGGCCTTGGAGGGGCTTGCTGCCGAGCGGGCGGCGCTGGCACGGGAGCGGGAGGCGTTTGCCCGTCAGGTGCAGGGGTTGCAGGCCGGGGTGCAGGGCGCGGCGCGGACCGCGGTGGCGGAGGGCCTGGCCGGGGCGGCGGTGGAGGGGGTGGCTGCGGTGCAGGCGGCGACGGGGCCGCTGCTGTCCCGGCTGGACAGCGTGGCGACGCAGGCCAAGCAGGCAGACGCGGCGCTGCGGGGCGTGGTGGCGTGGGCGAGCTGGCGGCTGCTGGGGTGGGTGCTGGCGGCGATGGCGGGTCTGGTGCTGCTGGGGTGGCTGGCGAGCACGCTGGTGCTGTGGTGGGACGCAGGCGCGGTTACGGCGGCGCGGGCGGAGAAGCGTCAGTTGCAGGCGGAGGTGGCGGAGATGCAGGCCAACCGGGACGAGTGGGCGCGCGCGGGGTTCCTGGCGAAGCTGACCCGGTGCGACCCCGGCAACCGGCCCTGCGTGCGGGTGGACGAGCGCGCGGGGCCATTTGGGGACCGGAGCGACTACCGGGTGCTGATGGGGTACTAGGGGCGGCTGGGATGCGCTGGGCGGGGTTGTCCGTTTGCCCGTCCGGCAACCAAGGCGTCCGCCTTGCCGTCAGAGGCCCTGGGATTTCCGGACACGGCTGCTTACGGTGGTCAGCAAACATAGGTCGCCCTAACCGCTGATCGGCGCTAGAAGTGCGCTATGAACAGTCCAAGGGTCAAACGAAGTCATATTGTTCCCAAATTCTATCTTCGCGGGTTCTGTCGGAATCAGGATGAGCGTGTCTGGGTTGGCGATCTGCGTATTCAGAGAGCATTTCTCGGCAACGTCCGCGACGTGGGTGTCCATGGGTCTTTCTATGACGCAGCGGCTGGCCAACATGAAGACGATCTCGAAAAACGGCTGGCTAACATCGAAAGTGATGCCGCTCCACATTTACGTGCGGTTCTACGTGGAAGCTATCAAATCAGTCCTGAGCTAAGTCGGTTCGTCGCGTGGTTAGCAGCGCGGACTTATTGGTTGAGAAGGAAGGTTGATGAGGATTTTCCGGCTTATCTCGCCTCTAATCGTGAGGAACTGGCGGAGCACATTGGTTCCGAACTAGGGTCTAGGGACAAAGTTTTACGGACCACCTAAGTTACTGACGTGCTTGGGCTTGGGCACAAAGTCTGACCTTCAGCCGCCAGTTCAGGATGGCCGCGGCGAAGGCGAGAAACCCGCGGA
>JAABUT010002559.1_pt1 | contig 17193 bp, 15 predicted proteins | sample 5559281 | NCBI WGS metagenome assembly JAABUT01 (sample SAMN10711880, study PRJNA513359) | rock metagenome | isolation source: Antarctica rocks | place: Antarctica: Victoria Land, Ricker Hills nord | collected 2016-01-04 | reverse complement strand
CTGCCCCGCATGACCGGAATGCCCTCGCGGAGCAGAAATGTCCGATAGAGCAGCGTGCTCGCCCGGGCCCGTGCCGGCTCCTGCAGCACCGCGCCATAGAGGCGGAGGTCCGCCGGCGTGAAGGCCGAGCGCCGCGTGGCGCCGAGCAGCACGGAGGACTCGACCAGCCGGGGGGAGACGCGCAGTGCCGCCGCGGCCACGGGCGTGGACAGCGCCACCTGGTAGGACGCCCGCCAGGCCTGGAACACCCGGCGGTCCACCCGCTGGAAGGGGTGTGTGATGCCGAGCGCGAGGAAGCCGGAGAAGCGCTCGGGCGCGCGCAGGCACGCGAGAAACCCCGTCCAACCGCCCCAGTCGTGCCCGACGAGCCCGACCCGGTCGAGGCCCAGGGAGTCCAGCGTCCCCAGCAGGTCCGATGCGAGCTGCTCCTTGTCGTAGCCACCGGCCGGCGCGGCGGTCCAGCCGTGCCCGCGCAGGTCGGGCATGACGAGGTGATAGGAGGGGGCGAGCAGCGGTACGACGTGTCGCCAACACCACCAGTGCTGGGGCCAGCCGTGCAGGAGCACCAGCGGCGGCCCCTGGCCAGCCTCGGCGACGTGCACCGCCAAGCCGTGCACATCGAGGGTGCGGTGGGTCACGCCGGGCAGGGACGGCAGGGCGACGGGCATCGCATCACCCTGCCGCCTGCCGTGGGCAGCCCATGACGGGCTTGTCCGCCGCGGTGCGCGAGACTGGGGCGATGGAGCGTGCGGACCGTGTCGGCTGAGGACCTCGAGAAGTACGAGACGGACATGGAACTCCATCTCTATAAGGAGTACCGGGACGTCGTCTCCCTCTTCAAGTACGTCGTGGAGACCGAGCGGCGCTTCTACCTGGCCAACGACGTCGCCCTCGATGTGCGCAACGCCAGCGACGGTGAGGTCTTCTTCGAGCTGACGATGAGTGACGCGTGGGTCTGGGACATGTATCGCCCGCTCCGGTTCGTCAAGAGCGTGCGGGTGGTGACCTTCAAGGACGTCAACGTCGAGGAGCTGGCCAAGCCCGATCTGTGACGGCCGCCGGGTGCGCCGGCGCGCCCGGGGGTAAGGCGACGGCATGAGCGAGACACGCGACGCCGCCGGCACGCCTGAAAGCGGTTCCGACCCGGGCGCGGGCGGCCAGGCCGGCGGGGCGACGCCCGACCTGGCGGCCCCGGGCGCGGCCGGGGACACCCACCAGGGCGCGACGAGGCCGCCGGCTGCCAACCAGGCCCGCCACGAACCGATCGCCGACACCGCCGCGCCGGCCGACCCCCACAGCCTCGACACCACCGGCAGCATGACCAGCGCGAACCCGCAGGCCCCCTCCGCGGTTCGCGTCGCCGTCGAGGCCGACACCCCCGGCCGCGACCCGGGCCCGGGGGTCGGTGACTCGCGGGGCGTCGTCGTGCCACCCGCCGAGCCGGCCCCTGGCACGTCACAGGAATCACCCGGTGTCGCCGATGTCGGCTCTGCCACCCCGGTGGACCCCGGGCACCAGGCCGGCGGGATCGGCGGGGCGCCCGTCTCCGCCGCCCACCGCCCGCACGCGCCCGACGGGGAGGTCTCCCCGCGCTGAGACCGGCCGAGACCGGCCGAGATCGGCCGAGATCGGCCGACCGGCCGAGATCGGGTGAGCGGCCGAGATCGGGTGAGACCGGGTGAGCGGCTCAAGAGTGTCCGTCGGGCGGCCGACCTCTGCGGCAGCCGCGCGCCGCGCGGTGCGACATGCCGGGGCGCTGCTGCGCCCGGGCGGAGGTCGGGAGGCCCGCCGCGTGACCAGCGTCGTGCCCCACCCTGGCGATCACGCCGCTGGCGTCGGAGCGGCTGCAGGCACCGGCTCGTCCTCGACCGGCCTCGCGGAACGCGGTCTCGCCCAGGCGTTGGCCGCGGCGCTCTGGGAGGCCGAGTCCGACGGCGGCGCGCCGCCGCCGGTGGATGTGCCGACAGGGGTGGGGCCAGGCGATCCGACGTACGCCGCGCCGTCGGCGTCCGCCGCGGCCGTCGCCTCCTCGCCGCGTGCCTCCGCGGCCGGCGCCGCCCCCGGGTCCCCGGCTGCGGGCTGGTCCGAGCGGCTCGACGAACTCGTGCGCCTGCAGGGCCGCCTGCAGGACCACGTCGACAAGCTGCACGCGGAGAATCGCCGCCTCCGCGAGGGCGAGCTCGTCGCGACGACGACCCCCCTGCTGCTCGGCCTGGCGAAGCTCGCCGACCAGATGGAGACGCTGGCGGCCGGCGAGGCCGCCGGGGGCAGCGCTGTGCTGCTGCGGGGGCAGCTCTTGCAGGTGCTGGAGCTGTCGGCGGGCGTCACCGCGTTCGCGCCGCAGGAGGGCGAGCTCTTCGACGTCACCCGCCAGCGCGGGGTGCGGGGCATCGACACCGTGGAACCAGGACAGGCCGGTCGTGTCGCGTCGACCCTGCGCCCGGGATTCCTGCGCGCCGACGGCAGCGTCGTACGGGTCGCGGAAGTCGAGGTCTACCGCGCCACGTCCGGGGCGCCGCTGCGCGCGGGCACCGCAGCTGGTACAGCCGGGCACGGCTCTGCCGACAACAGGAGCGGAGCATGACCCACCCTTACGACCCCCGGCAGGGAGCACCCGTGCGCGAGAAGGTCTACGGCATCGACCTCGGGACGACGTATTCCTGCATCAGCCGCGTCGACGAATACGGGCGCCCGGAGGTGCTGCGCAACGCGGACGGCCAGCCGACCACGCCCTCGGTAGTCCTCTTCGACACGACCCCGACCGGCGAGGTCGAGACGGTCGTTGGCGTGCAGGCCAAGCGGCAGGCGCGCATCAGACCTGATCACGTCGCGAGCCTCGTGAAGCGGCATATGGGCGACGGCGAGTGGCGATTCCTCGTGCACGGCCAGGAGTATTCGGCACCGGCCGTCGCCAGCCAGGTGCTGCGCTCGCTCGCCGCGGAGGCGGGGCGCCAGACCGGCGACGAGGTGCATGACGTCGTCATCACGGTGCCGGCCTATTTCGGAGACGAGGAGCGCAAGGCGACCAAGCTCGCCGGCGATCTCGCCGGGCTGCGGGTGGTCGACATCGTCAACGAGCCCACCGCAGCGGCGTTCTCCTACGGATTGTCCGGCGGCGCCACCGGCACCCCGGTCGGCGAGGATGAAGAACGCACCGTTCTCGTCTACGACCTCGGCGGCGGCACGTTCGACACCACGGTCATCAGGCTCTCGGCCGGGCGCATCACCGTCGTCGCGACCGACGGCGACCATGAGCTCGGTGGCGCCGACTGGGACGACCGCCTTGCGGAGCACCTCGCCCGGTCCTTCGTCGCGCAGTGCCCGGACGCCGGTGACCCGCTCGATGACTCCTACGGCGCGCAGGACCTGCAGAACGAGGCGGAGCAGGCCAAGCAGTCGCTGTCGCTGCGCGAGAGCGTCGACGTGCTGGTCGTCTTCGGCGGGGGGCGCGCGTCCGTCACCGTGACCCGCGCCGACCTCGAACAGCTCACGGGCGCCCTGCTGGAGCGCACCGTGGACCTCACCCGCAAGGTGTTGACGGCCGCGGCGGCGAAGGGCGTGCCCTGCGTGGACACCGTCCTGCTCGTCGGTGGCATGGCCAAGATGCCTTCGGTGTCACAGCGGCTGTCCGAGGCCTTCGGTGTCGACCCGGTCATCCTCGACCCCGACCTCGCGGTAGCCAAGGGCGCGGCGCTCTACGGCCAGAAGAAGGAGATGGAGGCGCACGTCGTCTCCGACCTCGTCGCCCGCGGTGCCCTCGCCCAGGGCTCCGACGTGTCGGCGATCGCCGCGGTCGCCACCGCGGACATGGACGCGGCGCTCGCGGCCACGGCGCGCGAATATGGCCTGGCCACCGACGCTGTCGCCTCGCTGGTCAGCACGGAAGTGAGCACCGTCACCTCCCGGGGCTTCGGCCTGCTCGCCCTCTACGACGACAGCCAGACCGTGCAGGCCGTCTTCCTCGCGCACCAGAACGACCCCCTCCCGATCGAGGTGGAGCAGACCTTCTACACCGTCGACGACGACCAGGACCACGTGCGGGTGCGCGTCGTCGAGCAGAACACCGGGGTCGAGTCGGCGCTCGAGCACGACAACAAGTGCGTCGTGGAGGGCGTCATCGGCGGGATTCCCACCGGGCACTCGCGGGGGACGCCCGTGCACGTCACCTTCGCCATGCACCGCGACCAGACGATCGAGGTGGTCGCCCGGCACCACGCCGTCACCGAGCCGCTCGTCCTGCGCGTCGAGGCCGGCATCTCCAGCTCCGCGGTCCGGGCCGAGGAGTCGGCGAAGGTCGCGGTCCTCCACCAGCGGGCGTGACCCTCGTGTCCGGGCCGCCCGCCACCGCGACGGGGGCTGCCACCGCGACGGGGGCTGCCACCGCGACGGCTGCCACGACGGGGCCTGCCACAGCCGCGCCGGCCGGCGACGCCGTACCCCCCGCCTTCGACGGCAACGACTATCGCAAGGTCGTGCTCGCGCCGCTGCTCGCCGCCGGGGTCGTGACCCTGGACGACCCCTTCCGCCTGGTCGGGCTCAGCATCGACTGTGACGACACCGCCCTCCTGCGGGCGCGCCTCGCCGAGGTGGTCGGCTTCTGGCAGCGGGAGCGCAACAGCCCGCGCTACAAGGGTCTCGTGAGCGAGTTGGTACGCCGCCGGCCGGAGCTCGAGGCCGTGCTCTTCGATCCGCAGCAGCGGGCCCTGGCCCGGTTGCGGGTGCAGGGCGCCCGGCGCGCGCAGGAGACCGCTCGGGCGGCCAGACTCGACCGGCTGCTCAAGGCCGTCGCCGCCCGGCACGGCGGGGTGCCGCGATCCCGGCTTGTGCTGCTGCGTCGGCTCGCGGCGCGCGAGGGCGTCGGCGCGGACGTGCTCGCCGCCCGGCTGGCTGCCTACCCCGTGCTCGAGGACGGCACCGGTGTGCAGCCCCTCGCCGAGGGGCTGCGCGTGCAGGTGCGCGCCAGCCTCGACGAGCTTGCCCTGCGCGGCGACCGGGCCCGCGCGGCGTCGCTGTGGGCGTTCCTCGGCCTGCCCGCCTCGTCGTCCGCCGATGAGATCGTGACCCGGCATGCCGCTCTGGTCGGGGAAAACCTGGCCCGCGCGCATGACCGCGACAAGACCGTGCACGGGGAGCTGTTGGCGCACGTCAAGGCGCTGCTCGTCGAGCCCCGTGCCCGGGCGTCCTATGCGGCCGCCCTGCTCGGTGAGGCCCAGGAGCGCATCACCGACCGGGTCCTCGAGCTCGCGGTCGTCGACGGTGAGTTGTGGCCACCCGACGTCGACCTGCTCGTGCGGGAGGTCGTGGCCGGCGGCGCCGGGCTGACCGCGGACCAGGCGAAGGCGGCGGTGCGTGCCGCCGCAGCCGCGGTGGACGTGCCGGTCACGCTGGCCCGGTCCGCCGCGCCGGTCGCCTGTCCGTCCTGCGGACACGGGGAGGTCGGCGCCACGTACGCCGGCGGCGGCGCCCCCGCTTCCGCACCGGCTGGCCGCCTGGGCCCACCGGCAGCCTTCCCGCCGGTCGCCACCCCGCCGGCGTCCTGGTCCGCCGGTCCAGCCCTCGGCCCGGGCGGGGCGGCGCCCGACGTACGGGCCCACGCCCAGGAGGAATGGCGTCAGGTCGAACGCGAGGTCGGCCTGCGCCGGCTGGTGCACGCCAGCCAGCGGCTGCAGCGACTGCAGCGCGGGGCGCCCGATCTCGCCGGTCCCAGCGGTGCTCTGCCCGCCCAGCGGCTGGCAGAGCTCGCGCGGGCCGTCACCGCCGCTCGGGGCGCGACCGAGCTGGCATTGACCCACGCGGACCCGGCCGCGCGCGAGGAGGCGCTCTACGCGGTCCTCGCGGAGGTGGCGGACCTGGGCGAGGCATCGGCGGCCTTGGCCGAGGTGCCCGTGTCACCACCGTCGACCGTGACGGCGATGCTTGCGGGGACGACCATGCGCCTGCGCTGGTCTGCGCCGCCCTCGGCCCGAGGCATGACCTACAGCGTCACGAGGGTGACCCGCGCCGCCGACGGCAGCCGGGTCGAGCACGGGCTGGGTATGACCACCCGCTGCGAGCAACTCGACCCCGACCTGCCGCACGCGGCGCTGGTCTGGCACGAGATCATCGCGGCGGTCGGGTCGCGGCGGAGCCAGGTCGTCGCCACCGAGCCGCAGCCGGTGGTGCCGGACGTCAGCGGCCTTCGGGCGGCGCAAGGCCCGGCCGTGGACGGCACCGTCGTCGTGACGCTGACCTGGTCGGCACCGCCCGGCAACGACGTGGTGGTGGAACGCCACCCCCTTGCCGAGCCCGATGCCGCGATGCGCCGGGCCCGCGCGCGGGGCAGCAGGTGGACCGACTCCGATGTGGTGGCGGGCGGGCGCTACCGCTACGTCGTCCGCGTCGAGGCCGCCGTCGGCGGGGTGGTCGCGCGCACGCCAGGCTGCACCGTCGACGTCTCCGTCGACGCACCGCCGGTGGCAGCCGCCGCCGCGCCCGCCGCGCCCACCGCCGGGCCGGCCACGCCGCCCGTGGCGCCCGCGTCGCCCAGCGCGGCCGGCGGCGGCGGTGGCCTCCCGGACTGGCTCCCGCTCCGCAGTGCCGCCGCACCCGCGGTCCTGGGTGGGGCCGCCAGCGTCGTCGCGCTGGCGCTGACGCCCGTGCCGCCCGGTGTCGTCGCCACCTGGACGGCACCGCGCGGCGTCGCGGTGACGTTGCTCGCAGGCACGGCGGTGGTGGGGCCGCCCGGTTCGGTGGTCGACCTGGAGGCGTTGCCCGCGGGCCTGCGGGTGGTGGGCTCCGCCGTCGGACCGGGGTCGGCGTACGACGCTCGGCCCGAGCTTGCCGTCGTCTTCACTCCCGTCGCCGTCCTCGGCGGTGTCGCGGTGCTCGGCGAGCCGGTGCGCCACGTCACCGTGGCTGGAGTGGACGCATTGCGGGCGGAAGGGCACGCCCACGGCACCCGCGTGTGGTGGTCCTTCCCGCCGGGGTGTGGTGAGGCGCTGGTCGTCTGGCGGAGTGACCGCGCGCCGGTCGACGCGACGGACGCGGAGGGCGGTGAGGTCGTGGGCGCGGAGCGGCTGGCGGCCGGGGGCGGCTGGCAGCTGCCGCAGGGGGTCGGCGGCGGACCGCTGCACCTGCTGGTCCTGCCCGTGGTGCACCTCGCCGGCGAACCCGTCCTCGGACCGGGGGCCTCGCTGCGGGTCGGCTGAGACCCCGGCGCAAGCGACCACCCCGTCCACAGGGGCTGGCACTCCACAGAAGCTGCCTGTGCTCGTCGCACCGGGACGCTCGTCGGCCACTGTCGGTCTCGTCGCGGCGCCGCCGCGCGGGAGGAGGCCACGTGGTCCGGGTCAGCGACGCCCTCGGCAGATGGGGGGAGGAGCTCGCTCGCGCCCACCTCGAGGCGCTCGGCATGCAGGTGCTCGACACCGGCTGGCGTCCCGCCGGGGTGGGACTGCGCGGTGAGCTCGACGTCGTGGCCCGCGACGGCCGGGCGCTGGTCTTCGTCGAGGTGAAGACCCGCTCGGGGAGCGGTTTCGGCGTCCTCGAGGCGGTGACGGTCGCCAAGCAGCGGCAGCTCCGCCGGCTCGCCGGGGCGTGGCTCGCGGCGCACACCGAACATGCCGAGGACCTTCGCTTCGATGTCGTCGGCGTACGGCGCACCGCTGCTGGGCCCCTTGTCGAGCACGTGCCGGCGGCGTTCTGATGACGATGGCCCGCACCTGGTCCGTCGCCCTCGTCGGCGTCGAGGGACACCTCGTCGAGGTGCAGGCCGACCTGGCCGGCGGACTTCCGACCCTCACGGTCACCGGTATGCCCGACGTGGCGGTGACGCAGGCGCGGGATCGGGTGCGCGCCGCCGTGGTCAACACCGGGCAGTCGTGGCCCCAGAAGCGGGTGACGATCGGGCTCTATCCCGCGACGCTGCCCAAGGTGGGTTCGGGCTTCGACCTCGCGATCGCCGCGGCCGTGCTCGCCGCGGACGGCGTCGTCGGCGTGGAGCGGTTGCAGGGCCTCGTGCTGCTCGGCGAGCTGGGTCTCGACGGCCGGGTGCGTCCCGTCCCCGGGGTGCTGCCCGCGGTCCTCGCCGCCTGTCGGGCGGAGAGCCCGCGCGTGGTGGTCCCGGCCGTGTGCGCCCGCGAGGCGCGGCTCGTGCCCGGCGCCGAGGTCGTCGGGGTGGCGTCCCTGCGGGGGCTGCTGGCGCTGCTCCGCGGCGAGCCGTGTGACGAGGAGCGTCCGGCGGGCGAGACCGCCGCGGCGCCCGAGTTTCCCCTCGGTCCGCAGCCCGACCTCGCCCAGGTGGCCGGCCAGGGCGAGGCTCGCCGGGCGCTCGAGATCGCCGCAGCCGGAGGCCACCACCTCTACCTGCTGGGTGAACCGGGCTGCGGCAAGACGATGCTGGCCGAGCGGCTGCCGGGCCTGCTGCCGGACCTCGACCCCGTCACCGCGCTGGAGGTCACGGCGGTGCACTCCGTGGCCGGGGTGCTGCGGGCCGGCGGGCCTCTCGTGGTGCGGCCCCCGTGGCGCAGCCCGCACCACACGGCCACCAAGGCGGCCCTGGTCGGCGGTGGCAGCGGCGTGCTCCGCCCGGGCGCTGCGTCCTGCGCCCACCGGGGGGTGCTCTTCCTCGATGAGGCGCCGGAGTTCTCGGGCGGGGTGCTCGACGCGCTGCGGGAATCCCTGGAGAGCGGCGTGACGCAGGTGGCCCGGGCGCACGCGAGCGCGACGTTCCCGGCGCGGTTCCAGTTGGTGCTGGCGGCCAACCCCTGCCCGTGCGGTGCGCTCGCCGACGTCCTCTGCACGTGTACGCCGCCCGTGCGTCGACGCTACCTGGCCAAGCTGTCCGGCCCGCTGCTGGACCGGGTCGACCTGCGTCTGCGGCTGACCCGGGTCACGCGGGCCGACCTGCTGGCGCCCCGGGGGCAGGCCGAGTCCTCGGCAGTCGTCGCGGCCCGCGTGGCGGCCGCGCGGGACCGGGCAGCGCACCGGTGGCGCGGCACGCCGTGGCGCACGAACGGGGAGGTGCCGGGACCGGAGCTGACGGCCCGCTGCCCCCTGCCGGAGCGGGTCCTGGCGCAGGCCTACGCCGGCATCCGCTCCGCCTTCCTCACCGCCCGCGGCGTCGACGCGATCGCCCGGGTTGCCCGCACCATCGCCGACCTTGACGGCCGTGCACACCCCGACGAGAGCGACGTGGCCGAGGCCATGGCGCTGCGGAGCGCGCGGTGACGGCCGAGCGGGAGGCCCGCGCCGGGTTGACGGGGACAGTCGGCGCGGGTGACCGGGCCTGGGTGGAGCGGGTACGGCGCGAAGGGGCTCCGGCCGTCTGGGACCGGCTGGTGGCGAACGGCCGGGCGGAGCTCGGCCGCCCGGCGCGCGACCTCATGGTCCTGGAGCGGCTCGGCGGCCGGCTGGTGATCCCGGGCGACGACGAGTGGCCGCCGTGCGTGGACAGCCTCGCCGCCGCGGTCTACGCCGACGCCCTGCCGAGCGAGCAACTGCGAGAGCCCCTGGCGCTGTGGGTGCGGGGGCCGCTGCGCCTCGACGCCGCGACCGTGCGGGCCGCCGCGGTGGTGGGCTCGCGGGCGGCCACGCAATACGGCGTCGACGTCGCCGCGGAGATCGCCGTCGGGCTGGCCGGGCGGGGGTGGACAACCGTGTCCGGTGCCGCTTACGGCATCGACGGGGCGGCGCACCGCGGCGCTCTCGCCGTGGACGGTCCGACGGTGGCCGTGCTGGCCGGCGGGGTCGACGTCCCCTATCCGCGGGGGCACACCGACCTGCTCGGCCGCGTCCTCGCCACCGGGGCCGTCGTCAGCGAGGTCCCGCCGGGTTATGCACCGATGCGGCAGCGGTTCCTGCTCCGGAACCGGCTGATCAGTGCCCTGTCCCGCGGGGTCGTGCTCGTCGAGGCCGGCTGGCGCAGCGGGGCGCTCAACACCACCGCGCACGCCCGTGCCGTGCACCGCCCGGTCCTCGCCGTACCAGGCCCCGTGCACTCGCTGCTCTCCGCCGGCTGCCACCGCGAGGTCCGGGAGCGCGGGGGCGTGCTCGTCACGGACGCCGAGCAGGTGGTGCACGAGCTGGGCGCGGTGGGGGAGCAGCTGGACCGGCGACACCAGGAAGCGGCCGGCGCGCGCGACGGCCTGCGCGCAGACCTCGCCCGGCTGCTCGAGGCCGTCCCGGTGCACGCCGCGGCCTCCGCGGACAGCATCGCCCGGGTCGCGGGCGTGCCGGTGCGGGCCGCACTGCAGGCCCTCGGCGCCCTCGCCGCTGCCGGCCTCGTCACCTCCGACGCCGGGCGGTGGCGGCTGACGCCGCTCGGCCGTGCCCCGGCCGCCACCCCAACCCAGCCCTGCCCCCCGACCCCAGCCGCTGCCCCGCGACCGTCCTCGGCGGTGTCATCGGCGCACCCCGGCGCGGCGCGTTGACCACCCCGCGGCGCGCGGGGGAACCTCGCAACGATGCCCGCAGCCACCGACTCCGAGCTCGCGCCCGCCGCCCGGGAGGTTCTCGACGCCTTCGTGCGGCACCTGTCGGCCGAGCGCGGTCGCTCCGCGCACACCGTGCGGGCCTACGCCGGTGATGTCACGAGCCTGCTCGACCACGCCGCCCGGATGGGCCGCCCGGACCCGGCGGCCCTCGATCTCGCGGTGCTCCGCTCCTGGCTCGCCCGGTTGCGCACCGGCGGCGCATCGCGGGCGACGCTCGCCCGCCGCGCGTCCGCCGCCCGTGTCTTCACCGCCTTCGGCGTAGCCCGCGGCTGGCTGGCCGAGGACGCCGGTGTCCGACTGGCGAGCCCCCGCCCACTGCGCACCCTGCCCCGCGTGCTCACCCAGGAGGGCGCGGCGGTGCTCCTCGCCGGCGTGGCCCCCGCCGCTCCCGACGAGGGCGGTGAGCGGCGCCGCGCCGCCCTTGTGCTGCGCGACACCGCGGCGCTGGAGCTGCTCTACGCCACCGCCGCCCGCGTCTCCGAGCTCTGTGGCCTCGACGTCGGTGACCTCGACGCCCACCGCCGGGTGCTGCGGGTGCTCGGCAAGGGCGGCAAGGAGCGCACCGTGCCCTTCGGGGTCCCCGCGGCGGCCGCGGTGCAGGCGTGGCTCGACGGCGGCCGCGCCCTGCTGGCGACAGCGGCCTCGGGCGAGGCCCTGCTTTTGGGCGCGCGCGGGGCCCGGGTCGATCCCCGCACCGTGCGGCGCAGCGTGCACGCCGCCGCCCGCGCAACCGGAACCCCCGACGTGGCGCCGCACGCCCTGCGGCACACCGCCGCGACGCACCTGCTGGAAGGGGGCGCCGATCTCCGCACCGTTCAGGAGCTGCTGGGGCACGCTAGTCTTGCCACCACACAGATTTACACCCATGTCAGCGCCGAACGACTGAGGTCTGAGTATGAGCGCGCGCACCCCAGGGCCTGAGGGCCCGGCCCGGCAGGGAACTGCCGTCGCCACGGGTGCGCGCCCGGCCGGCACGTCACGCGCGACCAGCAACGGCGTCGAGCCACACCAGGACGCGTCCCCGGCCGCCGAGTTGGACGCCCTCGAGCTCGTCGCGCCCGACGTGGACGCCCCGGACCCCGACCCAGCGGACCCCGACGCAGCGGACCCCGACCCAGCGGACCCCGACCCAGCGGACCCCGACCCGGCGGACCCCGACGCCGCGGACGCCCACGGCTCCGAGCTCGAGCCCGAGGTTGACCCTGCGACCGCGGCGGCCGAGGCCAAGGCCGCGCAGAAGGCCAGCGTCGACGCCGCCGTCGCCGAGCTGTGGCGCGACTACAAGGGGTCCCTCGACCCCGCGCTGCGGGAGCGGCTGATCCTGCACTACTCGCCGCTGGTGAAGTTCGTCGCCGGCCGGGTGGGGGTCGGGCTCCCGCCCAACATCGAGCAGGCCGACCTGGTCAGCTACGGGATCTTCGGGCTGATCGACGCGATCCAGAAGTTCGACCTCGAACGCGCCATCAAGTTCGAGACCTACGCCATCAGCCGCATCAAGGGCGCGATCATCGACGAGCTGCGCTCGATCGACTGGATCCCCCGCTCGGTGCGCAGCAAGGCCCGGGATGTCGAGAAGGCGTACGCCGCGCTCGAGGCTCGGCTGCACCGCACACCCACCGAGCCAGAGGTCGCCGACGAGCTCGGGATGAGCCTCGACGACCTGCACGCGGTGTTCAGCCAGGTCAGCTACGTCAACGTCGTCGCCCTCGACGAACTGCTGAACGTCAACGGGGAGCGCGGCGACAAGGTCAGCCTCGTCGACACCCTCGAGGACACCCGCGTCGAGGACCCGGTGGCGGCCTTCGAGTCGGAGGAGACGAAGGTTCTCCTGGCCCGTGCGATCAACACGCTGCCCGAGCGCGAGAAGATCGTCGTCACCCTCTACTACTACGAGGGGCTGACGCTGGCCGAGATCGGCCAGGTGCTCGGCGTGACCGAGAGCAGGATCTGCCAGATGCACACGAAGGCCGTGCTGCAGCTGCGCGGCAAGCTCGCCGACCAGCACTGACGCACATTTTCCGTCACCACTTCCGGGCGGGGCACGGCCCGCTCTCCGGGCGGCGGCGCAGTCACGTTGGCGCCCGGGCCGCCCTCCCGCCGCTGCCAGGACCAGGGACGGCGACGCCCGCACGGACGACGAGGCCCGCGGGCCCGACGGTGCCGCCGGTGCTCAGGCCGGCCAGGGGCAGCAGCCGGATCGGGCCGAGGCCGAGCAGGAGCATCGGGTCGAGATAGACCGCCGCGGCCCCCGTGCCGCGCCGCAGCCCCCAATGCAGGCAGGCCGCGCCGGCGCAGCCGGGATGCCCCGGCGAGAGCAGCCCGAGCGGCTCGCCCGGGAGCACACGGTCCCCACGGCGCACGAGCGGGGCATCCACCGGCTCGTAGGTGGTGCGCAGGCCGTCGCCATGCTGCACCGAGACCACGCCCCGGCCGGCGAGCTCGCCGGCGAAGACCACGGTCCCCGGGCCGGCCGAGAGCACGGCGGCACCGGGTGCCGACGCCAGGTCGACCCCCCGGTGCCCCGCGCCGTAGCGGGAGGTGGGCGGGGCGAAGGGTCGCACCACCCGCAGCGCTCCGGTCAACGGTGGCAGCCAGCCGGGTGCCCCGGTCGTCGCGGTGGTGCGCGCGGCCGCTGCCAACAGCGGGGTGTCGGTCTGCCCGGCGAGGCCGGCGCCGACCCACGGGGCACCCAGCGCCAGACCGGCCGCCGCCACGACCGCTGCGGTGCCCTGTCGGCGAGCCATGCCACGACCCTGCCGCGGCGCGGCCACCAGCGGCGTCGCGCGGCGCGATCTGTGGACGCCGCCTGCACAGTTCGACAGCAGGGGACGGCAGAGGCGGAGAGACGAAGGGCGGCAGACTGGGCCGCCCGGTGGCCGGCACCGGGCTCAGCGCGGCGCCGCCGTACACTCATCCTCAGCAGCCGGGTGACCGGTTGACTTCGCACGCCCTCATCCCGGTCCCGACCCTGGACCCGGGACAGGCCACCTCGGTCCGCGCTCGCGCGGTCCGGCCGACGTGGGGCGTCAGGGGCACCGGCCGACCGGCCGCGCGCCAGGCAACCGAGACGGGACACACGCATGGCCCAGGTCGTCAGCATCAAGAACCTGCTCGACGCGGGTGCGCACTTCGGTCACCAGACCAAGCGCTGGAACCCGAAGATGAAGCGGTATATCTTCACCGAGCGCAACGGCATCTACATCATCGACCTCACGCAGACGCTCGCCTACATCGACCGTGCCTACGACTTCGTGAAGGAGACCGTGGCCCACGGCGGCACCGTGCTGTTCATCGGCACGAAGCGCCAGGCCCAGGAGGCGATCGCCGAGCAGGCGACGCGCGTCGGCATGCCCTATGTCAACCAGCGCTGGCTGGGCGGCATGCTCACCAACTTCTCCACCGTCTACAAGCGGCTGCAGCGCCTCAAGGAGCTCGAGCAGATCGAGACCCACGGGACCGACGTCGTCATGACGAAGAAGGAGGCGCTGGTCCTGCAGCGCGAGAAGGACAAGCTGCAGAAGACCCTCGGCGGCATCCGCGACATGTCCAAGGTCCCGAGTGCGGCGTGGATCGTCGACACCAACAAGGAGCACATCGCCGTCGACGAGTGCCGCAAGCTCGGCATCCCGATCGTGGCGATCCTCGACACCAACTGCGACCCCGACGTCGTCGACTACAAGATCCCGGCCAACGACGACGCGATCCGCAGCGCCGGCCTGCTGAGCCGCGTGATCGCCGACGCCGTCGCCGAGGGCCTGCAGCAGCGCGCCGCGCTCGCCGCCGGCGCGGGGCGCGAGGGCGAGACCCCGGAGGTCGGTGCCGGTGAGCCGCTGGCGAGCTGGGAGACCGAGCAGTTCGGGCCGGCGGCCACCGAGGCCGCTCTCGGCGCCGCGGCCGCCCCGCTCGTGACCGGCGAGGCCGCCGCCGCCGCGGAGACGGCCGGCGTGGGCGACGCCGTCGAGGGCGCCGGCTGGAGCAACGAGGGTGGCGAGGCCCCCGCACCGGCCGACACCCCCGAGGCCGGTGCCCCGGTGCAGACCGCTGCCGCCGAGGCCGCTGCGCCGCAGGCCTGACGACCGCCGCGGTCGCAGCCCGCGACCGCACCCGCTCCCCCAAGGACCCCGCAACCCGGACCGAAGAGAAGAGACATGGCTGAGATCACCGCTGCCCTCATCCGCAGCGTCCGCGAGCGCACCGGCGCGGGCATGAGCGACGTGAAGAAGGCCCTCGTCGACGCCGGTGGCGACGAGACGCAGGCCATCGAGCAGCTGCGCATCAAGGGTGCCTCCAAGGGCGCCAAGCTCGAGTCCCGTACGGCGGGCAACGGTCTCGTGGCAGCAACACTCGACGGGGCGGCGCCGACGCTGCTCGAGCTCAACTGCGAGACCGACTTCGTCGCCAAGAGCGAGACCTTCCAGGCGCTCGCGGCCGACCTGGCGGCGCACGTCGCGAAGTCCGGCGTGACCGAGCCGGCAGCGTTGCTCGACGAACCCTTCGGCGGCGCGACGGTCAAGTCGGCGCTCACCGACGCGAGCGTCGCGCTGGGCGAGAAGTTCGAGGTCGGCGGGATCGCGCGCTTCGGCGACACCCCGGCCGGCGGCTACGTCGCGTCCTACCTGCACCGCACGGCGAAAGACCTGCCCCCGACCATCGGCGTCCTCGTCGAGGTCACCGGAGGCACCGCGGCGGCCCAGGCCCAGGTCGGCAAGGACCTGGCCCAGCACATCTCCTTCTCCGCCCCGCGCTACCTGCGCCGGGAGGACGTGCCTGCCGACGTCGTCGCGGCCGAGCGCCGGGTGGCCGAGCAGATCGCCAAGGAGGAGGGCAAGCCCGAGGCGGCCCTGCCGAAGATCGTCGAGGGACGGGTGGGCGGCTTCCTCAAGGACATCTGCCTGCTCGAGCAGGGCTGGGTCCGCGAGCCCAAGAAGACCATCGCCACGCTCGCGCAGGAATCGGGCGTCACGATCACCCGCTTCGCGCGGGTCAAGGTCGGCCAGGCCTGAGCGGCGTACGGCGAAAGAGGTCGGCCCAGCCATGACGGACACCGTCTCCACGCCCCAGCCCGCCGCCGGGGAGTCAGGCCCGCCCGCCCGCTGGTCGCGGGTGCTGCTGAAGCTGTCCGGTGAGGCCTTCGCCGGCGGTGGGGCGCTCGGCGTCGACCCCGACGTCGTGTCGACGGTCGCGAGGCAGACGGCCGAGGTCGTCCGCACGGGCGTCGAGGTCGGTGTGGTGGTCGGCGGCGGCAACTACTTCCGCGGCGCACAGCTGTCCGACCGGGGGATGGAGCGGCCGCGCGCGGACTACATGGGGATGCTCGGCACAGTCATGAACGGCTTGGCGCTGCAGGACTTCCTCGAGCGGGAGGGCATCGACACGAGGGTGCAGACCGCGATCCCGATGGCGCAGGTCGCGGAGCCCTATATCCCCCGGCGCGCGATCAGGCACCTCGAGAAGGGGCGCGTGGTGATCTTCGTGGCGGGCCTCGGGGCGCCCTTCTTCTCCACCGACACCGCGGGCGCGCAGCGGGCCCTGGAGATCGGCGCACAGGCCCTCCTGATGGCCAAGCAGGTGGATGGGGTCTATGACGACGATCCGCGGCGCAACCCCGACGCGGTGAAATTCGACGACCTCACCTACTCGGAGGTGCTGGCCCGGGGTCTCAAAGTGGCCGACGCGACGGCGATCAGCCTCTGCATGGACAACGCCCTGCCCATCGTGGTGTTCGACCTGCTCACCGACGGCAACATCTCCCGAGCGGTGCGCGGTGAGAAGATCGGCACCCTCGTCCACTGAAGGGAGGAGCACGGTGATCGACGAGACCCTCTTCGAGGCCGAGGAGAAGATGGACAAGGCCGTCGGGGTCGCCAAGGAGGACTTCTCGGCGGTGCGCACGGGGCGCATCACCGCCGGGATGTTCGGCAAGATCGTCGTGGAGTACTACGGCACCATGACGCCCGTGCCGCAGCTCGCCTCGATCACCGTGCCCGAGCCGCGGATGGCTGTCGTCTCGCCGTACGACAAGAGTCAGCTGACGGCGGTGGAGAAGGCGATCCGCGGCAGCGACCTCGGCGTGAACCCGAGCAACGACGGCAGCATCATCCGCGTGGTCTTCCCCGAGCTCACGCAGGAGCGACGCAAAGACCTCGTGAAGGTCGTCCGGACCAAGGCCGAGGACGCCCGCGTGTCGATCCGCGCGATCCGTCGGCACGGCATGGAGGCGCTGGGCAAGATCGCGAAAGACGGTGCGGCCGGTGAGGACGAGGTCCACCGCGCCGAGAAGGAACTGGAGGAGACGACCACGCGCTACGTCTTCGCCGTCGAAGACCTCCTCAAGAGCAAGGAGTCCGAGCTGCTCGAGGTCTGACCTCGACGGCCCGGGCAGCGGTGCGGCAGGGATGAGCGCCGGGATGCGCGAGGTCGCCCCGCCGGAGCAGTCGGTCGAGGCGGCCACCCGCCCCCCCTCGCGCGCCGGGCGCGACGTCCCCGTCGCGCTCGGCGTCGGGCTCGCGCTGGCGACGATGCTCGCGGTCCCGCTGTTCACGGTCCGCCCGATCTTCGTCGCGATCGTCGCGGCGGCGGCGGGCTACGGCGTCGTCGAGCTCGTCGTGGCGCTGCGTCGCACCGGGTTGGCGCCCCCGCTGCCACCCCTCGTCGTCGGCGGCGTCGTGACGACGGCGGTGGGCTACCCCTTCGGCAGCGAGGCCGTCCTCGGCGCGCTGCT
>JAABUT010002558.1_pt1 | contig 17198 bp, 19 predicted proteins | sample 5559281 | NCBI WGS metagenome assembly JAABUT01 (sample SAMN10711880, study PRJNA513359) | rock metagenome | isolation source: Antarctica rocks | place: Antarctica: Victoria Land, Ricker Hills nord | collected 2016-01-04 | reverse complement strand
GTGGCGTCGGAGTCGGCGCGCTCGGACAGCGCAGCAACGGATCGCACCCCGACCCGCAGCGCGACGCCGGCGAACCGGCCGCCGGCCGCGCGCCGACCCCCGTCGCCGATCGGCGGTCGGATGGATGTCGGCCCCGCGCGGTGCAGGCTCTAATCGCCGCCTACGCCGGCGACGTCCACCGGCTGCTGGCCGACGTAGCCGGCCGGCTCGCCGTCAGCCTCGCCTACGTCGACCGGGCCATCGTCGAGGCGCACCTCGAGCGCAACCTCACCGATCGCGAGTGGGCGGCCCTCAGCGGCCGGCTCGCCGCGATGGCGTTCGATGACCATGTCGGTGACCACGGCACCCTCCGCACCGACTGGATTGAGGACCGGCTCGCCGAGGCCGGGGTCGCAGGCCGCCGCCCTCCCTGTGCCTACCCCACCGACCTGTCCAACTTTGCCCCCGGGCGCACCGGTAGTGACGCGGCCGGACCGTGCGGTGAGGTCGGGCGTCGGCGGCGGCCGTGAACGTCACCCGCTCGTGCCCGACCTGCGGCTACACCCGCACCTACCCGACTCCCCGCGTCGCCGACGCCCACCACAGGCGGCATTCCTGCACCCGTCACCAACAGCAGGCCGCGGCGACCGAACGGCGCGCGGCCCGGGCTTCCGGCCGCCCGACCCGGGACTGCCCCCACCCGGGCGCCCCGCACCCGCACGGCAGCCGGGTCGCCTACGTCCGTGATCGCTGCCGCTGCGCGCGCTGCACGGCGGCGAACACCGCGGCCGCCAGGTCCGCTGCCCGGCAGCGGGCGTTCGGACGGTGGAACCCCTACGTCGATGCCGGTCCGGTCCGCGACCACATCCAGATGCTGCGCGGCACCGGGATCGGCCTAGACCGGATCGCGCAGCTTGCCGGCACGTCGGTCAGCCACATCCGCAAACTCGCCGACCCCGGCACCGGGAACCGGCCGCCGGTCCGGCGGGTCCGTCCCGACACGGCCGCCCGGCTTCTGGCCGTCGCGCCGGTCGACGCCAACCGGGCACCGCGAAGCCAGGTCGACGCCACCGGCACCCGCCGGCGGCTGCAAGCCCTGATCGCGCTCGGCTGGACCCAGCCGCAGCTGGCCGCCGAGCTCGGCCGCAACACCGGCAACCTCAAACGCAGCATGACCGGCCAGCAGGTCACCGCCCGCACCGCCGGGCAGGTCAACCGTCTCTACGAACGGCTCTGGCAAACCGTCCCGCCGAAGACCACCCCCACCCAGCGGCGCGCCGCCGACACCGCCCGGGCTCATGCCCGCGCCCGCGGCTGGCCACCACCGCTGGCCTGGGACAACATCGACACCGACCCACACCCCCAACCGGACAGCTGGCCGCAGCCGGCCGGCCCGGACGACGTCGACGAGATCGCCGTCGAACGCGCCGTCGCCGGCGACGGTATCCGCCTGGCTGACCTCACCGGCGCCGAGCAGGCCGAGGCCGTGCGCCGGCTCACCGAACGCGGCAAGTCCATCCGCGACATCGCCGAGCTGCTCGGCACCACCAAACGCACCGTCTCCCGCCGCCGCGGAGCCGCTGCCAGCGCCGCCTGAATACGTCGCCCGCATCCGAACACCACCCCATCCGCGCGCCGGACCGACGAAGAAGGAACGACATGCCTACAACAGCGACCGCAGCCGGCCCCGGCACCGACCAGCGGCTCCACGCCGCCGCCCGACAGCTTCACGACGCCGAATGCGCGTTGCACACCGCCCACCAAACCCACGTCGACGCGTGGATCGCCGCCGCCAACCGCAAGCTCGCCGAGGCGATCGTCGACCACCTCGCGGCCGCCGCCGAACAGCGTCGCTCCGACCGGGCAGCACGTGCACCGAGCTCGCCCGACGATCCCTTGCTTCGACCAGGTTGCTCCGCTTCTCCGGCAAGGACGGCCACGCGGGGGCCGTGTCCCGCCCCGATGCGGCGAGCCACACGACAGGCAGAACTGCTCGATGACCGGGCTAGGGCGGCATGACCGCCATCGGCGGGCCGGCGTCCCCGTCGGTCTCTGGCCGATCCCGGCCGCAGCGCGCGATAGCCGGTCGCTGATCTTGCACTGTCCGAACCGGGCAACGATGACGGGCACTGGAGTCCAACCACCGCTGACGTACTGCGGTGGCAAGACCCGCCTTGCCAGCAGGATCGCCGCCCTGCCCCAGCCCCATGAGCACTACGTGGAGCCCTACACCGGCAGCCTGGCCGTGCTGCTCGCCGAGTCTCGTCGAGACTCGCCTGGGCGCAGGATCTGCGCTTCGGCGTCGAATCGGGCCATCCGCAGCCGCCCCTAGCCTCGCCAGATAGACCTCCCCGCCCGGACCGTCCCCGGCCAACGCCGCCGCCAGCTCCTCGACCCGGGTCTGGACGCGGCGGCCCAAGCCGGAAAGAACATCTCCCGCTCCGGGATCCGGCTCAGCTACTCCGGCCACCTCGTCCAGTGCTGCTGTGCCAGGCGGCCGTACCGGTTCACCCCAACCACCTCCCAGCCCGTCCTTTACCGCTGGCGGGCCCGGCCGGTACGCCGGCGCCGGAACCCCGCAGCAGCAGATCGAATGACAGCTGCCCGTCGGTGCCGTCGCGGCAGGTCCGGCTGCCTGCCATGCCCGCAGCATCCTCACCAGCGTCGCACCGGCCACGCCCCCGACCAGCCCGCCGGCCGCTCGCCGCCCAGGTCGTGGCCGGCCCGATGTCGGTGGCCGGTGTCACGCTCGCGGGAGGCGAGGCCGCGACCCAGGAGGGCGAGCCCATGACCACCATCACAGCGACAGTCAGGCCGGCGTCCGGCCCGCCCGCCGGTCGCCGGCGCAGCCATCTCGGCGCCTGGCGGGCGGCCGTCGCCCTCCCCGCGGCCGCCGGCAGCCTGCTGCTGCTCCTGGTGCTCCTCGGCGGCCTCGGACCGTGGGAAGGTCCGGCCCTGCTGGCCTGGCTTGCCGGCGGCGCGGCCACGCTGACCCGGCCCGGGGAACGCGCCGCCGTCAGGCTGTGCTGCGGCTTCCGCCGGCCCACCAGCGCCCAAGCCGACACACTCAGACCGGTCTGGACGGCGGCCATCTCCCGGGCCGGTATCCCGGCGGGCGACGTCGACCTGTACGTCAAACGAGCGGTCGAGCCCAACGGCTACACCGTCGGCCGGCGCAGTCTCGCGGTCAGCAGCGGACTGCTAGACCTTTTCCTGGCACGGCGGCTAGGCCCTGATCAGATAGTCGCGGTCCTCGTCCACGAGCTCGGCCACCACGCGACCGGCGCCACCCGTTACACGCCGGCCTCGTCATGGCTGGCCGCACCCTGGCGGATCGCCTCGCGGCTGATGATCGGGATCCCGCTGGCGATCCTCGGCCGGCGGCAGCCGAAACCGCTGCTCGCGGTCGTCTTCGCTGTCGCGGTCGTCCGCGGCGTTCAACAGCTGATCGCGCAGCACCAGTGTGCCCCCGCCCTGCTGCTCGCGACGACCGCCGCGGGTGCCGTCGTGTGCCCGCTGGCCGACGCCGCCCTGAGCCGCAGCAGCGAGTACGCCGCCGACCGCGGAGCAGGCTCGCAGCTGACGGTCGCGCTGCGGGCCGTCGAAAGCCGCTCGGGGATGAGGGGCTGGGCCGGACGGGCGCTGGCCACACACCCCGGCACCGACCGCCGGGTCGAAGCCCTCACCAGGCACAGGCAGGCAGCCGGCCGCCGATAGCGTCGGCCGGGCCGTCCGGCCGCCGGCGACCGGCCAGCTGGGTCCGGGTCCGCGGCCGGCACACGATGGTCCCCGACGTCGCCGCGACCGGCCCTCGGTCAACGACGACAAGAACGATTGCGGGGGAGCCGGGCTCAGTGTTGATGGCGCCCGGCCGCCGCCTTCCCAACCTTCCTCCCGAGGAGGGCCGGGGCGATAGGTTCGGGCGTGTGGATGAGGTGCGGCTGGCGGCCGAGCAGCGCGCCCGCGTGCTCATCGACCGCCAGCTCGCTGACGCCGGTTGGAGCGTCCAAGATCGGCAGGACCTCAACCTCTTCGCCGGTCAGGGAGTCGCCGTCCGCGAGACGATCATGAAGCCGGGGCACGGTCGGACGGACTACCTCCTCTACGTCGACCAGCGGGCCGTGGGGGTGATCGAGGCCAAGCCCGAAGGCACACCACTGTCCGGCGTGGAGTGGCAGTCCGCCATGTACGCCGAGGGCCTTCCGGCAGAGGTACGGCTGAAGGCCCTGACCGTCGGGGGCCGGCTGCCCTTCGTGTTCGAGGCGTCGGGCTCGGAGGCTCACCTGACCAACGGCTTCGACCCGGAGGCTCGGGCCCGGCGGGTGTTCGCCTTCCCCCGTCCGGAGACGCTGGCGCGGTCGTTGCGTGATGCCGAGGCCGACCCGGCCGCGCCGACCTGGCGGGCCAAGGTCAAGCAGATGCCGCAGCTGCAGACCGGGGGGCTGCGCCCGGCGCAGATCGAGGCCGTCACCGGGATCGAACGCAGCCTGGCCGAGCAGCGCTTCGACCGGTCGCTGGTGCAGATGGCCACCGGCGCCGGCAAGACCCACACCGCGGTCACGTCGTCGTACCGGCTGCTGAAGCACGGCGGGTTCCGCCGGGTGTTGTTCCTCGTCGACCGCAACAACCTCGGTGACCAGACGCTGCGGGAGTTCCAGAACTACGCCACGCCCGACGACGGCCGCAGGTTCACCGAGCTATACAACGTGGACAAGCTCACCGGCGCGGGCATGGTCGGCTCCTCCCATGTGGTCATCTCGACGATCCAGCGTGTCTACGCCGCGCTGCGTGGTCAGCAGGTTGCCGACGTCGACGACCCGAACATCGACGACTACATCCCGGACGCCCCGGTCGAGGTGATCTATAACGCGCAGATGCCGCCGGAGGCCTTCGACCTGGTCATCGTCGATGAGGCCCACCGCTCGATCTACGGGGTGTGGCGCGGGGTGCTGGAGTACTTCGACGCGCATGTCGTCGGGCTGACTGCGACCCCGGTGAAGCAGACGTTCGGCTTCTTCCAGCAGAACCTGGTCTCGGAGTACACCTACGCCCAGTCCGTTGCCGACAATGTCAACGTCGACTTTGACGTCTACCGGATCCAGACCCAGATCACCGACCAGGGCTCGACAGTCGACGCCGGCACGATCGTTCCGGTGCGCGACCGACGTACTCGCCGGGAGCGCTACGAGACTCTCGACGATGACCTGTCCTACACCGCCACCCAGCTCGACCGCGCCGTCACGTCACGCGCGCAGCTCCGGCTCGTGCTGGAGACATTCCGGGACCGACTGTTCACCGAGATCTTTCCCGGCCGGTCGACGGTGCCCAAGACGCTGATCTTCGCCAAGGACGACAACCACGCCGAGGAGGTGCTCACCCTGGCCCGCGAGGTCTTCGGCAAGGGCAACGACTTCGCCGCCAAGATCACCTACTCGGCCCGCGACCCCAAGGGCTTGCTGCAGCAGTTCCGTACCTCGCCGAGCCTGCGCATAGCGGTCACCGTCGACATGATCGCGACGGGTACGGACGTCAAGCCGCTGGAATGCGTGTTCTTCCTGCGCGATGTGCGCTCGGCGTCGTACTTCGAGCAGATGAAGGGCCGCGGCGCCCGCACCATCAGCAACGCCGACTTCCAGTCCGTCACCCCCGACGCGGCGACCAAGACCCGCTTCGTCCTCGTCGACGCGATCGGGGTGACCGAACACGACTACGTCGACGCGTGCCCGCTGGAGCGAACCAAAGGCATCTCGCTGAAGAAGCTGCTCGACAAGGCAGCTGCGCTCACAATCACCGAGGACGAGACGGCGACACTGGCCTCGCGGCTGGCCAAGCTCGAGCTACAGCTCACCCCGGCCGAGCGCACCGAGCTCGACGCGGTCGCCGGCCACCCGCTCAAGGACCTCGTACGAGAACTTGTCGCAGCCGTCGACCCCGACGTCCAGGCGAACGCCACCGCCGAGGCGCCCCTCGTCGAGGGCGTCGTCGACGCCCAGGCAGCCGTGCAGCAGCTGCTGGACGACGCGGTACGGCCGCTGGCGGCGAACCCCGCCCTGCGGCAGCGCATCCTGGAGCTGCGGGCCAGCCACGACCAGATCATCGACGAGGTCAGCGTCGACGTGCTGATGGACGCCCGCGGGGTCATCGACGTCGAACGGGCCAAGTCGGTCGTCGAGTCCTGGCGGGCCTACCTCGACGAGCACCGCGACGAGATCACCGCCCTGCACGTGCTCTACTCGCAACGGCGAGCGGCTCGCGTGTCCTTTACCGAGCTGCGCGAACTCGCTGAGCGCATCCACCGGCCACCCAACAACTGGACACCCGACCTCATCTGGAACGCCTACGCCGCGATCGAGGTCGACAAGGTCCGCCACGCCGACCGGCACACCGTCACCGACCTCGTCTCCCTCGTCCGCTTCGCGCTCGGGACCGACGACGAGCTCGTCCCCTACGCCAGCAAGGTCGAAGAGCGATACGCCAGCTGGCTGGCCCAGCAGGCACAGGCCGGAGCCACCTTCACCGAACAGCAACGCTGGTGGCTCGACCGCATCGCCGACATCATCGCCACCTCCGCCGGCGTCACCGCCGACGACCTCGACAACGCGCCATTCACCGAACGAGGCGGAGTCGACGGAGCGATCCGCGACCTCGGCACGGAGGCGGCCGGATACCTCGAACAGCTCAACGCGGAGCTGACTGCGTGACCGGGCTCCCCCAGAACTGGCCAGCGGAACCCTTGGGTGATATCGCCCATGGGGGTCTCTTCGTTGACGGAGACTGGGTTGAGACCAAGGACCAGGACCCGATTGGCGGCGTCCGGTTGACTCAGCTCGCGGATATCGGCGTGGCTGAGTTTCGCGACCGTAGTGACCGTTGGATGAGGGCCGATCAAGCAGCCGCTCTGAATTGCACCTACTTGCAGCCCGGTGACCTTCTGATTGCTCGCATGCCAGAGCCGCTTGGACGGGCATGCTTGGTGCCGACCGGCTTGGGGACCGCCGTGACCGCTGTGGATGTGGCGGTCCTTCGGCTGGAACGACCGGACATTGATCGACGATTTGTGATGTGGGCACTTAACAGCCCGACTGCTCGCGAACAGATGGTGCGGCTGCAATCTGGAACGACGCGGAAGCGAATCTCCCGAAAGAATTTAGCCCGAGTCAAGCTGCCCGTGCCTCCCTTTGAGGAGCAGCAGCGGATCGTCGAGATACTCGAAGACCACCTCTCCCGCCTCGACGCCGCTGCGACGGATCTCGAGCTTGCCAGGCAGCGCCTGCGACTACTGGTGGCTTCTGCGACTGAAGCGCTTCGCATCGAGGCTCTTGCATCCGGAGGCGATGCCTGGCTCGGGAGTCTCGCGATCACGTCCGGCTATGGGACATCGGCGAAGTGCGTGCCGGACGGTCCGGGGCCGGCCGTGGTTCGGATTCCGAACCTTGTTGGGGGAACGATCAACCTGTCCGACGAGAAGCGTATTCAGGATGGATCACTCGACGTCTCAGGCCTTATTCTCGATCCTGGCGACCTCTTAATCGTACGGACAAATGGCAGTCGAGACCTGATCGGCCGGACCGGCGTCGTTCAGGAGGGCGTCCAGGCAGCCTTTGCCTCCTACCTCATTCGCTACAAGCTGGACGTTGGTCGCGTGCGCCCTCAGTGGGTCCACCTAATGATGCAAACGCCAGGGAGCCGACGCGTGTTGGAGTCGATGGCGGCTTCAAGCGCTGGGCAGTACAACCTGAGTCTGAGCAAGCTGGACCAGGTCGTCGTCCCAGTGCCGGAACTGGATCAGCAGGATCGTCTGCTGGCTCGTTGGGGAAGCATCGAGGAGTCCGTGGGACGACTCCGCGAGGAGTTGGGCGGCTTGGAGGTACGTCGGAAGGCCCTCCACAGGTCATTGCTGACCGCTGCGTTCGCAGGGCGCCTTATGGGTCGGACCGGAGATGACGAGGTTGTGGAGGAGCTGGCCGGTGTCTGACGCCCTGCCCGGTCGGGAGTTCCGTCAGGCGTTCGCCCGCCGGCCGGTGGAGGCGATGGCGGATCGGCGATCGTTCGAGCGGGGTCTGCTCTACGCCGTGAATAGCCGGGTTGGGAAGCGAAATGCGACCGAGTCGAGCGTGAAGGCGAAGGTGCGTGGCTCGTCGTCGTACCAGGTGCTGCTCTGGCTCGACGTCGCCGTGCGGCAATCGACTGCTCGTGCCCGGTCGGGGTGGGTGGCAGGTTCTGCAAGCATGCCGTCGCGGTGGCCCTGGTCGCGACCGATGCGGTGGGCGATGCAGACCAGCGGGCCGAAGCTTCGATCGACATACCCGCGTACCTCGCCGGTCTCGACCACAACGCGCTGGTCGATCTGCTGGTCGAGCGCGCGGCCGAGGACGACGTGTTCGACGCGAGGCTGCGGATGTCTGCCGCGCGGGCAACGGCTCGACCGCCGCCGATCGCGGTCTTCCGGCACGCCGTGGATGAGGCGTTCGTCGTCCGTGACTATGTCGACTACCGCCACATGTACGACTACGCGAGCACCATCAACTCCGCCCTGGATTCGCGGCAGGAGCTGCTCGACGACGGCCACGCGGAGGCGGTCATCGCGCTAGCGGAGCGGGCCATCGACCGGGCGGAGGACGCGCTCGGCCACGTCGACGACTCCGACGGATACATGTCCGGGATCGCCAAACGGCTGCAAGAGATGCACCGAAACGCCTGCGCGGCGGCCCAGCCGGAACCCGTCGCGCTGGCGCGGACCCTCTTGGAGCGGGAGCGGCACTCGGGTGATCTGGACGTCTTCCACGGCGCCGTCACCATGTACGCGGAGATCCTGGGCGCTGCGGGAATTGCCGAGTACCGGCGGCTGGCGAAGGCAGAGTGGGATGGGCTGCCACCGCTTGGCCCGGGTCAGGAGGACCGCAGCTACTCGTCACGCCGGCTCCGGATTACCCAGATCATGAGACTCTTGCCGAGTTGGCCGGCGACGTCGACGCCGTCGCGGAGGTGCTCGCCCGCAATCAATCGTCGGCCTACCAGTTCCTCCGCCTCGCCGAGCTGTGTCGGAAGGCGGGACCGTACGACGATGCGCTGGCATGGGCCGAGCAGGGGCTGGCGTTGCACGGCGGGTCGGATTCGCGACTGCTCGAAGCGGCAGCCGAGGAGAACCACCGGGCCGGTCGGGGGGCGGACGCCTTATGGATCGCCTGGGACGCCGACGACGACGCACCGTCCATGCGCACTGGCCGGGGCCGCGGCACGCGCAGCCGGATGCCGGCGAGACCTCTGCTTGGAGCTGGCCCGTCGGCGCGAGGGGGAGCACTCTCTGGACGCAATTCCGGTCTGGCAGGGCGAGATCGAGCGCGCCATCAATGCCAAGAACAATCAGGTGTACGCAGAGGCGGTGGAACTCATGGTTCGGGTGCGACGGTTGCTCATTGCCGCGGACCGCGAGGCGGACTTCGCGCCGTATCTGGCGAGGGTGCGGGCTGCGAACAAGCCGAAACGGAACCTCATAAAGTTGTTCGACGAGCGGAGCTGGTAGGTGTCTGACGCGAGGCGGCTGGTCGACAAGTTGTGGTCGTACTGCAATGTGCTGCGCGACGACGGTGTCTCGACGATCGAGTACACCGAGCAGCTGACGTACCTGCTGTTCCTGAAGATGGCGCACGAGCGGGAGACTCGGCCGCTGAGGCCGGAGCGCATCGTGCCACCGGAGTGCTCCTGGCAGAGGCTTCTGGATGCCGACGGTGACGAGCTGGAGGTGACGTACCGGCACATTCTGGAGCGGCTTGCCCGTCACCCGGGGACGCTCGGGGTGGTGTTCCGCAAGGCACAGAACCGAATCCAGGATCCGGCGAAGCTCAAGCGCCTCATCGTGGACCTGATCGACAGGGAGAACTGGTCGGCCGCTGGCGTCGATATCAAAGGCGACGCCTACGAGGAGCTGCTGAGCAAGGGCGCCGAGGACATCAAGTCCGGGGCCGGGCAGTACTTCACACCTCGCGCGCTGATCCAGGCGGTCGTCGACTGTATCGACCCGGGACCGGCCGACACTGTTGTCGACCCTGCCGCCGGTACGGGCGGCTTCCTCCTGGTCGCCCACGAGCATGCCTCACGCGACGCCGAGAACTTGAACCCGGATCAACGGTCACATTTGCGCGACGGGTTCGTGCGGGGCGTGGAGCTGGTGGACGGCACGGCGCGGTTGGCTGCGATGAACCTGCTCCTGCATGGCATCGGTACGCCGAACGGACCAAGTCTGATCGACGTGAAGGACTCGCTGATCGCCGACCCGGGGGAGCGCTGGTCGGTCGTCTTGTCGAACCCACCGTTCGGCCGGAAGTCCTCAATCACCATGGTCGGTGCCGACGGCCGGGAGGCGCGCGAGGACCGGGAGATCGAACGCCCAGATTTTGTGGTGACCACCGCGAACAAGCAGCTCAACTTCGTGCAGCACATCGCGACCATCCTCGACATCAACGGGCGCGCTGCGGTCGTCGTACCGGACAACGTGCTGTTCGAGGGTGGTGTCGGGGAGACCCTGCGGCGGCGGTTGCTCGCCGACTTCGACGTGCACACGTTGCTGCGGTTGCCGACGGGGATCTTCTACGCCCAAGGCGTGAAGGCCAACGTGCTGTTCTTCGACAAGAAGCCCGCGAGTGAGCGGCCATGGACCGAGCGGCTGTGGGTGTACGACCTGCGGACCAACCAGCATTTCACGCTCAAACAGAGCCCGCTGCGCCGCGAACACCTGCAGGAGTTCGTCGACTGTTACCGAGGTGATCGGGTGCAGAGCGAGCGGTTCCGCTCCTTCGGCCACGACGAGCTGATCGCGCGGGACAAGGTCAACCTCGACATCACCTGGCTGCGCGACGAGTCGCTCGAGGACCTGGACCACCTGCCGGCGCCGGACGTCATCGCGCGTGAGATCGTCGAGGACCTCACCGCCGCCTTGGTCGAGTTCGAAGCGGTGACTGCAGCACTCGAGGCCGGCGCGCCGTCGACGCGGACAGAGTGACAGCATGAGGCCGACGAACTTCAGTGCCAGTTGGCGCCGGGTCGACCAGACCACCGATCCCTCGTTCTACGTCGGACTGCTGGATGCGGGCGCGAGCGGCCACGCCGGAACAGGCACGCAGCGATCCCGACACGGTGTTCGGCCCACTGGACCTGCGCGCCGGCTTGCGCGTCCCGGATGTTGGCTGCGGCCTCCAGGTCGGGCCATCGGTATCGATCTGAGCGCGACGCTCATCGCTCAGGCGCTTCAGCGGGACCGCCCTGGACAGGACAACGTCTCGTTCCAGGTGGGCGATGCCCGCGAGCTGCCCTTCCCCGACGCGTCCTTCGACCGGGTCATCGCCACCCAGGTCCTGCTTCACCTGGACGACCCCTGGCCGGCCGTGGCCGAGATGCGGCGGGTCCTCGGCCCCGGGGGATTGCTGTCGATCGGAGAGTGGGACTGGGACAGCATCTGCCTTGCTGCCACTGATCGCGAGCTCGCCCGACGGTTCACCCACCTGCTGTGTGACCACATGCACAACGGGCTCATCATCTGTGAGCTGCCTTGGCAGCTGAGCCGCCTCGGGTTTGCTCATGTCACCGTCACACCGACGGTTCGGGTGACCCGCGGCCTCCACGCCGTCTATGAATGGCTATCGAGCCGGTCGTCCACGAGTTCATACAATCCGGCCAGTTCAGCCCGGAGGAGGGCGCCTCGTTCCTCGACGACCTCAGGCAGCAATCAGCGGCGGGTCGTACGTTCTGGCCCGCACCTACTACTCGCTGATCGCCACCGTGGGCTAGTCGCTCTGGTCAGGGCTCCCAGACGGCGTGGTCGTGGGCGAAGACCACCCGGGCGGGGTCGAAGCGTTGGAGCCGGTCGATCCACGCAGGCGTCGGTGGCAGCGACGCCTCGTGCCCGCCGCGCCGAGCGCGCCAGGCCGGGGCGTCGGCGGTGTACGCGTCGTGGCTCTGTCCAGGCACGACGACGGTGCCGTCGTCGCGGCGGACGACCCGTGACTGGTGGCCGGCGGTGTGACCGGGGGTCGGGATCACGTGGACGCCGGGGATGGTCTCCGCCTCGCCGTCGAGCGGTTCGTAGCGCAGCCAGGGTGCTTCGATGAGCTCTGGGAGCGTGTAGTCAGCCCTGCGGGCTGCTTCCAGCCCGACGCGCTGGGTCAGGATCGGGCGGCCGGGCAACCGAGATTGTTGCCGTCGTGGTCGAAGTGCAGCTGGCAATTGACCACCAGCTGCACGTCCTCGGTGCGCGCACCGGCCTCCGCGAGTGCGGCGGCCAGGGGGCGGCGGAACAGGCCGGTAGCGCGCGTCGACGGCGGGATGCGCTTCCATGCCGGTGTCGACCAGCAGTTGGCCCGTGAGTGAACAACCAGATAGCCCAGGCAGGCTCCAGCCGAGGCTGTCCGATCCCGATTTCATCGGCCGGGCGCACGAAGTAGCCGAAGTTGACCCGGCGTACGGTGATCGACCCCATCCGCCGAGTGTGCCGGGTTCTACGCGGAGACGCGCGATTGCTGCGGCACGTTCGCCCCGCAGGTCCCGGGCGCGGCGGTGGGCCGTTGTGAGCACTTCGACTTGTCCTAGGACGCCACGCAGGAGCGCTGGCGGCCGCGACTTCCTGGACCTGGGAGGGTGTCCGGGACCGGCGTCGCGGGTGTTCGCGTGGCCGCCCGCCGGTTGGCCCACGTGCTACCCAGCGAGTCTGACCGGCGGTGCCGCGATGACGCCTTCCCGACAGGTGACACCAGCGCACGAACGGCGCGGCCGAGTCCTCAGTTCCTTGCTGTCTCGTCTCTGGGAAGCGGCCAACGCGCGGGCCCTGCGGTCGGCCGGACACCACCCGTGTTCCGGCGATGGTTGACCCGACCACGGTGCCACTCGACAGAGCCGGCTTCCGCCCGGAGCGCGGCCATGAGCGGACGTTCCGGGCGACGTGTAGTGACGGTTCTGTTCGGTCTCCGTCGGCGAGCCGAAGAACACACAGACGCGCCTCCGCGCACGTCCTGCCGTCGTCTGCCCTTGACTGTGTGTCCAGAGGCACGGCTGGGCAGCCGAGATTTTGACCTTCCGGTAACTCTGCCGCCTTTTCCGCGGACCCGGCACGATCAGCTATCCGATGACGGGTGTGTCGCGGGTCGGGTCGAGCGCGTCTGCCACAACGGGCCGGTCCGGGCCGAACAGTGGGCTGGGGAGGTCATCGCCGGTGACCCAGCGCAGCTCGGCGGCCTCTCCGTCACCTGAGCTCGACCGGCGCACCGGGGCTGCGCGGAACACGACGCCTACGAAATGGCACAACAGGCCGCTCGGATAGCGGTGGATCTGGGTGCGGGGATCGCTGTAGATGCCGAGGAGCCCGGTGATGCTGGCCTGCCACCCCGTCTCTTCCCGGCACTCGCGCAGGGCCGCTTGAGCCCACGTCTCGCCAGGTTCGAGGCCACCGCCGGGGATGCCCCACGTATCCTCACCGCGCCTGCGCATCAGCAGCACGCGGCCGTGCGCGTCTTCAAGGACGACTCCTGCGGCAGCCCTGGTCTGCGCGTCGCCGACGTTCGTTTGGTCGTTGAGCGGCGGAGCCTCCGACCTGTCGCGCACGCCGAGGACCTCGTTGACGAAGTCGTCCTTGTCCCGCGCGTACGCCGTGAGGTCGGCCCCGTGCGCCTGGGCAAGGTCGCGCTTGAGCTGGTCGTAGCGGACGCGGTGATCTGCGCGAGCTCGGAGCGCGTCGCGGAAGGCGATCCGCCGGCGCCACAGCAGGGAGGTCGGCTCGGTCAGGTGCAGCTGGTGGGTGCGCTCCCACCAGTTGTCGGTCTCCGGCAGGAAGAAGTAGTGCGCTTCCTCTGGGCGGTGCAGCCCGTGACGGTAACCGAGCGTCGTCACGACCTCGATGGCGGCCGCGGCCTCGATAAGGCTGCGGACCGGCGCCATCATGTCGATGATCGGTTTCGCCGCCAGGCCCGGGACCGACGTGGACCCGATGTGCTCGACGGGCCCGACCAACCAGTCCGCCAGGGCTACCTCGAGACGGGCCCGTTCGTGTTCGAACAGCACTGCCCACCGCGGGTCATACGGGCTCAGGGCGATGGTGGCGCCGTTCCCAGCGTGGTTCTCCGTCACGACCTCATCGTTTCCCATGTGCCCGCATCAGAAGGTCACGGGAAGCGGCGAAGCCGCCGCGCTCGTACAGCGAACGGGCCCGCAGATTGGCATGGACCGTGACGTGCTCGAGGCCGAGGGCGTCTGCCTGCCGCGCCACCGCCTCGATCAGAGCGGTTCCGATGCCAGCCGACCGGTGCTCGGGAACGACGTAAAGACTTTGAATGTCGCCGCAGAGCCGACCCCGCCCGCCGGGCCGCGGCACCCTCGCCGCGATCGCGAGCCACGCCATGCCAACCGCAGTGCCCGAGGGGAGTTCGGCGAGGAACGCCACGTGTGACGCCTGGTGGGCCTCCCACCAGCGGAGCAGGTCCGTGGCGAAGGCGGGACCGTCCGGCTGTTCACTTTCGTCGAACCGTCCGAGCAGCCCGGCCAGCTGCCTCATGTCATCGGCGCCGGCGACCCTGACCTCCATGACGAGCAAGCCTGCCTCAGGCGCGGCGGCGACCGCCGGTCGGTACGCGCCGACGGGAAGAATTGGATGAGCTCGACAGCCGAGAGGTCGCCCACCCCGAGTGGTGATACGTCGACGCCCACAATGCGGAGTTCCCAGACAGGCCTCTGCGAGGGCAACTGCGTTGACCGGGTGGCCGAGCGACCGAGTGGCCGCTCCGCGACTCGTCCGGGCCCGTCGGCTACCGGTGGCAGAACCGCTCGGTAGTGGCTCCCGCACGGAGGCTCTCGCCGGGCGAGCTCGACGGCGTCATGCGCGGTTCGTGGCCATGCAGGAGCACGACAACCTGCTCGCCGGCGAGGAGGAACGCGAGATGATCCCGCTCTGCCTCGACGAAGGGGGCGGCACGATCATTTGGAGCCCGGTCGCCCACGGACGACTGGCCCGCCCGTGGGCGGCCGCCAAGTCGACCGCGGGCGGAGACCGACGGGTCCTGCGCGGACCTGCTCTGCTGCCCGCGCACGGTCGACAGTGACCGCGCGATCATCGATGCCGTCGGCGCGCTCGCCGCCGAGCGTGGCGTCAACCGGGCCCAGATCGCCCTAGCCTGGCTCCGCAGCAAGCCGGTCGTGACCGCTCCGCTGGTCGGAGCCAACAAGACCTCGCAGATCGACGACGCAGTCGCCTTGCTCGACCTCAAACTCACCGGCGACGAACTCGCTTCGCTCAAGCGCCCGTATACGCGCCGCTACGACTTCCAAGGCATCTCCGACGAGGCCGACCTACGGAAGGTCAGAGAGCAAACCGAACCAGCCATCAGCGCGGAGGAAACCTCAGGGCGGCAATCCGCTGCTAAGCCTGTTTAGTCCAGACGTGAGCTGGTCGACGAGCAACATGGCGGCCTCGGGTGCCAGCATGAACTTGTAGGTCTCGTCCGGCGCGTCGAAAGCCTCCTCCGGGATCCGGCCGGGGGCACAGCAGTTGATCCTCAGGAAAAGGACGGGAACAGCGAGCCCGGTCTCACCGTTGCTTGCCGTCATCCCACCTGCCAGGACGGCGGCATCCGTCAGGAGGCGCACCTCCATTGGGTCCGGGTACTCGTCGGGCATACAAGGTCCTTCCGTTGATGCTCGTCGTAGGGCAATGTCAGCCTGGGGGAAGGTGCCTTCGCGCATCCTCCAACTTGGCCTGCGCCATAAGTAGCAGGTTCTCATTGCTGGTGCTTGAGATGCGGGTGATCGCTCGCTCTAAAGCTCGCACCGCACCGAGCCAGTCCCTGAAGACTCCATGGGCAATCCCAATCTGGTAGGCGGTGAGCGCTCCCTTGTCGCCGTATCCCAGCTCGTCGAAGAGCTGTAGGGAGGCCTCGAGCACCTTACGCGCCTCGTACCCCGATCCTTGGTCAATGAGCACTGTGCCAAGGGTAAGGAGGATCTCGGCCTGGCTCGGTAAGTCGTGGAAAGACTCCACCAGCACGTAGCTCCGTTTTAGGGCGGCAATAGCGTCGCCGATCTTGCCGAGTGCCGCCGCCGCTATACCAACGTGAAAAAGGGCGATGCCTTCGCTTCGGTGATCTCCTATGCTTTGGTACATCTCGGCACTTGCGCCGAGATGTACCATTGCCTCCGCCGGATGTTCGAAGGCGCCATAGACTTTGCCCAGCTTTAGGGCGTGTCTCGCATGTTGATCGGGTCTGAGGCCTGATTGTTGGTAGATGACTCGCTCTGCGGTGTTGACGGACGCGATGTGGGCTCGGATCGAGCCGGTGCTGCCTCCTGTGAAGGGGCCGATGGGTAGGCCGGTGACGCCTCATCGTAAGGCGGTCGAGGGCGTGATCTACCGGCTGCGGACCGGTGTGCCCTGGCGTGACCTGCCGTCGGAGTTCGGCCCTTGGCAGACCGTCTGGCGGCGGCCCTACCGGTTCTGCCTGGACGGCACGTGGGACAAGGTGTTGAGCTTTCTGCAGGTCCAAGCCGACGCCAAGGGGAGATCGACTGGCGGGTGTCGGTCGACTCGACCATCGCTCGGGTGCATCAGCACGGTGCGACTGCTGCGAGGTTGCAGGGCACGTCCACCTCTCACATAGGGGGGCCGGTCGAATGACAAGAATCGGCGACTTCGCCGGGACGAATCGGACGAACCGGGCGATCATGGCATCGGGCGTTCACGCGGCGGTCTGACTACCAAGACCCACGCGTTGGTCGACGGCCGCGGGTTACCGCTCGTTATCGCCTTCACCCCGGGCCAGGCGCACGACTCTCCAGCGCTGCCGAGGCTTCTTGACGAGCTCCGGGTCCCGAGACTGGGCCCTGGCAGGCCTCGCACCACACCCACGGCACTGCGCGCAGACAAGGCCTACTCCGGGCGCAACAACCGCGACCTGCTACAGACCCGCGGCGTAACAGTCGTGATCCCCGAGAAATCCGACGCGATCGCCCGCCGCAAAGCCAAGGGCTCCGCCGGCGGGCGACCACTGGACTTCGACGCCGAGGATTACAAGAACCGCAACGTCGTCGAGCGATCCTTCAACAAATTCAAGGACTGGCGTGGCCTGGCCACCCGCTACGACAAGCACGCGCAGACCTACCGCGGCGGCATGGTCCTCGCCTCGATCGTGCTCTGGCTGTCATGACTTACGAGACACGCCCTAGTTGCGCTCCGGCTATTGAGGGGA
>JAABUT010002555.1_pt1 | contig 17216 bp, 18 predicted proteins | sample 5559281 | NCBI WGS metagenome assembly JAABUT01 (sample SAMN10711880, study PRJNA513359) | rock metagenome | isolation source: Antarctica rocks | place: Antarctica: Victoria Land, Ricker Hills nord | collected 2016-01-04 | reverse complement strand
TCTACGCCTACCAACTGTTCCACGCCATGCCGACCGATCGAATCATGTCGCACGTCGATGGAACCGACGTGAACGCCTTCGCCGCACGCGAGCCAGGGCGAACCGAAGTTCTCGTCTTCAGCCGTGCAGGCCACTCCAAGGCCGTTGCGCTGCAATGGGAAGGTCTGGCGTCTGACGTCGAGGCCGTCGACCTCCTCTTGGTCGACGCGGCTCATCTCACCCCGGTGACAAGCAGCGTGCGAATCGTTGACGGCATCACCACCTTCGAGCTGCCTGCGGGTGGATTCGCGCTGCTGCGGGTGCGCACCTCCTCAGGGGTCTTCTCGCCTCCAGCGCCGGCGGGAGTCGTCGTTCGCACCCGCCACAGCTACCCGGACCGATGGACGACCGCATGGGCCGACATCGACGAGCGGGCAACCACCTTCCGTTTCGGCAGCGCGTCGAGTCCGGGCTCCGTCCCAGCTGCGACCATGGTGCTTCGCGAATTTGCGCCGGTTCTCGATATCGACGCCCACGTTCATCGCAACGCGCTCGATCTCGTAGATCCAGGGACGGCCGTCTCGATTCGGATCGGCGACGGTCGGTCCACCGTTCAGATAGATCTGGCAGCTGCGCGTCCCAGCGCATCGCGGTGGCCCAGCTGGGCCGGCCCGGAAAATGCGGACTTCTCCGTCGATGCCGCGATGGGGTCGACCCAGATCGATCTCAGCGCACTGGGTTTCACCGGGGCTGACCTCACGATCACTGCGATCGTGCAGACCGGCGACACCGGCCTCTTCGCGACCATCACCCTTCTGCCAGCCTGACGCCACAGCGCTGGCGCCTCCAGTCAACGGAGCTTTCACGTGCCATCAGACCTTCACGACCGGCATCCCCGGCCTCTGCTCGCCCGCGCGAACTGGTCGGATCTGGGCGGCCGCTGGCAATTCGCCTACGACGACGCCGACGTCGGCCGAGCGCAGCGGTGGTGGGAGCGGGCCGATTCGTTCACCGAGTCGATCGAAGTCCCATTTCCACCCGAATCGTCGGCCAGTGGACTGGGGAACAATGGCTTTCATCCAACTGTGTGGTATCGGCTGATCACTGACGTTGCGTTGCCAGAATCCGGGCGGCGAGTGCTTCTGCATTTCGGCGCCGTCGACTATTCCTGCGACCTGTGGGTCAATGGTCGTCACGTCGACAGTCACCAGGGTGGTCAGACGTCGTTCGAGGTAGACATCACGGACCAGTTGGAGGGTGCAGGCGCACAGGTGCTGACGCTCCGAGTAGTGGACGACCCGTCAGATCTGGAACAGCCTCGAGGGAAGCAAGATTGGGAATCAAGGCCACACACGATCTGGTACGACCGGACGACAGGTATTTGGCAGCCAGTCTGGTGCGAGGAAGTGCCCGTCGTTCACATCACTTCCCTCGGTTTCGAAACCGGCCCGGACAATGCCGTGAATTATCGAATCCGGTTGTCGACCAGGCCCGATTCCGGTACTTGCGTGCGGGTTCGAATCAGTCTGGACGGCAGGGTCCTGGCCGACGTGTTGGCGTCGGCTGCAGAGAGCTACCAGACCGGGACGGTGAAACTGCAGCATCCCACCCTGGAAGTCGAACCCTCGATCCTGCAGTGGAGCCCAGAAAATCCTGTGCTGCTCGACGCAGAGATCTCGGTGACAGCGGCTGATTCTGCGACTGTCGACGTCGTGCACAGCTACCTCGGCCTGCGGACCGTCGGTACCGGCGGGAACTCGTTCCTGCTGAACAACAGACCGTACTATCTAAGGCTCGCCCTACATCAGGGATTCTGGCCGGAGTCGCATCTGGCCGTGCCGAGCGGTCAGGCCCTGCACGACGAGGTGCAGTGGGTCAAAACATTGGGATTCAATGGTGTTCGAGTCCACCAAAAGGTCGAAGATTCCCGCTTTCTGTATTGGTGCGACAAGCTTGGCGTCGTCGTCATGGCGGACGCCGCCGCCGCCTACACCTTCAGTCCGCGGTCGCTCGAACGCACCACGACGGAATGGTTGCGCATCGTCGAACGCGACCGCGGCCATCCCAGCGTCATTGCCTGGGTTGCCTTCAACGAGAGCTGGGGCGTTCCGTTGGTGGATACCGCCCCGGACCAACGCGAGGCCGTGCGTGCGCTCTATCACCTGATCAAGGCGGTGGACCCGACGAGGCCCGTCATCGGAAACGACGGTTGGGAACACGTCATCGGGGACCTGACCGGAATCCATGACTACAGCGTCGATCCACGTCGAATCACCAAAAGATATGCCACTCCAGACATCGCCGAGGAGACAGTCCGCACCGGCCGTCCAGGAGGACGTCGACTCACAGTCGCCACGACCCGCGAACCCGGACCCATCCTGCTCAGCGAATTCGGCGGAGCAACGCTGAACCTGGGGTCGGAAGAGGCATGGTCCGGCTACGACCGAAGACATTCTCCGCAAGATCTCCTGACTGCCTTGGAAGCACTCTTCGCAGCGGTTCACGGCGCCGGCGGTCTGGCCGGATTCTGCTACACCCAGCTCGTCGATACCCAACAAGAGCGGAACGGGCTCCTGACCGAAGATCGCGTGCCCAAGGCCGACCCGGCCCACTTGGCCGCCATTGTGCGCGGTGAACCGCTACAGAAAGCATTCCAGTAAAGCCATTTCGTTTGTGTGCTGATAAGAATCACGGAAGGCTGTGGTCTTGAAGATCCGATCGCTTCGCACGTATCTAGTTGCTCCGAGATGGGTGTTCCTCCGGATCGACACAGACGAGGGTGTGACCGGCTGGGGTGAGCCGATTGTCGAAGGCCGGGCGGATACCGTAGCCGCAGCGGTGGAGGAGCTGAGTGAATACCTGATCGGAGCCGACCCGCTGTGCATCGAGGAGCACTGGCAGGTTCTTTCCAAGAGCGGCTTCTACCGCGGGGGCCCCATCCTATCTTCTGCGGTCGCCGGCATCGATCAGGCCCTCTGGGATATTGCTGGAAAAGCCCGGGGGGTTCCCGTTCACGAGTTGCTCGGCGGGCCGGTACGAGAGAAGATCCGAGTATATTCGTGGATTGCCGGTGATGAGCCTTCGGAAGCAGCAGCCGCTGCGCTCGTTCAGGTCAAGAACGGATTCACGGCGGTCAAGATGAACGCGGGCAACGCCATGGGACCGATTGACACACCTCGGTCGGTTGACACGGCGGTTGAGCGGGTTGCCGCCGTCCGCGAAGCTGTTGGCCCCGACATCGACATGGCCATCGACTTCCATGGTCGCGTCTCCCCGGCAATGGCCCGTCGATTGTTGCCGCGATTGGAGGCGTACACGCCGTTGTTCGTCGAAGAACCGGTGGTACCCGAACTGGGGGGATCGCTCCGCGATCTGGTGATGTGCTCGCCGGTACCCATAGCGACAGGCGAGCGGCTCTACTCACGATGGGACTTCCGGGCTGCCTTGGAAGCCGGAATCGCTGTGGTTCAGCCGGACGTCTCGCACGCCGGCGGAATTTCGGAGACGCGCCGGATCGCGGCGATGGCCGAGGTGTACGGAGCAGTGTTGGCACCGCATTGTCCGCTCGGCCCGATCGCCCTCGCCTCCTGCCTCCAGGTCGGCTTCGCCACCCCGAACTTTCTCATCCAGGAACAAAGTCTCGGCATCTACGACAGCAAGGGGTCCGGTCTGCTCGAATACCTCGTCGACCCGTCGATCTTCGACTATCAGGACGGCTGTGTTCCGCGACTCGTAGGACCCGGCCTTGGCATCGAAATTGATGCCGCCGCCGTCGAACGGGCTGCGCAGGTCGGTCATCACTGGCGAAATCCGGTGTGGCGGCTACCGGATGGCGGACGAACCGAATGGTGATCGCAGGTACGCCGTTCGGCCGATTCAACGGAAAGGTCGCCTTGCTGACCGCGGCCGGATCCGGCATCGGTGCAGCAACGGCGGCGCGGTTGGCGGCCGAGGGGGCCACGGTCGTCGTGACAGACATTCTGGACGAGCCGGCAATTGAAGTCGTCCGGGGTATTGCTGAATCTGGTGGGGTGGCGGAGTTTCGTCACCTCGATGTCACGTCGCCGTCGGACTGGACGAGCGTGGTCACCGACGTCATCGCCCGCCACAAGCAGGTAGACGTACTTCATCTCAATGCAGGCAAAAACATCGCCGCTCCGATCGCTGAGATCAGCACCGAGCTCTGGGCCCAGCAACTCGACCTCTCCTTGAATTCTGTGATGTACGGCGTGCGCGCCACCCTGAAGCACCTGCTCGCCTCGAAAGGAACGATCGTCGTCACCTCATCAATTCATGCTGTGATCGGATTGAAGGGCTTTCCCGCTTATGCAGCGGCAAAAGGAGGTGTCAGCGCCCTGATCCGTCAGCTCGCTGCCGAATACGGACCCGACCTACGGGTGAACGCGGTCCAGCCCGGCGCGATCGAGACGCCGATGTGGGCCGGGACGTCCGAAAGCGCGCGGGATGCGGTTGCCCGAGTCACGCCCGCGGGCCGGATGGGCAAACCCGAAGAGGTCGCAGCCGCAGTCGCCTTTCTGGCCTCCGAGGACGCCTCGTACATCACGGGGGTCAACCTTGTCGTCGACGGCGGCCGCGTCGCCTCTGCGATTGACTGAATCCTCGCAGCGCGCCAACGGCCGAGTGTGTCGACGGGTGCGGGCGGGGAGCGGTGTAGACCGTACTGCGCACGGTTCGCCGCCCGAAGGGGCGCTCATGTCCTCGGCAGCGAGGGAGTCGAAGCCGTAGCTCACCAAGGAACGTTGGAATGCCCGTCGTTCCTGGCCTGGGTGTGGCAGATGTGCTACATTCAGACACATGGCAGACGTCGCCTCAAGGAACTTGCGGAATCACACCGCAGAGGTGCTCCGGCGCGTCACCGAAGGGCAGCGGGTGACGATCACGGTCAACGGCCTACCGGTCGCTGAGCTGGTACCCCCATCGGCGGTACGCCGCGCATCCATGACGCGGCGCGAACTGATGGCAGTGCTCGTCCGTCATCAGTCCGATCCGGGAATGCGCGCCGATCTCGATGCCCTCACGGACGAGACCACAGACGATCTCGAGCTGCGCGGATGAGTCGTGCGCCCCGAGGTTTGCTTGATACGTCCGTCCTCATCGCCGACGAGTCGGGGCGCCGACTGGACACCGAGGCTCTGCCCGACGAGGTGCTCATCAGCGTTGTCACGATCGCGGAGCTGCACGCCGGTGTTCTCGCCGCTCAGAACACGACAACGCGAGCAGTCCGACTCGCCACCCTCGAGGCGGTCAGCGCCCTCCAGCCATTGGCCATCGATCAAGCGGCGGCGCAGCAATGGGCAAGGCTTCGCGTACGGCTACGCGAAGAGGGAAGGCGCGCCAAGATCAATGATCTTTGGATTGCGGCGGTCGCTGCGGCCAACGACCTGCCGATCGTGACGCAGGACGACGACTTCGACCCGATCGAGGCCGTCGGTGGGCCTCACGTTATCCGCGTTTGAGCGCTTCGCGCCGGGCGCTATTCAAAGGGCGATATTTTCGACGCACGATATTTCGGCGCTCGAAATTGCTTCCTGCCCGACAGTCCCCGGTGCGGGCCGCCGCGTCGCCTCTGCGCTCCACTGAATCCTTGCAGTGCGCCAACAGCCGAGTGTCGACGAGCGCGGAGGTCGGGGACGGTGTAGACCGTACTGGTCACGGTTCGCCGGCCGAAGGAGCGCCCATGTCCTCTGCAGCAGCGACACAATCGAAGCCGAAGCTCACCAAAGACCAGCGGAACTCCTTCCTGGCCGCGGAACTCGGCTGGGCGATGGACGCGTTCGACTACTTCCTGGTCGTGCTGGTCTACGCGGACATCGGCAAGGAATTCGGAGTGCCGTTGGAGCGGATGGCGTTCCTGACCACGGTGACGCTCCTGATGCGGCCGGTCGGCGCGCTGATCTTCGGGTTGTGGGCGGACCGGATCGGTCGGCGCATCCCGCTGATGACGAACGTCGTCTACTACTCCGTTGTCGGTTTCATCTGCGCCTTCGCGCCGAATTTCACGGTGTTGCTGATCCTGCGGCTGCTCTACGGCATCGGCATGGGCGGGGAGTGGGGGCTGGGTGCGGCGCTGGCCATGGAAAAGATTCCCAGCTCTCGTCGCGGCTTCTTCTCCGGCGTGCTGCAGGCCGGGTATTCCATCGGCTATCTGTTCGCGATTTTGGCCTATCAGGTGGTGCACGTGGAACTCGGCCTCTCCTGGCGCTGGCTGTTCGGCCTGAGCATCATCCCGGCGTTCATCAGCCTGCTCATTCGCAGCCGCGTCCGTGAGTCGGAGGTCTGGGAGAAGACCCAGGAGCATCTGAAGGCCACCAAAACGCGCTTCAAGGACATCATCGTCGATCCGAAGATCGTGCGCCGCTTCGTCTATCTGGTGTTGCTGATGACCGCCTTCAACTGGATGAGCCACGGCACCCAGGACATCTATCCGACGTTCCTGAAGGCGCACACCGAAAGTGGTGCCGGGCTGTCGGCGAGCACCGCGACCTGGATAGGCGTCATCTACAACATCGGCGCCATCGCCGGCGGAATCACCTTCGGTGGCCTCTCTGAGCGGTTCGGGCGGCGGTACACGATCGTCTTCTGCGCGGTTCTCGGATTGCCGATCGTGCCGCTGTTCGCGTACTCCCACACCGCCGGGCTGCTGTGTCTGGGCTCGTTCCTGATGCAGGTCGCCGTCCAGGGCGCGTGGGGCGTCATTCCTGCCCACCTCACCGAGATGTCGCCGGACGCCATCCGCGGCTTCTACCCGGGCGTCACCTACCAACTCGGCAATTGCCTCGCGGCCTTCAACCTGCCCATCCAGCAGAGCCTGGCGAAAAGTCACGGCTATCCTTTCGCGTTGGCAGCAACGATCATTCCGGTGCTGATCGCCGTCGCGCTACTGACGTTCTTCGGGAAGGAAGCCAAGGCGGTGCAATTCGGCACGAAGGACACGGCCGGGCCCATCCCTGTCGGGGCGCGAGGGGCATAGAGCTGCGCGGAGAGGCGGACCATCACTCCTGCGCGTCTGATCCTTTCGATACGGCGGCATACCAATCGCGGTACTGAGTGTTTCGAGCCAGATGACGGTTCGCGTCAGGACTGTCGTCGGTCCACCACACCGGCCCACGCTCACCCAAGGCCACCTTCGCGGCCTCGACTGCGGCCCTGGCAGATTCGATCGCGGCGTGGTCGCCGGCCCTCAGAGCTGCCTTCTTCGCGCGGCGGGCGTCCATGAGCGCGTGCGTCAGCCGATCCTTCTCGTCCGGCGGCAAATCAGGGTCGGTACACCGCCACAGCCGACCGCGAACGACGAAATACCGGCCGTCAGGGGTCACCAATTGGCTCATTTGTTCAGATCACCGGCGACGATTGTCCGGCGGTCCGGCTCTGTGTTGCTGACAGTTGCGGCGTGCAGCTCAACCGGCGCGCTGTTCGGTGATCGCGTCGACTCGATCCGGGTAGAAGGCGACGTGGTCCTTGATTTCGGCGACCGCGGCGTACGGCTGCTCGTACGTCCACACCGCGTCGGTTTTCGTCTCGCCGCCGCCTGAGATGCTGTAGTAGCTCGCGTCACCCTTGTACGGACAATGAGTTTCGGTGTCCGTCCGCTGTAGCACCGACGAATCGACGTCGGCAAGCGGGATGTACTGCACCGCAGGATAATTGGCTTCTTGCAGCGTGAGAGATCGCGTGGTGTTAGCAATCACCGCGCCGCTCGCCGTGACGACGATGCGGTTGGGGTTGGCCACGACGGTGATGGGGTGGTCCGGTCCGGGTTGCAGAACTGGCTTGTCGGTCATGGGAACCTCTTGCTCTGGTGGGATCGGATGCGTCTTCGCGAGAGTCAACGCGACCAGTGCGCAGGTTAATCCCTGGAGGCGACTGGTTGCTCGAGCGTCGTCCCCGACGTCTTCGCCACCGTCGGGTACAAGGCGGACCCGACGGCGCGAGGTGCCCGCACGGTTCCGCCGAGGATCGACCAGGCATTCGCCAGCACGATGGCGCCGATTCCCGTCCACTGGCCGAATCCCAGGCTCTGCCCGAGGGCGAGAGCACCGACGGCCGCGGCGAAGACCGGGTGCGCGCTCATCAGGATTCCGAACTGATGGGCCGGAATGCGGCGCAGCATTCGGATATCCGCGATCTGCGGCACCACCGAGGACAGCAGGCCGGTGGTCAACGCAAAGCCGAGAGCGGCAGCCGTCGGCGGATGCGCCAGGAAAGTGATGATTGCTACCGGGATGAACAGAATTGCCGACACCGCCGCGGCCGCCGCCGACCCCTGCACCCCCGGCAGGCGCCGTCCTACCTCACGATTGAGCAAGATGTAGGCCGCCCAGCAAAGTGCGGCCAGCAAGCCCGACGCAATACCGAAATAGTCGGTGCTGGGTTTCGGATCGGTCAGCAGGACGACGCCGACAATGGCGAGCAGGGCAGCGCCGATCGTGAATTTCCGTCGTGAGCTCGCAAGCGCAACCGCCAACGGCCCAAGAAATTCCAGCGTGACAGCGAGTCCCAACCCGACGCGGTCGATCGCCTCGTACAAGCTCAGATTCATTATGCCGAACACCAACCCGAGCAGGAGGGTCGGCCACCACTGCGCCCAGGTGAACCTGCGCATCGGGGGCCGGGACATCGTCAGCAAGGTGATCGCCGATACGAACTGCCGTACCGCAACGACACCGACCGGACCGATGACCGGAAATGCCAAAGAGCCTACTGCTGCCCCTGTCTGGGCAGAGAGAGCGCTGCCGAGCATCACCGACAGGCCCGGCCACCCAGTGCCTGACTTCGCAACAGCCTCGGTCGTCGGAACGCGCGTGTGCGACGTCGAGGACATGGAGCAAGTGTGGGCCGGATCCGACCGCCGGAGAAATGCATCTAGCGCACTCATCTATACGCTGCAGTTATGAGTGTGGAGATCCGACAACTGCGCTGCCTGCTGGCGATCGCGGACGAGGGCACATTCACCGACGCTGCCATCGAGCTCGGCGTCTCGCAGGCTGCGGTGTCCCGCACCTTGGCGGCGTTGGAGTCCGAATTGGGCGTCCGGCTGGTGCGCCGCACCACCAGGGCGGTCTCGCTGACGGCGACCGGTGCCCGGGTTGCGGCGGACGCTCGGCGGCTGATGGCGGAGTTGGAGAATCTGGTACAGGAGGCCAGGTCCGGACGCCACCGGGTCGGGCTCGGGTATGCGTGGTCGGCAGTAGGCAGGCACACGGTGGCGTTCCAGCGGGAGTGGCACGCCCAGCACTCGGATGTCGAGTTGGTGTTGGTACGGACCAATTCGCCGACGGCGGGACTGGCCGACGGCGTCTGCGACCTGGCACTTCTTCGCAGTGAGCCCGATGCCCGCCGATTCGATTGGGCGATCGTCGGTACGGAACGGCGGTATTGCGTCATGGCCGCGGACGATCCCTGGGCCAAGAGGCGATTTGTTCGCCTTGCCGATCTGGCCACTCGTCCGCTCGCAGCGGACCGGCGAACCGGCACGACGACCCTCGATCTGTGGCCGGCGGACGCTCGACCGGTCGTGGTGATCGACACCGTGGACATCGACGACTGGCTGACCCTGATCAGCGCCGGGGAGGCGGTCGGAATGACTCCGGAGGCGACCGTTTGGCAATACCCTCGGCCCGGGGTGGTCTACCGACTGGTGCGGGATGCGCCTGCGGTTCCCGTGCTCCTTGCGTGGTGGCGGGACGAGAAGCCGGACGTCACGAACGATATCGTGGGGCTGTTGAGCAGGCTCTATCGGCTCGATTGAATGGTCGAGTCGTCGCTTCGGGTTCGTCGGGCGTTCCGCGCCGCGCCAATGGGTGATCGTCGCGCGGGTAGCTGTTCGCTCCGGCTCTCTGTGGATCGCCGCAGGTCAAGCCCCGTTGCTCCCCGTATGGTGGGCGGAGTTGTCGGTGCTGTTGGATCCGATTCGGGGGGATGTTCGATGCGGCGTAGTGCGATGGTCGGGCTGGTGATGGTCGCTGCGACTGCTCTGGCGGGGTGCACGTCGACCACAGGTAGTCAGGGCACCTCGGCTTCGTCGCTGACGCCAGGGGCATCGATGGTGTCGCCGGTTCCAGCTTCCGCCAGTTCATCTGCTGGCTCCGCCAGTTCGTCTGGGGCTGCTTCTTTGAGCGGATCGACTGCTCCGAATGCATCGTCGCGCAGTGGGCCCGTGTCGACGGCAGTCACGTCGTCCACCGCAACGAGCGCGCCCTCCAAGACCATGCTGACGACGACGAGCGTCACGAGCGGGACGAGCAAGTCGGGCACGACCGTCAAGTCGTCGACCGCTGTATCAAGCCGGACGACTGCCACCAGCCGGCCGGCGGCCAGTGTCCCCACCGTACGGACCACCGGGCTATCGGCCAATGAAATCGCCAACCGCACTGCGATTCAGGGGATATGGACAAGATATTGGCAGACCACCAATAAACTCATAAGGACACCGAAGGTTCTGAGGTCGGACTTACTGAAGACAGTTGCCGTGGAGCCTCAGCTGACCAAACTTCTTCAATCTGCGGAGAACTTCGATAAACAAGGTTGGGATAACTACGGCATTCCCGGTCACCGTCCGTACTGGGGTCCTCCTGTTGATGGCGGAAATACCGCGATAATGGGAGACTGTATGGACTTCAGTCGCGTCGGTCGATTGGAAGCGAGGACCAAGGAGGCGCTGACTGTAGGTATTCCGCGATCGAATGTTCGTGGACTGTTCAAGCGTGATATCGATGGGTCTTGGCGTGTTTCAGGTCTCGAAATTTTGCGTGGTGTTCCTTGCTGAGCGCCCGACGCTGCGTCATCCTCATTGTGATGTACGCGCTGTCTGTTCCACAGGCTCTACCCGCATTCGGTTCGACGGTGACGTCCTCGGATCAGCATCATGCGAGTGCCACCAGAACACCTGGTCAGGAGGACGGGACGGCTGGGACGGTTGATGCTTCGACCGCAATTGTGGCAGCTAACTCGAGCGGGTCAGGAGGTGGTATCCACCGCGAACAACAGAAAGTGCAAAATCTTCACGACGATGATCCGGCAAGTGCTCAGCAGGTCGCCCCGAGCGAACCAGATCCCTGCTTCTATGAGCCTCTTGATTCGAGCAAGGCGGCGGCGGCGGGGCATGATCCGAAGGCGGGGACGTTGTTTGCGGCGCATTGTCCTGTTTCGTCGATGGTGCCGGGTCTGCCTGATGGTTTGCGGTGGGTGATCCGTGAGGTTTGGTCGGCGAATGGCGCTCCGCCGGTGGCTCCGGCGCCTGATCCGGTGGAGTTGGCGCAGTCGGCTGCGGCGCAGATCAAGGTGCCTGCTCCGGTGCTTCATGTCGGTCCGCGGCAGGATCGGATAGCGGTGAAGGTGCCGGTGTGGTTGTGGGTGGATGATCAGCCGGCTCGGACTGTTTCGGTGAGCGCGGGTGGGTTGACGGTGACGGCTTCTGCGTCGTTGACGTCGACGGATTGGTCGATGGGTGAGCCGGTCGAGAATCCCGATCGGGGTATGGGCGCGAGGGTGGCGCCGTTCACTTGTACGAAGCGGGGTGTGGAGCCGCCGGTTGTGGTGGATCCGGCGACGGTGCCGCAGTGCGGTTACACCTATCAGTGGCGGTCGACGGCGGAGCGCACCAGTGGTGCGCGGTCTTGGCATGTCACGACTATTGCGCATTGGACGTTGCATTGGGCGGCGACGAATGGTCAGCAAGGGGACATTCCGTTGCAGGCCACCTCGGACGCGAATGTGAATGTGGGGGAGTGGCGCGCGTCGCTGGTAGCCGGGCAGGAAACCCCGCAGCCCACCCGCTGACACGACGATTCCCTGCGATTTTGCCGACGCACAGCTGGTCCGACATGATCATGCTGGCTCATTTCATAGCTCGTCGGGGCCGCCGCGGTGGCCGGGCGTCATCAGGGGGCTTATTCGCTGCGCGGAATTGACGCTTCTGGGCTACCATCTTGTCCAAAGGGAGGGGGTCGGCGTGTATTGCACCCGATGTGGGGGTGTCACCGAAGCTCAGTCAATGTTTTGCTCGCGGTGCGGAGCGCGGCTTCCAGTACCGGCAACGACGCAGCCCGGCGTTGGGCCAGCCGCGTGGGGTCCGGCACAAACACAATCGATCCCTGCCCCATGTGTACCCGGCCGACGGAGTCGCGCTGCTCTGCTCAGCGTGGTTGCGGCCGTGGTCTTGGTGATCACCGTAGCCGCGATCGGCATTTGCTGCTCAATCGCGGTTCGGGACCGAATCCGGGTGTCGCCGCCCCCGTTCCGCCACTTGCGAGCCACGCCGCGGCCACCGCGCCAGCTGCCCCATCGGCCAGCACGGCTTCCAGCCTCAAAGCCGTTAGCCCGGTGGTCAAGACCGTGACGGTCCCGCCGCCGTCCAGCCACCAAACCGCCGGGGTGGCGGTGAAGACTGTGACGATACCGTCGAGCAGCCACCAAGCCGTCACCGCGGTGACCAAGACCGTAATTCCTACGCCGACAGCCACTCCCACAGCAACAATGGATATCGCCGCTATTTACAAGAAGCAGCAATCCGGCGTCATTCGTATCGAGACAATAAGCTGCAGCAACTCCGGGGTTGGTACCGGATTCCTGCTGTCCCCAACGCTGGTCGCGACGGTTGATCACGTGGTTGCGCAGTCAGCGGTGGTCAGTCTCATCAATGGGAGTCAGCGCACCACTGGAACTGTCATCGGCGCCGACCCCGCCCATGATTTAGCACTGGTACGCGCCGACCAGCCGCTGACGGGCTATCAATTCCATTTCTCCACGGTCGCAGCGAGTGTCGGTGACCCCGTCGCGGCCATCGGATTCCCCATTGGTGGCCCAATTACCCTCACCCACGGCGACATCAGCGGCTTGAACCGCGAGATCGCGATAGAAGGAACGACTCGTACCGGCCTTCTCCAGACGGACACTCCCCTGAATCCAGGAAACAGCGGGGGACCACTCATCGCCTCTGACGGATCCGTGGTCGGCTTGGTGGACGCCCTGCTCACGAATGCCAACGGCATCGCCTATGCCGTACCGGCCGACCAGGCCAGCGCTGCTGACCGCCAGTGGGCGGCGGCACCGGCCCCGCAGCTGCCAGCCAACTGCCAAAACCCATTGGGACCGTCGCAGCAGCAGGCCGACATCCCTGCCCCGCCCCCGGGTTCGCTCAGTGGCGCGCAGATCAATGGGATTGTGGACGCCTTCAACCGGTATTTCAATGGGATTAATGCCGGAGACTATGCTGCCGCCTACAGCGTTCTAGCACCGAACCGTCAATCGACCGCCGACTATGAGGGGTTTGCGAAGGGTGTGTCGACGACCTATGATTCCGCGATCACTATCTTGGGCTCTCGACTGGTCGACGCCAACACACTGTCAGTTGATCTGGCATTCAACAGTTTGCAGACTTCCCAGAACGGCCCCGACGACGACACCTGTGACAACTGGACCCTTGTCTTCAGCATGGTCCAACAAAGCGACGGAACCTGGCGCATGGATGGCGCTAAGCCCTACAACGGCTCAACTCATACAAGTTGTTAAGGGCGGCCAGCCACACTTCATTGTGGTGGTAGCAGTAGTATCACCGACCCGGCGAATCACCCAGGCCGAGCCGAAACAAAAATGTCGAGCGAGATCTGGCGATCACGCCGTACCGTTAGGGAATGGACACCTATCGCCGACCGGAACTCCCGCGGCTGATATTTCGGGACCCGAACGGCAGTGTCATTCCGTATGGTTCGCGCTGGATACCGGGCTCGCCGGCGGATGATTCGTACTCAGTCGTACGTCATCCGGAGCGATTTCGCCCGCTACACGCCGTTGCCCGAGCATTGATATTCCACCTCGCGCAGAAGTTTGACGTCGACCGCACCGACGGCGGCCCCGGCTCCATGACGAATCGATTCTTCGGGTCGGCTGACATCGTGGAGACCGTGCTGTTGCAGCCGAGGCAAGCGACCGGCGCACCCGTTGCTTTCGCCTTCACGGCCTATCCGGGTGTGCGGGTGGCCGCTGGGCTGCTGAGTGAATTCAGCTTTCCCACCTGCGGTTGCGATGCCTGCGACGAAGGCGTCGAGGGGCTCGCGGAGCAGATGGAGCAGAAAGTTTTCGCCGTGGCCCGCGGCTGTTTCATGGAAATTCTTGAGCTTGGTGGGAATGCGAGCATGCGGATCTGGGGGGATGACTGGGGGAATGGAGAAACATCGAACACCCGGCGTGAGATGAGCCGCGCCGAGCGGACACACGTTCGTCGGACCTTGAAAGCACTCCCTGAGCAAAGGTGGCAGCCGTGGGCGACTCGACGGCCGCAATGAGAAGGTAGCGCGGCAAGCATTTTGTCCTTCGCTTTCGGTTCCGCAACACGGAGATGCGCGTTCGTCATCGCGGGAGCACTACTGATGGCGGTCGGCGTTGTTCTGGTGCTGACGTCCGCAACTCCGCCGCCGTTCGGGTGGACGGCGTCCACGCCGCTCGACCGAGCCGCCCCCGGAACGGCGCTGATCTACCTCGGCCATCGCGAACGTGGGGTTTGGCGGTGTCGGTACTCGGCCTGGCGTCGCTGGCCGCCGGAGTCGGATACCGACTTGCCGCCTGCCGACCGCGTATGTGATGCAGTTCCGGGAACGAATGTGGAGCACAATCCAGAGGTGAAGGATGAGCCTCAAGGATTCGACGCAGGTCGAGTCCGGCTTGAGCGAGGCGCCGAAAGGCAGGGGACAGGATGAAGCGGCTTTGGGCAACCGCATGTTGCGCTCTAGCAATCTTTCTGACCGGTGACGTGTCCGGCTGCACAGCCGCAACGGCGGGATCAGCGCAGCTTCCGGCCGCGACGACGACGGCTCCGCGCCCCTCTCCCTTCCAAGGCCGCAAGGTTTTCAACCATACAAAGGTCGAAATGGGAGTAGCGAAAATTCTGACCGACTACCCGCCGAATGGCTATGGGCTGACAGCGGTTTCCGCCGTCAGCTGCCCTGCCGATCAACCGGTCGTCATCGGATCGATCTTCACGTGCACGCTGACGGTCGGCGGTTTGCTGCGGGCAGCAACTTTGACGGTCAAAGACGCGGATGGCAAGTACGAGGTGGCCCCGCCGGAGCCCCTGCCGACCGGCTCCATCCCGACTCCAACCGGTTAGCGGCGCTTTCCGCCGAGCAACGACGGTCAACCCATGGATTTAACGCCGTCGATGGTCTCGCGAATGAGGTCGGCGTGCCCGGCATGCTGGGCTGTCTCGCAGGCGATGTGCAGGAAAACTGCGCGGGCGGACCGGCGGGCGCCCGGTTCGAACCACGGCGCCTGCGGCAGTGGTTGTGAAACGTTCAGATCCGGCAGAGTAGCGACCAGTTCGTCGGTGCGTCGCGCCACGTCCGCGTAGTCGTCCAGCACGCCGGCCAGGGTCTCGCCCGGCAGTAACTGGAACTCCGCAGTTCGTGCGGCCCAGTCCTCTTCGGTCCAGTCGCTCCAATCCTTTCCACCGGCGAGCGACGACCCGTCACCGAGGATGAACTGCACCCAGGCTGCCTCGGTTCGGCTGACGTGCTTGATCAGCCCCCCGACGCTCAGCTCGCTGGCCGTTGGGGCGGATGCTGCCTGCTCGTCGGTCAGGTCGCGTGCGGCAAAGCGTAAGAACCGGCGACGGGCGCCGAGCAGCTCCAGTAGATCTGCACGCTCGCCGGTGACGGGGGTGGTGACTGTGGTCATGGAATCGTCCTTTCGTTCAGCTGAATTGAACCTGCTCGATGAGCCTAGAACCGATAGGTGCCAGTTTCTGTCCTGAATTGCTGCCACACTGGAAAATGTGGCGACCACCAGTTCTCGCACCTTGCGACTGCTGTCGCTGCTACAAAATCATCGGTACTGGCCCGGTAACGAGTTGGCTGCGAGCCTTGAGGTCTCGGTCCGCACGCTCCGGCGGGACATCGGTCGGCTTCGCGGGCTCGGATATCCGGTGCTCGCGAATCGCGGCGTCGACGGTGGATATCAGCTCGAGGCCGGTGCTGCGATACCGCCATTGCTGCTGGACGACGACGAGGCGGTGGGCCTTGCTGTTGCGCTGCACACAGCTTCGCTGGGATCTGTTGCTGGAGTTGCAGAGTCGTCCTTGCGGGCACTGGCGAAGTTGTCCCAGGTGATGCCGGCGCGACTGCGCACGCGGGTCGACGCACTACGTTCCACCACCGACGTCTCGGGGTGGTCCTCAACCCAGGGCGCACCAATGGACCTGGAAACGTTGGTCACCGTCGCGCTGGCCTGCCGGGACGTGGAGCGAGTGCGATTCGACTACGTGTCCGCTGCTGGAAACCGGACGGAACGGCTGGTCGAGCCGCTGCGGCTGGTGTCGCTGACCGGTCGCTGGTACCTGGTCGCCTACGACAATGACCGAAACGATTGGCGCAGCTTTCGAATGGACCGGCTGACGGGCCCTCGGCGCACCGGCGCGCGATTTCGTCGGCGGGAATTGCCTGCGCAAGATGCAGCGTCGTTCGTCCGAGACGGAATCGGTGATCTGCGCTCGGTGGTCGAGGTAGAGATGATCGTCGCCATGTCTGCCGAAAGGGCGCGAGCGCAGGTCGGGCGGTGGGCGACGCTCGAGGAGATCGGACCGGAGAAATGCCGGATGACGATGAAAGCCGGATCTCTGGAGTGGCCGGTCATGGCCGTCGGTTCGTTGAACGCCGAATTCGAAGTGGTGAGGCCGCCGGAGTTGATCGAGTTGTTCCATGAATGGTCCGGCCGATTCGGTCGCCCCGGTCGTGCAGTCAACCCGGGGCAATACGCACAGAAGCGGCTCCCACCAACGACGTGAAGTGGTGGGTTCGGTCAGCGGGCCGTTGAGCGCCGCGCTCTCGGGCCAGGAAACACCGGAGGACTCCCCGAGGTACAACAAGCGCGCGGAGCGACGGGCCCACCGCCAAGCCCGCACCGACGGTCGGGCGGAGTGACCGACGCCGCGAATCCTTGCTTCACGCCATCGGCCACACGCTTGCCGCTGTTAAATTCTGCAGTTCGAGGAGCACGCCCGCCGCGATGTCAGCGAGGGATCGCTTCTCACCCGGGCGGATCCATTGCGCGAACGCGATTCCGAACACGGTGGCGCCGGATTCCGCGGCTAGTGTGGCGCAGGGTTCACTGGCGCCCCGGACGCGTAGGGCAGCGGCGACCGTGGTGGCGAGGCCGGCGAGTTTGTGCAGTTCGCGTTCCTGCAGTGCGGGGTTCTGGTCGATGACCGACTGTCGCGTCCGGGAGAG
>JAABUT010002553.1_pt1 | contig 17224 bp, 12 predicted proteins | sample 5559281 | NCBI WGS metagenome assembly JAABUT01 (sample SAMN10711880, study PRJNA513359) | rock metagenome | isolation source: Antarctica rocks | place: Antarctica: Victoria Land, Ricker Hills nord | collected 2016-01-04 | reverse complement strand
CTTGGACGGCGAATCCCACGCATGTCGCGACAACGGCCAGATACAGCACGGACCGCCAAGCAGACGGCGTCGGCGGTGCGCCAAGACCCCCGCTCATGATTGCCGCGCCAGCGCACAGGCCAGCCGCGACCACCACGGAGAGCGCCGTGAGCCCTTTGGCATTGACCGACGTCGCCCAGCGGCTCAGACCGGCGATGTGCAGTGCGAAGCACGCCGCCCCGCCGACGGTCAGCACCGCCAGTTCAAATCAAGCATCTGCGCTGCTCTGTCCACAAGGGACCAACGGCCTCGGCTTCCTATTCGCTGTCATGGCTGTCCGGCCAGCTGGCCCACCGGTCCGCAGGCCGGCAACATCGAGGTCCGACAGCTCGATTATGGGCACGTCACCGTCACGTTCGACACCGTCCCCATCGAGTTACCGAGCCTTGGACCGGCTCGTCGTCACCTCTTTCATCATGGGCGCCGTGACCAAGCGGGTAGTGCAGGCTATAGGTGTGCGCATGACAATGATTTCTGTCACGGCCATCGCCGGCATGATCTTCGGCGGCGGCTGGGCCAGACGACATTTCTCGGCCTCGACCGTGCGGCACTGGCACCGATCGACGGCGCCGACCATCATGGCCGGTCGGCTGCGCACTCGTGTCGTGGGGACGGGAGCACCAGCAACCGTGCTGCTGCACGGGATCATCGCATGCGGCGACTACTACGGCGCCAGCTACGACATATTGGCTGACGGCCGGCGCCTCGTCGTTCCCGACCTGCTCGGCTTCGGGGACTCCTACCTGTCCGCGTCCCCAGCGGGTTACGCCCTGGACGCGCACCTGGACGCACTCGACGAGATGGCGGCCGCCCTGCAGCTGACCGGACCACTCACTATCGCGGGGCACTCGATGGGAGCAGTCCTCGCACTGCACTGGGCGGCCCGCCGAGGCGCCCAGGTCCAGAAGGTGATCGCGATGAGCGCGCCGCTCTACCTCACCCCCACCGAAGGGCGCCCGCACGTGCGCGGCCTCGGACGGCTGGAGGCGATTATGGCGCTCGACACCCCCGTCGCGCGCGCCTCCTGCGCCTGGATGTGCCGGCACCGCACCACGGCCAGTTGGGTCGCTGTCGCGTTCAAGCCGCACCTGCCAGTTCCCCTGGCCCGGCGCGGGGTCCTGCACACCTGGCCGGCGTACCTGGCCACCATGGAACACGTCGTCCTACACAGCGAGTGGCAGGCCGCGCTGTCCACCCTCTCCGCGGCCCGTGTCCCGGTGCTCTTCGCGGCCGGGGACCGCGACCCGGTGCCTGTCCCTGGACGCACCGCGCAACTCGCCGAGCAGTACCCGACAGTCACCTCGGCCCTCCACCCCACCGCCGACCACGACCTGCCGCTGGTCGAACCGGCTTGGTGTATGCGCCTGCTCGACGACTCACCTACACGCAGCAAGGTGGCGCCAACCGCAGCGCAAGAGGACCCTGGCTGTGCTGCACCTGGGTGACGCCGATTGCCAGAGGGGAGCCGCACTCGACGCAGATCGAACTGTTCGTGGGCGGCGTGGCCGATCACCTGCGGCCACGCCACGAGCAGATCTGCGTCGGAAAGAGCACCCAAACCTGCGCCCCTCAAGCTCGCACGTCGCAGGCAGTCCATCACCACGATCAGTGGCGGAGGGTGGCCACGGGACGGCAACGCCGAGGCACAGTGCGAAGTTCGCGCCGGAGAGGGAACCGGGGCAGGGTCAACGGTGGCTTGGTTCACCCGCATCCAGACGTGCCATTCGGATGCGTGGTCGTCCCGGAAAGCGAACGGCGACATACGTCGCCCGTCCTCCCGTGACTGGCAAGGCTGGACTATTGCTCCGCGAGGCGCGGGCAGAGCCACTCGCTGATGAGCGGCAAGACGTCCGCAATCGGCGAAGGTCGCACCCACCGCGATAATGAGGACGTTCTGTCGTGCCTGGCGACGAAGACCACGTGCCGTCAACTCGCTGGGTTACGGTGTCTGTACCGATGTTCGTACCGTCTGCTCGATCGCAGCAGTCGGGCTCGTCTTCGACGCAGCGGCCGGTGCACCGTCTTGGCGGCCTTGCGGATCCTTGGCGAACGCTGCCATTGACGAGCCATGACTGCTCGCGCACCTCGACGGCGTCCGCAGGCCGTGACGACCCACGGTTCCAAGTGGAGTCGGGCAGGATCACCGTCGACACTGGGCTGGTGCTTTCGGCGATAACACCGAGCAGTCGACTACAGGGAGCCGGCTAGTGTTGTCGGTCGTGTCTGATGACGGCGGCGTCGTCGTGGTCATGCTGTCGCGGCGGCGGTCACTCTGTTGGTCTCGGTGTCGCTCATCCTGGTGATCGCGTAGCGCAATGCGATGTCCGCAACCGGTGGCCTTGGCGAGCAACGCCGAGCCGATCACCGACACCGCATCGCCGCGCCGAGACAGCCACGCCGTGCTCAACAACACATGGGTCTTCGCGCAACCCCTGCAGCTCGCCCGGCGAGGCCGATGCCGAACACTGTTCGTCTTCCGGCGTGAAACCCGCCAACGAGCGTGGCCCCACGGCCGCAACACACCCCCACAAGAAGGCCAGCCAGCTCGCCGGTGAGCAGCAGCCGTTCGAGCACGACCGAATCGGCATCTACGATCAACATTGGGTGCCTCCAAGCACCAAGTGACGGCCCACCTGCTCGGCTAAAGCATGGGAGGGTCGTCGCGCATTTCCGGGGCTTGGTCATGCCCTCGACGCGAACAAGAATGGCAACCCGAAAAGTCACATCGTCGTACGCAGTGACGCTGGCCCACCTCCCGGTGGTCATCCACCGTGACGCTCAACAGCTGACCGAAAATCACGGCTCCGCCGCGCCTAGCTAGTTCGGGATCCGACACGGCAGCATGCGGCGGCCGTGTCCCGTGCTGTCGTCGATGGTGTACGCGAGAGACAAAACCCCGGCGGGTCCCTGTCGCCTACGTAGGATCGCGGGGCGTGGCGTGGTGTCCGACGGTCGCCGACGGCGAAGGCCGAGGACGCGGTGACATGGGTGGCGGGGCGTCGCGATGGGCGCACGGTCGCGGACAGCGCGGCCGGGGCCGGGGTGTCGAAGGCGACGGTGTCACGCGCCACCTCACCCCATGGACCGTTCCCCTCCCCTCGCAACCGGCAGGAGCCGGCGACCCTGCTTTATGGGCCGTTTCCGCGCGCGAGGTTGACCGACCCGTCGACGGCCGCCCAATGGGCCGAGGACCGCCGGCGCCGGGTTCCGGCGGCGGCGATCGCTCAGCGTTGCCGGGTGCCGATCAGCCGGGTCTACGACGCCACCCGAGCATTCGGTCCGTTCCCGTCCCCGCTTCAGGGTGCTGCCGGCACGGTCAGCCGCGAGCATTGGATCGCCGGGGGCTCGGACCCCCGAAGTTCGCGGCTGCCAGCGAAGGGTCTTCCGTCTCTGCCGCTAGGTCGCGCCGGCGCTCGTTTCTGGGTGGTCGCCGTGCAGGACCTGGCAGCCCGTCCCTGGGAAGATGAGCCGCTCGTGGCCGTCGCCGAACCGGACGAGGTACGGAGGGGCGCCGTCGTCGCCCCTGACCTGAAGGACCTCTGCGGTGTGGTCTGCAGAACCCACCTTCTTGCCGTGGAAGAGAAGCCGCTCACCGATTTGAGCCTTCATGGCCACCACCTCCTACAGCGGCTCGAACGCATCCTTCGCGGCGCAAGCATCCCGCCAGTCGGCTGAAGCTGCCCGCGCGGCGCTCGACTCGTATGCCCGCTGCCACCCGCGCGCCTGGGCCAACCTGCGACCCGTACTCGAGCAGGGGATCGGGACCTCGATCGATACCGACGATGTGGAGCTTCCCGTCGTGGTGCTCCGTCGATCGGTCCAGCGCTCCCCTGGGGGACAGGCGTACGAGTGAAAGGTCTAGCCCGAGCTCAGTTTCCGGCCATGGCTGTGCGCACCTTGACGGCGGCGTCATTGAGCTGGGCCACCTCGTGGGGGTCGAAGTCCTGGGCCTGCACCGTCGCGATGAGGCGTTCGAGCTGAGCGTGGACGACCGCGCGTTGATCTGGTCGGCAGTGCTGAGCCAGCTCCGCCAGGAGCTGGAAGAGGCGTTGCATGACTTGCGGGTCTGACGCTCCGTAGCGGCGAGGTTGGGTGATGGCGACGTCCACGAGGTTCTCGAGGTCGGGGCGGTGGAGGACCACCTTGATGCCCTGGTCGTCGTCGGACAGCAGCACGGGGCCGAGGTCGTACCCGGTGAGCTCGCAGAGCAGGGCGGAGATGTGGCCGAGGGTGTGGGCGGCGGTGGTGGGGTCGTTGATCCCTGGGGAGAGTGCCTTGTTGGCGACGTCGGTGAGCTGGCGGAGCCCGTACCCGATGTCCTGGACGGCGGTCCGTTCGAGGCCGGTGTGAACAGCGGTGGCCAGCCGTTGTTGGAGCCGGTTGTGGAGGTCCTCGTCGGCAGGGGCGACCGACGTGGACCACGCCGACCCGATCGGGCTGCCTTTGACGATGGAGCTGCCGATGTGGGTGTCCAGGACGACGACCACGTCGAGGTCGACACAGATCTCCAGCAGCTCTTGCTGGTCGACCCGGACGAGGAACCCGGACTTTGGGGCTGCCACCCTCCACGCATCCGGTGGGGGCGGCGGGACGTGCCTTGGCCCATCTGGCGAAGGATCGTGCTGGCGGAGGGTGGACCGCAGTGTCGCGGACGCGTCCTCGTGTACGTCGTGCAGCATCGTTTCGACGCGGATCTGTCGGGCCAGGTGGGCCAGGAAGACAATGAGGACGATGACGCTGGCTATCGCCAAGAGGAAGGAGAAGGTGACCGAGACCCGAGGGACGAACTCGGGGACGTCCGCGTCGGTGCTGCGAACGGTGCGCAGCACGGTGAGGGAGTAGGTGAAGGTGGCGAGGAAGACGCCCAGGGTCGCTTGCACGAACATGTCGCTGGTGAAGGTGCGCAGCAGCCGGGGCGAGAACTGGCTACTGGCCAGCTGCAGGGTCACGACCGTGAGGGAGAACGTCAAGGAGGTCACGGTGATCAGCGAGCTGGACACGGCGTCGAGGACGGTCCGGGCTGCGCCTGCGTCGCCGCCGAAGATCACCGCGGACAACCAGTCCGGCAAGGTCCCGTCGATCGCCGCGTCGAGGTGCGGGAGCAACAGTCCAGCGACGAGAGCAGCGACCACGGACATGACCGGCAGCGGCCACAGCTGAGAGCGCGTCGCGTCCCTGAGTGCGGCCAGGGGGGATGTCACCAGTGCCCCAATACGCCGCCACCAGGCGAGAGGTCAGTCGTCGCAGATAGGGGTTGATCGGGCACGTTTCTCCGGTCCAGTCCGGACGGACAGGTCATCGGCTCGTGGCCGAATGCTGCTGTGCCCTGGGTGAGAGCAGGACCATGGTTCCGGCCACGAGGGGAATGTAGGTGAGGTGGACGGCGAGACCGGTGGCGAGGTACGCGAGGTCGGCGTTGGGGATCAACCAGCTGCCCAGGGCGACGAGCGGGACAACCACCACGGCGGTGACGTCGAGCAAGCCAAGGCCGACGATGCCGACGGGTTGGCTGACCGTGGGGCGCAGGGCGCCGAAGGCGAGGATGAGGAGGCAGTACCCGGCGGAGGCTCCGGCGACGAAGAGCCACACGCCGAGGGGTCCGGGGTAGCCGTGTCTGCCCAGGCAGATGGCCAGGCTTCCCGCGATCGCGAGGGTGAAGCCCTGCGGAAGTACCAGTATGTGGGTCAGCCCGACGGCGGTGGGGCGCCACGAGCGGCCGCCTTCGCCGAGGACGGTGGGGGTGACGGGCTCGTTGCCGTTCACATTTTCTCCTTGAGCCCTCGTCGGATGAGGAGCCAGTTGACGGGGTAGGCGGTGGCGAAGCCGGCGACCATGGCCAGCTGCATCATGAACCAGAACTCGAGGGTGAGTGCATCGGTGCGGCGGGCGAACAGGGCTGGCAGGACGAGGAACTGGCCGATGGCCATAATCCCGTATATGCCGATCTGCCAGGCGGTGATGGAGAACGTGTCGGCTTTCACCGCTGCCCAGATCCCTTGTCCGACCGACAGATCTCGCATGGGGGCGATGGAGAAGTATTGGAACGCGATGCCGAAGAGGTAGGCGAGGACGAAGTCGAGCACCCAGGCAGCAAAGATGTGGTCGTCGAAGAGCCAGCCGAGGCCGAAGACTGCGGCGGCGCCCGGGAAGGCGACGAGGGCGAACTCGCCGACCAGGTCGCCGAGGGTGCATGCGGCGCCGCAGTGGCTGGTGCCGACGGCGACGGCTTCGGGCATCGGCCGGTCGTCCATGCTCGGTGCCTCGCCGGAGACCGGTCCGCGGCCTTTGCGCCAGTAAACGTGAGCCAGACGAGGCTGCCGAAGAGCATGGTCAGCGGCCAGACGAACGCCATGACGGACATGGGTTGTGGTCGGCGGATGACGTCGGCGAGGACGACGACCGCACATCCGGCGGCGAGGGTGAGTGACGCACCAGACAAGAGAGTCAGCCACTGCGGGAAGCTGCCGTCGTTCACCCTGCGCCGGCCTGGACGTGGGTCTCTCCGAGACATTGGCTGCATTCGAGGAGGAGGGCGTGGACGAACCCTTGGGGGAGGTTGCCGCGCAGCTGTCGTTGCCGTACGTCGAACTCCTCGGACAGCAGCCCGGCCGGGCCGCACGCGGCGCGTTGTCGTTCGAACCACCGGAAGGCTTCCACCTGGTTCCCGGCGGCGAGCTGGGCCAGGCACATGGCGAAACCGCACATGAGGAAGGCGCCTTCGGCCTCACCGAGCGGTCGCCCGTCGACGGCGTAGCGGTAGACGTAGCCGTCCTCGACGAGCTGTTCCGTTACCGCCGTCAGGGTGGCCACGCTTCGAGGGTCACTCGGGGAGAGGGCGCCGCGGACGGGGGGTAGGAGCAGGGAGGCGTCGACCCGCGACCGGTCAGGGGCCTGCTGCCACGCGCCGTCGGATCTGAGTGAGCGCTTCGACGTCTCGGCCATGATCGCGTCGGCGAGACCGAGGGTACGGCTGGTGTCGACCACGCCGGTGTGGTCGGCGATGGAGCGCAGCCCGGCGACGCAGGCCAGCCGGGACTGGGTCCACCAGGCGTCGTCGAGCTCCCAGACCCCGGCGTCGGGCTTGTTCCAACGCCTCTCGATGGTGTCGATGACCGTGGTCAGCGCCCGGTGGTCGTCGGCTCCGAGGTGGTCATGACGGGCGGAGGTGGCATACAGCTGCAGCATCTCGCCGCAGCCGTCGAGCTGGAACTGGCCGCGGACCCAGTTGCCGACCTTGACCTGCCCGCCGGGGTATCCGGGTAGGTCGACGACCTCCTCCTTGGGGGGCAGGGTGCCGTCGAGTCGGTATGCGGGCGCGATGCTGTCGCCATGCTGGAGGATGCGAGCGGTGGTGAAGGCGGTGGCCTCGTCGAGCAGCGGCAGTGGTTCGTGTACCCCGGCGGCGATGCCGGCGTAGGCCTGGTCGCGCAGCCACACGTAGCGGTAGTCGTAGTTGCGTCCGGTGTCGGCCCGTTCGGACAGCCCCAAGGTGGCCGCGGCGACCATCCCGCCGCCGGGCTGGGTCAGACCTCGCAGGACGGCGTACGCATGCCGGGTGTCCCGCGGTGCCGCGGATGCTTCGAACGAGGGCACGTTTTCGTTCCAGTAGGAGGTGGTGGCGCTCCACGCCTGTTCGGCGTCGACGGGGTCGGGCAGGGCGCGGTCGCTGATCTCGAGGACGAGGTCGTGATGCTCGCCTGCCGGGATCTCGAGCGTCAGCCGAAGCACCCCATCGCTGCCGTGGGTCGCTTCGCCGGCTCCGGACCAGCGGCAGGTCAGGTTGCCTGCCGTGATGGTCCACCGGCCCTGGCCGTCTCGGCGCAGTTTTGTGGTGGCTGTCCGGCCGAAGTCGGCGCCGAGCTGGAGGCTGACGTCGACCGTCGCTGGGCTGGGACCGCCCGGCTCGATCCGTCGCAGGAGCACGAGCCGGTGCGGGTCGGCGGGTTGGGCCAGGGCTTCCCGGCATTCGATCAGGCAGGACGTCGTCACCCAGTGGCTGCGCCAGATCAGGCTGCCTGGCTCGTAGTACCCGCCCCAGACGAAGGTCTCGGTGGGGGTGACCGCATAGAAGCCAGGCCCCCCGAACAGCTGAGAGAACGCCGCTGGCGAGTCCCAGGTCGGCGCGCACAGGAACGACACCTCGCCCCGGGGGCCGATCAAGGCCCCCCGCTGGCCGTCGGCGAGGAACGCATACTCCCGCAAGGCCTGTGGCGGGTAGTCGGCTACGCGCCCAGGCGAGTCAGCGCTCATCGGGAGACCCGCGCGGCGAGCGTGGTGGCGGTGTGGATGACGTCCACGGCGACGAAGACCCGCTGGAAACGCGTCGGGGCGATCACCTGCGCGGTGCCCTGGGCGACGTGTCGCGCGCCGAGGGCGCGGACCGCCAGCTCGTCGAGAGGAGTCGGGGGTGCCCCGTCGACCGTCCGCCAGAGCTGGTCGCCTTGGGTCAGGAGCAGCGCCCCCCAGGCCACTGAGACCAAGCCGGCGGCCCGGACCGCACCCAGTTCGCGGCGGTCGCTCACCTGCGCCGGCCCAGCGCCCAGGCAAGAGCCCCGACAGCGACGACGCCGGCCGTGGCAGCCGACAGCTGGGGGTAGCGGTGCGCGACCCACTGCTGGGGGCTGTGGTCGTAGGCGCGGTCGTCGAAGGCCCCGCGGGCCCCGAAGTCGCGTCCACCTTCGCCGTCCGCGGGTTCCCACAGGTTCGCGGGATCGCCCTCGGTCTTGAGGTTCCCGCTCTGCTGCGAGGAGAAGCCGGTGCGGCCCAGATAGCGGTCGAGAAGTCCGGGTACGAGGGCGTTTGCGGCCAGGGTGCCGACGGTGCTGGCGCCGACCCAGTACTCGCGCCGCTTGGGGTGGTCGGCGGCGAACGCGAGGGCGCGGGCGGCCACCTCGGGCTGGTAAATCGGTGGCACCGGCTGAGCATGCGCGGGCAGCTTGGACAGCACCCAGGAGAACTGTGGGGTGTTGAGTGCCGGCATCTGCACCATCGTCACGTGCACGTTGCTGCGCTCGTGGAGCAGCTCGCACCGCAACGCCTCATGGAAGCCCTGGATGGCGTGCTTGGCCCCGCAGTAGGCCGTCTGCAACGGAATGCCACGGTAGGCCAGCGCCGAACCGCAGTGCACGATCGTGCCCCGGTCGCGGCTGCGCATCCGCGGCAGGACGGCCATGGTGGCGTACACGTAACCGAGGTAGCTGACCTCAGTGGCCCGCCGGTACTCCTCCGCGGTGATGTGCTCGAACCGGGAGAACACCGACGTGAACGCCACGTTCACCCACACATCGATCGGACCCATCTCCGACTCGATCCGCTCCACCGCCGCAGCCACCGCATCAGCGTCGGCCACGTCGACCGAGATGGTCATCACGTCCACCCCCAGCTCCCTCGCCTCCGCCTCCGCCCCCGCGAGGCCGACCTCTCCTCGGGCCAGCAGAGCCAGCCGGTCCCCTCGGCGGGCGAACTCCCGCACGCCCGCCCGCCCGATCCCCCCGCTCGCACCGGTGATCGCGACAAGTCGAGCCATGGTCCCACCCTTCAACCGATGTCAATTGGATAGTTGTTGTCAAGCAATAATTGCATAACACGAGATGGCTACGCCATACTCATGGTGTGGTCGCCAAGTCCCCGCAGCCCGGGATCTCAGCGAAAGACCTCGACGTGGTGATGCGTGCCGCCCGTGTGTTCTCCGCCGTCATCGCCTCATCGTTGGCCCAGGCGGGGGATGTCGTCACCTGGCCTCAGCTGCGCGTACTGATCCTGGTCGCCACCCGCCCCGACGCGACGGCCACCGCCGTCGCGGACGCGCTGGACATCCACCTGTCAAGCGCAAGCAGGCTGTGCGACCGGCTGGTCAACGCCCAGCTGATGCAGCGCCACACCTCCACCACAGATCGTCGCAACCTGCTTCTCTCGTTGACCCCGAAGGGCTCTGAACTTATCGAGCTCATCATGAAGCACCGACGGCGGGCCTTCACTTCGATCCTGCAGCAGATGACGCCGTCCGACCGGATCGCCCTCCACCACTGCCTCGAGATCTTTGCGCAGGCGGCCGGCGAACCACCTGAGGACAGCCTCCTCTTCGGCTGAGCCTGACCAGAGACCACGGCCTGGGAACTTCCTGCCGGTTATCCGTCAAGGGCCCGACGTAGGTTGGGGCCTCGCCGTCAGGGGTAGTACCGGCTCCGATGGGGCGCTGCCTGCACCGGTTTGCGTACCGCTAATGGTTGCGGTATGACAAGGGCAGATACTTCGCCGTCAGCCTGAGGAGCGCGCGTGACCGCCACTGTGGACATTGCCATCACATCGTCCTTGCAGAGCGAGCTGCGCCGAGAGGTCGTGGGCGAGGTGCGGTTCGACCTAGGCAGCCGTGCGACGTACGCGGTCGACTCGTCCAACTACCGCCAGGTTCCCGTCGCGGTCGTGGCCCCCGCGCAGCGTCGACGACACGGTCGCTGCCATCGGTGTCTGCGCGCGGTTCGGTGCGCCGATTGTCTCGCGAGGCGGAGGGACCAGCCTGGCGGGTCAGACCACGAACAGCGCCGTGGTGATCGACTGGACGAAGTACTGCCACCAGGTCGTGTCTCTCGACGTCGCTGCCCGCACCTGTGTGGTCGAGCCGGGGATCGCCCTCGACGAGCTGAACCGGTCGCTGGCGCAGCACGGTCTGATGTACGGACCTAAGCCGGCCACCCACCGCACCTGCACCCTTGGCGGGATGATCGGCAACAACTCCTGCGGGTCGACGGCGCAGGCCTACGGCAAGACCGTCGACAACATTCTCCGCCTCGAGGTGCTCACCTACGACGGGACGAGGATGTGGGTCGGGGCGACCAGCGACGAGGAGTATGCGTCCATCGTCGGTGCGGGCGGCCGTCGCGCGGAGATCTACCGCGGGCTACGCGAGCTCCGTGACGGCAACCTGTCGCTGATCCGGACCCGCTACCCGAAGATCCCTAGACGGGTCTCCGGCTACAACCTCGACTCGCTGCTGCTGGAGAACCACTTCGACGTCGCCCGCGCCCTCGTCGGCTCCGAGGGAACCCTGGTCACCGTCCTGCACGCTGAGCTGACCCTGGTCGAGGTCCCCCAGGCCAAGAGCATGGTCGTTCTCGGCTACCCCGACATCGCCGCCGCCGGGGACGCCGTCATGGACGTCGTCGCACACGACCCCTGGCAGCTGGAGGGCATGGACGAGGTGCTCATCGAGATGGAGAAGCAGGCGCACCTGGCCGGGGATGCCATCGACATGCTGCCGCGCGGAGGCGGCTGGCTGATGATCCAGTTCGCCGGCCAGGACCAGGACGAGGCCGACGCCAAGGCCAGGAAGCTGCTCGACGACATCGAGCATGGGAACCACCCGCCGACCGCGAAGTTCCTCGACGACCCGGCCAAGGAGGACACCCTCGTCGAGGCTCGCGAGTCGGGCCTCGGCGCGACCGCCCACCCGCGGGACAGCCACATCACCTGGCCCGGGTGGGAGGACTCGGCCGTCCCGCCGCAGCGCCTCGGGGACTACCTGCGGGACCTGCGTTCCCTGCTCGACGAGTTCGGCTACAGCAAGGACGAAACCTCGCTCTACGGCCACTTCGGGCAGGCCTGCATCCATACTCGGATCCCGTTCGAGCTGCGCACCGTCGACGGCGTCGCCCACTTCCACGACTTCACCGCGCGAGCTGCCGACCTGGTCGCCTCCTACGGCGGGTCGCTGTCAGGGGAGCACGGCGACGGGCAGGCTCGCGCAGACCTGCTTCCCCGGATGTTCGGGGACGAGGTCGTGGCTCTGTTCGGTCAGCTCAAGGCCTTGTTCGACCCCGACAACCGGATGAACCCCGGCAAGGTCGTGTCGCCCAACCCGCGGGACCACCAGCTGCGGCTCGGGCCGGACTACGTCCACACCGAACCCAAAACGCACTTCTCCTACCCCGAGGACGACGGCAAGTTCTCCCACGCCGCGTTGCGGTGCGTCGGGATCGGCAACTGCCGCAACGCCGTCAGCGACGAGCAGGTCATGTGCCCCTCGTACATGGTGACCCGCGAGGAGGAGGACTCTACCCGCGGACGAGCCAGGCTGCTGTTCGAGATGCTGCGCGGCGACACGATCACCGACGGCTGGCGCTCCACCGACGTACGCGACGCCCTGGACCTGTGCCTGTCCTGCAAGAACTGCAAGTCCGACTGCCCCGTAGGAGTCGACATGGCCACCTACAAGGCGGAGTTCCTCTCCCACCACTACCAAGGCCGGCTCCGTCCGATGGCGCACTACTCGATGGGCTGGCTGCCGCTGCTGTCGCAGGTGGCCGGGCGCATACCGGGTTTGGTCAACGCCGTCACCCAGTCGCCGGCGGCGCCGCTGCTGAAGAAGCTCGGCGGGATCGCCGCGGAACGCTCGATCCCGACGTTCGCGCCGCAGAGCTTCGTCAGCACCTGGAAACACCGGCCGGCGCACAGCCGGCCTCGTCGTCCGGGCCCTCGGGGACCGGTGGTGTTGTGGCCCGACTCGTTCACCAACGCTTTCGACCCGCAGATCGCCCGCGCTGCGGTGCTGGTCCTCGAAGATGCCGGCTTTGAGGTCCGGGTCCCCACCCGACCGGTCTGCTGCGGCCTGACGTGGGTGTCCACCGGGCAGCTGGCCACGGCGAAGAAGGTGCTGCGCCGTACCCTGGATGTGCTGCGAGACGACATCCGGGCCGGGCTGCCGGTTGTGGGCCTCGAACCCTCCTGCACCGCGATGTTCCGGTCCGACGGCGTCGAGCTGCTGCCCGGGGACGAGGACATGCGGCGGCTGTCGAAGCAGACCAGGACGCTGGCCGAGCTGCTCACCGAGCGGGCGCCGGACTGGCAACCGCCGCAGCTGCACGTCGACGCCCTGGTCCAGACCCACTGCCACCAGCACGCGATCATGGGGGTCGACGCCGACACGGCGCTGATGAAGGGCGCCGGGATCGACGCCGACCGCCTCGCCTCGGGATGCTGCGGCCTCGCCGGCAACTTCGGGTTCGAGGCCGGCCACTACGAGGTCTCTCGCGCCGCGGGCGAGCGAGTGCTACTGCCGCGCGTCCGCGCCGCCGACGAGCAGACGGTCGTCCTTGCCGACGGGTTCAGCTGCCGCACCCAAATCGAGCAGGGCGACACCGGCCGAACCCCCGTCCACCTCGCCGAGCTGCTGGCCTCGGGACTCAACGGCGCGTCCCGGGACCAGCGTGGGTCCGCACGCCCACCTGTCACTACCAGCAAGGAGACCTGATGAGCACCACTGTTGCCGACTACGTCCTGGCCCGGCTGAGGGAATGGGGTGTCGAGCAGGTCTTCGGGTTCGCCGGTGACGGGATCAACGGGCTGCTCGCCGCCTGGCAGCGCGCCGATGACCAGCCCCGGTTCATCCAGGCCCGGCACGAGGAGATGGCCGCGTTCGAAGCGTGCGGCTACGCCAAGTTCAGCGGCCGCGTAGGGGTCTGCACGGCCACCAGCGGGCCAGGCGCCATCCACCTGCTGAACGGGCTCTACGACGCCAAGCTGGACCACGTCCCGGTCGTCGCGATCGTCGGTCAGACGGCCCGTTCGGCGATGGGCGGGGCTTACCAGCAGGAGGTGGACCTGCTGACCCTGTACAAGGACGTGGCCAGCGAGTTCTGCCAGATGGTCACCGTCCCCGAGCAGCTGCCCAACGTCCTGGACCGGGCCATGCGGATCGCGGCCAGCAAACGGACCGTGACGGCCATCATCATCCCCAGCGACGTCCAAGAGCTCGAGTACACCCCACCCGAGCACGCCTTCAAGATGGTGCCGTCCAGCCTCGACCAGACGTTCGCCCTGCCCGTCCCCGCCCACGTCGACCTGAGGCGTGCTGCAGACGTGCTCAACGCCGGGAGCAAGGTCGCCATCCTCGTCGGCCAAGGGGCCCGATCCGCCGTCGACCAGGTCACGCAGGTGGCCGACCTCCTCGGTGCCGGGGTCGCCAAGGCACTGCTCGGCAAGGACGTCCTGTCCGACGAGCTGCCCTGGGTCACCGGATCGATCGGGCTGCTCGGCACCCGGCCCTCGTACGAGCTGATGATGGACTGCGACACCCTGCTCGTCATCGGCTCGAACTTCCCCTACACCCAGTTCCTGCCACCCTTCGACGACGACGGGCCGGCCGTGAGGGCGGTCCAGATCGACGCCGACCCCACCATGGTCGGGCTGCGGTACCCGTTCGAGGTCAACCTCGTCGGCGACGCCGCGCAGACCCTTGCGTCGCTTGTTCCGCTGCTGACCCGGCTGACCGACCGCAGCTGGCGCGAGAACGTCGAGGCCAACGTCAGCAGGTGGTGGGACGTCATGGACGCCCGAGGCCAGGTCAGCGCCGACCCGATCAACCCCGAGCACGTCTTCGCCGAGCTCTCCCCGCAGCTGCCGAACAACGTCATGCTCAGCGCCGACTCCGGCTCGGGGACGAACTGGTACGCCCGGCACGTCAAGATGCGGGGATCGATGCGGGGCACCCTGTCCGGCACGTTGGCCACCATGGGCTGCGGAGTTCCCTATGCGATCGGCGCCAAGTTCGCCCACCCCGACCGGCCAGCCGTCGCGATGGTCGGCGACGGGGCGATGCAGATGAACGGGATGGCCGAGCTGATCACCATCGCCAAGTACTGGCAGGACTGGACCGACCCGCGCTTGGTGGTCATGGTTCTGCAGAACGACGACCTCAACCAGGTCACCTGGGAGCTGCGCGCTATGAGCGGCTCACCCCAGTTCCTGCCGTCCCAGCAGCTGCCGTCTGTTGACTACGCAGCCTTCGCGACCAGCCTCGGACTGCACGGGATCACCGTCGACGACCCCGACCAGGTCGCGTCCTCCTGGAAGGAAGCGCTGCAGGCGATCCGCCCGTGCGTGATCGCGTTCAAGACCGACCCCGCTGTGCCGCCGATCCCGCCGCACGCCACCTGGGACCAGATGCTCGACGCGGCCGAGTCCGTCGCCCGGGGCGACTCCGACCGGCTCGACGTGATCAAAGAGGGGGTCAAGAGCAAGCTCGCCGAGGTGCTGCCCGGCCACCCGCAGTGAGCACCCCACAAGGGCCTGCCGGGAGAGGCCGGAACACCAGGCAGGCACTCGTCGAGACCGTGCAGGCGCACGCGTACACCATCCCGACCGACGCTCCCGAAGCAGACGGCACCATGGCCTGGGACCACACCACGCTCGTCGTCGTCCAGGTGACCGCAGACGGCCTCGTCGGAACAGGCTGGACCTACGGGTCGCCCGTCATCGCCCCACTGATCCGACAGACGCTCGCGTCCTGTGTCGTGGGGCAGGACGCGGTGAACACGACGTCCATCTGGACGGCGATGGTCCGGTCGCTGCGCAACATCGGCCGGCCCGGTATCGGATCCATGGCCCTGTCCGCTGTCGACTGCGCCCTCTGGGATCTGAAGGCGCGGCTGCTCGACATCCCCCTTCACCGGCTTCTCGGCTCAGCCCGGAACACCGTCCCCCTATACGGGTCCGGGGGCTTCACCACCTACGACCACGACCAGCTGGAAGCGCAGCTGCGGGGATGGGTCGACGACGACGGGATGCGCGCCGTCAAGATCAAGATCGGCAAGTCGTGGGGCCACCACCTCGACCGGGACCTCGCCCGAGTCCGCGAGACCCGCTCCATCGTCGGAGACGACGTCCAAGTCTTCGTCGACGCCAACGGCGGCTACACCGTCGGCCAGGCCATCCGGATCGCAAAGCAGCTCGACGCCCTCGACGTGCGCTGGTTCGAAGAACCAGTCTCCAACGACAACCTCGCCGGTCTAGGCGCCGTTCGCCAGCACACCACCGCGGACCTCACCGCCGGCGAATACGGCGACAGCCTCAACTACTACCACCGGCTGTGCCAGGCAGACGTCCTCGACTGCCTCCAGGTCGACGTCACCCGCTGCGGCGGCATCACCGAGCTGCTACGCATCGCCGCCGTGGCCGCCGCCGCCCAGCTCGACGTCTCCGCGCAATGCGCCCCCTACCAGCACGCCGCGCCGATGGCCGCCATCCCGAACCTGCGCCACCTCGAGTACTTCCACGACGACACCCGCATCGAGCGACTCTTCTTCGACGGGACGGCGCCGCCGACGCACGGCGAGCTGCCGCTGCACCCCACCTCCCCGGGAAACGGTTTCACCTTCAAGCCCGAGACCGCCCAACCATTCCTCACCGCAGGCGCCGCCGCGTGAGCCCCGACGAGCCGACCGAACGAGAACGGCACGACACCGCCCTCCAGGAGATCATCGACTCGCTCGCCGCGTCGGGCCATGGGCGCTCCCCGGACGACCTGGTCCGTGACCTCACAGAACGCCTGCACCAGCAGGGGCTTCCCGCGATGCCCGCGACCTGGGTACGCGCCGTCGCCACCCAGGCCGCCGTCGGCAACCCCTACGTCGTCTCCAGGCTCACCGCGGAAAACGTCACCATCCCCCAACCCGAGACCCCTGACCAGCCGTACGGCATCGCCTGAACGAACGGCACGACACGATGCACACCGGGTCGGGTAGTCGTAGATAACCTGCAGCTGTTATGCGCAACGTCATGAGCCGTAAGGACATCGCCCTGACCGACACCCTGAGCCTCGGCGGGACCCTGGCCATCGGGCAATGGCGACGCTGCGCGCCTCGGCGGCTCAGTGGGACGTCACGTCGTGACGCCGGATCCCGGCCCTCAACGGCGAGGGCTTGAGTCGCGGGACGGACGGACGTACGGGGTGGCACGTGGGACGGTGGTTGCGCGACCCCTGGGCGCCGTAGCGACCGCGTTGGCCACCGCCTGGGGCATGGGTCTCTTGTCGGCGCCGAGCCGTTCCATGAGGCGGTAGCGCAGGTCAGCGGCGGGCTCGTCGTCGGCGAGAGGGTTTGTGCCGATGACCTCGGTGAGCAGGGTGCTCAGGTCGTGGCCGAAGGCCACGGCGCGGTCGAGGGTCGCGGCGAGGGCGCCCCAGTCGTCGGCGCGGACCAGGTTGAGATCGACTTGCCGGATCAGGTAGGCCCAGCGGGTGGCTGGAGGCAGCAAGGTTTGCGCGGTGACGCGTTGCCTCACGTTGTTGACTGCGTGCACCTGGTGGGCGCTGGCCGCGTGCCGGTCGCTGTCCCAGGTCGTGATTCGTTCGAGGAGCTGTGTGAGCGCGACCTCCTTGGGGGCGTGCCGCCGGCGACTGACATCCTCGGTG
>JAABUT010002552.1_pt1 | contig 17225 bp, 17 predicted proteins | sample 5559281 | NCBI WGS metagenome assembly JAABUT01 (sample SAMN10711880, study PRJNA513359) | rock metagenome | isolation source: Antarctica rocks | place: Antarctica: Victoria Land, Ricker Hills nord | collected 2016-01-04 | reverse complement strand
TGACCCACACCCTCCTCCAGTCCGATCGGGCTGGCAGACAGCGGGGCCACGCTCACGAGAGCGCGGCCCCGCTGACATCTGTGCGGGAACGCCGAGCGGTTGATGGAGCACCGTGCCGATCATCGACCAGGGGCCCGCCGTTCACGCCGTTCACCGACCCGCGCTGTGGTGGGCGCCGACGATCCCGGCCCCGACTACCACAACGTCCGCCACAGACCACTCCTCTCCCGCTCCCTTCATCGTGGAGACCGACGCAGCGTCCGTCCACCCCTTTTAGTCGCTCGCTGACGAAGGTTGTGAGCAGCCAGTCCTCAAACTTGTACTACCGCTTCGCGCCAGAGCACTGAGGGCTCGGCTATGCCGGCGAGGTCGCTCGCCACGCGGTCGCTTCAGCAAGGGCGCGGTTCCGGGCCGACCCGTGCTCGCGCGGACGACACGAAACAACGCTGGCTCGCAGCGCACCGCGCCAGCAGCGGGTCTCCTGCGGCACCCGAAGCTCGAGCGTTGGACCTCGAGCGTTGGACAATGGATCCACGCGGTCATCCTGATCGCCCACTGGCCCATCCGAAACGTGTGACGCAGCGGCGCCTTGCCTGTCACTAGGGATCGACATATGGCGGCATGCCGGGGGCGGCTCCGGGTCAGTGGCTCTGGAGCTCTTCTCGGGCGACGCGGCGGGCGATGTCCTCGACTTCGCTTGGGGAAAGGACAGCGGAGCCTTGCTGAATGGCCTGGCGCAGCAGTCTCCGGACCAGCGCGGAGGTTGGGATGTGCTCGTTGCTGGCGCGCTGCCGTAGTTGTTGGTCCAGCTCCCTGTCGATGCGCAGGTGCATTGGCACGTCAAGTGCGCTGGTCTTCTCAGCGGCCTCAGCCTCGGCGGCCTCAGCGTCTTCCGCGTCGACTTCCGCGCGGATCACCTCGTGCCGCGCGCGGCGCGAAACCTGTTCAGTGTTAGTGGTGTCAGTCATCAGCCATGTCCTTTCGCTCGAGGTAGTGCCGCAGGTCCGCGCCGCGTGCCTTCCAGGCGGTCACGCCAGAGGAGTCTTGCGGGTCGATGATCACGGTGAGGACGAAGCCGGCGCTGGGTGAGTAGCCGATGACCCGGGTGTAGGCCGCCCTGCTCCTGGGGTCCGGGTCGCGGACCACGCGTGTGGGGTCGCTGGCCGCTTGCAGGGTCCACTCCGGCTCGATGTCGATCGTGTCGGGATAGCGGGTCGAGCGGCTGCGGATGTGCTCGGCGTCCTCAGCATCCCACCACAGCTCGACCAGCATATCAGCGACTGTAGCGCATCGCGCTACAAAACTCCTGACCATCGTCCCATTTGACAATCCCTGATCGGGATGCCCGGACGTCTGTGGCCAGGGCGGTCTCGCAGCGCGGGCAGGGCGCGCGCTGTTGCCGCGTCGCCGTGCCCGCCCAGCGTCGGTGCGAAGGCAGGCAGTCGGGGCTGGCTGGTTGAGGTGGCGGCCGAGGAAGGCTGCGGCGTCCTCGTGTTCATGGCGCGGAACCTCGGCGTGACGGCCGGGATTGGCGCGAAGGGTCTTGATGGGTGTGCCGAGCGCGTCAAAAGCGCGAGGGCGGCGGGCCGTGGCACCAGCTCGTCGTCCCAATGCATGAGGAAGCTGACCGGGACGCGGACCTGGCGCGCCGCAGCAGCGAGGTGGTCGCCTGCGACGAGTCCGGGGATAGCGGCCCGGATCCGGTCCTCTGTGACGAGAAGCGGGAGGCCGACGGCGGCGCCGAGCGACAGGCCCCAGAACCCCACAGCGGCGTCCTGCGCAATGAGCTGCAGGCTCTCGATCGTCGAGGACCACGTTGGACCAGAGCTGCGGAGCCTGCTCGACAACGCCGTGACAGCCGGAGCGGTCCGGGAGGGAGTGGACGCGCTCGACCTGCTTATTGCGGTCTCGAACCTCTGCGCCCCCCACTCGGGCACTGACAACATCTCGCGCCCACCGGATGGTCGCGCTTCTCCTCGACGGAGTGCGGTACGGCGCGCGCCGGGAGCGCGAGGCCCCGAGCTGATCGACAGGTCCACGTCCTGCCCCTTGGGGCGGTTGTCGCGTGCGTGCTGTGACCGCCGAGCCACTCCCGTCACGGTCACGACGTCCGTGACGACAACATCCAACGCCATTCACCTCTCGGCCACGACCACATCAACCTCCTTGGCCGCTACCAGTTCAGCGCGACCGACCTCCTCGACCGGCACCTGCGACCCCGACGAGACCCGGCCACGCCCCAGACGTGACCAAGGGCCCGAGTGCTTAGCGCACGATCCTGCGCCGTTGCTACTCACACCCGTGACCCGCGACGGTACTGTGGAGACGGCCCAAAGCGGGACGACGCCGAGGTTCACCCTGACGAGCAAGGCCCCCGCCCGCGTTTCCGCAGGTCAGGGGCCTGGTCCGTCTGTCTCAACACAGCGTGCGCCCGGAGGGATTCGAACCCCCAACCTTCTGATCCGTAGAGATGCACGGTGTGCCACTGAACGTGTCCTGACACGACCCCTGAGTCGCGCCAACTCGCTTCCGTTGCAGGTCAGGGGGCTGCGGACGCTTCGCGTCGGCTCAAAACCGCTGTCGTCAAATCGTTATAAAGGCACCCCTAACCGCAATTTTTGAGCCCATCCCAGGCCCATTTGCGCACCACCCGCTGTGCGGGGGCCTCACGCCCGTGACCGTCCCGGAACGACACCGAGCCAGCCGGGGCAGCGGCACGCTGGCGACCACTGGGTTGGTCCCTCGGCATGCTGGACTTGAACAATCCGTGTGGCTTCGCTGGTTGGTCTCTCGATGAGCGCGCGGGTGGCTGCCTCTTAGAGATGACGGGAGGGTATGCATGATCCAGATCGAGTTCGGCCAACAGAGCGGGACGGGCGACGCTCGCCCCTGGCTGGGCGCAGCACCGGGCTGAAGTGCTCGTCCTGCACGACGACATCGGCAGCACTGGGCGGCATCCCGGAGCGCGGGCTGCGTCACCCCTTGACAAAGGCCCCGAGTTACGGTCCGATCATTGACGCAGCGGGCTCTTCGACACGCCCGACCGGCGATGTCGCCCTGGGGCGTGCCGCCGGCCCCCTTCCTGCGATTACCGCCGAATGGACCGCCGTGCCATCGACCTCACCGCCCCCGTCCGCCACCTCGCTCGAGGACCAGGTCGCGCTCGTGACCGGCGCCGGTCGGGGGATCGGACGGGCTATCGCCCTGGCGCTGCACTCGGCGGGAGCCCGGGTCGCCGTGCTCGACCGCGACGAGCCGAGCCAGCCGGCGCCCGACAGGGCCGGCGACGACACCTGGTACCCCGTCCAGGCCGACGTCAGCGACGAGGGCTCCGTCGACGAGGCTTTCGCCCGGGTCGAGCATGCCCTCGGCCGGGTGTCGGTCCTGGTCAATAACGCCGGCATCCTCTACTCCCTGCCGATCGACGAGACGAGCCTCGAGATCTGGCAGCACACGCTGCTCGTCAATGCGACCGGCCCGTTCATCGTGGCCCGACGCGCGCTGCCCGCCATGGTCGAGGCGGGGTACGGCCGCGTCCTCATGATCGGGTCGAGCGCCGGGAAGACGGGCGGCGCCCACCACCTCGCGGCGTATGCGGCGTCGAAGGCGGCGGCAATGTCCCTCGCCAAATCCATCGGCACGGAGTATGCCGGTCGCGGCATCACCTCCAACGCGATCGCCCCGGCCGCGATCGACACCGACATGATCGCAGGACTGTCCAGCGTGGTCGACCGCATCCCGGTCGGACGCCTCGGCCGGCCGGAGGACGTCGCTGCAGCCGCCGTGTTCCTCTGCTCGGCGGCGGCGTCCTTCGTCACCGCCGAGGTGATGGACGTCAACGGCGGCTTCCTCGTCGACTGAGCCGGCCATTGCCTCCCGCACGGCCAACCCCAGCAATCCTCGTGAAAGGACCTGCCCTGATGAGTCTCGCAGACGTGCGGCACGACCTGCCCGCCACCGTCGAAAAGATCCCGCCGGAGACCCGGAAGGCCCTGCTGCGCAGCATGGCCGAGATCCGGGTGTTCGAGAAGCGGGTCTTCGACCTCTACATGCAGAACCTCGTCCGCTACAGCACGCACCTGTCCCTGGGACAGGAGGCCATCGCGTCCGGCTTCGGTGCGGCCATGCGCCAGGACGACCTCACCTTCGCGACCTACCGCGGCCATGGGCACACCCTCGTGCGGGGCGTCGACATGACGAGCATCATGGCCGAGTTCATGGGTCGGTCGACCGGTCTCAACGGCGGCAAGGGCGGCTCGATCCACCTCACGGCCGTCGAGGCGGGGGTGCTCGGCTGCTACGCGATCGTGGGCGCGCACCTGCCGATCGCCAACGGCGCGGCCCTGAGCGCCCAGATACGCGGCAGCGGACAGGTCGTCGTCTGCTTCTTCGGCGACGGCGCCACTAACATCGGCGCGTTCCACGAGGCGCTCAACCTGGCCGCGGTGTGGTCGCTGCCGGTCGTCTTCGTCTGCGAGAACAACCTCTACATGGAGTACACGCCCATCGGGGAGGTCACCGCGGTGGAGCACCCTGCGGCCGACCGGGCGGCCTCATACGGGCTGGACTCGATCGTCATCGACGGCAACGACGTCGACGCGGTCTACGTGGAGGCGCGCCGCGCACTGGAGCAGGCCCGTTCGGGCCAGGGGCCCGTGCTCATCGAGGCGATGACCTACCGGATGTTCGGCCACTCCCGCGGTGACCAGGCCCTCTACCGGCCGCAGGGCGAGGTCGACGAGTGGGCGGCTCGCGACCCGCTCTCGACCTACCGACAGCGGCTGCTCGACGCCGGGGTGGTCGACCAGGCGCAGCTGGCCACGATGGACGCGGAGGTGCTGGAGCAGGTGAACGTCGCGACCGAGGCGGCCAAGGCGGGTCCCCACCCCGCCGAGGCCGTGCTGCTGACCGAGCTGTGGGCCGACGGAGGATCCTCATGGCGGAGCTGACGATGCGGGAGGCGGTCGCGTACGCCCTCGCCCAGGAGATGCGGCGCGACGAGCGGGTCTTCGTCATCGGCGAGGACGTCCGTCCTGGCGGGGTGTTCAAGGCGACGATCGGGCTGCTCGAGGAGTTCGGGCCCACGCGGGTGCGCAACACCCCGATCAGCGAACAGGCCATCCTCGGGGCCGCGATGGGGGCGGCGATGACCGGCCTGCGCCCGGTGGCGGAGATCATGTTCGCCGACTTCCTCGCGGTGGCGTGGGACTACGTCGCCAACGAGATCCCCAAGTTCCGCTACATGAGCGACGGGCAGGGCTCGATGCCCCTGGTCATCCGGGCCGCCAACGGCGGCGGCAACCGGATGGGCGCCCAGCACTCGCAGGCGGTCGAGAACTGGCTCATGGCCATCCCGGGCCTCAAGGTCGTCTCCCCGTCGTCGGTCGCCGACACGGCCGGACTGCTGGCGGCGGCGATCCGCGACCCCGACCCCGTCGTCTTCCTCGAGAGCAAGCACCTCTACAGCATCAAGGGCGACCTCGAGGGCGAGCAGCTCGTTCCCCTCGGCCAGGCCAACGTCATCCGCCAGGGCCGGGACGCCACCGTCGTGGCCCTCGGCTGCATGGTGCCGCGGGCGGTCGAGGCCGCGGAGCAGCTCGCCACGGACGGCCTCGACGTCTCGGTCATCGACCTGCGCACGCTAGTGCCGCTCGACATCCAGACGGTGCTCGACGACGTGGCGCGCACCGGCTGCCTCTTCACCGTCGAGGAGAACCCGCGCCTGTGCGGCTGGGGCGCCGAGATCTGCTCGCTGATCGTCGAGGAGGCCTTCGACCACCTGGACGGGGCGCCCACGCGGATCACCACGCCACACATCCCCCTGGCGTTCGCCGGCTCCCTGGAGGACGCGGCCATGCCGTCGGTGGACCGCATCGTCGAGACCGTCCGCAAGCGGCTCGGGGTGTGACGTGAGCACCACCATCGCGCCGGCGACGTATGCCCTCGAGGGCAAGGTGGCCCTGGTCACCGGCGGTGGGTCGGGCATCGGCGAGGCGTGTGTCGCGGCCCTGGCGCGCTCCGGAGCGGTCGTGGCGGTGCTCGACCGGGACGGCGACCAGGCCGAACGGGTCGCAGCCGCGGCCACCGGATCCGGCGGCGCCGCCTTCGCCCTCGCGCTCGACGTGCAGGACGAGGACGCGGTCGACGAGGCGGTGGCCGAGGTCGTCCGGCGGGCCGGTGGCCTGCACATCGCGGTGAACAACGCCGGCGTCAGCGCGCCGGCCGGCCCCCTCGCCGACTGCAGCACCGAGACCTGGCGCCGGGTCCACGCGGTCAACCTCGAAGGCCTCTTCTTCTGCCTGCGCGCCGAGCTGCGCGTCATGCGCGCGGGCGGTGGCGGCAGCATCGTCAACCTCGCCTCCATCCTCGCCCAGGTCGCCCGACCCGGGTCGGGGCCCTACGTGAGCAGCAAGCACGCGGTCCTCGGCCTGACCCGGGCGGCGGCCCTCGACCACGCGGCCGACGGCATCCGGGTCAACGCGGTGGGTCCCGGGCATACGCGAACCCCATTGTTCGAGACCATAATCGACGCGCCCGTGCGCACGGCGCTCGAGGGCAGCTATCCGGGCGGGCGGCTCGCGCTGCCGCCCGAGATCGCCGAGCTGATCGTGTGGCTGGCCAGCGACGCCTCGTCGTTCGCCAACGGCGGGTTCTACCCCGTGGACGGCGCCTATCTTGCTCAGTAGCCGCACACCGACCGGGCCTCGTCGGAAGGGACGACCATGACGACGACCGACCACCTCGCCGCCCTCGACGACGACCCCGTGGTGCGCGCCGACGCGTTGCGCATGCTCGCGCGCGTCGACCGGCTGCGGGCGTCGGGCACCACCGACCAGGCTCCCGACGTCCTACGCGAGCCCGCGGCCTCCTACGTGGACCCGGCCCGGTGGGCCGACGAGTTGGCCGCGATCCACCGGTCGGTCCCGCTACCCCTGGCCCTGTCGTGCGAGCTGGCCGAGCCCGGCGCCTACAAGGCCATCGACGTCGCCGGGACGCCGGTCCTGCTCACCCGGACGGCCGACGGCGAGGCGCGCGCGATGCTCAACGTGTGCCGGCACCGCGGCGCCGAGGTCGTCCCGGCCGGGTCGGGCGTCGCCCCGCGGCTCGTCTGTCCCTACCACTCCTGGTGCTACGCCCTCGACGGCGCCCTGACGTCCGTGGAGGACGAGGCCACCTTCGGGGGGGTCGACCGGTCAGCCCTCGCCCTGCTCCCCGTGCCCGTGCAGGAGCGGGCCGGGCTGGTGTTCGTCGGCCTGACGCCGGGCCGGCCCCTCGACCTCGACGCGTGGCTCGGTCCCGAGCTCGGTCACCTCCTCGACGCCCTCGACCTGGCGGGCTGCTTCCACCACTCAACGCGGGTGCTCGACGGGCCGAACTGGAAGGTCGTCCTCGACGGCTACCTCGAGTCGTACCACGTGGGCACCGCCCACCAGCAGAGCGTCCTACTCAGCACGATGTCCAACATGGCGACCTTTGACGCCTTCGGCCCCCATATGCGCAACTGCTTCGCCTACCGGACCAGCGCCGACGCCAGTGACGGTTCCGACGCCTCCGACGCTCCTGACGTTGCGGCCATCCGGGCCTCGGTCGCGGACGTCTATTGGCTGTTCCCTGGCCTCAACATCTCCGGGGCGTGGGGCGCCCAGATCGCCGTCTCGCTCGTGCTGCCCGGCCGCACGTGGGACGTGTCGCGCACCGAGCAGCACATCATCCTGCGCGACCGGCCCGCCGACGACACGGCGCGACAGTCCGCCGACGTCAAGGCCGACCGGCTGCGCGAGATCGTCCTCGACGAGGACTACACGCTGGCCGAGGGCGTCCAGCGCAGCCTGGGCGCGCTGGCGGGGCAGGACGTCCTGTTCGGGCGCAACGAGCCGGGGGTGCAGCACTTCCACCGCACGATCGACTGTCACCTGGCGGCCGCCGGTCGTCAGTAACCCAGGTAGGCGCGGGCGAACTGGGCGTCGGAGACGAGCTCGCTCGTGCGCCCCGACGAGGTGATGGAGCCCAGCTCCATGACGTAGATGCGGTCGCACAGGTTCATGACCTCGTGCACGTGCTGCTCCACGATGAGCATGGCGATCCCCGCCTGCCGCATGTCGCGCAGCCGGTCGTAGATTTCGGCCACAAGGACTGGGGCGAGCCCGAGGGACGGCTCGTCGAGCAGCAGCATGCGCGGTCGGGTGACGAGCGCCCGCGCGATGGCGAGCATCTGCTGCTGACCTCCGCTGAGCAGACCGGCGAGCTGGGTGCGGCGCTCCCGCAGCACGGGGAAGAGCTCGGTGGCCTGCTCGATGCGCTCGCGGCTCTCGGCGCGCCCGACCCGGGTCGTCGCCAGGGCGGCGCGCAGGTTCTCCTCGACCGTGAGCGAGGGGAACAGCTCGCGGGTCTCCGCCACCACGGACATCCCGCTGCGCAGCCGTCGGTGGCTGGGCACGGTGGTCACGGTCTGGCCGTCCAGCTCGACGTCTCCCGACCAGACGGGATGGATCCCCGCGATCGACTGGAGCAGCGTGCTCTTCCCGGCGCCGTTGAGCCCGAGCAGGGCCACCGACTCGCCCTCGCCCACCTCCAGGGAGATCCCGTGGAGCACCGCCACGTCGCCGTAGCCGGTCTCCACGTCGGTGACCTTAAGCACGAGACGCCTTACCCATGTATGCCTCCTGCACCGCGGCCTGCTCCATCACGTCGTGGGGTGGGCCTTGGGCGATGACCGCTCCGTGGTCCATGACGACCAGGTGCCGCACGACGCGGAGCACACTGCGGATCCGGTGCTCCACGAGGAGCACCGCCCGTCCCTCAGCGGCCAGTTCGCTCACCAGCTCGAAGAGCTCCTCGCCCTCGCCGTGGTTGAGTCCGGCGGCCGGCTCGTCGAGCAGCAGCACGTCGACGTTCATGGCGATGAGCCGGGCCATTTCGACCAGGCGCATCTGCCCGGCCCCCAGTGTGCCGACCTGGGCCTTGGCAACGCCGGCGAGGCCGACCCGCTCCAGCGCTGCCGTCGCCTTGCTGGACCGCTCCGCCCTAGACAGACCGCCGACGCTGCGCGGTCCCCCGGCGATCCGAGTGAGCACGGTGTCGTCCAGGGGCAGGGCGATGTTCTCCAGCACGGTCAGGGTGGGAAACAGGCGCTGCAGCTGGAAGGTGCGCCCCATGCCGCGCCGGGCCCGCTCGTGCACGGGGAGGGCGCTGACGTCGGCGCCGCGCATCAGCACCCGCCCGCTCGACGGCCGGTCCACCCCACTCAGGCAGTTGAGCACCGTCGACTTGCCGGCCCCGTTGGGTCCGATGAGGCCCACGACCTGACCCGAGCGCGCGTGGAACGAGACGTCGCGCGCTCCGGACACCCCACCGTAGATCTTGGTGAGGCCGACCGCCTCGAGGACCGGCGTGGACGCGGGCTCGGCCGAGGGCGGTGGCCTGGACGGCTGGACGCTCATCGGGACCTCCTGCGGAAGCGCTGGGCGAGCACCCGGGGCAGCGCCGTCAGCCCGTCCGGAGAGATGACGAAGACGACGAGGATGATCGCGCCGTAGAGCAGGATCGCCCCCTGCTGCAGCGAGGCGAAGAAGACCGGGATGAGGGAGAGCACCACGGCGCCGATGACCGCTCCTGGCATGGAGCGCAGCCCTCCGACCGCGATCATGGCGAGGATGAGGATCGAGGTATCGAGGCCGATGGTCTCGGGGGCGAGCACCGCGGTCGCCTGCGTCAGCATGGCTCCGGCGACCCCGGCCAGGGCGCTGCTGACGACAAACGTGAATACGAGGACCCGCGTCGTGTTGGTGCCCAGGGACCTGGCCCCGACGGGGTCGTCCCCGACCGCGAGCAGGAGGCGGCCCAACGGGGAGGCCACCAGCGCCACGCATACCACCACGACGAGGAGCATGCCGGCCGCCACGAACCAGTAGGTGAAGTCGGACACCGGGATGTCCCCCAGCGTCAGGGGGGTGGTCACCAGGCCGTTCTGGCCGCCGGTCACGTCGGGCAGCGAGGAGACGACCAGCACGACGATCTGCGAGAAGGCGAGGGTGGCCACCGCCAGCAGCAGGGGCTCCAGCCGGATGACGATGCGGCCGGCGACGAGGGCGATGAGGGCCGCCGCGAGGATGCCGACCACCCAGGCCAGCGGGTGCGGCATCCCGACCTTGGCGATGAGGACGGCCGAGGTGTAGGCGCTGACCCCGAAGAAGGCCGCATGGCCGAACGAGACGAGGCGGGCATACCCGAAGAGCAGCTGGTAACTGACCGCGAGTGCGATGTAGATGAAGATCTGGATCGCGACCGACTGGTAGTAGGCGTCACCCGTCACGTAGGGGACGACGACGACGACCAGGCAGAGCGCCAGGGTCACCCAGGGTTGCCACCCGGCGATACCGCGCCGGGGGCGCGCCACGGGGGCCGCAGGGCCGGACGTGGTGTCGTCGGCCGTGGAGAGCGTGTTCGCGAGGTCCTCCTTCCGTCAGCTGCGCAGCGGGCCGGTCCGCGTCTCGGCACTGGGCACCAGCCCACTAGGCCGGATCGCGATGACGAGGATGAGGACGGCGAACAGGATGGCGGTGGCGAAGGGGAACGTCGGCGGGAGGTAGGCCTGCAGGACGGACGAGAGCAGACCGATGAGCAGGCCCCCCGCGAAAGCCGTGTAGGGGCTGGCGATGCCACCAACGATGGCGGCGATGAACCCGAGGATGGCCGTGTTCAGGCCCATCGTCGGGGTCCAGCCCGTGACCGGGGTGACGAGCAGGCCGGCGAACGCGGCCACCGCGCCCGACAAGGCGAAGGCCACCGTCTCCACCAGGCCGACGCTCATCCCCAGGATGCGGGCTCCGGACCGGTTGGCGCCCACGGCCCGCAGGGAAAGCCCGATACGGGTCCGGTTGCGGATGTAGGCGAAGACAGCCAGGGCCACGAGGGAGCCGATGACGATGCTGAGGTTGGCCTTGGTCAAGACCGCGCCACCGATGAGGATGGGGTCGCCCGAGATGGCGGCCGGGACCCCGCGGCTCTGCGGACCGGTGATGCGGGCGATGCCCTGGGCCAGCACGATCGACACGGCGAGGGTGGCGATGACGACGGCGATGTTGTCGGCGCCGCGGGAGATCATCTGGCTGACGACCAGCTTGCTGACCACCGCCCCGGCCACCAGCCCCACCGCGATGACGGCGACCAAGGCCAGGGGGAACGGCCACTGCTGGTCGGTGAGCGTCCACCAGGCGGTGAGGCCGCCGAGCATGAGGAACTCGCCCTGGGCGAAGTTGAGCAGGCGGGTGGCGCTGAAGATGACGACCACCCCCAGCGCCACCAGCCCGTAGATGCACCCGAGGGCGAGCCCGGAGAGAGCCACCTGCAGGAAGAACGACATGACGTTCCCTTCGAGACCGCGGTCAGGTCAGCGACGCCGGCCGCGGCGGACCCCGGTCGTCACGAGGCGACCGCGACCCAGGAGGAGTTCTGCAGGGTCTTGAAGACGAGGAAGTTGTTGCCCTTGGCGCCCTCGTAGTTGTCCTTGCCGAAGGTGATGCAGGCGTCGTCCTTGCCGAGGACGGTCTTGACGCAGTTGAGCTGGACCAGCGCGTCCTTGACCCCCGCAGCGTTTGGGTTCTTGGCGCTCGTCAGGGCGGCGAAGAAGACCTGGACGATGTTGTAGCCGTAGATCCCGAAGTTGTTGATCGGAGCGTCCTCGTTGTAGGCCGCCCTCCACTGGTCGGCGAAGGTCTTGACGGCCGCCTTGTCGGACACGGCGTCGTCGTGCGAGAAGAGGTTCTTGACGCTGGCGCCCGCCACGGTGGTCATCGTGACGTTGATCGCGGACCAGTTCGAGACCACGGGGACGGCGGACCCGGAGGCGCGCAGGGCCTTGACCAGCTGGGCGGTCGGCCCGGGGTAGTCCCACGTCATGATGACGTCGGGCGAGCCCTTGAGCAGGTCGGCGGCCTGGATGGAGGCGTCCGTGATGGCCGGGTCGAGGTTCGTCGTGCCGACGATGCTGCCGCCCGCCTCCCCGATGCTCTTCTGGAAGTAGGGGATCGCCTCCTTGCCGTAGCTGAGGCTGGAGACGCTCAGGCCGACCTTCTTCCAGCCCTTGGCCTTGACGAAGTCGACGTTGGACTGGGCCAGCGAGTCGTTGGCCGGGATGGTGCGGAACAGGTACCCGTACCACGGCTGCGTCGACGCGGTGAGGTTCTGCACGACCGTGGAGGTGAGCATGGGCACCTTCTGGGCGCCGGCCACCGCGGCGGCGGCCGCCGCGGCCGAGGACGACGCGCAGCACGAGATGGCGACGGCCTTGTCCTGGGTGATGAGGCGGGTGGTCAGCCGGGCGGTCTCGGCCGGGTCCCCCTTGTTGTCGTAGAAGACCATCTTGATCTGCGGGCCCTTGCCGGCCATCTGCTTGTTGATCTCGTTCACCGCGAGCTCGGCGCTCTTCTTGCCGAGGGAGCCGATCGCGGCGGCCGCACCGCTCACGTCGTCGATGACGCCGAGGACGACGGTCTGCGAGCTGTTGCCGGAGCCGCCGGACGCGCCGCCAGACGTACCGGACGAGCCTGCCGAGGAGCAGGCGCTCACGGCCAGGGTGACGGCGACGGCCGCGAACGCGGCCCGGGCAAAGGGGAATCTGGTCATGTGCGAGTCCTGTTCACGCCGATGTGAGACCGGAGGGGAAGCGGTGCTGTGGGCGAGCATGGCCCAAAGATCGAACCAATGTCAATGGGTCCGCCCGGGTGGTCCTGAGGCGCCGCGTCAGCGGCCGACGCGGTGCGCGGACCCGCCGTCGACGTCGGCCGCGCGCACCGCCTCGGCCACGGGCGTGAGCAGCTCCGCCAGCCGCAGCGACCGCGCCCGCCCCAGCGCGGCCCAGGGGGCCCCCGCCGCTGCCTCGGTGCGCCGTTCGACCGCCGCGCGCAGCCGCCGCCCGTCGTCGGTGGCCGAGCCGTCGGGGCCGACCAGGCCCCGGTTTCGCAGGTGGTCCTCCCCCGCCGCCCACTCCTGCGGTGAGAACCCGCGCCGGGTCTGCAGGAATGTGCGGGGACCATCGGCCGCGGCGTGCAGCACGAGGCTGTCGAGCGCCCCGAGGCCGGCGTCGAGGAGGGCGGCGACGTGGCCGTCGCCGCGATGCTCCCGCAGGGCGGTGCACCAGTGCCACACGGCGAGAACGGGTTCCGTGGGGGCGGGCACCGCGGCCTGGGCGGCGAACAGCGGCCGGCCGACGGTCGAGAGTCCCTGCACCGCCTCGCGCAGCAGGTCGGCGGCCTCCGCCAGCGCGGGGTCCGCGACGCGGCCGCCGACGATGCGGCGCAGCCCGGCGCCCACCCCGGCATACCGGGCGGCGGTGAACTGCTCGGGCGAGGCGACCTCCCACACCATCGGCACGCAGGCCCGGACCAGCTCGGGGCTGAACACGGCGAAGGTGGCGTCGACCACCGCGGCCGGGACCGGACCCATCGGGGCCGCGCGCGAGCCGATGTACCCGGCATACCCGGTATGCCCGGCGTACCCGGTCGGCAGGCCCAGGGCCCGGTAGGCCTGGGGCGGCTCGGGGGTGACGTAGACGGCCACGTGCACCGTCTCGAAGAGGAGGTAGAGCGGGCGGGTCAGGTCGTCTGGGGCAGACTCGGCGTCGAGCACGTCCGAAAATTAGCACAGGGCAACGGATCTGCCCCGTCGACCCTGCTCAGCCGGGGCAAGCGGGAGCCACCGCACGCCACCGTCGGCGAGGACACCGCCGACGGGTCACGATCGGGTAAAGTCGCGGAGTGACGACCGCCCGGGCACAAGACTCGGCGGCGGGCGTCGGCGCCGACGGCCCGACCGAGCCCGCCCAGGTCGCCGGGCGCGTTCCCCCCCGGCTCTCCGTGCCCAAAGCGTCCGACGTGCTCGCCGACGAGCTACGCCAGCGGATCTTTTCCGGAGAGTTCAAGGAGGGCGAGGTCCTCCCCGTGGAACGGGTGCTAAGCAGTGACACCGGGCTGAGCCGCGGCACCGTCCGGGAGGCGTTGCGCGCGCTCGAGCTGGAAGGTCTGGTGCACACCCGCCCAGGGCGGGCCGGCGGTTCCTTCGTCCGGCGGCCCGACACGTCGACCTTCGAGCGCAGCCTCAACATCCTCGTCGGTGGGCAGGGCGTGCACTTCGGCGCGTTGGTGGAGGCGCGCGAGGCCATCGAGCCCGCCGCCGCCGGGTTGGCCGCCAAGCACCGCACCGATGCGGACCTGGCCAACCTCCGGGCCGCCGCCGACCACATGCGCGATACCGTCACCCAGGTGCACCTGTTCAAGGAGCACAACGTCACGTGGCACGTCGCCGTGGTGGAGGCGACCCACAACGAGATCATGCAGGCCTACGTGGGCTCGCTCTGGAAGACCATCTCCCGCGGGATCGACGTGGCCACCCTCTACTCCCCCCGCACCCTGCAGGAGACGCTGGCCGCCCACGAGCGCATCTTCCAGGCCATCGAGGCGGGCGACCAGACGCGGGCGTATGCCGCGATGGCCAAGCATGCCGTCGCCTACCGCGACGAGATCTCGCGGCACCACCAGTTCGGCAACCAGCCGGCCTGACCGACCCGAAGGTCGGTCAGTGCATCACCGCTCCGGCGGTGACGTTGAGGTCGGCGCCGGTCACCGCGCCGGAGACGGTGTCGTCCACGAGGTAGGCCACGGCACTCGCCACGTCGTCCTCGGTGACGAACCGGCCCAGGGGCGAGCGGCCCTCCCAGGCCCGTCGGACCTGCTCGACCGGCAGCCCCGACCGCTCCGCCTCGGCGGCGACGACCCCGTCGAGCCGGGGACCGGCCACCGGCCCTGGGGAGACCAGGTTGACCCGGATGCCGTGGCGCCCGGCGTCCCACGCCAGGGAGCGCACGAGACCGACGAGCGCGGCCTTGCTCGCGACGTAGGGCGAGCGGCCCGGCAGCGGCTGCTTGCCGGTCATCGAGCCGATGACGACGACGCTCCCGCGGCCGCGCGCGACCATCCCGGGCAGGACGGCCCGGCAGCTGAGGTAGACGCCGGTGACGTTGACGTCGAACGTGTCGGCCCACTGGGCCGGGGAGACCTCCCACAACGGGGCCGTGGGGCCCGCCACCCCGCTGTTGGCGACCAGGACGTCGGCGCCGCCGCGGCGGTCGACGACGTGCCCCAGCGCGGCGACGCTCTCGGGGTCGGTGACGTCGGTGGGCACCACCTCGGCCCGGCGTCCGAGCCGGCGGACCTCGTCGGCGACGGCGTGCAGGTCGTCGGTGCTGCGGGCCGCCAGGACCATGTCGTGCCCGCCGCGAGCCAGCCGCAGCGCCACGGCCCGGCCGATCCCCCGGCCGGCTCCGGTCACGACGGCCAGGGGCGCTGGGCCGGTCACGGGGCCGTCCCCAGGGCCCGCAGCGTGCGGCGCAGGACCTTGCCACTGCCCGTCTTGGGGATGGTCTCGACGATGTGCACGGTGCGTGGGTACTTGTAGGACGCGAGCCGCTCGCGGCAGTAGGCGACGAGCTCGGCCTCGCCGAGGTCCACCCCGGCGACGGGCACCACGTAGGCCACCACGGTCTCTCCCCGGTAGGGGTCCGGCTGTCCGACGACCGCCGCCTCGGAGACGGCCGGATGGGTATGCAGGACCTCCTCGACCTCACGCGGCCAGACCTTGTAGCCCGACGCGATGATGAGGTCCTTGCGCCGGTCGACGACGAAGAACCACCCCGCTTCGTCCCGCAGGCCCACGTCTCCGGTCAGCAGCCGGCCGCCGGGGATGGCCGCGGCGCTCTCGTCGGGCCGCCCCCAGTAGCCCGGCACGACCATCGGCCCGCTGATGGCCAGCTCCCCGGCCTCACCCGGCCCGAGGGGCTCGCCCGTGACGAGGTCGAAGACGTCGACCCGGCACCCCGGCACCGGCACGCCCACGCTGAGGACCCCCGTCTCGGCGTCGACGGGGGCGGCGACCCCCGGCGGGACCAGGTGGCTGGGCGACGAGGTCTCGGTCAGCCCGTAGACGGGAGAGATGCGGAGGCCGGTCAGGGCCTCGAAGCGGTCGACGACACCCACGGTGACCGGGGCGCCACCGGAGAGGACGACGCGCAGCGAGCTCAGGTCGCGCCGTCCCAGGCTGCCCTCCTCCAGCAGCGCGATAAAGGCCGTGATGGCCGCGATGACCATCACCGGCCGCCGTCGCTCGACGGAGTCGAGGATCTGGCGGGGGTCGAACCGGTGGCCCAGGATGACCGATCCCCCGGCGTACCAGCTGATCCCGAGGTGCAGGACCAGCCCCGTCACGTGGAAGAGGGGCGCCATGGCCAGGATCGGGTCACCCGCGCCGAGACCGAACCACTGCGCCGCCAGCTGGGCGTTGTGGCTGATGCCGCCGTGCGTGAGCATCGCCCCCTTGGGCGGCCCGGTCGTCCCCGACGTGTAGGTGAGCACGGCGACGTCGTCCGGACCCAGGTCCACCGCGGGGGGCTGCGCTCCGGCGGCGGCGGCGACCACGTCCAGCAGGCGCTCGGGAGCCTCGACGCCCTCGACGCCCCGCACCCCGACCTCGACCCCGCCCGCACCCAGCAGCTCGGGCCGCGGCGTCCCGTCGAGCCAGTCGCCGGCGTCCGTGACGAGGGTGCGGCGCACCGTGCTGCTGTCGAGCGCGTGCGCCGCCACATCGCGGTAGAGGGTGTCGAGGCAGATCAGCACCGCCACCGCCGCGTCGTCGAGCTGGAACCGCAGCTCGCTCGGGCGCATCATCGGGCTGAGCGACACCGCGACCGCGCCGGCCTTCCACGTCGCGAGGAGGGCCACCAGCCACTGCGGGTCGTTCTGCAGCAGGATGCCGACCCGTTCCCCCGGCCGAAGGCCGCCCCGCACCAGCGCCGCCGCGAGGGCGTCGGCGTCACGGTCCAGACGGGCGTAGGAGAGCTCGGCGTCGAAGAAGAGGCAGGCCACCTCCTCACCCTGCCGGTCCACGGCGTCGCGCCAGAGGTGGAGCATCGAGGGGTGCCGGACGTCGATGGTGGCGCCGAGGCCGTCGGGGTACCACCGCACCCAGTCCGGCTGACGGTCCGGCTGAGGGCTGCCGGTCACGAGTCGTAGGCCAGATAGACGATCTCGGCGACCAGGCAGGGCCGCGACGCGCCGACGACCCGCATCTCCACCGCCACCCGGTAGCGCACCCCGCCGTCGGGCCCCGCGGTCACGCCCGTCACCCGCCCCGACATGACCAGCTCCGACCCGCTCGGCACGACGTCGGTGAACCGC
>JAABUT010002551.1_pt1 | contig 17226 bp, 18 predicted proteins | sample 5559281 | NCBI WGS metagenome assembly JAABUT01 (sample SAMN10711880, study PRJNA513359) | rock metagenome | isolation source: Antarctica rocks | place: Antarctica: Victoria Land, Ricker Hills nord | collected 2016-01-04 | reverse complement strand
GAAGAACTTGTCAAGATATTGATCTAGACAATTGCAAAGTACTTGATGAAGTACTCTGAAAAGATGATAGACTATGAGTTTCTCAGTCAATGATCATTCAATTGATAAGAAAAGCACATGATCTTTCGATCAGTGATCATTCTGACATGAATTGAACGTTGAACTTGCTGAGACGATCATATTGCTGATCAAAGATGAAAACGACGATCAAGCGCTACATTCGAAACTGTTACGTTTGTCGTAGGTCAAAAGCATTGAGAGATCGAATCAATGAACTGCTGAAGTCATTGCTCATATCAGAGCAGTGATGGCAGAACATATCATTAGACTTCATTATCAATCTATCAGAAAGTGATGAAAACAACGCGATTCTGACAGTCATAAATCGATTGTCTAAGAAACGACATTATATATCGTGTTGATCAGATGACGAAGAAATCTTTGCAGAACAAACAGTCAAGCTACTGTTGATATGAGTCTTCAGAACTCATGAACTACTCAGATCAATAGTGTTCGATCGTGATTCACAATTCATATCGATTGTCTGAAAGTCTCTATGCCTGAGACTCAACATCAAGGTAAAACTATTCACAGACTATCATTTGCAGATTGATGATCAAACAGAAAGAGTGAATCAGAATGTGAAATGATATCTACGAAGCTACTGCTCATATATGCAAGATGATTGATTCGCCTGATTATTCATGATCGAATTCGTCAATAACAATGCTATTTCGTCGTCAATTGAACAGTCGACGTTCTTTCTTAATAAGAGCTTTCACCCTCATATGAGCTTCGATTCGAACTCAATCAAATATGAGATTACTCAAGCTAGAATCGAAGCAGACAAAGCAAAGAATATATTCAAACACATGAAATGATCACTAGCATTGATCAAACAAGTCTTGACAAGAGTCAGAGTTACAATGAAGAAACAGATTGACAAGCATCGAAAGAAAATGATCTACAAGATAGATGATATGATGTTTCTGAATTCTAGAAACATAACGATCTCACAATTGTCAAAGAAGCTAGATGATAAGATGCTAGAATTCTTCAAGATTCTGATCGAGATTGAACATGTGTATCGACTGAAACTATCATTGACTATGAAGATACATTCGAAGTTTGCATCAAATCTGCTGCGACTAGATTCGAAGAATTCTCTGAACGAACAACGAAATGAATCGTCTGACTTTATAGTGATCGACAACGAAGATGAATGAGAGATGAAGAACATACTGAACTTCAGACACTACGAACGAGATAAACGACTACAATATCGTGTCAATTGAAAAGAATACGACGTTGATCTGCATTGATACAACGTCGATGAAAGTGAATTCGAAGAATGCTCGAAGGTTGTAAATGACTTTCATGAACGATATTCGAACAAGTCAAGATAGAAATCAACTTAAGAAAGATCGATCGAACTGCAGCAATGAGAACATTGCTAGATGAAGAGAGAAAGTAATGTTGCAATCATGCACTTCGAGTTAGTCTAACATAGATCATGTCAGACTATCATAGACTAGTATAGAGCTGATGTTGACACGCTAGCGGCCTAGCGTGCCTTCGTGAGTAAAACTCACGACGTGTTGCATCTTCTTTCTTCTTCAGCTTTGAACTTCTAGTTAGAATACACTCATATGATTCGCTCTATACAGACTCATAACAATCAAGACGTGAACATGACTGTTTCAACTAATACAAAATTATCAATGAGCTTTTAAAAGAGCTAACTCAGTTGTTCAATGATTCAGATAAAGAAGTCAACTTTCGTAGAAACTACTACAATTTGATTCAAGAACAGAAGAAATTCAGCAAGTTTTATACTCAATTTCAACGACTATTCTTCTATCTAGACTATCAAGAAAAACAGCTGATCATCAATTTAAAGAATAAAATAAACTCTCGACTTCAATTCGCTTAAGTAACTCAATTGATTCAACTCAGTACTCTGAAAGAAATTCATTTCTATCTCATTTAATTGAATAATGATCAACGAGCTATTCAAGAAATCAAGAATAGAGAAGCAATGATCAAAGCTTAAACAATTAAACAGATTATCTTTGCTGAAGAATCAGTCAAAGCTACTTGTAGAAGCTTTGACCTCGTCAGTCTACTGAATCTCTATCTCGTCAATCTATTGAGAATCATACTTGACATGAGTCATTCACTCTATTTGATAATGATCATCACAAGTCTTTCAAGTTTTCAAACTCATTTATATTCATCAATGAAGATGAATCAACATGAAATAGCTGAAGAATCAAGATGAACGACAAGCTTCAGACAAATGTCGATCACTTTGATAATGAGAATATCTGTATTGTCTATGTGATATCTAGACTAGAAGATGATGCTACTAAGCACATCTTCGCTTGACATTGACATGATGCTTTGCATTCATACATTTTGATCGACGAGCTATTTGAGCATCTGAAAGAAATATATGATGATCAGAATAAGAATCGAAAGTGTCGTTGCAAGTACAACGCTCTGAGACAAGCAGACAAGTTCTTCAACATCTTCTACTTCAACTTTATGAAGCTACTCAGCTATCTAGAATATGATGATTGCATTCTGATGAACGATCTTCAGAATAAGATCAACAATTGCTTGCAGAATGCTTTATTGATTTGCTCAAAAGATTTTATCATTTTACATCGTCTTAAGAGCTTTCTTCAGAATATGAATAATAGACAGTGAGTCAATTATCAGCTTCGAAGCGAACATCACACGATCATCGTCAAAGTCACTGTCGTATCTGATAAATGTGCTGCTACTTCATTGTCAGCAGTGACGACTTCGATAATTGAATATATCAAGTCGACTATCTTTTCTACCTCTGAGTCAGTCAAATTGTCTATCGTCTGCTATATCTGCAAGATCTCAGATCACTTATTCAAGAACTGTTCTCAGAACAAGATCAATACTTCTGCTTCTCAAGCTTTCATCTCTCGTCTACATGAAATCATCATTTCGAAGAATAAAAAGAATGAGAAAATGTCTTCTTTTGAAGATAGCGAGGCAAAAAACTAGAGACTTTCATCAAAGACGTGATGAAAGATGTGTTAATTTCTTCAACGACAAGCATGTCAGATGACTTTTTTGCTTCTGAATCTTTGATTACTGAATGTGTACTTTCTAGCAATGAAATTAGTTACTTATTGAAGTCATTGATTGACATCAAAGCTGCTGACTATTCGTTCATTGATGAAGTGATCGCGCAGATTGTTTGTGATCAGTTGCAAATCGATTTTCTGACTTTGATCAAAGCGAAGTCAATTCGAGAATTTGATGATCATTATGCTAAGAAACTCATTACTCATGTCATCTATTTGAATCTGACTGTTCAAGATCATACGATTGACACTGCTTCTATGTTGATCACTCGATTAGATCAACATCAAATGATTCTTGAAAAAACATGAATGAATAAAATCAACCTAGTAATTGATATGCAAATCGATTCTCTTCGATTTTCGAATTTCAACCCTACTAGTCAGAAATCGATTGCTTTATTCTCAAGCAATAAATCAATCACGAAACGAAAGAGCTTGACTTTTACTCATATACTGAAGAGATCTTTCACTTTCGTTACATCTCAACTCAGTCAGAAATCATCATCTTCTCGTCAGTTCAATGAGAAGTCAGTTAAACTAATCAAACAGTCAAAATCGCGCAACGCAGTTTCGTCTAGCGTCAATTCTAAATCAACGTCAGATTCAATGAACATAGCAATGATAGAAGCAGCAACATATAGAATGTTAGTCAAACAATCAGACGTCAAGATCTTTGCTGTTATCATCTTGAAAATTGATTGATTCATAACTACAGCTGAGAATAAGCTCGAAGAAGTGAATCTACATAAGCTTTCACACGTCAAGACTCTTGAGCAAGTCAAGATCAAGCTTCTCTTTGAATATCACAACTATCTAGACATCTTCGATCAAGCAATGATCAATCAACTATCATTGCATTGTTTCTATGATCACAAAATTGAGTTGATCGATGAAGAAACATTCTCGCGAAGTAGACTATATCAGATGTTTGATCACAAGCTTCAGAAGATAAAGAAGTATCTGATCAAACATCTGAACAAAGAATTCATTTTCTTCAGCTTCGCATCATACATCTCGCTCATCTTGTTCATTGAAAAGAAAGACGAAAGTCTGCGTTTCTGCGTCGATTACAGAAAGCTCAATGCTTTAATCAAACGAAATCGCTATTCTTTGTCATTGATAGATGAGACTCTCGCTCGTATACAAGAAAGCAAGTATCTGATTCAATTAAACATCATTGTCGCGTTCAACAAGTTACGCATGCATTCAGGTAGCGAAGATTTGACTATCTTCATTATCTTCTTCGACTCATACAAATATCATGTAATGCTCTTTGAATTAATTAATGAATCGACGTTCTATCAACATTATATGAACGACGTGTTGTTTGAATATCTACATCAGTTTTGTCAGATCTATCTAGATGACATTATCATCTACAGCAAGATCTTGAAGAAACACAAGTGACATGTACGATTGATTTTGAATAGACTACGAGAAGCTAATCTACAGATAGACATTGATAAATGCGAGTTTCATGTTCAGAAAATCATCTTTTTAGAACTTTTGATGTCAATCGAGAAACTTAAGATAAATTCACGAAAGATGCAAGCAGTTGTTGATTGATCTACATTCAATAATTTCACTCAGATGCAGTTCTTCATTGACTTCTGCAATTTCTATCGACGCTTCATCAAGAACTTTTCGAGAATTGTTCATTCAATGATTCAACTCATTCAAAAGAAGATTATATTTGAATGAAACAAAGTCTGTCAAACTGCATTCGATCACATGAAGAGATGTATGACTGAGACTTCTATACTTCGTCACTTTGATCAAACTCGCGATTTCATTCTTGAAATTGACTCATTCAACTACGTCAACGATAAAGTTCTATCTCAATATGATGACGAAGATGTTTTACATTTGATTGTCTTCTATAGCAAGAACATGTCTTCTGCTGAATGCAACTACGAGATATACAATAAGAAACTGCTGATCATAATTTGAGTCTTTGAACACTGATGACTCGAACTGAAGCTAACTGACATTTCTATCAAGATGTTCATCGATCATCAAGCACTCATCTCATTGATGAAAGATAAAGAGCTGAGCAGACATCAGATGCGCTGAGTTCAGAAGTTAGCTGACTTCAACTTCAAGATAATGTATCAATCTGATAAACAAAACATTAAGATCAATGCATTAACTTGTCAAGCTGACTTCGTGCCTAGAGATTTCAACAATGAATGCATTTGATATCAAAGAACTACTATTCTGACATTGAATTGAATGAAGATTGCTGATCTAAAGAAGAATAATGATCAATCAATCTATAAACAGATTCTTGAGATTAATGAGATCGACGAGAATTGTACGCTACTTCGCGAAGCAATAGCAAGAGACAAGACACAATATGAAGATATTAAATTGAAGAATTGTTGAACTCAGAATGAAATCTTGTATCATGATAGTCAGCTATGAGTTTCGTTCAACGAGCTTCTACAAATGAATCTGATTCGTGAGATACATGATCAATCATCGATTAATCATTCTGAAATTCTTAAAACAGTAAAGATCATAAAGCGAAATTACTATTGATCTTCTATGCGAAAAACGATAGATCGATATATTCAAAACTGCTACGTATGTCAACGTTCAAAGACATCAAGAAATAAATCAAATGACTTACTTCAATCTCTATCTATATCTGAACAGCGATGACAAGACATAGCAATGAACTTCATTATTGATTTATCTGATTCGTACGATTACAACGCTATTCTGACTGTCATCTGCAGATTGTCAAAAGAAAGACATTATATCTCTTGCATTACTGATAATGAAGATATCACAGTTGAAAAGACAGCTGAAATGCTGATTCAATGAGTATATTGAACTCATAATCTATCAAGCTTCATAGTATCTGATCGAGATTTGTAATTCATCTCTATACTATGAAAGTCTCTTTGCAAACAACTGAGCATTTTTCTTCAATTGTTCATCGTCTATTATTCTCAGATCAATGATCAAAGCGAACGAGTCAATCAGAACGTCAAGCGATATCTTCGATTCTTCTGTTCATATATGCAGAACGACTGATCTAAATGACTACTCATGATCGAGTTTGTCAACAATAATGTCTTGTCATCAGTCATTTTCTTGACTTTCTTCTTCATGAACAAGAGCTTTCATTCTCATATGAGCTTTGACTCTGACATCATCGAGTATGAAAGCATTCGCGAACGCTTGCAGATCAATCGAGCTAAGATTATATCTGAACAAATAAACAAGACTTTGATCTTCGCTCGTGAAGCTCTGATCAAAACACGAAAACAAATGATGAATCAAGCTAATAAGCATAGAAAGAAGATCAATTACAAGATCGAATCAAAGATGTTTCTGAATGAACGAAATATCATTACAGCGAGATCTTTCAAAAAATTGAATGATAAGATGCTCGACTCATTTCAGATCACTGAGTCTGTTGACTCATTTTATAAGTTGAAACTATCAAAGACTATGCGTATACATGATGTATTTCATTCAGAACTTCTTTGTTTTGTCGTCAATGACTCTCTGTCTGATCAAAAGAATGAATCTTCGAAATCAATAGTGATAAACGATGAAGACGAATGAGAAATCGATGATATACTGAACTCTCGACGCTATAAAAGACGACTTCAATATTGAGTCAAATGAAAGAGCTATGACAACGATCTCAACTGATATAACGCTGACAACGATAAATTTATGAACGCTTAAGAGATGATTGACGACTTTCATATCAAATATTCAAGAAAAGCGCACTAAGAAACAACATTCATGCGAACATGAATAGTCAAAGAAAAGAAATAATGTTATGATTCTAGTCTTTGTCTATTCTTCGTCTAGTCTTCGCCTGATTTCATTCTAATCAAGTCTAGCGAGAATCTGATCTAGAAGTGATATCATTGAAATTCTGCATCATATGTGTAAGACATCAATTCAATCGAGTCTAGCACAGAGCTGAGAAACACACATATAAGAATCGAGTTCTTTTTTGCAGATACTTTTCTTTCTTAACATTTATTTATTAGTTAAATGACATCTCTATGACTCGCTTTAGATCAATTTCTAACAATGTCTCGTCTCTTCAAAGAGTATTTCAAAGCTTCATTCTTCATTGTTGAAGATAATGATTCATTCGCTGAAATCATAACATCTTCTATGACTATGAAAGCTTTGAAGAAACGATGTGAAGAGCTGAAAGCTATGCTACAAGCTAGAGAGATTATCTCGTCATCGTCAATCTATTCTGAGCGTTCTAGATTTCAGAAAATACTCGATTCTTTGTTGTTCACTGATGAAAAGAACTCTATCTGAAAGAACTGATATGAAAAAGTTCAGAACAAGCTGAAAATTAACGTTGATCTCTTTTCAAGTGAACGAGTCAAGCTGAGCTATGTACATTTCAGATTATTCGATGATGCAGCTGAGATCACTCAGTCAAGATGCGAACGTGACTGTATCAACTCATACAAGATTGTCAATGAGCTTTTAAAAAAGCTAGCTCAGTTGTTCAATGATTCAGATAAAGAAGTCAACTTTCGTAGAAACTACTACAACTTGATTCAAGAACAGAAGAAATTCAGCGAGTTTTATACTCAATTTCAATGACTATTTTTCTATCTAGACTATTAAGAAAAACAGCTGATCGTTGATCTAAAGAATAAAATAAATTCTCGACTTTGATTCGCTTGAATAACTCAATTAATTCAACTCAGTACTCTGAAAGAAATTTATTTCTACCTCATTTGATTGAATAATGATCAACGAGCTATTTGAGAGATCAAGAATAGAGAAGCAATGATCAAAGCTTGAACAACTAAACAGATCATCTTTGCTGAAGAATCAGTCAAAGCTACTCGTAGAATCATAGAAATGAAGATGATTGATCAGTCAAAATCACGCGACACTGTTTTGACTAACGTCAAAGAAAATGACTTACTAATCGAAAACTGCTTTCTATGTCATAAGTCTGATCATACTTTTAAAGAGTGCTTGAATAAATCTTTTAGAATTAATGCATTAAATGACGAGTTTGATCATTCTTTGAACTTCGATTCAGAGTTTGATTCAAAAAACTAATCATCTCTTTCAGAATCATCAAAGAGATAAAGATCATTTCTTTGTGCAATTTAATCGACGAAATTTCATCTATTGAAGAGAACTACTTCGAAAAGTCATTTCTAGTTGATGTCACTTTATTCTCGCAAGACGAATTCTTCAAGCTATGATCTTTGATAAACAGTGACTCGATGATCTACATCTTGATTCATACAAAGCTAGTTGATCAAATATGTCAGAAGCTCGAAATTCAACTCATATGACTAGCTAAAGAGAAGTTAATAAGAGAATATGACAAAAAGCTGAAAAAAAAGATCATTACTCATAAAATTCTACTCAATCTCACAGTTGAAAGTCATAAGAAATTGACTGTTTCAATATTAATAGCTGATATAAATCATCATGATGTCATATTAGAAAAGCTCTGAATGAATAAAAATGAAATACTACTAGATATGCAAAACGATGTCATCATTTTTTTGAATCAATTAAAAGCTATCATTTCTGTTTTTTTGATGTCAGTCAGAGCTTCACACTCAAAATGATCATGATCATTGAATTCTTCTATCAGTTCAGCTCTCAAAGTGCTTCAACAATTCACTTCTACTGCTTTGAAAAAGAACTTTTCTATGTTCAGTGTGAAAACTGCATCTTTTCATGCATTGATTAAATGATTAAAGAAGAATTGCATCGAGATTTTCGTTATGTCAATCAAAGATATTGATAGAAAAATAGTCTACAACACTCAATGCAAACTGAACATTCTAGACGTTGTTTTCATTGATGCATCAGCTCAAAATCTAGAAGACATCAAAGTCAAGCTATCTTCGAAATATCAGAATTTTCTTGACGTGTTTGATCAAGCTCAAGTCAATAAGCTATCATCTCATCGTTCATATGATCATAAGATAAAGCTCACTAACGATGTCACTTCTTTTAGATGTTGAGCTTATTGAATGTCATTCTACAAGCTTCAGAAGATCAAAGAATATCTGAATGAAAATCTGTCAAAGAATTTTATTACTTTTAGCAAGATCTCATATTTCTCACTCGTTTTATTCACTCTGAAGATCAATGATGATCTTCGCTTCTGCATTGACTATTGAAAGCTCAATGTCATTATCAAAAGAAATCACTACTCTCTATTGCTCATAGATGAGATGATTGACAAAATCATTGACTGCAAGCATCTGACTTAACTGAATATAATTTTCGCTTTCAACAAACTTCGTATGCATCTCAATAGTGAGAACTATACGATCTTCATTATCACTTTAAAAGCATACAAATCAAAGATTCTATCATTTGAATTAACAAATGATTCAATCTTGTTTCAGCAATATATGAATAATGTTCTATAAAACTTTCTAAATGACTTTTGTCAAGCTTATTTAAATGACATTCTCATATACAGCAAGATTCAAAAGAAGCATAAACAACATGTCAAGATGATACTAAATCATTTACGAGACACTGATCTGCAAATAGATATTCAAAAGTGTGAATTCAACGTAGAAGAAACAATCTTCTTAAAGATCATAATATCAAAACAAGATCTTTGCATGAATTCTATCAAAGTGAAAGCTATAGTCAATTGAGCTACATCTACTAATCTAAAAGAGATACAAGACTTCATTGACTTCGTCAATTTCTATCGATGCTTCATCAAGAACTTTTCAAAACTAGTCAAGTCATTCACTCAGCTGACTCAAAAAGACACGTCTTTTGTTTGAAATGAAGTCTGCGTTGAAGTCTTTGACAATTTAAAGAAGCAGATCAGCTCAATCTCAGTTCTACGTCATTTCAATGTCAAACGTCAAGCTATTTTGAAAATCAATGCATTTAACTATGTAAAAGACGACATACTATCTCAGTATGATGATGAGAATGTGCTTCACTCGATAGTTTTCTATAGCAAGAGCATGATTTCAGCTGAATGCAATTATCACATCTATGACAAGAAATTGCTAACTATCATTTGATGCTTCAAACACTGATGATTTGAACTAGAAGATACTGAGCTATTTATTCAGATGTTTACTGATCATCAGACTTTAAAGATCTTTATGAAAAACAAACAGCTGACTCAATGACAAGTGAACTATCTGAATATTCTATCAAAATTTAACTTTCAAATTATCTTTCAATCAGACAAAATAAACATCAAAGTCGATGCTTTAACTAGAATATCGATGATCAATAGTTCTGAATCAGCTAAAGACATAGATGATCATTTTCAGACTATACTGATCTTGAATTGAATAAATATTCTATCAATTGAGTTTGAAATTGAATCTGAATACGAGACTAATCTTTATCAACATGTACATTTAGTCAATCAGAAGAATAAACTATGCAATGAGTATTGACAAGCTATGAACAAAGATGAACTGAAGCTTCATGACATGAAGCTAAAAAACTGTCAAATCATTGACAACATTTTATTCAAAAAGAGTCTACTATGAGTGTTGAAACAAATGCATACAAAATTGCTTTGAAAGATTCATGATCAATCATTAATCTTGCATTCTGACATTAAATGAATGATTGATCTAGTTCAACGCTTCTACTATTAATCAGATCATCAAGCAACTATTCAACAATACATTTGAAACTGTCATATCTATCAGCGAAGCAAAGCATCTTGAGATGATACAAATGATTTGCTTTAGCCTTTATTGATTTCTCAGCAGCGTTGACAAGATATAACTATGAACTTCATCACTGAGCTTTCTCTATCGAAAAACTATAACGTCATTTGCACGATCATATGTCGTCTCTTCAAAGAACATCACTATGTTCTCTGTCATTGAAAAGATAATGACATCTCAATCGAAGAAACAGTATGAATCATGCTATGAAATGTCTATCGACTTCATGATTTATTCAGTTCTATCGTTTCAAATAAAGATTCTCAGTTCATATCAATCATGTGACAAAGTCTTTGTAAACAACTGAAGATCAAAGTCAATTTATTAACAGTCTATCATTCAGAGATCAATGATCAGTCGAAACAAGCTAATCAAGATGTTGAATGCAAACTTTGAATCTACTGCAATTACATGCAGAATGACTGAGTTAAATGACTTTCAATGATGAAATTCAGTGATAATTTCAATACATTCTTGACTATCTTGATGATCTCTTTCTACTTCAATAAAAATTTTCACTCTTGAATGAGTTTCAATTCAGATACAATTGATTATAAAATGACTCGTCAACGTATTGAAGCTAGAAAGATCGATGACATTGTTATTTGAATGAGCGAACTTCTTATCTTTGATCATCAACAATTGAAAAATGTTAGAGATCTGTTTAGAGTGAGTCAGATAAAAGTGTCATTTAACTAGAAGATAAATGCTAAGAAAGAAAGATAGTTACAGAAAAGAAGCTGACTACATATATGTGTTTCTCAGCTGACGCTAGACTCAATAGAAACTAGTCAAGATGATGAAGCAAGAATAGATCTGACAAAACTAGAAGACTGAGTCTGACAAGACTAGAATCATGACATTATTTTCTCTCTTTGATGATTCATGTTCACATGAATGTATTTTCTGCTCAATTCAATTGATTGTTCAATCATGATTTTACAGACTCAGACTCATTAAATTCTGATTGACTGAATAGTTGAAAACGCTTCTAGAGCGATTTGTTTGAATATCAAATATGAAAATCATCAACTATCTTCTGAGCATTCATAAATTCATCGTCATCAGCGTTGTATCAATTGAGATCATTGTCATAGTCATTTCATTTGACTCTATACTGAAGTCATCTTCGATATCGACGAAAATTCAATATATCATCGATTTCTCATTCGTCTTCGTCGTTTATCACTATTGAATCTGAGAATTCATTCTTTTGATCAGACAAGAAGTCGTCGACGATCGAGCGAAGCAAATCAGAATGAAATACATCATAAACATGCATAGACTCTGATAATTTCAGTTTATATGAAGAGTCGATGAAATCTAAATTGATGAAAGAATTGAGCATTTTGTCATCTAGCTTTTTAAAAGATCTCGCTGTAACAATGTTTCTTTCATTCAGAAACATCTTTGATTTGATCTCATAATTGATCTTCTTTCTATGCTTGTTAGCTTGATTCATCATTTGTTCTCGTGTTTTGATCAGAGCTTCACGAGCGAAGATCAATGTCTTGTTCATTTGCTCAGATATATTCTTGACTCAATCGATCTGCAAGCATTCGCGAATGCTTTCATATTCGATGATGTCAGAGTCGAAGCTCATACAAGAATGAAAGTTCTTGTTCATGAAGAAGAAAGTCAAGAAGATGACTGAGAACAAGATGTTATTGTTGACAAACTCAATCATGAATAGTCACTTAGATCAGTCGTTCTGCATATATGAACAGAAGAATCGAAGATATCGCTTGATGTTCTGATTGACTCGTTCGCTTTGATCATCAGTCTGAGAGTGATAGATGATAGATAATTGAAGAAAAATGCTCAGTCGTTTGCAAAGAAACTTTCATAGTATAGAGATGAATTGTGAACTTCGATCAGATACTATGAAGCTTGATAGTTCATGAGTTCAATATACTCATTGAATCAGCATTTCAGCTGTCTTTTTGACAGTGATATCTTCATCATCAATGATGCAAGAAATATAATGTCTTTCTTTTGACAATCTGCAGATGATCATCAGAATAATGTTGTACTCGCTTGAATCAAATAGATCAATAATGAAGTTCATTGCTATGTCTTGTCATCGCTGTTCAGATATTGATAGAGATTGAAGCAAGTTGTTTGATTTATCTTTAGATGTCTTTGAGCGTTAACAAATATAGCAGTTTTAAATATATCAATCTATCGTTTATTGCATGAATGATCAATAGTAGTTTCGCTTTATGATCTTCACAGTTCTAAGAATATCAGAATGATCAACTGATGACTGATCATGTATCTCACGAATCAGATTCATTTGTAAAAGCTTGTTGAACGAGACTCATAGCTGACTATCATGATACAAGATTTTATTCTGAGTTCAACAATTCTTTAATTTGATATCTTCATATTGTGTCTCGTCTCTTGCTATTACTTCGCGAAGTAGCGTACAATTCTCGTCGATTTCATTAGTCTCAAGAATCTGTTTATAGATTGATTTCTCGATGTTTTTCTTTAAATCAATGATTTTCATTCGATTCAACGTGAGAATTGTAGTTCACTGATAGCGACATTGTTCATTCTCAAGACTTCTAGAAACTGAATCGACTTGACGAGTCAATGCATTGACTTTGATGTTTTGTTTATCTGAGCGATACATGATTTTGAAGTTGAAGTCAATGAGCTTTTGTACTTAGCGCATTTAACGTCTACTTAGCTCTTTATCTTTCATTAATGACGTTAAAGCTTGATGATCAGTGAACATTTTAATGAGTAGCTCAGTCAATTTCAGCTCAGATCATCAATGCTTGAAGACATGAATGATTGTTAGTAGTTTCTTGTCATAGATCTTGTAATTGCACTCAGCGAGACTCAGATTCTTGCTGTAGTAGATCATCGAGTGCAATGTTTCTTCGTCATCATACTGAGAAAGTATGTCATTATTGACGTAGTTAAATAAGTCTGTTTCAAGAATAGTCTTCTTATTCTGATCAAAATGACGAAAAATAGAGACTTCAGTCATTCATTTCTTCATATGATCAAAGATCATTTGACAAGCTTGATTTCATTCAAATATCATCTTTTTTTAAGTTAGTTGAATCAGAGAATGAACAATCTTCGAAAAGTTCTTTATAAAACGTCGATAGAAGTTGCAGAAGTCAATGAAGAACTGCATCTGAGTGAGATTTGTAGAAGTAGATCATTTGACAACTGCTTGTATCTTTCGAAAATTCATCTTTAGTCTCTCGATGAATAGCAATAGTTCTAAAAAGCTGATCTCTTGAACGTGAAACTTGCATTTGTTTATATTCATCTGTAGATCGATCTCTCGTAATTTATGTAGAACTAGTCGTACGTGTTTCTTATGTTTTTTCAGTGTTTTGCTGTAGATGATAATGTCATCTAGATAGATCTGACAAAACTGATGTAGATAATCAAACAGCACGTTGTTCATATAGTGTTGATAGAAAGTCGAGTCGTTGATTAATTCAAAAGACATCACGTGATATTTGTAGAAATCAAAAGAGATGATAAAGATAGTCAAATCTTCGCTGCTTGAATGCATGCGTAGTTTGTTGAAGACGACTATTATATTCAATCGAATCAGATACTTGCTATCTTAAATACGAGCGAGAGTTTCGTCTATTAAGAGTAGAAGATAGCGATTTCGTTTGATCAAAGCATTGAGCTTTCTATAATCGACGCAGAAACGCAGACTATCGTCTTTCTTTTCGATGAATAGTATGAGCGAAGCATATGAGATCAAGCTAGAAGATATAAAGTCTTTATTCAGATGCTCAATCAGATAATTCTTCATCTTTTGAAGCTTGTAGTCAGACATATGATAGAGACGACTTCGAGAAGATGTTCTCTCGTCGATCAACTCTATTTTATGATCATAGAGATGATGAGAGGGTAGCTGATCAGTCATCGCTCGATCAAACACGTCTAGATAGTCATGATATTTCGAAAAAAGCTTAGCTTTGACTTCTTTCAAGATCTCTTCGTGTGAAAGCTCTTGTAGATTTACGTTTTCTGATTTATTTCTAGCTGTTTTTAGAAGTCGATCGATTTCGATGATGATGATCGCGAAAGTAGTCACATTCGATCGTTTGACTAGTAATTTATATGCTGCAGTTTCTATCATTGCTATGTTCATTGAATCAATAGACGAAGCGAAGTTGACTGAATTAAATGATTTCACGATTTTACTGAATGAAGCTGACTTCTCGCTGAGTCGAGTGACGACAGAAGAGAGAGATCTCTTTAGTATTTAAGTAGAAGTCAAGCTCTTCTGTTTCATGATTGTTTTATTGCTTGAGAATAGAACAATTGATTTCTGACTAGAAATGAGATTCGAAAATCGAAGAAAATCGATTTGCATATCAATTACTAGATTGATTTTGTTCATTCATGTTTTTCCGAGAATCATTTGATGTTGATTTAATCGAGTGATCAACATAGAAGCTGTGTCAATCGTATGATCTTAAACAGTCAGGTTTGAATAAATTGCATGAGTAATGAGCTTCTTTGCATAATGATCATTGAATTTCCTTATTGATTTGAGCTTGATTAAAGATAAAGATTCAATTTGCAAATAATCACAAACATTCTGCGCGATTAATTCATCAATGAACGAATAGTCAGCTGCTTCAGTGTCAATCAATGATTTTAATGAGTAACTAATTTCATTGCTAGATAGTACACATTCAGTAGTCAAAGATTTCAAAGCAAAGAGATCATCTGAGCTGCTCATTGTTGAAGAAATTAACACATCTTTCATCACGTCTTTGATGAAAGTCACTAGTTTTTTGCCTCATTCTTTGATTTCTCTGTAAATAATTTCTTCTCTTCTTTCAGCATGATGATCTCATTGAGACAAGAGATGAATGCATGAGATGTTGAAGTACTAGTCTTCAGCTAAGAGCAGTTCTTCGAAAGATGACTCGATACTTTGCAGTTGAAGCAGATAATTGACATTCTTGATTGTTCAGGTTCGAAAGTGAAAAAAGTAGCGAGTTGAACATAGCTAGTAGTTGAAGCTGATGTCAATGAAGAAACAAAACGTTTTTTCGAAGCTGCTATTGATTTGACTGTTCATTGCTCATCACGTAGCTGATAATTGACTTGTTGTTTGTTATTCACATCTTGAAGAAGAGTCTTGAGCTTATCAAGCGAGCTAAACTCTATGAGACAAACTGACAACGCATTCTGAAGATGATTGTTGATTTTATTCTGAATGTTGTTCATCAGAGTGATATCGTCGTAGTTCAGAAAGCTGAATATTTTAGTGAATTTTGAATAGAAAGAGCTGAAAGGCTTGTTAAGCTGCTTCAGAACAACGTACTTGCAACGACACTTTTGAATCAGATTCTGATCTTCGTAAATTTCTTTCAGATGTTTCAGTAGCTCTGATAGTGACTGATAGAGTGAGAAAGCATTAACATGATGCTTTGCATAGATTTGCTGATCAGCATCATCTTCTAGCCTGAAAATTACATAAACAATACGAATCTTTTCAGTAGAGTAATGATTCGCGTTAACATCGAGCTTGTCAGCTATTTTGATGTTTCATGTCTTTCAGGTAGAATCATCTGTTTTGATGAAAATGAGTGAATTCAAAAGCTTGATGAACTTGTGATGATTGTTTTCGTTTTCGAATAGAGTGAATGACTCTCGTGAGCTTCGAAAGCGTTGATCGACTTCAGAGATCAATGAGATCTCTTTCTGATTGACTCAATGCTCAACTGACTGAGTATCTTGACGAGGCATAGATCGATTGACTTGACGTTGTTTCGCTCTGAAGTTCAATCGCTCGCCTTGTAGCTGACTGATCTTTTTCTCTAGCTCATCATTCTTATCAAAAGCAACTTCTAGTTGTTTCGCTCTCTTTTTGTGATTTTCTTGTACAAGAAGTTAGTGTTCATTGAGTTGTAGAGTCAAGTCGCGCTGACTTCGAAGCTCGTTCAGTATATTGATGACTTCGTTGAGTTGATTGCTGACTCAATGAAACAGTTGTTCTTTGATGTTTATGTTTCATGCAATGACAGCTTTCTCAACTTCGACTGAAGCATCAATGAGTAGAAGTGAAACTCTTCTATTGAAAGTGCTTTTAAACAGATGAGTTGTTTGAAACTCAACTGACTTGATATCACGTGTCATGATGAGAGAAAATAAAAGTTGTTAAGATAAGAGTAGATGAAGAGTTGATGTTTTTTGAATTGATGTTTTTTGATGAGTGAAAATTCAAAGAATCTCTTGTGAATTTCAGGTAATAATTGAGTGCTTTATTTGAAGAATCTCTTGCGAATAGAATGATGAAAATGAGTGTAGAATCGAAGAATTTCTTGCGATCTAAAATGATGATGATGCAAATTTGAAGAATCTCTTGCAAATTTTTCTTACTGAATAGATTGTTT
>JAABUT010002550.1_pt1 | contig 17229 bp, 15 predicted proteins | sample 5559281 | NCBI WGS metagenome assembly JAABUT01 (sample SAMN10711880, study PRJNA513359) | rock metagenome | isolation source: Antarctica rocks | place: Antarctica: Victoria Land, Ricker Hills nord | collected 2016-01-04 | reverse complement strand
ACCGTGCCGCAGCCGCACCGCCGGTGCTCGATCCGGTGCTCGGTCACCGTCATCGCCACCGCTGGTAGCTCGAACACCTGCCGGCGTTCGGTGCTGACCACCGGCGCCCCAGCCAGCCCAGCACCACAGCCCCCGCACTGCCCGGGCTGGTAATCGATGACCACGTCAGGCTCCTCCCGCCGGCGCAGCGTGGTCCCCGGGTCCCCGTCCTGCTTGCCCGGTCGCCGGCCCGACGCCCGGCGCTGCGACCGCGGGGCCGGCTTGGCATAGCCCTCACTCGACGGTGGCCGCGAGCTGTTCCGCGGGTTTTTCCCCACCCGGGCCTGCAGCTCCGCCACCTGCGCGGTCAGCACCGACAACACCTGCGACTGCGCGAGGATCAGCGTGTCCCGCTCAGCCAGCAACACCAGCAACTGGGCCACCGACGGCTCTACGGGCACCGGGGACAACACGAACTCGGACACGAAGACCTGCCTGCGGGGGAAGACGCGGCAACCGACAACCCCAGATTGGCCGCCGATCCCCCAAGATCAAGACGCCACGCCGAGAACCACCTGAACAGTTACCCCGGGCCTACCGGCACCACCGGCCTCCCAGCGCTGGTCACCGACCCCGCGGACCGCCTGGTGCTCGCCGTCTACACGACCGGGACGAAACCCAGCACCTGGACATTCTCCGGCACATGGCACCAAGCCCGCGGCCCCACGCCCTGAACCTCCCACGATCTTCTCCGACCCAAGTGCTCATCTGCAGATGATGACTAGAGCCATCATCCGCTGACGTGCTGGGACCAAGCGAGCAGACTTGGCTCTACCGATCGCTTCTCCGCCCACCAAGATCGGCGAACGCAGCCGGCGCTACCCCTCCGTGCCTGTGGCGGACGACGAGCCGTGGGCACCTGAGACGAACCGTGACCAATCGTGCGCGTTCTGCGGAGCGGCTCGCCCTGGCTTCATTCACCAGCTCGACCCTGGGAATGTTGAGTTCCGGGTCTACAGGGCCCGGCGTGTCAGCGACCCCGGCTTGGGTGGGCGGCTGGCGCGGTGACAGTGAACGACGGTACGTCGTGGCCCCTACGCCGGTGGTTTCCCGTCCGGCGACTTTGGCGTGTGACCGTGGTCGCGTTGCCCCGTTTCCAGCCGCCCCCCGTCGAACCGTGCATGCGGTTTCCCCGAACACGGCTCACCGACGTCGTTCACCGCCGGCATTCGGTCGTTCCCGCCAGGCCCGGAAGGGTCTGGGGGCGGCGACGGTCCCGTCAAGGCTGACCCAGGAGGTCCGGTGATTGGTGGAACACCACCGACCTGCCCCAGGCACGGGAACGTTTGTGGCGTTTGGAGATAAGGATCGCCAGTCGCGTCACCGTGAAGTTGCTGATCATGTCGAAGTGATGCGCGGAGTTGCCATACCGGAAGTACGCGGCCCAGCCGCGGACGAACGGGTTGACCGTCGTCACGATCACCTCTGCTGGCAGCAGCAGCTTGGACCGGTCGGTGAGTTCCCGGATCCGGTCGCGGGCGGGCTGCATCGCCTTGTTCGAGGTCCAACGAGCCAGGAACGTCACACGCTTGCGCGAGCGTCGCCCGTCACTGCGGACCAGCCGGTGGTGGAAACCCAGGAAGTCGAACCCCTGACCACCCACCTGCAGTTCCACGATCCGGGTCTTGGCCGCCTTGGGTTCCAACCCGAGAGCGGCCAGCAGGTCCGTCAGCCGCCCGAGGGCGGCCACGGCCTCCGCCCGTGAGGAGCACATGACCACGAGGTCATCGGCGTACCTGACCAGCACCCCATCCGCCCGCGTGTCCCACACCCGATCCACTCGGTGCAAGTACACGTTGGCCAGCAACGGGGAAACGACCCCGCCCTGCGGGGTGCCGGTCACCGAGGCACGAACCACGCCATCCGCCTGGACCCCGGCGCGCAGCATCGCGCGCAGCAGTCCCAGCATGGCCTGATCGCAGACCCGTTCCCCAACTGCGAGCATCAGCCGGTCATGCGAATCGCCTCGAAACAGTTAGCGATTACGGGCTAGGTTGGCGTCCCGGCTGCGGTGAACGCGTCGGCGATCGGTGCGACGAGCGAGGCGAGGCGACGGGCGCCCGCGTCGCCGATCGGTGCCCACAGTTCGGCGCAGTGCTCGTCGGTTTCGACCTCGATCTGCTCGCGCGCCGCGGTGCCGACATCGGTCACGGTGCCGTCGGTGTTGAGCCAGCCGCGCGCGACGAGACGTGCCGTCGCCGCGGCCCACTCCTTGTCATCCCAGTGGCGGGTGGCACGCGCGAGCGCGGCCGGGAGGCGACCTGTCGCGGTCTGGATGACATTGCAGTCGGACGGCGAGAGGCGGTCGTCGGCGAGCACGACGAGGTGCGCGTCGCCGCGCCACTCGCGTAGCACGGTGATCTGCTGCCACAGCGCGACGAGCGGGTCGGGTGGGAGCGCGACCGACGCGTTTGCGGCGGCCAGGGTCTTGCCCGCGTAGTCGGCGCCGGCGACGACCGGGTCGAGCAGCGACCGTGCCTCCCCGACGTCGTCGGCCGTGAGACTGACGCCGGCGCGCTGCAGCGCACGTGCGGCGACCACGAAGCGGGCGGCCTGCCAGTGCCCGGGCGAGGCCGCGTCCCACACGCCCGTCATGGCCTGCACCTGCCTCGGGGGGAAGTTGTAGAACGTCGCGAGCGTGACCTGCCAGGGGACTGCACCCATCGCGGCCGACCGGAACGCGAAGTACGTCGGTCCGCCCTGTCCGTGGTCTGTCACGCCGAGCTTGGCGGCTTCCTCCGCGGCCTCGGGGGCGAGGTAGATGAACAGGTGGGCTGCAGTGATGGCGCGACTGACCTCGCGAACGGCGTTCAGTCCCACCGGGGGGCGATTGGACAGACCAGCGGGAGTCATCGCGGTTGTTCTCCTTTCGAGTTCAGCGCTCGTCGGCGAGGGAGGGGAGGCGACGGTGAGTCGTCGTCCGGGTCCGCACCCCGCATCAGACGTCCTTCCTGGCGCGGTTGGCAGGTCTGGTCGCCTCGGCGAGCGCGGCGGCGGTGCCGGTGATGTGGGCCGCGAGCGCGTCGGCGGCGGCCTCGCCCTGTCGGTTCAGCGCCAGCTGCTCGAGCCGGCGGTGCTCGCTGAGGTAGTCCCGGGCCGGGTTGCTGGCCGCCGACCAGCGGCGCGAGAGCTCGCTGGCGGTCCACAGCCGCTCGAACGTGTCCATCAGCACGTCGTTGCCACACGCGTCGAGCAGGACGCGGTGGAACTCGTGGTGGGCAGCGGCCCAGGCGTCGGAGAAGTGGACATCGTCGTCGTGCTCGTAGGCCCGGGTGCCGGCGAGGCGGTGGTGGGCGGCGCGCACCCGCGTCTCCCACTCCAGGTCGCCGCGAGTGATCGACATGCGCAGCATCGTCGGCTCGACCGCTTCCCGGGCCTCGGCGACCATCTGCCAGCGCGCGTCACCCGCCTCGGGCACGACGAACCCCCTGTTCGGCAGCCGCTCGGCCAGCCCCTCCCCGACCAGGCGCAGCAGGCACTCGCGGACCACCGCGAGACTGACCCCTCGCTCGACGGCCAGCTCCTGCGGCTTCAGTGCCTGGCCCGGACGGAATCCGCCACCCAGGACCCCCGCACGCAGCGAGTCGTACACCCGCGTCGACGGCGCGACACCACCTTCGCCTTCTGTCATGCGATCGAGGCTAGCCCAGATCATCGACTAATGCTAGGATGATCGATCAGACTCGAGTCGCCGAGTGCCGAGCCCGAAGCGAGGGAGACTCCCGATGACCAACAACGATCCGTTCGCGCGCCTGCCCGAGGTGCCGAGCTTCACCGTCACCAGCACCACCCTGCAGGACGGGAAGCCGCTGCCACCCGCGCAGCTGTCGGGCCTGTTCGGCGTCCCCGGAGGGCGCGACGCCAGCCCGCAGCTGTCGTGGTCCGGCGCTCCCAACGGCACCAAGAGCTACGCGGTCACCGTGTACGACCCCGACGCGCCCACCATGTCCGGCTTCTGGCACTGGGCCGTCGCCAACATCCCGGCAACCGTGACCTCCCTGCCAGAAGGAGCCGGCGACGACACCGGCTCGGGGCTACCCGGCCCGGCCGTCCAGCTGCCTAACGACGCCCGCGCCGCCCGGTTCACCGGAGGCGCGCCACCGGCCGGGCACGGCCCGCACCGATACGTCATCACCGTCCACGCACTCGACATCGACGACATCGGCGTCCAGGACGACAGCACGCCGGCGTTCCTTGGCTTCACCATGGCCTCCCACATCCTCGGCCGAGCCACTCTCACCGCAACTGCCGAAACCCCAGCATCTCAGCCTGGATACACCGCAAATTCTTGATGTTGTTCGACATGCTAGAAGCAGATGCCCTGCGCTGCTGACACTTTGAGTCTTCCTGAGGGACCAAGAGGGCCGCGTGGAAGGGCCTCTGCCGGATCGCTGTTCGCGCCACCGACCCCGGCAGCCGCAGGCCCCGGCGGATCACCCCGGCATCCCCAGGCGCCACCACAACGATTCGGCCTGCAACAGACCCGCGTGCGACACCAGGTTCGGGTCATCGAAGCTGACCTCGACCCGGCTCAACTCATGCGATGCTCGCAACCTCCCCCCACCGCGACCGGCGTCTCCCGAACGGTTCTCGCGGGCGACCCGCCACTGGGACGGTGAGCAGTGGGCCGCGAGGGTGACACGTCTCGGCGCCCACGGCTGCCTCGGCTCCGGGACCGCTGCCGGGACCGCCGGAGCTTCCGTTGTGGACCCCTCCACCGCCCGGCGCCCGGGTCGGGGAGAGGGCCCTGAAACGACCAGCCGCGCGCCACCGGCCTACGCGCCGGAGGGCGGTACTGGTTCCCGGGTGCGCCCTTCCCTTGGACCTGTCTGGGCGTGCAGGGTGAGTGCGACGACGGGGATCGGACGGGTGGTCTTGTTCTGGTAGTCGGCGAAGGCCGAGTACCGGCTGGCCTGTTCGGCGTAGACCTGAGCGCGCAGCGGCTCTGCCAGCACCTGGGCGTCGGCGTTGACGGTGTGGTCGTCGATCTCGACGACGACGTCGGGGTGGGCGATCAGGTTGTGGAACCAGGCGGGGTTGGCGTCGGCGCCGGCGGCGGAGGCGAAGACGTACACCCGGTCGGGGTCGTGCTCGTCCGGGAGGTACATCATCGGGCTGGTCCGCGGTGACCCGGTACGTGCCCCGACGGTGGTCAGGAGCAGGACCGGGGCGGCGCCGAAGGAGGCGATCCGTCCGCCGCTGGCCCGGAACTCGGCGATGTTGCGCTCGTTGAATCTCAGTACCTGGTCACGGTCCACTGCTGCTCCTGTGGTTGGTGGTGGGGTAACAGGGCCGGTCACAGGGCGCGCAGGATCCTGACGCGGTCGGTGGTGGCGCGCCGGGCGACGTCGGTATCGAAGGCGATCTGGTCGAACTCGTGGGGGACTCCGGGGTGCAGGTGGAACTCGACCTCGACGCCGGCGCGGCTGAGCAGCCGGGCGTAGTCGAGGTCCTCGTCGCGGAAGATGTCGAGCTGCCCGACTTCGATGTACGCCGGCGGGAGCCCGGCGGCGTCGTCGAGCCGCGCCGGGGCGGCGTAGGCGGGCACGTCCGGACCGCCGGCGGCCGCGCCGAGCGTCGCCTGCCACCCGGTGGTGTTGTCGTCGTAGGACCAGGCGGCGTAGGGGACGAGCTCGGGGTCGGGAGTGGTGTTGCGGTCGTCGAGCATCGGCATGATCAGGATCTGCCGGGCCAGCGCCGGCCCACCGCGGTCCCGGGCCAGCAACGCCACGGCGGCGGCCAGGCCGGCGCCGGCGCTGTCTCCCATGACTGCGATCCGGGCCGGGTCGACGCCCAGCTCCGCGGCGTGGGCGACCAGCCACAGGAGGCCGGCGTAGCAGTCGTGCAGGGGCGCCGGATAGGGGTTCTCGGGTGCCCGGCGGTAGTCCACCGACAGCATCGGCACACCGCTTCTCGCCGTGTAGCGGGCGACCGGGCCGTCGAACAGGTCCACGGTGCCCAGGATCATCCCGCCACCGTGCAGGTACACCACGGCCGGACCGGGCGCCGCGCCGTCCTTGACGTACCAGCGCAGCAGGATGCTCGCGCCGTCGTCGGTGCCGGTGTGGAAGTCGCGGATCGTGACGTCGGTCGGCATCGGCTGCGCGGCACCCGACTGTGCCAGCAGGGGCTCGAGCAGCTCCCGCCGGGCCTGGACGTCACCGACCGGGGGTGGGGTCATCTGGGCCATCGCCGCCGTCATTGGAGCCAGCACCTCGGCTACTTCCTTGTCGAGCTGGAAAGTCATCACACCTCCAAAGAGTGTTTCGGATCGGGTGGCTGCACCGCTGCGGTGCAACCGATCGCGCTGGGCCAAGCGGTAGCAGGGGCAGCCGCTGACCTGCGTACGTCACATGACGGGCGTGAGTACGACCTTGCCGGGCAGGGTCCCGGCGTCGCTCTGCTTGTGCACCGCTGCAAGGTCGGTCAGCGGGCGGGTGGCGGCGACGTCGACGTGCAGCTCGCCGGCGTCGACCTTGGCGACCAGACCGGCGAGTTGCCCGGCGTCGGCGTGCAGGAACATGGAGACCACCCGGACGTCACCGCCGGCGGCCGCCGGCCCCGGCGGCACGGTGGTGACGAACACGCCGCCGGGACGCACCAGAGCGAGCAGCGCCGACAGCTCTGCCGCCGGGACCGCGGCCAGGTTCAGTACGACGTCGACGGGCTGAGCGACCGCGGCGGGGACGGACGTCGAGGTGTAGTCGATGAGCTGGTCGGCTCCGTAGGAAAGGACCCTGCCGCTGCTACGCGGACCCGCGGTCGCGATCACCACCGCGCCGGCCTGCTTCGCCAGCTGGACCGCGTAGCCGCCCACGGCGCCGCCGGCGCCGTTGATCAGGACACGCTGCCCGGCGCGCAGGTCTGCGTGCTCGAACAGGGCCTGCCAGGCCGACAGCGCCACCGCCGGCATCGAGGCCGCGTCGGTCATGGCGATAGTGCGGGGAGCGGCGGATAGCACCTCGGCCGGCGCCACCACGTAGTCGGCCGCCGCCCCGTCACGCTGCAAAGCGAGGAAGCCGACCACCTCCTCGCCCACGCTCACGTTGTTCACTCCGTCACCGAGGACAGTGACCGTGCCGGCTACGTCGATGCCCGGGGTGTGCGGCAGGCGCAGCGCGAACGCCTGCTGCAGGTACCCGGCGCGGATTGCCGCGTCGACCGGGTTGAACGACGTGGCCGCGACCCGCAGCAGGACCTGGCCGGGCCCGGCGACCGGGCGCTCGGCGTCCTCGTACTTGAGCACTGTCGAGCTGCCGTACTCGTGGTAGCGCACTGCCTTCATGGTCGGTCTCCTTGGCTGGTTCTCGCCGGGACGAACGTCCCGGCGGGTTCTTGAGGTGCGTCATCGCGTGGTGCGACAGGTGTCGCGCTGCCGGTAGGTCACGGCATGAACATGCCGCCGTCGATGTTCAGGGTCTGGCCGGAGATGAAGGCGCTGTCGGAGGAGGCCAGGAAGAACACCGGGCCGACGAGGTCCTCCGGGACCTCGTCGCGCTGGATAGCCCGGCGCGACCGCTGCGCCTCCAGCAGTGCTGGCGGGAAGCTGTCGCGGACGGCCTTGGTCACCGTGAGGCCGGGGGTGACGACGTTCACGGTGATCCCGTAGCCGCCGACCTCGCGGGCGAGCGAGCGCGAGAACCCGACGACGCCGGCCTTTGCGGCGACGTAATGCGCCTGCCCGGGGGTGCCGTCGAACACCGACCCGGACCCGAAGTTGACGATCCGCCCCCAGCCGCGGTCCTTCATCAGCGGCAGGACTGCCTGGGTCATCAGGAACGTGCCGGTCAGGTTGATGTCGATGACGCGCTGCCAGTCCTGGGTTGTCAGCTTCTCGAACGGCACTATCGGGAAGTAGCCGGCGCAGTTGATGAGCACGTCGACGCGCCCCAGTTCCTCCTGCGTGAAAGAGGCGAGGCTCTGGCAGTCCCCCGCCTTGGAGATGTCGGCTGGGAACGTGTGGAGCTTGGCCTCGTCCGGCCACCGGCCGCGCCAGGACTGCAGCACGTCACTACGGCTGTCGGTCGCGACGACGGTGTCGCCGTTGGCGAGGAAGCGTTCGACCAGGACTGTGCCGATGCCGCCTGCGGCGCCGGTGATGAGCACTACTCGGTCTGTCCATGGAGTGTCCTTCTGGTGGGTGCTGGCGGGGTGGTCGCGGACGGGGCTTAACGCCTGGCCCTGCGGGGCGGGGGAGCGGCGGCGCTCGGCGGTGGACGACTCGGTGATGGCCTGCTGGATGGCACCGGCTGTGCGGATGAACGTGGTGACGGCTTCGCTGGACAGGTCCGCGACTGCGGCCGCGTCGAGTTCGCTCCAGAGCTCGGCGAGCGGCCCCTCGAGCGCCCGGCCGCGATCGGTCAGGGTGACGGACAAGGCCCTGCCGTCGTGGGGGGCGGGTTCCCGAACCAGTAGTCCGGCCTCCTGCATCCGCCGTAGTGACTTGCTGACGGTGGACTGGTCCAGGCCGACGCTGCTCAGCAACTCGGACTGGAGCTGGCCGTCGCGGTCCAGCAACTGCATGAGCAGCAGCTCCTGGCCGGGGTGCAGCCCCAGCCGGCGCAGCAGCTGCGCGGCGTACCCGCGGTGGGCACGGGCCAGGCTGAAGATGGCGTAGCTGAGCGGGCCGCCGCGCGCCGTTCTCGGCTGGCCGCTGGGGCCACCGGCCCCGGTCACGTCAGAGGTGCCAACGGCTGTCACGTCAGCGGGCAGCGCCGGCCAGGACCGGGTAGTCGGTGTAGCCGTGCTCGTCGCCGCCGTAGAACGTCGCCGGATCGGGAGTGTTCAGCGGCGCGCCGGAGCGGAGCCGCTCGACGAGGTCAGGGTTGGCCAGCGACAGGGATCCGACGGTGATGACGTCGGCCAGGCCGCTGTCGAGGTCGGCCACCCGAGCGTCGATGTCTGCTCCACCGCGATTCAGCAGCAGCGTCCCGGGCCAGTCGCGGCGCAGGGCCCGCACCAGCTCCTCGTCGCCCCCGTGGACCACGTGCAGGTAGGCCAGGCCGAGCGGCGCGAGGCCGGCCAGCAGCGCGGCGTACAGGTCAAGGACATCGTCCTCACGGATGTCGTTGAAGGGGTTGCCGGGTGAGATGCGCAGGCCAGTGCGGCCGGCGCCGATCTCGTCGGCGACGGCCGCCGCGACCTCCAGGGTGAACCGGATGCGGTTGGCGATCGACCCGCCGTAGCCGTCGGTGCGCTGGTTGGCGTTGCTGGACAGGAACTGCTGCAGCAGGTAGCCGCTCGCGCCGTGGATCTCGACGCCGTCCGCGCCGGCGGCGATCGCGGCGGCGGCCGCGGCGCGGAACTCCTGGACGGTCTGGGCGACCTCGAGCAGCGATAGCGCGCGCGGAGTCGGCAGGGGCTGCATGCCCTGCGCGGTGAACATCGCAGCGCTCGGCTGCACGACGGAGGGCCCCACCGGCTGGCGGCCGTGCGGCGTGTTGCTCGGGTGCGAGACGCGGCCGACGTGCATGAGCTGGACGACGATCCGACCGCCGGCGGCGTGCACCGCGTCGGTGACCGCCCGCCAGCCGTCCACGTGCGATCCGGTGTGGATCCCGGGGGTGAGCAGGTAGCCCTGCCCGTCCGCGGAGGGCTGCGTTCCCTCGGTGATGATCAGCGCCATCGAGGCGCGCTGCGCGTAGTACTCGGCGTTGAGCGCCGTCGGTGCGCCGTCGGACGAGCTCCGGTCGCGGGTCATCGGAGCCATCGCCAGGCGGTGCTCGAGGCGGAGATCGCCCACCTTGATGGGGTTCCAGAGGCTGTCGGTCATGCGCTGCTCCCTTGCCGAGTCGTTGTGTGGCTAGCCATGTATTTGTATACCACATCAAATGGCCAGCCAAGTACCGGCTCGGCGATCTGTCGCTGCGAGCTCTGCACCAGGGGCTGCTGTTGGCCGCTGGGTAGCCGCACGAGCACGGCTACGCGGCGTCGTCCTACGTGGTGAACAGCCGCGCCGCGAGCGCGTCGAGCTGCCGAACGTGCCTGGAGGTGAACGAGCGCAGGAACCTTGCGAGAAGCGACGGAGTTCGAAGTCCGCTGAACGAGCAAACAGTCGCGCCTCGGCGTCATCGGCGCCGACGGGACCGTGATGCTGGCGCGGTGCGTCTACACCCGCGTGTCGCGCACCAAGATCCGCCCGGCGTGAAAGCGCAAGGCTAGAGAAGGCATCGTCGAGATTCGCGGCAGCCAGCCGGCAGCCGTCCCGGCGGCGACAGGAGTGAGCGGATGAGAGCGGACAGGTGCTGATCGACCATCACGTCGTTCTTCGGGCGCTGTGCAAGGAAGTCACGGCCGCTCCGGCGGGCACACCCGAACGGCAGGATCGGGTCGACGCGATGATGGCCGAGCTCGACATCCACATGCGCATCGAGGATTACCGGCTCTACCCAGCGGTGGCAGCGGCCAGCACGCTGGTGGCTGTCGCCCACGCCGAGCACCGGCAGGTCTCTGACCGGCTCGCCTCCTTCCTGGGCGCCGAGTCGACCTCCGATGAGTACGAAGGCGCGTGGGCAGGCCTTCGTCACGACCCTCGACGCACACGCCGAGGAAGAAGAACGCGACCTGTTCCCGCCGTCGGTAGAGATGACTGAGCCGGAACCGGAAGAGCTCGGCAACCGCATGCTGACCCGGATGGAGGGCCTGCGCGCGCACGGCTGGCGCAACTCCGTGTCACGGCCAGGGCGACGGTCCTTCGTACGCTGTAGGGCTCGTTATGGCCCTTTGGCTGGCCGCCCTGACGGAAGCGCGGAGCCCCGGCCCCGTCGCGGCCCCAGGTCGTTGGGCACGGCGCTGCGCCGGCAGAACGAGCGATGGCCAACGGCCGCGCGTGCTCGCCCGCAGACGCTCTCGACGTGGTGTCGAACCTGTCGACATAAGGTCGAGTACGGTGGGACTCGTGGCAGCGACCGAGACCGCCCACACCGGCCTCTCCGTCCGCGGCCGCCGTGCCGCCCGCGTCTCCGGCGACGACCGCGAGCGCCGCATCGTGGCGACGGCGGAGCGGCTGCTCGACATCCAGCCGCTGCACGACATCACCGTGGACGACCTGGCGCGCGGGGCCGGCATCTCCCGCTCGACGTTCTACTTCTACTTCGCCTCGAAGGAGCAGGTGCTGCTCTCCTTGCTGGACCGCCTGGTGCAGGAGCAGCTGCAGGACGAGCGTGAGTCGCCGGGTGACCTCGCTGACGACCCGGTCCTCGCGTGGCGGCACGTGCTCGGCTCGTCCTATGCACGCTGGTCGGCGCATCGAGGGGTCCTGCGAGCCGTCGTGGCGGCGCGAGCCACCAGCGCAGAGGTCGCTCACGTCTGGGGACGGCTGCTCGCGCGGTTCGTCGAGCGCACCACCCTCGCTATCGAGGCCGAACGCGCCCGGGGCGCCGCCCCCGCGGGCGTGCCGGCACGAGACCTGGCCATCTGCCTGAACCGCATGAACGAGAAGGTCTTCGAGGCGATGGCGACCGGCGCGCAGCCGGCCATCGCCGAGGAGCACACGCTCGACGCGCTGGTCGGTGCGTGGCTCGGCGCGATCTACGGCAGCACCCGATTCACAACCGCCTGACCGGCGGCCCGACCACGGACGAGGAGCAGAGCCCATGATTTCCCTGGACATCACACGCCAGAACCAGGCCGTCGAGCAGGTGCTCGAGGTCACGACCAACCCGCGCCACCGCTACCTGCTGCAGGCCTACCTGCGGCACCGCTACCTCGAGTCGGCCGGCCGCTACAAGGAGATCCTCGAGCCCGAGCTGACGGTCGACCACCCGGTTTACCGGTTCAACCCCCGCAACCAGCCCAGCTTCACGCTCGACGGCCGGGAGCAGGTCGCAATGCTCTACCGGCACTGGACCGAGACCGATCAGTGCGTCTTCTATGTCGAGGACGAGAGCGTCGCCGTCGGCGATCACCTGATCGTGGGCCGCGGCATCTCCTATCAGCAGACGCAGGGCTCGGCCCTCGCGGAGGCAGGGGTGGACGCCGATCCAACCGCCATGTATCTCACCAAGTCCCAGATCGTCATGATCTGGCCGTACGACGACCAGTGCCGGCTGCTCGGCGAGGACGTGTGGGAGTTCGACGACGCCGAGCGCGATTACATCAAGCTCGACCCGGCCGACGTGCTGACGGCGCAGCAAGCCGGCGAACTGCTCGCGCCCTTCATCAAGCCGCTGCCGCCCTTCAGCGACGACCTGCTCCCGGCCATGAGCCGCTCCACGTCCCCGGCTGCACCGGCCCGGGCGAATCTGTGAAAGCGGTCGTCTGCCACGACTCGGTGCTGGCGGTGACGGACCTGCCCGCGCCGGAGCCGGGTCAGGGTCAGGTCCTCCTCGACGTCTCGCGCTGTGGAATCTGCGGTTCGGACCTGCACGCACGGCACCACTCCGACGAGCAGGCTGACGTCCTGGCCGAGGCCGGGTACGGCGGCTTCATGCGGTCGAGCCAGCGGGTGGTGTTCGGGCACGAGTTCGCCGGACAGGTCGCCGGCTTCGGGCCGGGCGCTCGACGGAAGCTCGCGATCGGGACGCCGGTGGTCGCGCTGCCACTGATCCGCCACTCCGGGGACATCCACGCGATCGGCTTGTCGGAGGCAGCGCCGGGCGGATACGCCGAGCAGGTCGTCGTCGAGGAGTCCCTCGCGCTGCCGATCCCCAACGGCCTGTCACCCGACCTGGCGGCCCTCACCGAGCCGCTCGCCGTCGCCTGGCACGCGGTGCGCCGAGGCGAGGTGAAGAAGGACGACGTGGCCGTCGTCATCGGCTGCGGCCCGGTCGGTCTCGCGGTGATCTGCATGCTCAAGGCGCGCGGGGTGCACACGGTGGTGGCCAGCGACCTGTCCGCCGGTCGACGATCCCTCGCGACGGCCTGCGGCGCGGACGTGGTGGTCGACCCGCGCGAGGCGTCGCCGTACGCCGGGGAGCACGCGCGGGCCCACCTGACGAGCGTGCCGGCGAAGGTCAGCCTCGGGCTGGACACGATGGACAAGCTCACCCGGCTACCCGTCCCGTGGCACCACGTCTGGCGCGCCGCCGAGGCGCTGGGGGCAAAGCCGAAGCGGCCCGTGGTCTTCGAGTGCGTTGGGGTGCCGGGCATCATCGAGAACATCATCACCGAGGCTCCGCTGCTGTCGCGCATCGTCGTGGTCGGCGTCTGCATGTCCCCCGACACGATCCGGCCCGCGATGGCGATTAACAAGGAGATCGACCTGCGCTTCGTCGTGGGCTACTCCCCGCTGGAGTTTCGCGACACCCTCCATATGCTCGCGGAGGGCAAGGTCAAGGCGGATCCCATCTTCACCGGGACGGTCGGGCTCGGCGGGGTCGAGAGCGCCTTCGACGCACTGGCCGACGCCGGGACGCATGCCAAGATCCTCATCGACCCGCAGAGCCGGCAGACAATCCCAGGCTGACCACCGCGGAGGCACATCCGCGGCCGGGAAGTCGCGGCCGCGGGTGCTCCGGAGCCCCAGAATGTTAGCGTCGGGCAGCCCCCTTTGCCTGGGCGGTCGATCGAAGCTTCGGATCTACCGAGGGACTCAGCGTGGACGGTGCCGGCACGGCGCAGGGGGCCGGCGAGGAGGAACACCGCTCGGCCGTCCGACACGACAACTGGCGAACGGCCCCCGATACGCAACCCCTTGGCACGGCACCCAGCGGTAGCGACGCCCACCCGCCCTGGGTGCCGCGACAGCGGACGTTCGTGCCCGAGTCCTCGCCGCTCGAGGGCACCCTGTTCTTCCACACCTCGGATGCGGTGCTCGTCGCGACGGAGGATGCGCGCTACGTCGACGCCAACCCGGCCGCCTGCGCGCTGCTGGGCTACGAGTTCGAGGAACTCATGACGCTGGGGGTGTCCGACGTCGTCGCTGCCCCGGCCGAGTGGAGCGCTGCGCAGTACGACGCCTATGTGGCCGCCGGGACGTGGCGCGGTGAGCTGTCGGTGCGCCGCCGGGACGGTCGGCTGGTGACCGTGGAGTCCGTCGCCACAGCGGTGCCGCAAGGCGGTCGCACCCTCTATGTCGCCGTCCTGCGCGACGTCAGCGTCCGCGTCGAGGCCCAGGCCGCGGCCGACGACCTTGCCGCGAGCCAGCTGCTCGCCGCGGAGAATCTCTACGAAAAGTTATTCACCGGCGCACCTCTCGCGATGATTATCGCCACTCTTGATGCCACCGTGCTGCGGGCCAACACCGCGTGCTGTGAGCTTCTCGGTTACAGCGAAGACGGCCTCGTGGGCAAGCAGTTAGGCGCCCTCGCCCATCCGGAGGACCTGGCCGCATCCCTTGCCGTCCGCGCCGGCTTTCGCGCCGGCACGATGGATTCGAGTCGGCAGGAGAAGCGTTACATCCACGCCGATGGTCGCGTGGTGTGGGCCGCGGTGACAGCGTCAGTCCTGCTCGGGCGGGACGGACAGCCATCCGGCCTGGCCGCGGTTCTCGAGGACATCACCAGGCGCCGCGAGGCCGAGGAAACCCTGGCCCGGGAGCGGGCGTTCACCGATGCCGTCCTCGACGAGATCGACGTGGGCGTCGCGGCGTTCGATCGAGACGGTCGGCTCACCGTGTTCAACCGGTTCAGCCGGGAGAAGAGCCCGCTCGTGACCGTGGGCATGTCGCGGGACGAGTGGCGCGGCTACTACGACTTCCTGCGACCCGACGGCACGCCGCTCCCCGACGCCGAGCTGCCACTGACGCGGGCCTTGCAGGGCGACCGGGTGCGAGGAGACGAGATCGTCATCGGCACGGCGGCCGGACGGCGTACCGTGATCTTCAGCGCTCGTCCGTTGGTCGACCGCGCTGGGGCCCGATTGGGAGCTGTCGTGTCGTCCCTCGACGTGACAGCGGGTCGGCTGGCCGAGGCGTCCCTGATCCGGCAGGCGCGGCACGACGTGTTGACCGGTCTGCCGAACCGAGCAATGCTCACCGACCGACTCGCGGGCGTCCTCGACGCACAACTGCGAGAACCCGGCCCCTTCGCGCTCTTCGTCGTCAACCTGGACGACTTCCAGAACGTCAACGATCGGCTCGGGCACGACGTCGGCGATTCGATCCTGGTGCGAGTGGCTGGCCGGTTGCAACGAGCATGGGGACAGCTGCACACCGTCGCGCATCTGGGTGGTGACGAATTCGCGGTCCTGGTCGAGCGCACCAGCGACGCGGAGGCGATGTCTCTCGCCGGCGCGATCCGGGAGACGATCCACGAGCCGCTCGAGGTCCAGGGCCAGCACGTCACCTGCAGCGCCTCGGTCGGCGTCGTCGTGGGGCGACCGGGTGACTCCGCCGAGCGCCTGCTGCGGGACGCGGGCCTCGCCATGGCAGCGGCGAAGGCGACCGGCAAGGGCAACGTCGCCGCCTTCGAGCCGTGGATGCACCAGAATCTGGTGGACCGGCTGCTCCTGGACGGGGCGCTGGAGAAGGCCCTGCATGAGGAGCAACTCCGGCTGGCTTATCAGCCCATCATCGATCTGCCGACCGGAAACCTCATGGGCTTCGAGGCGCTCTGCCGTTGGGACCGTGCTGACATCGGAGCGATCCCACCCACCACGTTCATCTCCCGCGCGGAGGCCACCGGGCTCATCATCCCGCTGGGCGCGTGGGTGCTGACGACCGCAATCCGGCAGGCCGCGCGGTGGCAGGCGAGCTTCCCGCACGTGCCGCCGCTGACGATGTCGGTGAACCTGTCCGCGCACCAGTTGACGGCGCCACGCCTCGTCGCCACGGTGGCCGACGCTCTGACCGCTACCGGATTTGCGCCGGATCGAGTGATCTTCGAGATTACCGAGAGCGCGGTGATGCGTGAGGAAGGGCTCCAAACGCTGGACAGCTTGCACGCCTTGGGTGTCCTGCTCGCGGTGGACGACTTCGGCACGGGGTTCTCCTCCCTCGGGAGACTGCACTCCCTGCCCATCCATATTGTCAAAATCGACAAGTCCTTCGTCGACGGGATCCGACTCGGCCAGCCGTCACCCATCGTGACCGCGACCATCGCGGTGGCGAAGGCGCTCGGCCTGGACACCGTCGCGGAGGGTGTCGAGACGACGGCACAGGCGGAGTTCCTGCGCACTCATGGCTGCGACAAGGCGCAGGGCTACCTTTTCGGTCGCCCGGTCGAGGTCAGCGACATCGATCTGCTCCTCGCGACCGGCACTACCGTGCTGTGCCAGCTGCCGGACGGGTGAGCCCGACCGCGACGCCCACGCGACAGCCGCGAGCGTCCCGGCCGTTGCCGGGTTAGGCGCCGCCGCCCTCGCCCTTCGGCGTACCCGGCATGTGCGAGGAGACGTCGACGCCCTGCTCGGCGGACTCGCCGTCGGGCATGTCGGCCGCCGGCTGCTCGTCGCCGGGTGCGGCCGTCCTGCCGCCGGGGGTGTCGGCCGGATCGGGGGCCTTCATGCTGTCGTCCGTGACGGGCCCCGTGGCGCCCCCCACCCGTACCCCCTCGCGCATGGTCCCGCCTTCCTGCTCGGGCTCCGCGCTGGTCTTGCGACCGTCGTACGGCGGCACGACACCGCCGGGCTCCTGCTTGCCGCCGGTGGCCAGCGCCGGGCCGCGCGATCCCGGCCCGCCGCTCGTCGGCCCCTCGGGGTTCACCTGCGTGCCGTCCGCCGCGATGGTGCGGCTGTCCTCGCCTGGTTCGGTCATCACTCCTCCTCGTGGAAAGGCCGAATGTGCGGTCCGCTCAGCCGCCCGCGTCACCGGTCGGCATCGCGTCCATCTCTGGCTCCTTGGTGTCCTGCTTGTCCACGCCGGTGGAATCCCCCGAGTGCGGGTCCCCCGCCGGGCGGTCGGCGGGGCCGGACCCTGGGGGGCCTCCCTCGTCGCGGGAGCCCGGTGCTCCCCGCTCGGCCTGCGGCTCCTCCTGCAGGTGTGGGCTCGGGTCCTGCTCTGTCATGGCCCTTCCTTTCCCTTGTGCTCGTGGGGCGGTCGGTTCAGCAGATGCGGGGCAGCGGGTCGCCGACGAGCATGTCGATCAGCCGGTGACCGCCGAAGGCGGTGCGCCCCAGCACTCGCCCACGGGGCTCGTCGCGGACCTCGCCGACGATGGCGGCGTCGCTGCCCGCGGGCAACGCGTGCAGCGCCGCGAGCGCCGCGTCGGCGTGCTCCGGCGCGACGAACGCGACGAGCTTGCCCTCGTTGGCGACATAGAGCGGATCGATGCCGAGTATTTCCCCCGCCCCGATCACCTCGGGCCGCACCGG
>JAABUT010002549.1_pt1 | contig 17233 bp, 16 predicted proteins | sample 5559281 | NCBI WGS metagenome assembly JAABUT01 (sample SAMN10711880, study PRJNA513359) | rock metagenome | isolation source: Antarctica rocks | place: Antarctica: Victoria Land, Ricker Hills nord | collected 2016-01-04 | reverse complement strand
CTGACCTCTCACTGGGGCCTCCCACATCTGTGGCTCTACCGGCCAGGACCACCCTCGCCTGCAACCCACGATTACATGTGAGCGAGGCCCCAGCCACGACCCCCATATCGTCTAAGGATGGGAGCCATCTCGATGGCAGCCCCTCCCGGTCACCGGTCGACGCTCGGTCCGCATCCCCGACCGAGCCTGGATTCGCGCGTCAGATGCGAACGGCCGCAGGTGGAATAGTCGCACCCTGTTTGCTCTACGGCGTGTCCACCGAACTGGAACGGTCCACTCGGTCATGTCGTCACGTTTGAAGTGCCCCGATGACGCAGACCCAGCGCGTCCAGCGCACAGAGCGGCCGTTGGCGGTCTATCCCGCTCATTAGTCGTGCCAGGTTCGTCGGTGGAATCAGGGACTGGAGGAGATGGTGCTGTGGCGGTCCTGTCCGGTGCACAGCTGAAAACTACGGAGCCCGGTGTAGGTGTGACCGAGCCAACCGAACGTCGCTTGTGCCGCAGGTATGCCGAACAGCGTGAAAGCGTTGTGGTCGCTGCGGCTCTGCCCGCTGACGTGGTCGCTGCGGCTGGGTGTGCCATAGATCTCGGGGTGATTGGCCGTGATGTGGTTGTACGCGAACGTCGTGCGGTGCACGTAAAACTGCACGAGAATCTCCGGCGATCCGTCGTTCAGCTGGTTGTTGTTGGTCAGGGTGTTGTAGGTGAACGAGTTGTCGTGCGCCTTGCCGGTTTTGGTGGCACCACAGTCCCTGCCGCCGTCGCAGTAGCCGCCGGTGGCGATGCCGACGTAGGCACTGCTACTGATGGTGTTGTGGTTGGAATCGATGTGATCGGCCGAGCCACGTGGGTTCTCGGCGGCGACTTCGAGCCCGATGTCGTCGTGGTTCATGGTGTTCGCGCTGACCATGATGTGGGTCCCGCCGTCGATGTAGATGCCGTCGGCGCAGTTGCAGTAACTCCCGTCCTCGTAGTAGGCCGGGTTACCCTGGGAAATGATGTTGGTGACCCTGTTGTGGGCGATCACGCCGTGGCGTGCCCGGTTGGTGACGGTGTACCGATAGGCGGCGGGCAGGGTGGACTCGTAACCGATGACATCGATGCCGATGTTGTTGTTGTCGTGAATGTAGTTCGAGCTGATGGCCCAGCCGTCGACATTCCCGTTGACCACCACTGATTCACTGGCCCCGAGTACGAGGTGGTCGACCTCGTTGTCCACGATCAGCAGGCCGCTGATCGGCCACTTGGGGTTGTCCCCGTACACCGCGATGCCGTGAGCGTTGATGTCGAAGCTGCCCAGCGTGCGGTTGTCGTTACCGATCCGGTGAACATGGTTGTGAGCGATGCGGATGCCGGTGTCACCGCCGTGGAGGTAGATCCCGGCCGGCGTGTGGTCGAGCTCGGCGGTCCGATACGCGGTGATATCAAGGCCGTCGATGGTGATGTTCCGGCTCCCGTCGATGGTGATCATGGCGGTCAGCCCGGTCGGCGGGCGCAGGCCCGCACCGCTGAGTTTCGGGTGTTCCCCGCGATAGGCGACGATGCGGATGTCATGCACCGCATGCAGGGTGAGGCGTTCGTGATAGGTGCCGCCTCGCAGCTCCATCTTCCCGCCGCCGTCCCGGGTCAATCGCCGGGCGGCTGCGGCCAGGGTGCGCAGCGGATGGGCGACCGTCCCTGCGGCTGCATCGTTGCCGGTCGGGGACACGATCACGGTGGGTAAGTGGGTGGTGCCCAAGGAGATCGCAGCGTGCGCGGCGACCGGCTGTGCCAGCGCTGTCGCAGCGATGAGGGCCACCAGGCCGAGCCTGCTGGCCCACGTGGCTCTGGTCGAGGAAAAGTTTTGCATGACAGTGCCTTTCGACGGAAAGTGGGAGAAGAGTGCCCGACTCCGCGGGTGTCAGCCGGTCAGGATCACGGAGCGGGACAGATGACGCGGTCGGTCGGGGTCCAGACCGCTGGCCTTGGCCAGCCGCACAGCGAGCAGTTGGGCGGCGACAAGGTCGGCGACCGGATCGATCGGCTCGTTTCTGACGACGGCTCCGGTGGCGTTCACATCGTCCAGCAGGCCGGGGACAGGTTCGCCGAAGATCCAGACCACTCGCCCCGGTTCGGCAATCGCGATCGGGCCGTGCCGGTACTCCATTTGCGGATAGGACTCGGTCCAGGCCTGCGCCGCCTCCCGCATCTTGAGTGATGCCTCCCGGGCAATGCCGTGCGCCCAGCCCTGGCCGAGGAAGCTGAATTGTTCCGCATGATCCAGACTGGAGCCTCCGTCTGCCGTCAGTACTTGCTGGGCCTGGGCGATGATCGGTTCGAGGGGCTCGCCGAGGCTGGCGCGCAGCAGCATCAACGTCGTGGTGGCGAAGACCGTTTGCACCACTGACTTCTCGTCGGCGAAGTCCAGAACGATGGTTTCGTCGGCGATCTTCATGACGGGAGTGGCCGAATCGGCGGTGATGGCGACCACGGGGCAGGTCGCCTGCCTGGCGACTTGGAGAACTTCGGTGGTGGTGCCCGACCGGGTGATGGCCAGTAGGCGGTCGTATCGGCGGTGTTCCGGGAAATGGGTCGCGGTGAAGAAGTCGGTCTCACCGTGCCCCAGCTGCTCCCGCAGCATCGCGTACGACTCGGCCATGAACCAGGAGGTGCCGCAACCGATGACCGCAACCCGCTCGCCTGCCTGCGGCAGCTTGCCCGTCAGGCTTCCTGCGAGGGAGCCGGCGCGGGCCCAGGCTTCGGGCTGAAATCTGATTTCTTGGTCGACATGGAACATCGGTCATCCTTCGGTGTTGGGCAGGAGCTGCTGGAGGGTCGGTTGGCCGGCTGTGCCCCCGACTGCTTGAGTTGACAGGGCGCCGGCGCGGGTGGCCCGGCGCAGGCATTCGTGATGTCCGAGGCCCCGCAAGACCGAGTCGAGGTAGGCGGCATTGAAGGTGTCGCCTGCGCCGGTGGTGTCGACGGCGCTGACGGGGGTGCCCGACTCGGACAACACTGAGCCGCCCGGCTCCACCTGCAGCGCACCGCGTGGGCCGTCCTTGACCACCACCGTCGGGCCATGACGGGCGATGGTCGTTGCGGCCCAGCGCACGTCGTCTCCGGACTCACCGGTCAGCCGAGCAGCCACCGCCAACGTCTCGGCACAATTCGGCAGGAAGTAGTCGAGTTCCGGCAGAACTTCGGTCAGGCCGTTCCACCGCCCGCTCGGATCGTTGTTCGTATCCAGTGAGGTGGTCAACCCAAGGGAATGCGCGGTGGCCAGCAGATGGGGAAGCGTCCCGGCCAACTGCCCGAGCAGGAAATAGGAGGACACGTGTAGATGCCGGGCTCCGTCGCGTGCAGCGGCTGCCAGTTGATGCTCGGCTTGGCCGGCCGACAGCGAGGAAATGGCGCCGAGATGGGTGAGAATGGCGCGATCGTGGCCCCGGGACAGGACGACGGTCAGCCCGGTGCACAATTCCTTGGAAACGACAATTGCGTCGGTGTCCACGCCGCCGGCGCGGAGCAAGTCCAGGATCGTCCGACCGAAAAGGTCGGGCCCAACTGCTGCAGCGAGCCTTGTCCGTCGGCCGAGTCGGGCCAGTGCGTGCGCGGTGATTGCGGCTGAGCCGCCGAGTACCAGGTCTGCGCTGTCCAACAATTGTTCAGCCTGGCCGAACTTAGGTACCACGTCACCCCGCAGCACCAGATCGGGATTGACGTCACCGAGGACCAGCACGTCGATCATGTCGGCAGTCTGCCGCACCGCATCGAGAAATGTCCAGTAACACTCATGGAAAATGTTCACCCTTGCTCGGTTGCGTCCGTTCTGCCACGCTGACTCGATGACCACCATCGCCTTCATCGGGGCCGGTTCGGCCGAATTCACCCGCCAGTTGCTGCGTGATCTGCTGGACTACCCGGATCTGGGCGAACTCGATCTGGTGATGCACGACATCGATCCGCGCCGGCTCGAGCTAGCCGAGCAACTGGCCAACATCGCGGTCGGCCACCACGGCAGCCGCGCCACGGTGCGGGCCGCCCTCGATCGCCGGGTAGCACTGCAGAGCGCCGACTTCGTGATCAACACGGTGAACATCGGTGGACACGCCGCCACGGTCACTGATTTCGATGTCCCGGAACGCTTCGGTGTGCGCCAGACCATTGCGGACACCCTGGGTGTCGGCGGGGTTTTCCGGGGGCTGCGGACGTTCCCGTTCCTGCATGCTCTCGCTCAGGACATGACCGAGATCTGCCCGCAGGCTTACCTGCTGAACTACACCAACCCGATGGCCATGAACATCGGCTACCTGGGGAAGGCGTTCCCGGAACTCAAGGTGCTGGGACTGTGTCACTCGGTGTACTGGACGGTGGTCGATCTGAGCGCCCTAGTCGGAGTGCCGTTCGAGGAGGTCGATTTCCACAGCGCGGGGGTAAATCACCAGGCGTGGCTGCTGCGCTGGGAGCATCAGGGCCGCAACTTATATCCGCGGCTCGACGACCTCATTGAAGCCGATCCGGAACTGCGCCGCCGGGTACGCGTCGACATGTACCGGCGGCTGGGCTTCTACCCGACGGAGACCAGCGAGCACTCGGCCGAATATGTCCCGTGGTATCTGCACGACGACGCCGAGATCGAGCGACTGAGGCTGCCGCTGCGCGACTACGTCGGCATCAGCGCGGAGAACGTCGCGGAGATCGATCGGCTCGTCCCGCAGGCCGCCGCCGGTGACTACGTCGAACCAACCGAGGACGCAGCCGAGTACGCGCCGCAGGTCGTCCACAGTCTGGTCACCGGCCAGGCGCGGCAGATCCAGGCCAACGTGATCAACACCGGCCTGATCAGCAATCTTCCGGACGGCGTTGCGGTGGAGGTGCCCTGTCGGATCGACGGTTCGGGGGCCACCCCATTGACTGTCGGTGCGCTACCCGCGCAGTGCGCCGCGCTCAACCGTAATTTCTTGTCCGTCGTGGATCTCACGGTACGGGCCGCCGTCGAGCAGCGTCCGGATCACATCCGGCACGCACTGATGGTCGATCCCAACACCTCGGCCACCTTGTCCGTGGAGCAGATCGCCGTACTCGCAGATGCCATGGTGAAGGCGCACGCGCAGTATCTGCCTTCCGCCCTGCTGGCCTGAACTCATTGCGGGCCAGGAGGGTTCAGATTTCGGCAAGATGGACCCGGAGTCCGGCCCGCTCCAGGGCCACGACGTCGGAGGTGGCCGCACCCGTGTCGGTGACCAGGTCGGCAACGGCCCCGAGCTCGCTAATGCGGGCGAAACCCCTCCTACCGATCTTCGACGAATCGGCCACCACGATCACCCGCTCGGCAGCGCGCAGCAGGCTTCGATTGGTCTGCGCCTCGACCTCGTGGTGAGTAGTGAGACCCGCGATCAGGCTCACCCCGTCGACCCCGATGATCGCGACGTCCACATTGACGTGCGCCAACGTCATCTCCGCCAACGGGCCCACCAATTCGTAGGATTCCGCCCGGGCACTTCCGCCGCACACCACCAAATCGATGCTCGAGCGGACCGCCAGCTCGGAGGCGATGTTGAGCGCATTGGTCACCACGCGCAAGCCGGCCCGGGAAACCAGCGCTCTGGCCACCTCAGTCGTGGTGGAGCCCCCGTTGAGCGCGACCGAGGCCACGTCGAAGGAGAGAAGGCCGACCGCGACTTTGGCGATGGCCCGCTTGGCGTCCTGCCGCTGGCCCCCGCGGTACCGCATCGGCAACTCGTACAGCACCCCGGAAGCGACGGCTCCACCATGCGTCCGGGTCAGCAGTTGCTGGCTCTCCAATAATTGCAGGTCACGGCGGATCGAAGCCTGAGAAACGCCCATGTCGGCGGCCAACTCGGCCACATCGACTGACCCGTGCTCGTTGAGGCGCTCCAGAATCGAACTCAACCGTCCCTGCTGCCGCATGACGTGCACACTATGCGCACCCAGGACCTCCTCGACGGAGGCGCGGCGCGGTATCGGGTCGGCCCATTCCGGTCACATCTGACGGGCGTGCGAAAAGATTATCGAAAGTCTTGACGGCCCAGGTTCAAGCGTGCAAATCTGATCATTGTCAGCGAGCGAATCTGCACACTGCGCTGTACGGCGATGATCTACAGGTCGCGTACCGGCGCCGCAGGCGTTCCGGAGCCGTCAGCCAGGGAGCACCCCATGAAGTTGTCGAGGCGTGGTTTTCGATCGGTCGTCGGCGGGTCCGTGCTCGCGCTGGTGGTGACCGCCTGCGGTTCGCACTCCGGCGCTTCGGGGTCGGCCGGGCCCGTCACGATCACGATGTCCCACGGATACACCGATGCCGAGGCCACCGAACTCCAAAAGCAGGCATCGGAGTGGAACATGAAGAATCCCAACGAGAAGGTGAATCTGGTATTCAACGGTGGGAACGACGGCGCGCTGCAGAAAACCGTGGCTGGGTTCACAGCCGGTAACTATCCCGACCTGGCCTACGAATACGGGTCGTCCGCTGCCCAACTGATCAAACAACCCAAATTGGTTGACCTGACCGACAAGGTCAAGGCCACAGCATTCAAGTGGGACGACTTCTATCCATCCGAGCGCGCCGCGGCCACGGTGAACGGGAAAGTCGTCGGGGTTCCAGCCCTGGTCGACAACCTCAGTCTGGTCTACAACAAGAAACTATTTGCCGCGGCGGGGATTCCGGCACCGACCAATACCTGGAGTTGGCAGGACTTCAGGTCGGCCGCGGCCAAGCTGACCAACACCTCCACCCACACCTTCGGCTGGGCCTACATCAACGACGGCAGCGAGGACACCGTCTGGCGCTACCTGGCCATGCTCTGGCAGGCCGGCGGAGATCTCCTGTCCCCTGACAATTCCAAACCGGCCTTCGACTCGGCGGCCGGACTGGCCGCCCTGCAACAACTACAAGATATGGCGGTCACCGACAAGTCCGTCTACCTGGACAGCGGAAGCGGGAACTACCAGAACCTTTTCAACGGCGGCAAAATCGCGATGCTGTGGACCGGACCGTGGGACCTGTCCAGCATCAACTCCAACATCGACTACGGCGTTGCCTATCTGCCCGGATACAAAGGCAACCACGAAACGATTTCAGGCCCCGATCTGTACATGGCCTTCAACCACTCCCAAGCCAACGCCGACGCCGCACTGAACTTCATCACCTGGCTGACATCCGCACCCGTCCACCTACAGTTCGCCATCGCCACCGGGGATCTTCCAGTCCGTCAGTCAGAGACCAAACTGCCCGAGTACGCCAACTTCCTGACCAAGTTCCCGTCCAACAAGGTCTTCGTCGAAAACCTGAACAATGTCAAGCACATCCGGCCCAACATCGCCTCCTACGCGCAGGTGTCCAGCGCAATCGGGCAGATGGTCCAGTCCGTGCTGCTGGGGCAGCAGCAACCGCAGGCAGCCCTCGATGCGGCCCGCGATCAGGTGACCAGCGCACTGGCCGGCCAGTGAGTCGTATATTCCCGGGGGCGCAAATCCAGCGCCGCGGCGACGCCCCGCCGGCCCCGACCGTCCAGCCCGAAGCCAGGTCCATCAAGAGAAGACGAAATCCGCAACGCCGCGTCGACAACATTGCCGGTTGGGCGATGGTCAGTCCCAGCGTCCTGCTGATCGGCCTGTTCGGTGTCATCCCGGTGATCTGGTCGTTCCTCCTCTCGTTTCAGCGCGACGACCTGCAGACCCCACCGCAATGGGTCGGGGGATCGAATTACCGGCAACTCCTCGACGACCCGGTCTTTCGTGAATCAATCCGTCACACAGTCGTCTACACCGTGCTTTTCGTCCCCATCACGCTACTCATCTCGCTGTTGCTGGCCGGCGCGTTGAACCGAAGGATACGGGGGATAACCATATATCGGCTCGCCGTCTTCGTGCCGGTAGTGACCTCGACAGTAGCCACCGGCGTAATCTTCACCTGGCTGCTGGACCCCGAGTTCGGCATCGTCAACGCCGTGCTGCAGAAGCTCGGGCTGCCGGCTATGGGGTTCTTCTCGGCACCGCACCAAGCGCTGTACGCGGTGGTGGCAATGACGATCTGGGGTTGGGCCGGATTCGGTGCGCTCATCCTCCTTGCTGGTCTACAGTCCGTGCCCGGCGAGCTGATGGAGGCAGCCCAGATCGACGGCTGCTCAAAGGCCGGTGCTTTCTGGCGTATCCAGGTCCCGCTGCTCCGCCCGGTGATGGCATTCCTGTTGGTGTGGCTGACCATCAATTCCCTGCAGCTGTTCGACGAGGTCTACGTGACCACCAAGGGCGGCCCTCTGCATGCCACCACGGTGATCGTCTACTACCTCTACCAACAGGCCTTCATGTACTTCCACGCTGGCTACGCCGCGGCCATTGCCTGCGTCTTGTTCGTAGCCATTGCGGTCATCACAGCAATCCAGCTGCGGACCACCCGAGACCAGGATTCGGCCCGGAGCAACAGATGACGTCGACGACCAGGTCCCCGGCGACCACACGGATCCGCAGGCGCGGACCGTCCGGCTGGCATCTGCTGCTGATCCCGGTCGCGCTGGTGATGTTGATACCGCTGCTGTGGATGTTGGTCACCGCGCTGTCCACCCTGGCCGAGACGCGACGGTTTCCGCCCGGGTTGCCGTCGTCGCTCCACTGGAGCAACTTTTCAGCAGCCTGGGAAGAGTCCCCGTTTGCGCGCTGGATGATCAACAGTGCGATCGTCACGGTGACCTGCGTGGTGACCAACCTGGTGCTGTGCAGTACGGCCGGATATGCGTTCGCCCGCATCCGTTTCGCCGGCAGCCGGATCCTTTTTCTCGTCATCCTGGGCACGCTCATGGTGCCCTTCCAGGTGCTGATGATTCCCACCCTGCTGATCGTCAAAGACCTCGGGTTGGTCGACACGCTGCCGGCGCTCATCGCCCCGAACCTGGTCACCCCGTTCGGAATCTACCTGCTGCGCCAGTTCTTCCTGACGCTCCCGGTCGAACTGGAGGAGGCCGCCATCATCGATGGAGCCGGCCGCTTCCGGGTGCTGACCCGGATCCTGTTGCCGTTGATGGGACCGCCGCTGAGCACGGTCGCCATCCTGACGTTCCTGTCCGTGTGGAACGACTTCCTCTGGCCACTGGTGGTCACGTCGTCGCCGCAGACGATGACGGTCCAATTGGGTCTGGCCACATTCCAGAGTGCCCATTTCACCAATTGGCCGGTCCTGATGGCCGGAACGCTGATGAGTCAACTGCCGGTCTTGTTGATTTTCCTCGCTGGCCAGCGGTACTTCGTCAGCTCGATTGCCACCACGGGCATCAAATAGCGGCTTTCGCTGCGAATCCGTGCGGAGCCAGTTGCTTCCTGCAAGTCCCACTGGTCAAGCCTGAAACCGAGTTCTACAACCAGCACGTCTGGCCCACCAGGGCCGGCGCGATGCTCGGCGTCGCCGACTGGATCGACGGGTCTACCACCGCCGACGCCGCCACTCAGCCTTGAACATGCTGCCTGGTACGGTTTGAACAGCTCCACCGTCAGCTGGCAGAACCCGCCTGACCAACCGTCCACCAGCAGGGGTTAAACCCCAGGATGGTCTCGCGCAAGTTCAGCTGCGAGAGATTAGCTCCTGCTGGTAGTCGCGTAGGACTCCGTCAAGCGGGTGGAATCCGAACCAAGCCATCATCGTGGTGCTGAGCTCGGTAGCGACCTCACGTGGGTGAGCGGCGAGCATAGTTGGTTCATCGGGATGATCAATGGATGGTGCTAGCGACCACACAAGCCGGCAATGTTTCCGGCGCCCATCATTTGGTAGCACCCGAACTGGCCAGTACGTCCTTCTCCCACTGGTCGTGTCGACGATTCATCCATTCGCGGCCCGACTGCCTGGGGGCGTTTGCCGCGTCGTCGGACAAGCCGTGAGACTGCATACTTTTGGGTTCGCATCGACAAATGCGATGCGCGGCGAACGGTGGTAGTCGCCTCGCTGGTGTTGCGGCGGACTGCTTGAGCGGACTACCTGGGTAGTCCTGACCAGGTAGTCCGTGAATATGACTTCGGGAATGGTAGAAGTGGAATGGACGCGATGCTGCCCAACGATGACGCACCGCGCGGACATGGACGGGGGCGCGCATGCGCTCTGAATCTGCTCCCACCGCCGTGACATCGGCGCAACGGATCGAATCCGACCCGCCGACCGGCGCGTCGTCATGGCCTTGGGTCATCCTCGTCGACTCTGACCCGACCCGGGCACGCCGAAGGCGGATCGCTCTGACCAGGTGCGGATTTCCTGCCGTCGATGTCGTCCACGATGTGGTCGAGGTCGACGAAGCTGTGAACCGCTGCGGGCATCAGCGTCTGGCTCTGGTGGTCTTGGCGGCCGGCGCCGATTCCGCACCGGTCATCGCGTCGCTTCGAGCTGCTGGCTGTGCTCGGATTGTGGCGATCAGCCCCACCCGGGAGGTGGGACGGATCATCAGGGCCGTCGACGCCGGAGCGACGGGGGTGATGATCACCTCCGGCAAAGTTGATTCGACCGGCAGCGGCTGCGGTATCGAGTTGTCCTCGCTGCAGATCGCGATCGTCGAGTTGGTCGCCCAGGGCCGATCCAACCATGCCATCGGCGAGGAGCTCGGTCTACCGGAATCGACGGTCAAGAACAATCTGATCAGGATCGGGTGCAAGTTCCACGCCGGCGACCGTGCACACATCGTCGCGCTCAGCCTGCGCGCCGGCGTCATCGACTGACCGTTCAGTGCAGTGACGCTCCGGGGGTCCCAGTCGCGCAGTGCAGAAGCATCATCTACGAACTGTCCGCCTTATCGGTCGGTCAGCGGGAGCGTCATTCGGCCACGGGTACAGGCTGCGTGCCGGGTGACGCTGACCGTTCCGGCGATCGGGCCGACCGGTGCCGCTAGTGCGCCGCCACCCCGAGACGGCTTATCAGCCAACATGATCCACCGGCAGAAGTGACGCGCCTGGGCCCGGGTGTCCTGAGCCCAAGTGGCGCCGATCGTCCACCCGAACCGAAACCACCGCAACAAGACTGTTGCATCTGACCGCTTGGTTCGCATCGACCATGGTTGCCGGCCGTATACACAAGGTCAGAGCACCTTTTCCCATCACCGGAACGCCGCGATCGGATTACCCGATGAAAGCAGCAGGTCGGTGGCCATCAGTGGGAGCGTTGGTGACGTTGCCGATACAGCTCCGCGTCGGCGCCGGCGATGACGTCGTCGCTCGATTCGCCGGTTTGCAGTTGAGCGAGCCCGACGGTGACGGTTAAACCTTCCACAGCCTCGTCCAGGAGCCGGTCGATCCGGGCGAACCGGAGCTGAGCCGACTGGGTGTCGATGCCCTCTACGGCGCATAGAAATTCGTCGCCGCCGTAGCGGATCACCAAGTCGTAGGGTCGCAGCGCCGTCAACAGTGTTTCGGCCACCGCGATCAACGCCCGGTCGCCGGCGGCGTGACCGTGGGTGTCATTGAGTGCTTTGAGGTGATCGACGTCGACGAACATCACCACCAACATATGTTCCGTCCGCGCCGCTCTAGCCAGGCACGACCCAATTCCAGCAGGCCCGCCTCGCGATTGAAGGCGCCGGTCAGGCCGTCCAGGCAGGCTTGCCGGCGGTCCAGAGCCGCAGCCGTTCGATCGGCCGACGCAGTCTGCCGGTCCAACGCCGCGTCGGCGCGGTCATTGGCGGCCGCGACCCGGTCCCGGCGGGCATGCTCTCGATCCGAATCCACAGCCCGCACCACCCGAGGGTCGGCTACATCGGTGAGTGGCCGATCCCGGTGCTCGCCAGGCCGGCCGGCGGCCCGGTCGCGCGCTATTGGCTGCCTCGACCCGAAGGAAGCCGCCCTCGTCGCGCCGTTGAGCGGCGGCGTCTCGTATGAGGCCGACCTGATCACGCAGCGGCCCCGGCTGCTGAGCAGCTCGCTCGGCGTCGTCCCGCCGGAATTCTTCTGCCTGACCCACCGCGGACATGTATCCGTCCCAATCCGGGGTCACATCTGCGCTGCGAGGTGACCCCATCGCGTTTGAACAGCTCGTGGCGGCGCGGAGTGACCGGCGGGTGCCGGGAAAGCAGCTACCAGGTCGGAATTCACCCTTCAGTGCGCAATACCGGGGTGTGAGGTCACAGTTTGCGTCACACTCCGCACAGCTGCCGACTCTTTCGTGGAACAAATACCGAAGAAACCTCCGCCCGAAGGCGTTACAAGTCAATGACCAGTCGTTGTCGACGAGCTTGATCGACCCCTCACGGACGGAACCTGCGCCCAGTCACCCGGTCGACCGGCGAGGCCCGGGGTGGTCCGCACGCGTTGCTCCGCCGGTTGCGGATGCCGCACACCCGGGGCGCCGCGCCGACGTGCTGGTCACCGCCCAAACGGTTCGGCTCTACCTCAAACCATTACCCAGCAGCACCTTCTCTGCCGCACCAGCTCATCGGCGGCGGGCTGCAGACAATCGAGACGGCCGAGAATCTGCCGCACCTGCTGTCGTTCACCGTCGGGCTGCGCCGCGACCAAGACGCGGTCACCAACGGTTTGACCTTCAAGCACAACTCCGGGCGCATCGAGGGAAGCGTGAACAAAATCAAGATGATCAAACGGGAAATGTACGGGCGGGCTAATCTTGCCCTATTCCGCAAACGCCTCATCTACGCCACTTGACCGTCTTCGCGGAAAGTGGGCCAGAACCGAATTACGTGCACTGCGACACCACCAGGCGAAGGTGTTCGGCCGGTGCGCCTGCGCGATCTGCACCGGGGGCCTCGTACCAGCTCTACCGTCAAATCATGGACTGGCCAGGATCAGCGCCCATCCTGCTGACCCTCCCTAAGGATTGGTGCCAGCAAAAGCGCTATGTGCAGACGGGTGCGGTGGCGCCCATCGCTGAAATCGAGACCGGTGATCCGTTGTGCTTTTTCAAGCCGGTAATAAAGCGTTTGACGATGAATATTGAGAAATTCGGCAGTATCGGTGGCCCGACCTGCTCGGTCTAGATACGCAAGGACTGTGGTCACTAACGTCTGGTCGGGCTGCTGGGTAAGTGCGCCCACCGCATCGTCGATGATAGCAGCGTAGAGATCCGGGTCCGGCGCGCACGCCACCAGGCGGTAGATCCCGAGTTCGCCGAAATCTTGTACAGAAACGGTTGTTTGATCCGATGCGGCGACTCGGACAGCGATTTTGGCTTCCATCCAGCTCGTTCGCGCCTGTGTGAGGTCTGATTTGAACTGTCCTATTCCGGCAGCGATTCGGGAGCCGTCACCGGCGGGCGTGCGCTGTTCGTAGAGAGCGATCACCGATCGGGCGAGCGCGTCGGCGCTTTCCCGGCCGTTGACCGTTTCGGTTTGCAGCAGCAAAGTGGTGCTGGTGGGTCCGCGGCGGGCAAGGACGTGTTTGGGAAGGTGGGACAGGTTGATGTTGATCGGCTCCGTGGGGGCCGGATTCCACGCCCCGACGATCAGGCACGCCACGGGCCGATCCCAGGCCAGAAGGCCCTGATCTGATGCCCGCAGTGCTGAGGTTCTCACCAGATCAGAGTCGGAGGAGAGCAGATCGGCCACTGCCAGCGATTGGTCTTCGCGTTGCCGATCAAGTTGGTACAGGTAGGAACCGGCGTGCTCGGCAAGCTCTTTGACATGCAAGACGGCGGGGTCATCAACGGCCTTGGGCTCGCCCAGGGCCCATATGTAGCCGTAGGTGACGGCACGCCACCGGATGGGAAAGCACAGGCGTGGCAAGATGCCTCGCGCGGGATCGGCAGGGGTCGCCACCGGATCCTTACTGTCGGCAATGCCGAATTGTTCGAACCACCGCTGCACCTCCGACGGTTGGCGACGCTGCAGGATCGAGTTCTGACGGACTTCGTCGACTGGCGTTCGCTGGGCGGCGAATGCAATCAGATTGAGTTGACGATCCTCTAACGTCATCGGCTGACCCAGGACTGATGCTGCCTCGTCGATGATGTCCTGGAATTCAGGCCTCAAACCGCTCACGCCTCCCTGTCCATGTACAGGTGTCCAGTTTACAGAGCAGGACTGCAAGACATCTGCTTATGGTGCGCCGCGGTTCGAACGTCTTCAATGGTGCAGCGGACTACTCCCGTCATCAGTAAATGACCAGACTCGGAGGCACAACGAATGAATCCGATCGATCACCGGCGAGACGCGAGGGTGACCTCCTCGTGACTCCCGCCGTTCACCACCCGGAGCCACTGGTGTGGCTCAGCCCCTGCTTCGGCCTCCCCGACTGGATCGAGCTCTACACCATACTGTCATTCGGCGCGGACATGCCGGTCCCGCTCCACCTCTCCTCCGGCAATTACGCGTTGCCGATGGCAACGGGCCAGGCCACCCACCGGTCGTTGCTGCTACTTTTTGCCCACCAGGTGCCAGCAAGACAGATAACCGTCTCTGGCGGCGGTCGGCGCGCGGCACCACGAAATTATGTTCAGCTAACGGCCGGTAGCTATTCGCAGATCTTGCCGTCTCTCACGGCAGCCCGAGATCGCTTAGGACGTGGATCGGGCTGGCTTGACGCCTCCGGAGATGCCACCGGCTGGGCACTCGCGCAATGGCGCGGCCTTCTCTTGTCCGGCTCCTGGGTCCGCACCCGCGACTCATCGATGATCCTTCGAGTCGCCCAAGCCCAGCAGGCAGCGGCGCTGCATGCCTCCGCCCAAGCGATCGGCTTCGAAGTGCGCCGCGAATGTGGCCGGCGTGAGACACGGCACCGCCTGGTCATCGAAGGTGATTCCGTTCCAACTTTCCTGCGTCGCGTTGCCCTCGAGGCGCGTTCGGAAGCGATGGTTGGATAGGGCAATCCCGCCAGCAAAAGAGATGGTGAAACCCCGCTGCCCTGGCCAACGGGGTCCACCAAGCGCCGTTTACCGGTGGCCGCTCCACAGCCATCTGAGTCGGCCACCGAAGGTGGCGCCGGCAGCTGCGTTACGTTCGGCGTCGTCGATACGCTGGCCCAATTCCATCCGGGTCTGGTGTGCGGTCTGCTCAGCTTCCTGCGCCGCGAGTAGGGCCAGAGTGGCCGTTTCGGCCAACCGCTGTCGGGCGTTACGGTTGAGTGCCTCCACTTGAGCGGCCGTGTAGGCGTTGTGATTAGCCAACAGGCCGACAATCGCGCCGATCAGGAATCCCGTACCTGCACCGATGGACGCGCCTACTATTGCTCGCGTATTGCTGCCATTGACCGCAACAGTGTAGACCAGGCCCGCGGTCCCGCCTGCCACGCCGAACGTTATTTCTCGAGCGCAGTTCGCGCACCGATACAACAACCGTCGACGAAATTCGTCGTGCCCCTTGACCGAGTCGTACTGTCGGTATTCTAACGAGTCGAACCATCTCCGGGCCGACGCCCAATGGTTTTTGTTCCGCTGTGAGTCCAGGACGTGCGCATAGTCGCCCACCGCTGCCTGCAGGTACGCCAATTGACTGGGATTTCTAGGATCATGACCGGTGACATCCCTGACGAACGCAGCCAAGGCGTTGGTCTTGTTCACAATCAGCTTGTTAAGAGCCGCGTCACTCCTGGGGATTTGCCTTGCCGCGGCCTTCGCTGCCGCCGGCGTGAGACCGATCAGGGTCTGCGACCCGCTGAACCACAGGTCCAAAGGCGTCGCCGTGCCGTATGTTGCGTTCGCATGGTGAGCAGCCGCGACATTCAGCTCATGATCGAAAATGCTGGCCGCGGATGCGGGCTGAACAGACACCGTCATCGACAACACTGTGACCAGTGCAACCGGTATCAACGACTTCTTCACGATCGACATTGCAGTTTTTCCTCCTCAATTGACGCGGGAACGCACCATCATCACGTCCCCTCATATCCAAACGGACACTGGCAACCAGAATCCATGTCGAGGCCCCCCTCCACAACCACTTCAAGTCATCGAACGCACGTGGCGCATAACGGTTTGATCACAAAGCAGGCCTGGTCTCGCCCATCACGCGCAAACCGGGTGAAACGAAGACATCTCACAACTTGCATAGATTTATCGCACTAGGCCTGTTTCTGCAGCATGCCGTATGACGGGACCGCCAGTTCCAGCTGTGCGGGAAATGGCGGAGCAGGTCGACGTACACGCCGACCCCGGTGATCCGGATGGTGGACCCGCTGGAGCAGGCCGCCCCACAGAGTTGGAAAGTTTCAAATTACTAGGCGTAGTTTGGCAGAACACGCCAAATAATTCTCCCAGTTGCAGGTATGGCGTACGAGCCGGTAGTAGGTCGCCGATCTTCGCGATGGTGCGGACAGATTGCGGTCTGCACGGCTGCCGCATCAACGGTGTGGTGGCCTGCCCCCGCCCCCCTCGGAGGCAGAGTGAGCGAATGAACCGGGTGCCTGGGCGATCGATTCGATCGACGGCGATCAGGTCTCAGGAGGTCAGGCGGCTGCAAGTCGACGGCGTCGCAGTGGCCATGCGGCCATTTAGCCCCCGCTGGGCGAAAATGATCATGCTGCTGCAGTCCGCGGTTTCCCTGATCACCGTCGCTCTTGTCGTTGGGCCAGGCGCGGTCACCGTATGTCGCCCGAATGAGCGCGAGCGGCTGGGCTGACATCAGGACGATTGGAACGATGAGCAGCAGCAGCGACTCCTGGGCCATCCAGACCCACATCAATTGAAATCGGCGGCCTGCGGAAACCCGTTGCAGGTCCACAGCAGAACCGCCAATCCCGCAGCGAAGACGACGTCCCGATGGCGCCGCCAGGGCAGGTGAAAGCGGGACGCTGTCCGCCTCATTCGTGCATGAGCCACGGTAGTGAGAACGAGAACCACTGCCACCACATAGTCCAAACGCCACTCGGTGAGCAAACTGAGCTCGGTCGGAGCGGAGGCGTAGGTCATCGGCCCATACTCCCCGTTCCTTCACTCGGCCCACCACCGATTCGCCGGCCGCCTCGCTGTGCTCGCTGGCCGCGGCGTCGGTGACGACAAGGGCGCGGTCCGCGACGGTCTGGCCCCTGCCAACAGCCGGCCCAACGACGGCGGGCAATCGGTCAACACGATGTCATAAATACTCAAATCGTTTCCGCACCGGCTAATGCGCCGCGTAACCGGAAGGGTGCCTCAAGGTGTGATGCTGCAAGGAGATAGATCACGCTTTCAAGCGCATGTTTCGGACGAATCGATGGGGTGAAGGGGTTGAATTCGACACTTTTCTCTTGCGAAACATGGCGTAGACCGCGCATGCTCGCGGTCTCCCGTACCCACGGCAGGAACAGAATGAGGAAGGACCCTGCATGAGAGCGACTATTCGCCGAA
>JAABUT010002548.1_pt1 | contig 17233 bp, 13 predicted proteins | sample 5559281 | NCBI WGS metagenome assembly JAABUT01 (sample SAMN10711880, study PRJNA513359) | rock metagenome | isolation source: Antarctica rocks | place: Antarctica: Victoria Land, Ricker Hills nord | collected 2016-01-04 | reverse complement strand
CCGCCGTCCAGCTCTGCCGACATGACCGCCGCCTGAACGAACTCGACCGATCCGTATTCGACCGATCCGTATTCGACACCCTCACCCACCCTCGGAAGGACACCACCATGTATCGGACACGACGCACGAACCTGGCAGTGCTGGCAGCGGCCGGCACGCTGATCGTTGCGGGTTGCGCCAACAACGCGACCGGAGGCGGCGGCTCCCAGGCGCCGGCGGCGCCGGCGGGCTCTGCCGTCGCCGGATCGGGCTCTGCCGTCGCCGGTTCGGGACCGGCCGCCGGTTCGGGACCGGCCGCCGGTTCGAGCGGGCCCGCGCTGAGCGCCAGCCCTGACCTGACGATCATGGTCGGCGGCATGTCCAAGCAGATCTACCTGCCGTACATGCTGGCCAAACAGCTCGGCTACTACGACAAGGCGGGCGTCAACGTCCGGCTGATCGACGAACCGGCGGGCGGCGACGCCACCACCAACATGCTGGCCGGCCAGGTGCAGGGAGTGGGCGGTTTCTACGACCACACCATCGTCCTGCAGGGCAAGGGCAAGGCCGCCGAATCGGTGGTGTCCATGTTGCAGAACCCCGGCGAGGTGGAACTGTGCCGTACCGACCTCAAAGACCAGGTCAAGTCCGCGGCAGACTTCAAGGGCCGCGCACTGGGTATCACCGACACCGGATCGTCCACCGACTTCCTCACCCAGTACATCACCACCAAAGCCGGTGTCGATCCGGCCACCACCACCCGGCGCGGGGTCGGGGCAGGCCAGACCTTCCTGGCGGCGATGAAGCAGAAGGCCATCGACTGCGGGATGACGACCGAACCGACTGTCTCGCAGGCGGTGTCGACCGGCGCGGCATACATCCTGCTGGACATGCGGACCTCCGATGGCGCCAAGAAGGTGCTGGGAGGCGAGTACCCGGCCACCTCGCTGTACATGCCCACCGAGTACGTCAACTCCCACAAACCGGTGGTGCAGAAGCTGGTCAACGCCTATGTGGCGACGCTCAAGTGGATCCAGGCTCACAGCGGGGCGCAGATCGCCGACGTGATGCCGGCGTCGTACTACGCCGGCGTCGGTAAGGACGCGTACGCGAAGGCGCTGGACAGCGAGAAGGGCATCTTCAACCCGACCGGCCTGATGCCGCCGTCCGGACCGGCGACCGACCTGGCCGTGCTGTCGGCATTCAATCCCGCGGTGAAGGGTAAGTCGATCGACCTGAGCAAGACGTTCACCGACGAGTTCGTCAAGGCCGCCACTGCACTGGGCTGATCGGCACCGCGGCTGATCGGCACCGCGGCTGATCGGCACCGCCGCTGATCGGCACCGCCGCTGATCGGCACCGCCGCTGATCGGCACCGCCGGCTGATCGGCACCTTGCTCAGCCGTGGGACGGCGGTTCGGTGCCGGCTGCCCGGCCACCCTCGGCCCAGGACAGGGCGTACTTCCCGTCGTCGGCGGCGACGCCGGCCTCACCGAGTTCGAGGGGCCGGAAGGTGTCCACCATGACTGCGAGCTCGTCGAAGTACTCCACCCCGATGGAGGCCTCGGTGGCACCTGGCTGCGGGCCGTGGGGGTGACCACCCGGGTGCACGGAGATCGACCCGCGTCCGATCCCGGAGCCCTTGCGCGCCTCGTAGTCGCCGGCGACGTAGAACATGATCTCGTCGCTGTCGACGTTCGAGTGGTAGTAGGGCACCGGGATCGACAACGGGTGATAGTCCACCTTGCGGGGGACGAAGTTGCAGATGACGAAGTTGGTGCCCTCGAACACCTGGTGCACCGGCGGCGGCTGATGGACGCGTCCGGTGATCGGCTCGAAGTCGCTGACGTTGAACGCGTACGGGTACAGGCAGCCGTCCCATCCGATCACGTCCAGCGGGTGGAAGGGCAGGGTGTGGATGGTCCCGACCAGACCACCGGGGCCGTTGCCGCGATGCTTGATGTAGACGTCGGTCCGGGCGCCCGGATCCTCGCCGATGTCCTCGGCGGACAACGGCCCGCTCGCCGGGCGCAGGTCGCGCTCGCAGTACGGCGAGTGTTCCAGCAGCTGGCCGAAGCGGGACAAGTACCGCTTCGGCGGTGTGATGTGGGAGTTGCCCTCGATGCAGTACACCCGCAACGGTTCGTCGGCGGCGACGGGGATCCAACGGTGGGTCGTCGATCTGGGCATGATGACGTAGTCGCCGGCGGCGACCTCGATCGCGCCGAACACCGATTCCACACGCGCCGCTCCGCGCTCCACGAACAGGCATTCGTCCCCGATGCCGTTGCGGTACCACGGGGAGACCGTGTCGGCCAGTACGTAGCTGATCCGCACATCGGCATTGCCGAGGACGAGCCGGCGCCCGGTGACGACGTCCAGTCCGGTTGCGTCCTGATCGAACAGACTGTGCAGCTTCAGGTGCATCGGCCGCAGCGGATGGTTGGGGGTGGTGGCGGTGTCGCCCAACTCCCAGATCCTGGAGTCCACGATGGTGGACGGGAGGTTGCGGTGGTACAGCAGAGACGAGTCGGAGAAGAAGCCCTCCTCCCCCATCAGCTCCTCGGATGCCAACCGGCCGTCCGGGAGCCGATGCTGGGTATGCCGCTTGTGCGGGATGGAACCGGCCGTCTGATAGTGCGCCATTGCTCAGACCCTCTTCCTGGCTGAACGCCTCTGGTCACGTCCGATGATCGATCTCAGTTGTATCGACTTCGGCGGCCCGTCAACCACCGTCATCCCGATAGACGACCACGACCGGCTCGCGGATCACCGTCCCGCGGTCCGCGAAGCCCGCCACCTCCGTCTCGGCGACCGTTCCCACCCTGGCCCCGTCGTCGGTCGCCTCAATCCCGCCCACTTCGTGGACGTTCGGGTCGTACAGCTCTCCGTCCGGGCGCAGCACCTGCACCCCGACCGCGGCCAGACCCTCGGTGAGTCGCTCCCAGACGCCGGGGCTGCGGGCCCGGTCCCAGGCGTAGATCAGCAGCTCGATCAGCTGGCGGCGTTCGGATTCCGGATCGCGGACATCGGCTACCGGCTGTTCGTCGCCCGCTGCCGCAGCGGCCGGGCCGGATCCGGTGTCGCCATCCGGCGCCGCGCTCGGAGTCACCGCTGCGGTCCTGCTCTGCCGGCCAGTCCGGGCGGGCCGGCCGGCTGATGTCCTCTGAGTTCCTGCCAGATCAGGAAGTAGGCGCGATGAACCACATGCGCCACCCGGCTCTGCCCGGGCGTCGCGCCGAACGCGGCGAACGATCGCCACCAGCCGGCCCGTTCCAGAGCCGCCGTCTGCAGTTCCCCGGAGCTGCGGCCGGGCAGACCGAGCTGGTCATCGGGCCGGGTGGAACCGCCGAGCCGCAGGATCTCCGCGGCCAGTTCCTCATCCATCGGCACCGCGCCACCGGACACCAGTGTGAGCGCCTCCAGTAACCGCAGTTGGTGGGCCTCCGGCCGCTGCAGCAACATCTCGATCCCGTCGTGCACCCGTTGCCGCTCGTTCGGGTCGCCGCAGGACGCCGCCAGCGCGCCGATCGAGGCCAGCGCCGCCGACGCCTTGATGCCATCGGCCCGCAACCGGAATACTTCCCCGAGCCGGCGGCGGAACTCCTCCAGCCCCGATCGGGCGAGCAGCCGGCGGCGCAACTCGCCGGCCGACACCGACGGCTCCTCCCGCAGGATCTGCACCGCCGCGTTGATCCCGTAGAGGTCGAGCAGCTGCAACAACCGGACCCTGGCCGGGGAGTCCACCGGCGCCGGCAGCGAGGTGAACAGGTCAACGGCCATCACCATGGCACCGAACAGCGCGGGGTCGATCCCGGCCAGCGCCCGCAGCGCCTCGGCGTCGGCCGCGGTGAAGGCGCCCGTCTCGGTGGTTTCCGCCAGCAGACCGTTCATCGGCAGCACGTCGGCCACCCGCGGCCTGAGCACCGCCGCCTGCGACCGGGCCAGGATCTCAGCGGCGCGCCAGCTGTCGCCGCCGGAACCGTCGACGCTGTCGGCCAGCACGGTGTCGGCCTTGTTGAGCACCGCCAGCGCGTTCACCGGGCCGGCGTCCCTGGATGCGGTGGCCGCGGTGAACGCGGCGAGCACCTTCGTGTCGTCCGACCGCACCGACTGGGTGAAGACGTAGACGATGGCCTCCGCACCGGCCACCGCGAACTCCGACACCTGATCGAGCTCGCCGGTGCCGCCGGTGCCGCCGGTGCCGCCGGTGCCCTCAGTAGCGTCAGGGCCGTCAGGAGCGCCGGTGCCGTCTGATGCTCGGCCGGCTGCTCCGTCACCCGCCTGGGCGGCGGCTCCCAGCAGCGCCTCCGTGCGGGACACCGACGCCGAGTCCATCGACCCGAGCCCGGGAGTGTCGATCACCGTGACGTCGGTCAGCAGGGCGCTGGTCAGGTAGGCCTCCAGATGCGACACCGCCGTCAGCCCGTCACCTGCCATACCGCCGTTGCGGGCACCGCCGAGATCGGCCGGTATGCCGCCGTCCGGCGCGAACGGGATGGTGACCCGTTTGCCGTCCTTCATCACCACCTCGATGCGGTCCACGGTGCCGTACTGGAACCGGGTGACCAGCCGGGTGCACTCGCCGACGTCGGTGGGCGCGACCCGGCGCCCGATGAGCGCGTTCACCAGCGTCGACTTGCCGGACTTGATCCGTCCGGCGACGGCAAGCTGCAACGGCGTGTCCAGCCGTCGCAGCACCTCCCGCAGGCCGCCGGCCGTGCGCGGGGACACCTGCGGCATCAGCGCATCGCACAGTCCGGCCACCGATCGGGAGAGCGGACCTTGCATCATCGGTTCAGCGGGGCTTGTAGTTGATGTTGTAGTAGTCCAGCAGGTCGCTGGACGAGCCGGCCGACAACCCCACCATCACTCCGACGAACGGCTGCTTGTCCAGCACCCAGGCGATCGCCGGAACCCCCTGGCCGTCACGCAGGGCGCCAAGCTGCTCGAGGTGATCGGCGGTCACCAGGGTCAGCGTCCCGGTGCTGGTGGTGCTGTCTCCGCTCTTGTCCTGCGTGGCGTACTGGTCCTTCTTCCGGTCCTTCTTGATCTGGTCGGTCAGTTTCTTGGCCGCGACCGGACTCTCGGCTGTCAGCACGTACACCAGGGTGCGGCCGATCAGCCCGGATTCATCGCTCTGCGGGATCTCGCACCGCAACACCCGCTTCACCCGGTAGGCCTGCGGCACCTGGTTGTTGAACAGGCTGGAGCTGTCGCCGCAGTTGATGAGTTTGTTCGCGGCGGGTCCCAGGTAGGCGAGCTCTGCCGGCGTCATCGCCTTGCCGGGGCCGACGCCCGGCTTGCTCGGATCCGCGGATCCGGACGGCGTCGAACTCGCGGCGGTCGACGCCGGCCCGGCACTGCTCGATCCTGAACTCGCCGACCGGGTCGTCGGCAGGCCGGTACCGCCGGGGGCGGCGCTGCCGGAGAACGGCTTGACCACCAGCAGCACGATGGTGGCGGTCACCAGAATGGCCGCCACCCCAATGGCCACCCAGACCGGCCGGCTGGACCGCGCCGCCGCGCCGGTCGAACGGCCCGCAACGACCGCTGCGCCACCGGACGGGCCCGGACCGATGACGGTGGCTGTGGGCGCACCGGCCCCGGCGACGGCTCCCGGCATCGCCCGGGACGCGGCCGGCATCCGGTCCGATCGCGGCCCGAGCACCGGCTGCCCGGAGCTCGACGGTGCGAGGTTCGGCCCGGACATCCGGTCGCCGAACGCGACGGTGCGGTTGCCCTCCCGATGAATGGGCACCAGCAGCGCGCCCAGCGCCACCGCCGTCTCCGGCTGGTCCAGCGCCACCGGGGTGACGCCCAACTGGTCCTGGATCAGTTTGGCCACCAACGGGATCCGGCTCGATCCGCCGACCAGGAAAATGCCGGTCAGGCGTTCCGGGCCGACGCCGGCGTTGCGCAGGGTGGCCTGCAGCACCTCGATGGAACGCATCAGGCTCGGCCGGATCAGGCCCTCGAACTCCGGGCGGGTGAGGTGTACGTCGGCGAACGGATCGGGCAGCGCCACCTCGGTTTGCGGGTACCGGGACAACGTCTCCTTGGCCGCCCTGACGTCCTCGGCCATGGCCCTGGCCGCACGCCGGGAAGATGCATCAGTGGGCCGCAGGATCTGCAGCCAGCGGGCCGGATCGGTGGAACTGGCGGTCCGGCCGACATGATCGAGCACCGCCTGGTCGAAGTCCAGACCCCCGAGGTCGGACAGCCCGGCCTCGGCCAGCACATGGAAATCGTTCTGGGTCCGGCCGACCACCGCGATGTCGAAGGTGCCGCCGCCGAGGTCATAGATGGCCACCGTGCCGCCCGCCGGCAGGGTTCGTCCGGGTAGCTGGGTGTACTGGGCTGCCGCCGCCACCGGCTCAGGAATCAGCACCAGGTTGCCGCCGAGGCCGGCCGCCCTGGCCGCGCTCACCAGCGTGTTCTGCCGCGGCGCCCCCCACTGCGCCGGATGTGTCAACCGCACTTCGTCCGGAGCCGCGCCGCCGAGCTGCCGGCGCACCTCGCCCCCGACGTTCCGCAGCACCGCAGCGATCAGGTCGACCACATCGACCACCCGATCACCCAGGAGCACCTCGCCGTCGTCGATCCGGCGTTTCGGATTCGGTTCGTAGCGCGCGGGGTCGAGCCTGGCCTGCCGCTGCGCCTCTCGGCCCACGGTCACGCTGCCGTCGGCCCCGAGGAACACCGCCGACGGCAACAGCGGAGACGAATCGAAGGTCAGCGCTCGGGGCGCCTGACCGTCGACGGCCAGCGCGACCACCGTGTTCGACGTCCCGAAATCGATGGACAGCAGTCGCATCGTCAGATGATCCCCTCAGGACTCCGCGGATGGAGCGGGTCGGCCGCCGCTGCCGGTCGCGGCCGGCGGGAGCTGGCACCCCTGCGTGAAGCATCGTGCCATGCCACCACCGCAGTGTCGCCAGTCCGGACAAACCCGCACCCTCGCCCGGTGCGCGGCTCCGATCCCAGGGTGCAGTCAGGGTGCGCCCCGCAGGACACCTCGCCGCCGACCGGACAACGTGGTGTGACGTCGCGGCGAACACGGGTCGAAGTCGGCTAAACGGCCGATCCGATCGCCACCGGTAGGGCAGCATGGGATGCGCGCCGGTTGCGATCCCGGCGTCACAGCGGAAGGGAACGATGCGAAGTGCTTGTCCGAACGGCCGACCAGAGCCGCGGCAGCGTCATGATCCAGGCAGCGTCTGATCGAGGCACGGTCATGATGGGGGCAGCGTCATGATGGGGGCAGCGTCATGATCGAGGCGTCGGGGCTCACCAAGACGTACGGCCGGACCACTGCCGTCAACGGGCTGTCCTTCCAGGTCCGGCCTGGCATGGTGACCGGCTTCCTCGGGCCGAACGGATCGGGCAAGTCGACCACCATGCGGATGGTCCTCGGGCTGGACAGCCCGGATCGCGGGCGGGCACTGATCGACGGTCAGCGGTACACGGATCTGAAGTACCCGCTGCGGAAGGTCGGCGCCCTGCTGGACGCGAACTGGGTGCATCCGAACCGTACGGCCAGGGCCCACCTGCGCTGGATGGCCAGGGCGAACGGACTGGGCAGCAAACGGGTCGACGAGGTACTGGATTCCGTCGGCCTGAGCAGCGTGGCGGGCAAGGCGGCCGGCAAGTTCTCCCTCGGCATGAAGCAGCGGCTGGGTATCGCCGGGGCGCTGCTCGGCGATCCGGAGGTGCTGCTGTTCGATGAGCCGGTCAACGGGCTGGACCCGGAGGGCATCCACTGGATCCGCACCTTCATGAAGAGCCTGGCCACCCAGGGCCGCACGGTCTTCGTGTCCTCGCACCTGCTCAGCGAGATGGCGATGACGGCGGACCACCTGATCGTGATCGGGCGCGGACAGCTCATCGCCGATGCGTCCACCAAGGAGTTCATCGCACACTCCACCGAATCCAGCGTCAAGGTGCGCAGCCCGCAGTTGGACAAGCTGCGCACCGCGCTGCTGGACGTCAGGGCCAGCGGACCTACCCGGATCGACGACCTCGACGGCGGACTCACCGTTGTCGGTCTGAAGATCGAGCAGATAGGCGAACTCGCGGCTGCCCAAGGCATCCCACTGCACGAGTTGAGCCCGCAGGCCGGCTCGCTCGAGGAGGCGTTCATCCAGTTGACGAACAACTCGGTCGAGTACAACGCACACCAGGTGGTACCGACCGGTCCGCAGGGTGCCGCCGCCTGGGGCGGCCCCCGGATGCCGGAAGGGCGGTGAGGACGATGTTCGCAGCGCTCTCCGTCGAGCGGATCAAACTGTTCTCGACGAAATCCCCCTACTGGTGCCTTGGCCTGATCGTGCTGGCGGTGTGGGGCCTGTCGCTGGCCGTCTCGCTGGTCGACGGCGGCCGGGAGGCCACCACCTTCACCACCCAGATCGGAGCGCCGTTCGGACTGATGACCTTCATGGTGATGTCGGCGTTGACCGTCACCACCGAGCACCGCTTCGGCACCATCCGGAACAGTTTCCTGGCGGTGCCGCAGCGGGCGCTGGTGCTGGCCTCCAAGACCGCTCTGCTGGCCTTCGTCGGTGCTGTGGTCGGCGCTGTCACCAGCTTCGGGGCGTTCTTCCTGTCCAAGGCGCTGGCAACCAGACCCGTTTTCCCGCTGGAACTGCAGTCGGCCAGTGACTACCGGATGGTGCTGGGCTATGCAGCCCTGTATGCGATCGGCGCGGTGCTGGCGATCGGCGTCGGCACCCTGGTGCGACAGTCGGCCGGGGCGATCACCGCTCTGCTGCTGTGGCCGCTGCTGGTGGAAACCCTGTTGATGTTGATCAGAAGCGTCAGGGGCCTCACCCCGTACCTGCCGTTCAACGCCGCGTTCAATTTCGTCAATCCCGGCGGGCACGGCGGCATGTTCGGCCGCACCGAGTTCATCGCCAAGGGCCCGGGTGCCCAGCAGGGTCTGGTGATCTTCCTGGTGGCCGCCCTGGTGTTCTGGCTGGCGGCGCTGCTGGCGCTCTACCGGCGGGATGCCTGACGGCTCGGGTGGCCGTCCGGCAACGCGCCACCCACCGCAGTCGTAGAGTCGGATCCATGGGCGACCCCGGCATCATCCCGGCCGCGGAGGCCAGCACGCCGGGTGTGGCCGCCCCCGGCGATGGCCGCCGCATAGTCAGCTTCACCTCGCGCGGCGGCCGACTGAACGCGGTGCAGCGCAAGGCTTTCGACGCGTACGCCGACCGCTGGAACCTGGGCGTCGGCGACCTGGGCCGAAACCTGGACGTGGCAACCGTTTTCGGGCGCGACGCGCCGCTGGTGATCGAAATCGGTTCCGGGATGGGCGAGTCGACGGTGGCGATGGCCGCAGCCCGGCCGGAGGTGAATCTGCTGGCCGTCGAGGTCTACAAGCCGGGCGTTGCGCAGACCTTCCACCACATGGCCAAGGCCGGTGTGGACAACATCCGGTTGTTGCGGGCCGACGCCTTCGCGGTGCTCGGTGACCTGATCGCGCCCGGAAGCGTCGAGGAGATCTGGCTGTTCTTCCCCGACCCGTGGCCGAAGACCCGGCATCACAAACGCCGGCTGGTGACGGCGGAATTCGTGGCACTGGTCGCCGGCCGGCTGCGCGTCGGTGGGAAGTTCCGGCTGGCCACCGATTGGCAGCCGTACGCCGAGCAGATGTTGGCCGTTTGCACAGCGTCGGACGACCTGCGCACTGTGTATCCCGGGTGGGCCCCGCGCCCGGAGTTCCGTCCCCGCACCCGCTTCGAACGCCGCGGCCTGGCCGACGGCCGGCAGATCTTCGACCTGGAGTTCGTTCGGCGCTGACGTTCCGGCGCTGACGTTCCGGCGCTGACGTTCCGGCGCTGATGTTCCGGCGGTGTTGTTCCGGCGGCGTGGATCCGCCCCTACGCCGACGAATCGGACAGGTGCGACCCTCCAACGCTGCTGCGCGCCTGGGGGTTGATTCGACCGGTCTTCGACTAGTCTGGGCCGATGACGACAGTCGGCGCCTACGAAGCCAAGACTCATCTGCCCCGGCTGTTGGACGAGGTGGCAGCGGGGAAGGTGGTGACCATCACCAAACACGGCCGAGCGGTGGCCCGACTGGTCCCCGTCGGGAGGCGAACGGGCCGGCCGGACGAGGTAATCGCAGCCCTCCGTCAGGCACGGCGGGGGGTACGGAATGGACGCGTCTCCCTCCGCCGGATGATCGACGAGGGTCGGCGCTGATGGCCATGGTGATCGACGCCTCGGTCACCATGGCATGGTGCTTCGAGAACGAGAGCACGGCGGCGACCGATCAAGTCCTGGATCAGCTGGTGACTGACTCCGCAATAGTCCCCGCTCTGTGGAGACTCGAGGTGGCCAACGTTCTCGTCGTCGCCGAGCGCCGGAAGCGGATCACCGAGGCCCAGGGAACCCATTTCCTCAACCTCCTCGAACAGCTGCCTATCGAGGTGGATCTCACTCCTCCCGATTCGATGGCACATCTCGATCTTGCGCGCCGACACGGGCTCAGCGCCTATGACGCCAGCTATCTGATGCTCTCCATGGCACTGGACGCACCGATGGCCACCATCGATCACCGACTCGCCGCCGCGTGCCGATCCGCGGGTGTCCCACTGGTGATCGCCGACTGAAGTCGTATCCGACTGCTGGCCCCGCCCGACCACCCAGCCGTGCCAGAATCGCTCGGGTGACCCAGGACCAGAGCGAATCCCCCGCCACTGCTTTCCACGACCTCGACCACTTCATCGCCCTGCCCCGGCTGTCCGGACTGGCGATGAGCCCGGACGGCAGCCGGCTGATCACCACCGTGGCGACCCTCGACACGAAGCGGACGGCCTACCGCAGCGCGCTCTGGCACGTCGACCCGCTGGGTGACCGGCCGGCCCGCAGGATCACCCGCAGCGCCAAGGGCGACGCGAACGCCGCGTTCAACGGCGACGCAGACCTGTACTTCACGTCAGCCCGCCCGGATCCGGACGACGGCGCGGACGGCGCGGACGGCGCGGACGAGCCGAAGCCTGCGCTGTGGGTGATCCCGGCGGAGGGCGGCGAGGCCCGGCTGGTCGCCAGCCGCCCCGGCGGGATCACCGGCATCCACCCGGCGGAAGACGCCGGCACCGTCGTGGTGACCGCCGAGGTGATGCCCGGCGCCACCGACGAGGATGCGGACGCCGCGTTGCGCAAGCTCCGCACACAGACCAAGGTCCGGGCCGTCCTGCACTCGGGTTACCCCGTCCGGTACTGGGATTCCGACCTAGGCCCGGACGAGCCGCACCTGCTGGCGGTGGACACAGCGCCGCCGGACGACCAGCCCGGACCGACCGACATCCCCGACCCCGCACCACCCCTTCCCAGCACCATCGACGCCCGGCCACCGGTCGAGCTGCGCGACCTGACAGCGGGTATCGGACCCGGGTTGCGCGAGTCCGGAGTCGCGATGGCCCCGGACGGCAGTTTCCTGCTGGCCGGGCTGCGGACACCGTTGGCCGGTGCCGACGTGACCAGCGTGCTGATCCGGGTGGACACCGCCAGCGGCGAGCGACGGGTGATTGCCCGGCACGACGACCACGACTACACCCCGGGCCCGGTCAGCCCGGACGGCAGCTGGGCGGTGGTGGTGGTGAACCGCAGGCCCACCCCGCAGGTGGCGGTGCGGACCACCCTGGCCCTGCTCGACGTCGGCACCGGTGAGCTGACACCGCTGGCCGCGGACTGGGATCGGTGGCCCCATCCCCATGCCTGGTTCCCGGACGGCGGCTCGGTACTGGTGTCCGCCGACCAGGACGGCAGGTCGCCGCTGTTCCGCATCGACGCCACGTCCGGCGAGGTCAGCCAACTCACCCGGGACGACGCGGCATACTCCGATGCCCGGGTCCACCCGGACGGCAGGACGATCTTCGCCGTCCGCGGATCCTACGAGTTCCCACCGGAAGTGGTGCGGATCGACGTCGGGTCCGGTGAGGTGGTGCGGCTGCCCAACCCTGCCGAACGCCCGCTGCTGCCGGGTTGGCTGGAGGAGGTGGCGGCCGACGCCGCCGACGGCACCAGCATCCGTGGCTGGCTGGCCCTTCCGGAAGACACCTCCCCGGAAAGGCCGGCGCCGCTTGCCCTCTGGATCCACGGCGGCCCGTTGAGCTCCTGGAACTCCTGGAGCTGGCGGTGGACCCCGTGGAACCTGGTCGCCGCCGGCTATGCAGTGCTGCTGCCCGATCCAGCCCTGTCGACCGGTTACGGCCAGGATTTCGTGCAGCGGGGCTGGGGCCGCTGGGGAGCCGAGCCGTTCACCGACCTGATGTCGATCACCGACAGCGTCCAGGCCAGGGACGACATCGACGCGGCGAGAACCGTGGCGATGGGCGGATCCTTCGGCGGCTACATGGCGAACTGGGTGGCCGGGCACACCGATCGGTTCGCGGCGATCGTCACCCACGCCTCGCTGTGGGCGCTCGATCAGTTCGGTCCGACCACCGACATGTCGATGTACTGGGCGAAGGAGATGTCTGCCCAGATGGAGCAGGAGTTCTCTCCGCACCGGTTCGTGGACAAGATCGTGACACCGATGCTGGTCGTCCACGGCGACAAGGACTACCGGGTGCCGATCGGTGAGGGGCTGCGGCTCTGGTACGAGTTGCTCGCCCATTCCGGACGCCCGGCGGCGGCGGACGGGACCACCGACCACAGGTTCCTGTACTTCCCCGACGAGAACCACTGGGTGCTCGCACCGCAGCACGCGAAACTCTGGTACCAGGTCGTTCTGGGCTTCCTGGGACAGCACGTGCTGGGTCGGCAGCCCGAGTCACCGGCGACCCTCGGGCTGGTGTCGCCGCCGGCCGGTTGATCACCGGCGATCGCCCATGATCGAAAACGATCAGGTAGCCTCCGCGCATGTTTCCCGCCGAACGCCGCCGGCTCATTCTTGAGCTGGTGCTGCGGGACGGCGCGATGTCGCTGCGTGAACTGGCCAGCACCGCGCGGACGTCGGAGGTGACCGTCCGGCGCGACCTGCGGCAGCTGGAGGGCGAAGGTCTGCTGGTCCGCAGGCACGGCGGCGCCATGGCTCCGACGCCGGACCCGCACGAGCCGACCTATTCGGAGAAGAGCCAGGTGGCCGGCCGGGAGAAGGCGGCCATCGCGGCCGCCGCCGCCGAGCTGGTGACCGAAGGTGACGCGGTGCTGATCGGCGCCGGAACGACGACCCAGGCGTTCGCCAGGCGGCTGGTGCGGCTGGCGGACCTGACCGTCGTCACCAACTCGATCCTGGTCGCCCAGATGCTGGCCAATGCCCCGGGCATCGAGGTGACGATCACCGGGGGCAGCCTGCGCGGCAGCACTTTCGCGCTCATCGGGCCGGCCGCGGAGAAGAGCCTGGCCACCATCAACGCGACCAAAGCATTCCTGTCCGGCAACGGGCTGTCCGCCGAGCGGGGACTGTCCACCCCCAATGCCACGGTCGCCAGCATGGATCGAGCGATGGCGGCGGCGGCCAGGCAGGTGATCGTGCTCGCCGACCACACCAAGGTGGGCATCGACGCCATGGTGCAGACCGTCCCGGTGGAGGGGATCAGCACTCTGGTCACCGACGCCGAGACCGATCGCGCCCAGTTGGACGCGCTGCGGGCGGCCGGCGTCGACGTCTCGGTGGCCGTGGTGGGTGCCTGAGCTGCCAGGTCCGTACCGCCTGCCGAACGAGCCGGACGAACCGGCCGGTGGGCAGCGAAGCACCCGTCAAGTGCGATTCGTGCCGTTCTGACATCGTTGACCGATTCCGGTCCCGAATAAGGTGATCGTTTGGTATCAAATACCAAACATTTCTTGACAACTTCCGACTTGTTCTGACAGATTGCCGCTCAGAGTCACTTCGGCGTCACACCGACGTCGCCGATCTCAACGGGAGATGAAACATGCACCTGCCACCTCGATCAAAGACGATCGCCAGCATCGCGGTGATGACCGCCGCTGTGCTGACTCTGAGCGCCTGCTCGAAGTCAGAGACCACCGCGGGGAACGCGCCGGCCACCTCCGCGCCGGTGTCCGCGAGCGATACCGCCATGAGCTCGGACACAAGTTCATCGAGTGCTTCGGACACCGGTTCCGGTTCCGACACCGGATCCGCGTCCTCCTCCGACACCGGATCCGCGTCCTCCTCCGACACCGGATCTGCCTCAAGCTCCGACACCGGATCCGCGTCAAGCTCCGACACCGGATCCGCGTCCTCCTCGGACACCGCCAGCAGCTCGTCGACCAGCGAGAGTGGTAGCGGCGGTGGCGGCACCCAGGTCGTGCAGAGCGGCGACCAGGGCGCGACCTGCACCATCGCTCAGTACGGCCTCAAGCCCTTCGACCTGAAGGCCGGATCAGTCGGCTTCTCCCAGTCGGAGAAGGAGGACAACCCGTTCCGGATCGCCGAGACCCAGTCGATCAAGGACGAGGCACAGAAGCTGGGGCTCAAGCTCGAGACCACCAACGCCCAGACCGACCTGAACAAGCAGATCAGCGACATCCAGGACCTGCTGAACAAGGGTGTCAAGCTGCTGATCGTGGCGCCGCTGAACTCCGACGGACTGGAGCCGGCATTCGCGGCGGCCAAGGACAAGGGCGTCCCGATCATCACCATCGACCGCAAGGTCAACATGCCGGCCTGCGCTCAGTACGTCTCCTTCCTGGGATCGAACTTCACCCAGCAGGGCAAGCGGGCGGCCACCGCGATGATCAAGGCCACCGGCGGCAAGGGCAAGATCGCCATCCTGCTCGGTGCAGCCGGTAACAACGTCACCGACGAGCGCACCAAGGGGTTCGTCGACGAGGTCAAGGCCAGCGCACCCGGCTTGCAGATCGTCGCCCAGCAGAGTGGCGAGTTCGCCAGGGACAAGGGCCAGCAGGTCGCCGAGCAACTGATCCAGGCGCACCCGGATCTGACCGGCATGTACGCCGAGAACGACGAGATGGGCATCGGCGCGGTGAACGCCCTCGAGGCAGCGGGTAAGAAGCCGGGCACCGAGGTCAAGATGGTGTCGATCGACGGCACGAAGAACGCGGTCAAGTTGATCGTCGACGGCAAGTACAACGCCGTCATCGAGTCGAACCCGCGCTTCGGTCCGCTCGCGTTCAAGACCGCGATGGACTTCGTGTCCGGCAAGCCGGTCGGTCAGAACGTGGTGATCTCGGATTCCGAGTACGACTCCAGCAACGCCAAGCAGAAGGTGAACGACGCCTACTGATGATCCCTCCGGGGCACCGGATCATCCGTTGCGGCGGTCCGGTGCACCCGGTGCCCATAGCTCGAGAAAGGCGTCGGCAGTGGATCACGGCAATCCGGATTCGAGCACGCAGGATCCCGCCGCGACGGAAACCGCTACTCGGGAGCTGGTCGGCGACCCGGCACCGGGTGAGGCAGCGGTGACCGGGGAGCCGAGCCCGCTCTCTCCGTCCACCGGCGAACCGATCCTGGCAATGACGGGCATCTCCAAGGTGTTCGGCACCATGGCGGCGCTGTCGGACGTGTCGTTCGACCTGGAACCCGGCGAGGTGCACGCACTGGTCGGGGAGAACGGCGCCGGCAAGTCCACCTTGATCAAGATCCTGACCGGCGTGCACGCCGCTGATTCCGGCGAGATCCGGTACTCCGGAAGCGTTGTCCGCTATGCGCGTCCACTGGACGCCCAGCTGGCCGGCATCTCGACGATCTACCAGGAGATCAACCTGGTGCCGTTGATCAGCGTGGCCCGCAACGTGTTCCTGGGCCGGGAACCGCGGAACAAGTGGGGGCTGATCGACTTCCGGCGGATGAATCGCGAGGCGACCCGGCTGCTCGCCGAGGTCGGCATCGACGTCGACGTCCGCCGCCCGCTGCGCACGCTGGGCACCGGCACCCAGCAGATGGTGGCCATCGCCAGGGCGGTGAGCACCGATGCTCGGGTCGTGATCATGGACGAGCCGACATCGTCACTGGAGCCCCGCGAGGTCGCCACCCTGTTCGGCGTCATCCGCCGGCTCACCGAGCGGAACATCGCCGTGGTGTACATCAGCCACAAGATGGAGGAGCTGTACCGGATCTGCCAGCGGGTGACCGTGCTCCGCGACGGCCGGCTGGTGCACACCGGGCCGCTGGCCGAACTCAGTCGCCTGCAACTGATCTCGCACATGCTCGGCCGCGATGTCGACGAGGTTCAACGCCAGGGAGTGACAGCCTTCGACTCGGATCGAGAGGCGGAATCCGAGCCGGTGCTGACCGTCCGCGGGCTGTCGAAACGCCACGTGCTGCACGACATCGACCTCGATGTGGCACCCGGCGAGATCCTCGGTCTCGGCGGTCTGCTGGGCGCCGGCCGCAGCGAGACGGTGCGGGCAATCGCCGGGGCGCTGAAGGTCGACGCCGGAGCCGTCACCGTGCATGGCCGTCAGCTGCGCACCGGTTCGACCGCCGCATCCATCGCCGCCGGCATCTCGCTGCTCACCGAGGACCGCAAGGCCGACGGGATCGTGCCCAGCCTGAGCGTCAGGGAGAACATCGTGCTGGCGGCCATGCCGAAACTGTCCACCGCGGGGATCGTCAGCGAGAGGCGGCAGCGGGCGATCGTCGACATCTTCATGAAACGCTTGCACATCAAGGCATCCGGACCGGAGCAGCGGGTCAGCGAACTGTCCGGCGGCAACCAGCAGAAGGTGCTGCTGGCCCGCTGGTTGTGCTTGTCACCGAAGGTCCTGCTGCTGGACGAACCCACCAGGGGCATCGACGTCGGCGCCAAGGCGGAGGTGCAGGCGCTGGTCGCGGAGCTGGCCAAGGAAGGACTGGCGGTGGTGCTGATCTCCTCCGAGATCGAGGAACTGATCGAAGGGGCGGACCGGGTACTGGCCCTGCGGGAGGGCGAGATCATCGGCCAGCTGCACGGTCCCGAGGTCACCGAGCAGCGGCTCATCGCGATGCTCAGCCAGACGGCGGAGCCCGCCGAGATCCCGGCAACCGCAACCGCTCCCGGACCAGCCCCGGTGCCGGGGCCGGCCGATGTCCCGGACAGCACCCATGTCCCGAACAGCACCGATGTCCCGAACAGCACCGATGTCCCGGCGAACACCCATGTCCCGGCGTACACCGAGGTCCCGGCGAACACAGAGGAGGCCCGATGAGCGCCCCAGCCGTCCCGGCGTCGCTGCCGCCGGAGGCTGCCGACACCGTCAGCCGGAGCCGGCAGCATCGAGCCCGCATCGGCATGATCCGCGACTACGGCGTCTACGCGGCCCTGATCGTGTTGATCATCTTCAACATCAT
>JAABUT010002547.1_pt1 | contig 17235 bp, 13 predicted proteins | sample 5559281 | NCBI WGS metagenome assembly JAABUT01 (sample SAMN10711880, study PRJNA513359) | rock metagenome | isolation source: Antarctica rocks | place: Antarctica: Victoria Land, Ricker Hills nord | collected 2016-01-04 | reverse complement strand
ATCAACTCACGATGATTCTCAACAGGCCCTAGACCGGCATGAGGCCGGGAATGCCGCAGCGCCGCTCGGCCATGAACAGGAACTCCACCAGCGGCTTGATGCCGGGGCTGCTGGTCATCCAGTGCAGGTTGGTCAGCTTTTGCGGAGCGGGGGTTTCGCCAGGTGGTCCGCCCGATGCGGCACGGCTGTCGGTGACCAGCAGCACCGGCATCCCGGCATCGTGACGCGCCACGGTTTCCAGCGCCTGGGCCACCTGATCGGCCGCCCGCCCGGGTTCGGCGTGCACCAGGACGGCGATCGGCTGCAGTTCCAGCCATTGCGGCAGCCGGTCGGCGTCCGGCAGCACCTCCACGCGGACGCGCAGGAAGTCGCAAAGCTCGGCGATGGTGGACGACAGGCCGGGCGTGCCCTCCACCACCAGGACCAGCGGCACCGCGGCGGATGGCACCGGGTTGAGCCGGGGCTGCGTCGGCACGCTCCGGAAGGGGGGGAAATGGTTCATGCGCATCGCTCCTGATGGGGCATCTTGGCCGACCGCCAGGGCGTACGGTGGTCAGAAGCGCGTGATATATTGCAAGTACGGTGTGAAATCGCCTGGGCCGCGACAGCCACGGTGACGTCCGGCTGCGGATATGGAATGGTTTCGCCAGTTCCGGAGGACCGGCGTGAACCTGCAAGCCCCGACTGATCCGAGGATCCCGCACACGGTGCCGGTGCCGGTGCCGGTGCGCGAGGTGCTGGGCGTCGTGCAGGAATATCTCGATGCCGGCCGCCTGGATGCCGCCGGGCGCATGCTGGGCCATGTGCTGGACGGCTGCCCCGGTCATGCCGACGCGCTGCACATGCAGGGATTGGTGGCGCATCGCCGCGGGCAGGGGCCGCAGGCGTTGGCGCTGCTGGAACAGGCCGTCGCAGCACAGCCGCGCAGCGCGCTGTTCTGGCGCAACCTGTCCGAGGCGGCGCGGACGCACGGCCATGCCGACCGCGCCCTGGCCGCCGCGCGCCGCGCCGTCGCACTGGACCCGGCCGACGCCCTGGGATTGTTCAACCTGGCGATGGTGCATCACGACCGGCTGGAGATCGCCGACTGCCTTGCCGCCGCGAGGGCCAGCCTGGACCTGAAGCCCGGCTTGCCGCAGGCTCACATGAAGCTGGCGCAGGCGCATCTGCTGGCCGGCGACCTGGCAACCGGCTGGCACGAATACGAGTGGTGCTACCGCATCCCCGGCGCCGCGCCGCTGATGCCGGCCCACCTGCTGAAAACAGCCCTGCCGACGCCCGACCGGCCGCAATGCGACGGCGGCGCGCTGCCGCACGGTCGCCTGCTGCTGGTGGCCGACCAGGGCTATGGCGACGTGATCCAGTTCGCCCGCTACATCCCATGGGTGCTCGGCCTGTGCCCGCAGGTCACGGTTGCGACCTCGCCCGAGCTCGTCGTGCTGCTGGAGCGGATGTTTCCCGGCCTGGACATGGTTTCGCGCTGGGAGGATGCGCCGGGCTTCGTCGCCTATTGCCCGCTGTCCGGCCTGCCGCGGCTGCATGGCACCGAGTTGGGCAGCATTCCCGCCGGCATCCCTTACCTGACGGCGGCACCGGAACGCGCGGCGCGCTGGCGCGGCGTGCTCGACGGGCTGGTGCCGCCGGGGCTGAAGCGGGTCGGCCTGTTCTGGGCCGGCCGACCGACGCACAACAACGACCGCAACCGCTCGGTTGCCCTGGCCGGGCTGGCGCCGATCACCGATGTCGACGGCGTGGCCTTCATGTCGCTGCAGAAGGGGCCGGCGGCACGCGAGGCTGAAGCACATCGCGGGCGAGCGCCGCTGATCGACCTCGACAGCCGGATCGACGGCTTCGACGACACCGCCGCCATCATCGACGGGCTGGACCTGGTGATCGGCGTCGACACCGTTGTCGTCCATCTGGCCGGCGCGATGGGGCGGCCGGCCTGGGTGATGCTGCCGTATGCGCCGGACTGGCGTTGGCTGCTGGGCCGCCCGGACACGCCCTGGTATCCGTCGCTTCGGCTGTTCCGCCAGTCGTCGCCGCACGACTGGCCCGGCGTGGCGACGGCGGTGGCGGAGCAGCTTGCACGCTTCGCCGCAGCCTGATCCGCGGCGTCGCTGGCGTGCCGGGCGGCGCTGCCATACGGTTACGCGCATCGACCGCGCCTGCCACCCGATGTTCCGGAGACCGCGATGAACCTGACACGCCGTGCAGCCTTGGGCGCCGCCCTCGCAACGCCGCTGGCCGGCAATCGCTCTCATGCCGCAACGCGCACGCCGGGGCTGCTGGTGTTCGGCCTGTCCAGCTACCCGCCCAACCTGCTGCCGTGGAACAACAGCGGCACCGCCGCGCAGACCGTGAAGATGCAGATCCACCGCGGCCTGCTGTCGCTGGACGCCGCCGGCGCGCTCCGCGGCGAGCTGGCGCAAAGCTGGGAGCGGTCGGGCGGGCTCGGCTGGCTGTTCCGGCTGCGCCCGGCGGTGTTTCACAACGGCGCTCCGGTGACGGCGGCGGACGTGAAATGGTCGATCGAGCAGGCCGCCGGCGAGAAGTCCACCGCCTACCTGAAGGCGGACATGCAGGGCATCGCGCGCATCGACACGCCGGACGCTGCCACCGTGCTGATCGTGATGAAGGAACCCAGCGCGGTGCTGCCGGCGCAGCTCGCCAGCCCGCATATGCCGGTGCTCGCGCGCGGCGAGCCAGGCGCGGCCGCGGTCGGCTGCGGCCCGTATGTGATGAAGGCGCAGGAGCGCGGCGTCTCGGTCGACCTGGAAGCGTTCCCCAGGTTCTACAAGCCCGGCCTGCCCAAGACCCGCGCGCTGCGCTTCGTGGCCTATGCCGACGAGAACCTGCGCGTGGCGGCGTTGCAGGCCGGCGACGTGGACGTGATCGAATACGTGCCCTGGCAGTCGATGACGGCGATCGAGGCGGACCAGCGCCTGAAGCTGGACAACACAGACGGCCCGTTCATGGGGCTGAACTTCAACGGCGCCCAGGGCCCGTTCACCAACAAGCTGGTACGCCAGGCGGTGGCCTTCGCGGTCAGGCGCGAGGAGATCGTCAACGCCGCGTTCTTCGGCCGCGGCACGCCGCTGACCGGCCTGCCGATCCCGCCGTCCAGCCGGTTCTACGACGAGAAGCGCGCGCATCACTGGTCGTACGACCCCGACCGTGCCCGCGCCCTGCTGGCCAAGGCGGGTGTGGCGAACGGTTTTTCCTGCACGCTGCTGTCCACCGCGCAGTACGGCATGCACAAGTCCACCGCCGAGATCGTGCAGCAGAACCTGGCGGCCATCGGCGTGCAGGTGACGCTGAACCTGCCGGATTGGGCGACGCGCGTCACCCTGGGCGGCCGCGGCCAGTACGAGTTCTGCGTGCAGGGCACCAGCACCGACAACGGCGACCCGGACGCGATGGCGGTCCTGCTGGACGGCGAGCTGCCGGCCAACATCTCGCGCAGCTTCGCGTTGCGCACGCCCGAGCTGCACGCGCTGTTCGCCGCCGGCCGCGCCGCCTTCGATGTCGAGAAGCGGCGGGCGATCTACGCCGAGATGGAAATGCGGGCGCTGGACGACTGCCCGCTGGTCGGCCTGGCCTGGCGTGCCCAGGGCTATGCGATGGCGAAGGACCTGCTGGGCTTCCGCAACCTGCCCGGCCCGGCGACCTTCTTTTCCGGCCTGACCCTGGAAGACGCTTATTTCGCCTGACGCTCGAATCCGGGTCGGGCGCGATCGTGTCGGGGAGAATGCAGTGGCGGTCTGGAACGAGGGCTACGTCTCGGAGGTGACCTACACCACCGGATTCTACCGGGAGGTCTCGCCGGGCTGGATCGCGCTGGCGGCGATGCTGCTGGGCCAGCGGCCGCCGCCTTCAAGCGGCGTGTTCCGCTGGGCGGAGCTGGGCTGCGGCCAGGGCCTGGCACCGAACGCGTTTGCCGCCGCCCATCCGCAGGCGGATTTCTGGGGGTTCGACTTCAACCCGTCCCACATCGAGAACGCCCGCCGTCTGGCCGCGGGCGCCGGCCTCGGCAACGCGCATTTCGCTGAGGCGAGCTTCGCCGAGCTGGCGGCCGGCGACGTTCCCGGGCTGCCGTCGTTCGACTACATCGTCCTGCACGGCATCTGGTCCTGGGTGTCGCCGGAGAACCGGGGCCATATGGTGCGGTTCATCCGCCGGCATCTGGCGCCGGGCGGCATCGTCTACGTCAGCTACAACGCGCTGGCCGGCTGGGCGTCGATGGTGCCGGTGCAGCGCATGATGCGGCTGATCGCCCGGTCGCAGCCGGGTCCGTCCGGCGAGGCGATGAACCGTGCCATGGCCCGGACGCTGGAGATCGCAAAGTCCGATGCCGGCTTCTTCGGCGTCAATCCAAGTGTGCTGGCGCGGCTGGAACAGGCGGCGGGTCTGGACGCGCGCTACCTGGCCCACGAGTACCTGAACGGCAACTGGGACCCGGCGACCTTCGACGAGGTCGCCACCACCATGGCCGACGCCAAATGCGGCTTCATCGGCAGCGCCACCCTGACCGACAACATCGACGGCGTGTCGGTGCCCCCCGGCGTCGTGAAGCTGCTGGCCGGCGTGACCGATCCGCACCTGCGCGAGGCGATCCGCGATCTGGGCGCGGCACGTCCGTTCCGCCGCGACCTGTTCCGCCGCGGCACCGAGGCGCCGCCGCAGGGCGAGCACTTGGCGCTGCTGCAGAGCCTGGTGCTGACTGGGCTGGGCCGCGAACGCGATCTGAAAATCCCCACCGGCATCGGCCACGTGACGCCACGCCCGGAAATCTACGACCCGCTGCTGCGACGCATGGCCCAGGGTCCGCTGGGCTTCGCCGAGCTGCGCGCCACCGGCCCGCTGGCCGGCCAGCCGCTGTCGGAGGTGCTGCAGGTGCTGGCCTTCCTGCTGACCGGCGGCCTGGCGCTGCCCAGCCAGCCGGAGGCTGCCGCCACCGCCGCGACCCCGGGCGCGGCGGCGCTGAACCGGCAGATCGGCCTGGCCAACGCGGGCGGCGCCAACATCGCGGCCCTGGTGTCGCCGAAGCTGGGCACCGCGATCGTGGCCGATGTGGTGGAAACCCTGCTGCTGCCGCCGCTGCTGCGCGGCGAGACCGATCCGGCGGCGTTGACCGCGGATGTGCTGGCGTCGCTGGCCGCATCCGGGCGGTCGGTGCTGAAGGACGGCGCGGTCGTCGCCGATGCTGCCCAGGCGCGGGCGGCGATGGGTGCCACCGTCACCCGCATCCTCGCCGAACGGGTGGGGCTGTTCCGCAGCCTGGGCATCCTGCCGGGCTGAAGGCTTCCATGCGTCGTGGGATGGGAAGCGAAGCGTCATCCACCAGAAACGGCGCGGGCGGCGATGGGCGACGCTTCGCCTAACCTATCCTACGGGTCCTCGGCCACGACCTGGGCGATCACGTCGGCGATCTCCTCGGCGGTGCCGATGAAGCTGATCGGGCCATCGTGGTCGATGGCGTTCTGCTGCATGCCGCGCGGCTTGTGGCCGGGGTCGAGCGCCATCGTCAGCCCGTGCGCGTGGTGGATCGCCGCCAACCCGCGCGAGCCGTCGTCCAGCGAGCCCGACAGCACCACGCCGATCGCCCGGCGCCCGGCCATGGCGGCCACCGAGTTGAACAGCATGTCTACCGTCAGCGTGCGGCGGGCGTGGCCGGCGTCGGGCACCAGGCCGGCCCGGTTGCGCGCCAGCAAGGTCAGATGCGCGTCCGGCTCGCCGATGTAGCACGTGCCGGGCAGCAGCGCCTCGGCGTTCTCGGCGATGTCGACCGGTAGCCTGCTGCTGCGGGCGAGCACGTCGCGCAGGGTGCTGACCCGGTCGCGGGGCCGGTGCAGCACCACCAGCACGATCGCGGGAAACGGCGCCGGCAGATGGCTCAGCAACGTGCGGATGTCGGTCAGGCCCTCGCTGCCGGATGCGCCGATGGCCACGAAGAACGGCTCAGACATGCTGGCGCCAGCTGCCGTCGGCGAAACGGGAGAAGGCGTAAGGTGTCGCATCCACCGTTGTCGGGTCGCCGGCGACGATGTCGGCCATCATCTTGCCGGCGCCCGGGCCGATGCCGAAGCCGTGGCCGGAGAAGCCGGTGGCGAGATGGAAGCCGGGCAGGGCGGCCACCGCGGAGATCACCGGCACCGCGTCCGGCGTCACGTCGATCAGCCCGCCCCAGCGCTCGACCTCGCGCATCTGGGCGAACACCGGGAAGGCGCGCACCACGGCGGCGCGGGCTTGGCGGAGCACCGCCTCGCTGGGGTCGGGGTCGAGCATGCGCACCGTCTCGAAGGGTGAGGCGGCGTCCAGCGCCCAGGACTTCGGCGTGCGCCATTCGGTCATGAACTGGCCGCCGACGCGCAGCCGCAGCTCGCGCCAGGATTTGCGCAGGCTGGGCAGGTACTGGCCGAACAGGCGGAAGCTGTCCGGGGTGATCTCGCTGATCGAGGCGTTGCGCAACGCGATGCTGTAGCCGCCGTCCAGCCGCTTGCGGAACGAGAAGCCGGGGCCGCCGCCGGTCATCTCCGGCCCGCCCGGGACCGGGCCGGTGCGCAGCACGCCGCCGAGCACCTTCAACTGCGGAAGATCGATGTCGGGACCCATGTTGCCGGTGAACAGCCGCGACCAGGCGCCGCCGGCCAGCACCACGCTGTCGCAGGCGATGCGGCCGCGTTCGGTCACCACGCCGCAGACCTGGCCGCCCTTGGTCTCCACCCCGCGCACCGCACAGCCGGTCAGGATCTTCACGCCCAGCGCCCGCGCCGCCCGCGCCATCGCCGGCGCGGCCTTGGTCGGTTCGGCGCGGCCGTCGCCGGGGGTGTGCAGCGCGCCGGCGAAACGCTGTCCGGCGCCGGGGATCAGCTCGGCGGCCTCTTCGGCGGTCAGCAGGCGCGAGTCCATCTGGAAGTCGCGCGCCGATTCCAGCCAGGCCTCGTATTCGTCCATCTGCGCGGGGGTCTCGCAGAAATAGGCGATGCCGCACTGGCGGAAGCCGGTCTCCTGCCCGGTCAGCAGGTTCAGCTCGCGCCACAGCCGCAGGCTTTCCAGGCCGAGCGGAATCTCGCGCCGGTCGCGGCCCATCACCCGCGTCCAGCCCCAGTTGCGGCCGGACTGCTCGCCGCCGATGATCCCCTTTTCGCACAGCACCACCGGGATGCCCTTGCGGGCGAGGAAATAGGCGGTGCTGGTGCCGACGATGCCGCCGCCGATGACGACCACCGATGTCGCGTGCGGCAACGTTTCATCCGGCTCGACAGGGTCCATCCGCGGTGCCATCAGGCGCGATCCTTGCGTGTTCGCCATGGCATTCTGCGGGGAGCATTGCGGCATTGCAATGCGGTCCGACCGCACTACGCTGCGGCCTTGCTGCAGGGATTCTCATGCATGGCGTGGCGGATCGGCGTGGACTCCGGAGGCACCTTCACCGATGTCTGCTTGTTCGAGGAAGGCAGCGGGCGGGTCGAGGTCTGGAAGGTGCCCTCGACGCCTGACGATCCCTCGCGCGGCATCGCCCAGGGCATCGGCGAGGCCATCGCCCGCGTCGGCGCCCGGCCGGAGGAGACAAGCTACTTCGGCCACGGCACGACGGTCGCCACCAACGCGCTGATCCAGCACTGGGGCGTGCGCACCGGGCTGATCACCAGCGAAGGTTTTCGCGATCTGCTGGAGATCGGCCGGCAGAAGCGCCCGGAGCTGTACGACCTCCAGGCCGACAAGCCGGAGATGCTGGTGCCGCGCGACCTGCGCCTGGAGGTCCCGGAACGGCTGCGCCACGACGGCAGCGTGGAAACGCCCCTTGACGAGGACGCGCTGCGCCAGGCCGCCCGCAGGCTGCACGGCACCGGCGTGGAAGCGGTCGCCGTCAGCTTCCTGTACGGCTTCGTCGACCCGGCGCACGAGCAGGCCGCCATGCGCATCGTCGCCGCCGAGCTGCCCGGCGTGTTCGCCTGCGCCGGCCACCAGGTGGCGCCCGAGTTCCGCGAATACGAGCGCCTGTCGACCGCGGTGGTGAACGCTTATCTCGGCCCGGTGATGCAGGGCTACATCCGCCGCCTGGCCGAGCGCCTGACGGAGCTGGGCATCGCCGTCCCGCCGCATCTCACGCAGTCCAACGGCGGCGTCATCGGCTTCGACGCGGCGGCAAGGCTGCCGGTGCGCACGGTGCTGTCCGGCCCTTCTACCGGCGTGGTCGGCGCGCAGGCGATCGGCCGCCTGGCCGGCATCCCCGACCTGATCACCTTCGACATGGGCGGCACCAGCACCGACGTGGCGCTGCTGGCCGGCGGGCAGTGCCGGCTGGCGAGCGAGGCGGTGGTGCACGGTCACCCGATCAAGGCGCCGATGCTGGACATCCACACCGTCGGCGCCGGCGGCGGCTCGATCGCATACGTGGACAGCGGCGGGCTGCTGAAGGTGGGGCCGCGCAGCGCCGGCGCGCATCCCGGCCCGGTCTGCTACGGTTTTGGAAACGCCGAGCCGACGGTGACGGACGCCAACGTCGTGCTGCAGACGCTGAACCCGCTTTTCCTGCTCGGCGGACGGATGGCGGTGCGCCGGGACCTGGCACATGCGGCAATCGCATCGCTGGCTAAAAGGCTCGGACTGGACGTGATGGCCACCGCGCAGGGCATCATCGCGGTGGTGACCGCCAACATGGCCAAGGCGATCCGGGTCATTTCCGTCCAGCGCGGCCACGATCCGCGCGACTACACGCTGGTGGCGTTCGGCGGCGCCGGCCCGTTGCATGCGGCGCGACTGGCGCGCGAGCTGGACGCAGCGCGCATCCTGGTGCCGCGGTCGCCCGGCATCCTGTGCGCGATGGGCCTGCTGCTGACCGATCTTCGTGCCGACTTCGCCGCCACCCGCCTGCTTTCGCTCGACGCCGGCGCCGCGGACCCGATCGAGCAGGTCTTCGCGGGCCTGGCCGAATCCGCGGAAACCTGGTTTGCCGATGAGCACATCGCCCCGGACCTGCGCCGCAGCACCCGCACGGTCGACATGCGCTATGCCGGGCAGAACTACGAGCTGCCGATTGCCATGCCCGACGGCCCGGTGACGGAAAGCTCCCTGGCCGCGCTGGCCGCCGGCTTTGCCGCCGCCCACCAGCGCATGTACGGGTTCGTCGCCGCCGAAGACGTGGTCCAGCTCGTCACCTTCCGCATCGAGGCGGCCGGCGTGGTGCCGAAGGCCGAGCTGAAGGCGCAGCCCGACGCCGGACCGGACGCGTCCGCCGCCGTCATCGGCGCCCGCGAGGTGTGGCTGCCCGAAGCCGGCGGCTTCATGTCCTGCCCGGTCTATGACCGCGAGAAGCTCGCCGCCGGCAACCGCTTCGCCGGCCCCGCCATCGTCGAGCAGATGGACGCCACCACCGTCGTGCTGCCGGGCATGACCGCGCGGGTGGAGCCATACATGAACCTGATCCTGGAGGCGGCATGAACGCGGTCAACCCCATCACCGTCGACCCCATCACTGTCGAAGTAATCGGCAGCGCCTTCGCTTCCATCGCCGAGGAGATGGGCGAGGCGCTGGTGCGCGCCAGCCACTCCACCAACATCAAGGAACGCCGCGACTGCTCCACGGCGCTGTTCGACACGCTGGGCAACACGCTTTGTCAAGCAGAGCATATCCCGATGCATCTGGGCAGCTTCATCGGCATCCTGCCGCACGTCATGAAGCGTCACCCGGTGGCCGAGATGCGGCCGGGTGATGTCTTTGTCGGCAACGACGCCTACGAGGGCGGCGGCACCCACCTGCCCGACCTCGTGCTGGCCGAGCCGATCTTCGTGGACGGGACCATCGTCGCCTGGGCGGTCAACACCGCCCACCACGCCGACTTCGCCGACCGCGGCCACGCTCACATCTACCAGGAAGGCCTGCGCATCCCGCCGGTGCGGCTGTACCGCGCCGGCGAGCTGCAGGCCGACATCCAGGCGCTGATTTTGCTCAACTGCCAGGTGCCGCGCGAACGGCTGTCGGACCTGCGCGCGCAGATGGCGGCCAACCGGCTGGGCGTGGAGCGCATGCAGGCGCTGTGCGCCAAGTACGGCACGGATGTCGTGCTGGCGGCGGGCCTGGCGTTGCAGGATTATGCCGAACGCAAGATGCGCGCCGGCATCCTGTCGATCCCTGACGGCGTGTACGACTTCAGCGACCAGTTCGACGCGCCGGAGATCGACGGCGAGCTGGAGTGCTCGGTGCGCATCGCCGTGGCCGGCGACACCATGGCGCTGCATTTCGAAAGTCCCGCGCAGATGCGGGCCGGGGTGAACGTCGTTTACACGGCGCTGCTGTCGGCGGTGTACTACGCGGTCAAGACGGTGGTCGACCCGACCATCCTGCCCAACGCCGGCCTGGCCCGGCCGCTGACCGTCACCGCGAAGCTGGGCACCGTGCTGAACTGCGTGCATCCCGCCGCCGTCAACGGCCGGCTGTCGGCCTGCCAGCGCGTGGTCGACCTGATCCACGGTGCGCTGGCGCAGGCGGTGCCCGATCGCGTGATCGCCGCCTGCAACGGCGCCTGCTACTCCGCCACCTTCGCCGGCACGCGGGCCGATGGCAGCCTGTGGGTGTATCTGGAAACCATCGGCGGCGGCTCGGGCGCGCGCGCCACGCGGGACGGGCTGGACGGCGTGCATGTCCACCTGACCAACACCTCCAACCTGCCGGTCGAGTCGCTGGAGCTGGAGTACCCGCTCACCCTGCTGCGCTACGAGCTGGTCGATGGCTCCGGCGGTCCCGGCACGCAGCGCGGCGGCATGGGGCTGCGGCGGGTGTACCGGGCCGAGGCGGAATGCCGCCTGCGCGTCGACGGGTCGCGCCTGCACTCGGCGCCCTGGGGCCTGCAAGGCGGGCTTCCGGGCGGCATGGGCGGCTTCGTCTACGGCGGCAGCGCGGCCTTCGTGCACGGCAACGGCGTCCTCCAGGCCGGCGAGATCATCGAGATCGTCACCCCAGGCGCCGGCGGCTACGGCCCGCCGTCCGGCCGCGCCGCCGCCGCCGTCGGGCGCGACATCGCCGAGGGCCGCATCGGCGCCGAGGCCGCCCGCCTGGTTTACGGGCGCTGACGCATGGCGTGGCTGCTGCGCCGGATGGGCATGTCGCTGCTGCTGGTGTGGGTGGTGGCCAGCATCGTGTTCCTCGGCATCCACCTGGTGCCCGGCGACCCGGCGGAGCTGCTGCTATCCCAGGGCGGCACCACGCCGGACGCCGCGGCGGTGGCGGAACTGCGCGCCCGGCTCGGCCTGGACCTGCCGCTGGCGCAGCAGTACCTGGCCCGCATGAAGGGGCTGCTGACGCTCGATCTCGGCCGGTCGATCCAGGACGACAGCGCTGTCATGGACAGCATCGCCCGCCGCCTGCCGCGGACGCTGGAGCTGATCGCGGCGGCGACCCTGATGGCGGTGCTGACGGGCATTCCCGCCGGAACCCTGGCCGCCCTGCGGCGCGGCGGGCTGTTCGACCGCGCGGCCTCGGCGCTGGCCGGGCTGGCGCTGGCGGTGCCGGTGTTCGTGGTCGGCACGCTGATGGTGATGCTGTTCGCGCAGATCCTGCGCTGGGTGCCGGCTGGCGGCTACGTGCCGTTCGCGCGTGACCCGGGCCAGCACCTGCTGCTGCTGGCGATGCCGGGGTTCGCCATCGGCATCGGCCTGGCCGCCGTGATGTTCCGCATGACGCGCACCGCGGTGCTGGACGTGATGGGGCGCGACTACGTGCGCACCGCCCGCGCCAAGGGCGTCGCACCTGGACGCGTGCTGCGCGCCCATGTCGTGCGCAACGCGCTGATGCCGATCATCACCGTGCTGGCGCTGCACATCGGCAACCTGCTGGGCGGCACCGTGCTGGTGGAATACGTGTTCAACTGGCCCGGCCTGTCCGGCATGCTGGTCGCAGCCGTCGGCGCGCGCGACTACCCGGAGGTGGTCGGCATCGTGCTGGTCACCTCCATGCTGTTCGTGGCGATCAACCTGCTGGTCGATATCGCCTACGGCCTGCTCGATCCGCGGGTACGGCGGTGAGCGTTCTTCCCCGGATGCCGTTGGCGGGGACGGCCGGCGTGGCGCTGATCGCCGTGCTGGCGCTGGCCGCGCCTATCCTTGGCCTGGCGGACCCGGTGGCGATGGATGTCGCGCACCGGCTGGCGACACCGTCCGCCGCCCACCCGCTGGGGCAGGACGAGTTCGGCCGCGACGTGCTGGCGCGGCTGGCCTGGGGCGCCCGGGTGTCGCTGTCGGTGGCGCTGGCCTCCGCCGCCATCGCCTGCGCCCTCGGCACCGCGCTGGGCGTGCTGGGCGGCTACCTGCGCGGCGCGGTCGAGGTGCTGACGCTCCGCGGCATCGACGTGCTGCTGTGCTTCCCGCCGTTGCTGCTGGCGCTGCTGGTGGTGACCCTGGCCGGGCCAGGGGCTGCGACCCTGGTGCCGGTGCTGGCGATCGTCTACCTGCCCGGCTTCACCCGCGTCGCCTATGCCGGCGTGCTGGGCGCGCGCAGCCAGGATTACGTGGAGGCGATGCGGGTCCTCGGCGCACGGCCGGGCCGGATCATGCTGCGCACGATATTGCCCAACATCGCAGGCCCGCTGCTGGTGCAGTTCAGCCTGGCCGCCGCCGCCGCGGTGGTGCTGGAATCCGGGCTGTCGTTCCTCGGCCTCGGCGTGGTGCCGCCGGCGCCGTCCTGGGGGCTGATGATCGGCGCCGCGCGGGCCACCATGGCGCAGGCGCCGCTGCTGCTGCTGTGGCCGTGCGTCGCGCTGACCGCGACCATCCTGGCGATGAACGCGCTGTGCGACGGGCTGCGCGACGCGGTCGATCCGCATCCCGCGCCGCGCTCCACGTCCCGCCGCCTGCTGGACGCGGTCGCACCCGGCCTGCTGCCGATCCCGCGCGCCGTGCTGGACGTGCGAGGCATGACGCTGGCCATCGACACGCCGCACGGCATCGTCCACCCGGTGCGTGACGTGTCGCTGCACGTCATGCCCGGCGAGACCCTGGCGCTGGTCGGCGAAAGCGGCTCCGGCAAGTCGCTGACCTGCCTGGCGGTCGCCGGGCTGCTGCCGCCGACGGTGCGCCCGGTGGCCGGGAACGCGATGCTGAACGGTTGCGACCTGCTGCGCCTGGACGATGCCGGGTTGCGCCAGGTGCGCGGGCGGGAACTGGCGATGGTGTTCCAGGACCCGTCGGCCAGCCTGAACCCGGTGCACCGCATCGGCGACCAGATCGGCGAGGCCGTGCAGGCGCACCGCCCGATGTCGGGTGCCGCCGCGCGCGCCGAGGCGGTGACGCTGCTGGCCCGCGTCGGCATTCCCGATCCGCGGCGTCATGCGGCCAGCTTCCCGCACGAGTTGTCCGGCGGCATGCGCCAGCGGGTGATGATCGCCATCGCCATCGCCAACGCGCCAGGGCTGCTGATCGCCGATGAGCCGACCACGGCGCTGGACGTGACCATCCAGGCGCAGGTGCTGGACCTGCTGGCCAGGCTGAAGGGCGAACGCGGCCTGGCCATGCTGTTCGTCACCCACGCGCTGCCGGTGGTGGCCGAGATCGCCGACCGGGTGGCGGTGATGTACGCCGGCGAGATCGTCGAGCAGGGGCGCGTCGCCGATGTTTTCGCAGCTCCGCGCCACCCCTACACCGCAGCCCTGCTGGCGAGCGTGCTGGACGGTGAGGCCGCAGCGCCGCATGGCATCGCCGGCATCGTGCCGCCGCCGCACGACCTGCCGCCGGGCTGCCTGTTCGCCCCCCGCTGCGACCGGCGCCAGCCGCGTTGCGATGCCCGCCGGCCCGATCTGGCCGAGGTGGCGCCGGGCTGGCGAACGCGCTGCCTGCGGGCGCTGGAGGCGTGACGCCGCCGGTCCTGGTCAGCGCCGAGAAGCTGAGCTGCCATTTCGCCCGGCCTGGCCTGTGGCGCCGCGGCGCCCCGGTGCAGGCGGTGACCGAGTTTTCGCTGACCATCCGCAAGGGTGCCGCCGTCGGCCTGGTGGGCGAGAGCGGGTCGGGCAAGACCACCGTCGGGCGGCTGCTGCTGGGCCTGCTCGCCCCTACCGCCGGCCGGGTGGTGTTCGACGGCATCGACCTCGCCGCGCGGTCCGCCGAGGCGCTGCGCCGGCTGCGTCCGCGCATGCAGCTGGTGTTCCAGGACCCCTACGGCAGCCTGGACCCGCGCCGCGCCGTGGGCGCGCAGATCGCCGATCCGCTGGACATCCACGCCCTGATGCCGCCGGCTGCCCGACCGGCAAGGGTTGCGGAACTGCTGGCGCAGGTGGGCCTGGCGCCGGAGCATGCCCGTCGCCTGCCGCACGCCTTCAGCGGCGGCCAGCGCCAGCGCATCGGCATCGCCCGCGCGCTGGCCAGCAGCCCCGACCTGCTGGTGGCGGACGAACCCGTCTCCGCGTTGGACGTGTCGGTGCAGGCGCAGGTGCTGACGCTGCTGACCGACCTGCGCGCCCGGCTGGGATTGACCATGCTATTCATCAGCCACGACCTGCCGGTGGTGCGCCACCTGTGCGACACGGTGGTGGTGATGTACCTCGGCCAGGTGATGGAGAGCGGTCCGGCGGCACGGATTTTTGCAGCCCCACGCCATCCCTACACCCGGGCGCTGCTGTCCGCGGCGCCCGCCATGCACCCCGATCGTCGCCGTGCCCGCATCCTGCTGCAAGGTGAGCCACCCAGCCCGGCCGCGCCCCCAAGCGGCTGCGTGTTCCGCACCCGTTGCCCGCACGCCCTGCAGCAATGCGCCGAGGCAGTGCCGGCGCTGCGCGGTGAGGGGGAACACCTGTCGGCGTGCGTCCGCGACGATCTGCGTTGATGCCAGCGGGCCAGAAGAAAGGCGCGGCCCTCGCGGACCTCGCCCTGTTACGATCGCGCCGGGTAGAAGGCAGAGCGTGACAGGTGCTGGCAGGCGCACCCGTCACGCTCTGATCTGTTGTTCAAGAACGCAAATCTTCGGGTCAGGTGAAGCAGCCTGACCCGATGTCGCTTCAAGCGTCGACGGTTTCCTCGGTTGTCACCGGCAACATGGCGCCGCTGGCCGCGCTGCGGACCTGGACCTGGCCCAGGCTGTCGACCGAGGCGGGCAGGACCACGGTGAAGCCGGCACGGCCGCCGGGGATGCCCGCGTCGTCCAGATCGGTGCGGAAGCGGTTGGCCAGCAGGCGGGACACGACCTCGCTGTCGACCAGCACCTCCAGTTCGGCCGGTGCCGCGCCATCCGTGGCCCAGCCTTCCAGGATGCCGTCGGTGATCCGTTCGACCAGGCCGCGCAATTCGCCGCGGACCGGGCTGGCGACGGCCGTGCCGGCCAGGCGGCGGTGGATGGCTTCCAGCAGGTAGCCCTCCTGGACGCGCGGGGCGACCGCCTCGCCAGGGGCTTCGTCGCCATACAGCGCCGTGTACTCGGCGGCGTTGTCGAACATGGTCCGGCTGGCGTCGTCCATGAAGGTCTCGCCGGCCGCGCCCTCGGCCAGGATCAGCTCGTGCGCGTCGAGTTCGACGTGGAAGTAGTCGACGCCGCCGGTGCAGGCGGGGCGCAGGACGGTGACGCCGTTGACCAGGGCGGCCGCCGGGACGATCACCTCGTCGATCATCATGCCGTGCATGGGCGAGACCAGCAGGGCGCGCGCCGGGATGCCCGGTGCGATCGCGTCCGGCTGGAACAGCACCGGCCGCAGCGACGGCGTGGCGGCGACGCCGGCGGCGGTCTGGAAGCTGGTGCCGATCCATTTGACCGGCTTGGCGGCGCCGTCGGCCGTCACGATCAGGTCGCCGATGCGCAGGTCTTCCACCGCACGAGCGCCGCCCGGCACGCCGATCAACGTTCCCCGGCCGTAGCACGGCGCGACGGCGTAGGCCGGCGTGGTTGAGGACGACGCCTGGCCGGAGTTGACCCCCGCCTTGCCGAGCCCCGGCTTGTTGCCGGGAAAGTTGGTGTAGTACTGCATCGTCATCAGCACGTTGACGTTGTAGGCCGGGGTGTCAGTGTTCGGGCGGCTGATCGTGATGCTTTTGAGCATCGCTAGTGCTCTGACTCAAACGGACGCTACAGGCAGTCTGTCGAGTTTGGCGATGATCGATGCTGCGGAGGCTTTCCAGCGGAAGGGTTTTGGGTTGGCGTTGTGCTCGGCGAGGTAGCTTTTGATGGCGGCTTGGAGATCGACGAGTGAATGAAAGCTGCCGCGGCGAATGCGCTTGCGGGTCAGCACTGAGAAGAAGTTCTCGACCGCATTCAGCCACGAGCCAGAGGTTGGCGTGAAGTGGAAGGTCCAGCGTGGATGCCGCTCGAGCCACGCCTTCACCTTGGGATGTTTATGGGTGGCATAGTTGTCGACGACCGCCTCGATCAGCTTGCCGGCCGAGACGGTGCGCTCGACGTCGTTCGGGAAGCGGATGAACTCTTCATGCCGGTGCTGCTGCATGCAGCGGCCGATGACGGAGCCGTCGAGCACGTTGAGCGCCGCGAACAGGGTCGTCGTGCCATGGCGCTTGTAGTCGTGTGTCATGGTGCCGCAACGGCCCGGCTTGATCGGCAGGCCTGGCTGCGTACGGTCGAGCGCCTGGATTTGGCTTTTCTCGTCGATCGACAGCACGACGGCCTGCGTCGGCGGGTCCATGTAGAGGCCGACGATGTCGGTCAGCTTGGCGGCAAAATCGGGGTCGCGCGAGCGCTTGAACGTGCGGACACGGTGCGGCTGCAGCTTGTGCGCCGCCCAGATACGCTGCACCGATGTCAGCGAGATGCCGACGGCGCGGGCCATCGCTCGGCCAGTCCAGTGTGTGGCCTGGTGCGGCGGAGCCGCGCAGGTCAGCGCCACAACCCGCGCCACCGTCTCGGCCGCGACCGGCAGCTTGCCGGGCTTGCGCGTCTTGTCGCGCAGCAGCCCGTCTGCGCCCTCCTCGGCAAAGCGTTGCTGCCATCGCCAAACCATCGGGCGACTGACGCCAAGCTGCGCCGCCACCCGCTGCACCGGACCGCGTTCGGCTGCCGCGAGCACGACTTGCGCACGCTCGATATGCTTCTGCGGCCGGTTGCGATCAGCGACGATCGCCTCAAGCATCTGCCTATCCGACGAACTCAGGACCGCGCATACCGTGTGTGCCATACCGGCAGACTCGCACGCCCGACAGACACTGTGAATCCCCTGATTGGCTCAGAGCACTAGTACCCTTCGTCGTTGACACTGCGGCTAAACTTTGGGTCGATGGTCCGGCAATGACGGAGCCGATTTGTGAC
>JAABUT010002545.1_pt1 | contig 17252 bp, 19 predicted proteins | sample 5559281 | NCBI WGS metagenome assembly JAABUT01 (sample SAMN10711880, study PRJNA513359) | rock metagenome | isolation source: Antarctica rocks | place: Antarctica: Victoria Land, Ricker Hills nord | collected 2016-01-04 | reverse complement strand
GCTCTGCAGGATCCTGAACGCACCCGACTGCTCGTCCTGCGTCATGCCGCCCAACATCCTGGCCTCGACGGATCGGACCGCAACGGTCGCCTTCCCGAGGCTCCGTCGACCGCGTGGCGTGAGCCGCGTGGGAAGAACTTTCCCAACAGGGGCCTCCGCCGGCCTGGTCACGTAGCCGTCTCGTTCCAAGGCTTGCAGTAGCACGTTCATCGACTGCCGTGTCACGAACGCTCCTCGCGCGATATCGGAGTTCGACAGGCCCGGGCGCTGTGCGAGCAGCTCGAGGCAGGAGTAATGCGTCACGGTCATCCCGAGCGGTCGCAGCACTGCCTCCATAGCAGCGCGAAGGGCGCTCGAGGCCTCCTTCAGCAGGTAGCCCAGCGAGGTCTCCAGGTCGACACCAGCTCCGTATTGCCTCATGTCAGCATTCTGACATAGATTGACTGGTGTCAGGAATCTGACAAAACAAGAAGGAGCATCACCTTGCCCGCCACCGGCCCCGACTTCATCTCCCTCCAGGCTCGCGACCTCGACGCGTCGCAAGCATTCTACGAGCAGTACCTCGGCCTCGTCCGCTCTCAAGCAGGCCCTCCCCATGCCGTCGTCTTCGAGACCACGCCGATCGCGTTCGCACTGCGAGACATCGTTACCGGCACCGATCTAGCGTCCGTTGCTCAGCCCGGTATCGGTGCTGCGATCTGGCTCCACGCCACCGACGTACAGGTCATTCACGACGCGCTCGTCGCCGACGGCCACACGATCGTCTCGGCTCCGATCGACGGCCCATTCGGTCGCACGTTCACCTTCGCCGACCCCGACGGCTACCAGGTCACCCTCCACGACCGCGCCTGAGCCGCGCGCACCAACACCCCCGTCCTGCGGGTGGCACCGAGGGGGCCAGGACAGCCCGACGCGGGGCGACGCACACTGGGTGTCGTGGATGTCGGTGAGTTCGCCAGGACGGTGCGCCGGTGGCGTGCTCGCGTCGCCCCGGAAGCGGTGGGGCTGCCCGCGGGCACCCGCCGTCGCGCCACCGGGTTGCGGCGCGAGGAGCTCGCGGGTCTCGCGGGGATCTCGGCGGACTACCTGACGCGGCTGGAGCAGGGGCGGGCGACCTCGCCGTCGGCGCAGGTCGTGGAGTCCCTCGCGCGGGCGCTGCGCCTGTCGGACTCCGACCGCGCGTTCCTCCACGAGCTCGCCGGATACACGGCCCCCGGGCCCGGAGTGGTCCCCTCGCGCATCACCGCGAGCGTGCAGCGGCTGCTCGACCGGCTGGCCGACACCCCGGTCGCGGTGTTCGACGCGGCGTGGACCCTGCTCGCGGCGAACCCGCCCTACGACGCCCTCATGGGCGACACCACGCGGTGGCGAGACGTGGAGCGGAACTCGGTGTGGCGCAACCTCGCCGGCCCCGGGACCCGCGCCGCCCTCACCCCCGCCGGGAAGGCGGATCTGGAGGGGGGCCTCGTCGCGGACCTGCGCCGCACCGTCGCCCGCTACCCCGCCGACCCGTCCCTGCACCAGCTCGTTGCGCAGCTCACCACCCACAGTCCGCGCTTCGTCGAGCTCTGGGACACCGACCACCCCGTCACCGACCACGGGCAGTCCAAGCGCAAGGTCATCGACCACCCGGTGGTCGGGCCCATCACCGTGGACTGCGACGTCCTCGTCGTCGCCACCGACGACGTGCGGATCATGATCTACTCCGCCGATCCGGCGACCGAGGACGCCGACCGCCTCGCCCTCGCCGTGGTTCTCGGCACCCAGAACCTCGTCGGCTGACCCACCGGCCGCTGTCCTGGGGCCACCAGTCCTAGGACAACCGGGCGGCTGGTCGCGACCCGGTGACCGTCGGAGACTCCTCTCATGACCACCACAGCTGAGGAGCTCACCGTGTCGCCACTGGCCCTGGTCACCGGCGCGTCGTCAGGTATCGGTGCCGCGTTCGCCGAGCGCCTGGCCGCCGACGGGTACGACCTGATCGTTGTCGGTCGACGCGAGGGTCGCCTCAGGACGCTCGCAGCCTCACTGGCGGGGGTCACGACGGAGGTCCTCGTCGCGGACTTGGCCACCGACGCCGGGATCGACATCGTGGCCGACGTCTGCGCAACCCGACCGCTGACGATGCTGGTCAACAACGCTGGTGTCGCCCACTACATGCCGATGGCCGACCTCCCGGCCGAGAAGGCGTGCGAGCTGCTGCACGTCAAGGTAGTCGCACCGGCGATGCTGACCCGGTCCGCCCTGGCCGGGATGCTCACCCGCGGCAGCGGCACCATCATCAACGTCGCCGGCATGCTCGCCTTCGCCGGACCCGCCCCCGCCGCGCCCCCGCAGGGCCAGCGCGCCATCTACGTCGGGTCACTGGCCGGGACCGTCGCGATGACCCAGACCCTGCACGCCGAGCTCGCCGGAACCGGGGTCAGCGCACACGTCGTGTGCCCCGGCAGCGTCGCCACCGAGTTCCACGAAGTCCAGGGCATGGACCTCTCCGCAGTGCCCCGCATGTCCGCCGCCGACGTCGTCACCGCCGCCCTGGCCGGAATCGGCCTCGGCGAGGTCGTGACCGCCCCCGGCGTCCAGGACACCACCCTCCTCAGCGCCGTGTTCACCGCTGACCTCGCCGCCTTCGGCGGGCAAAGCCCCCACCTGGCCGAGCGTTACCAGGCCCGACCCGGACCACCAGAGCCAGGCGCCACCAATCTCACCCTCGGCACTGCAGCGCCTCACCAGATCCGCGGCCGAAGCACGCATCCGTTAGGGGAACCCGCCAAGACGACCTCGTGCGGACTCAGGTCGCACCGGCGTCGGCGTCCGGCAGGGGATCCCGTTTCGGTTTCTGATCCGTAGCGGCTCGTTGGTGATGGACGGGCGGCGGCGGATCAGCGGGTGCGCGCTGGAGAGGAGCGCAGCCGACGCAGCATCCGGGCGTCGGCGAACCCGACTGCGCGGGCGGCAGCCTCCCAGGTCCACCCCTGCGCGGTGAGCTGTTCGGCGCGCTCGACCCGCAGCAGCTGCTGGTAGCGCAGCGGCGTGGTACCCGTGGCGCCGAGGAACAGCCTGGTCAGGGTGCGCTCGCTCACCCCGACCCCGGCGGACAGGGAGCGCAGCGGAAGGGGGTCCGCGACGTGGTCGTCGATCACGTCCTGCACGCGGTGGACCACGTCGGCGAGGTGGTCGCGGTGGCGGAGCGCGACGCCGAGCTGCGGGGCGGAGCCGTTGCGGCGCGCGGGCACCACCATGGCCCGGGCTACCCGCGCAGCCAGTGCGGGCCCGTGGTCGACGGCCAGCAAGTGCAGCGCGAGGTCGATGCCACTGGCGACGCCGGCGGAGCTCGCGACACGACCGTCGACCACGAACAGCACGTCGCGCACGACATGCACGGCCGGGTGCTTTTGGGCCAGCGCGTCCTGCAGGTCGTGGTGCGTGGTGGCCCGTCGGCCATCCAGCAGCCCCGCGGCGGCCAGGGAGAACGCGCCGCTGCACACGCTTGCCACCCGACCACCCCGGTGGTGGTGGGCGGCTACCCGCGAGAGTAAATCCGGCGACAGGCCCGGACGTGGGCACTCGTCCCCCACCCGGTGGCCGGCCACGACCACCAGGTCGTCCACGTCCAGCTCGGGCCAGGTCACCTGCACCTGCAACGGCAGGCCCTGGTGGCTCGGGACGGTCGAGGTGGCCCCGACGTGGATCAGTCGGTGCGGGGCGCCCGCGTCGGCGGCGGAGCTGAACACCTGGGCCGGGCCCGCGAGGTCCAACAGGTGGACCTGAGGTGGGACGACGAGGACGACCGTGCGCACCATCCGGTCAGGATGCCAGGACGTCCGCGATCGTCACGACGTCGGCGAAGCGGCCCTGCAGCGCACTCGCGGTGCCGGCGAGAACGTCGGCGACCCCGATCGTGCCGCCGCCGTCCCAGCGCGGCAGCGGCATGGTGACGGTGGCGTCGAGCACGAAGCGCACCCGGTAGCCGAGGTCGCTGGCCAGCCGGGCCGTGGTCTCGCAGCACTGCTCGGTGCGGATGCCGGTCACGGCCACGTCGGTGACCCCGTGCGAGGTCAGGTGCTGACCGAGGTTGGTCGTGGTGAACGCGTTGTGGCTCGTCTTGTGCATCACCACCTCCCCCTCGGCGGGGACGAGCCCGTCGATCAGGCGGACGTGTCCGCTGGCCGGGTCGAACGGCGTTCCGGTGCCGGGTTCGGTGTGCAAGATCCACACCACGACCTGGCCGCTCTGACGGGCGTGCTCGACGAGTCGCCCGATCCGCTCACCGATGTCTGGTGCCGACGCCTCACGCCAGCTCTCCCGGACACGGAAAGATTCCTGAACATCGATGACGAGCAGTGCAGTTCTCATACGTCCATCGTCGGCGACGACAGCGTCGTCATGACAGAGCCGAAGTGGTCCGACAGCGGAACGATCCGGTCAGACAGACTCAGTCACTCGGCCACGAGTACGCCAGTCGCCCCGATTGGCGATCCTGATTCGGAGCCTGGCCCGGGCGCGGCCGCCTGAGAACAGCTCGACCGGGCCGTGGCCTGGGTGTCGGCCCCGGGGTTGCTCAGCCCCGGGGTTGCTCAGCCCCGGGGGCGGACGTCCTGGGTCGTGAACTGGCGTCGGTACTCCGACGGCGAGGTCCGGAAGGCGGTCGCGAAGGCCTGGCGCAGGGTCACGGGGCTGCCGAAGCCGCACGCGGTCGCGACCTGGTCCACGGACCGGTTCGTGGTCTCCAGCAGGCGCCGAGCCAGGTCGAGGCGGCGGGAGCGGACCCAGACCGCCGGGGTGGTGCCGGTCGAGGCCTGGAAGACGCGGAGGAAGGTGCGGCGGCTCATGTGTGCCGCCGTAGCCAGCTCGGACACGGTCAACGAGGCGTCGAGCCTGGACAGCGCCCACTCCTGCACGTCGGCGATCGGGTCGTGGTCCGTCGAGACCGGCAGCGGTCGTTCGATGTACTGCGCCTGGCCGCCCAGGCGGTGCGGGGCCACGACCAGGCTGCGAGCCACGGTGTTGGCCGCCGTCGCGCCGAGCCGGACCCGGACTAGGTGCAGACACGCGTCGAGGCCTGACGCGGTGCCCGCGGAGGTGAGGACGTCGCCGTGGTCGATGTAGAGCACCGAGGTGTCCAGGGCGACGTCGGGGTGGCGGTCGGTCATCGCGTCGAAGGCCTGCCAGTGGGTCACGGCGCTGCGACCGGACAGCAGTCCGGTGTCGGCGACCGCCACGGCCCCCAGGCACAGGCCGACGACGGTGGCGCCGCGCGCGTGGGAGGCGACGAGGAGGTCGCTGAGGGCCTGGTGGACGGGACGACCGTCGTCGGACCACGAGGGGACGACGACGACGTCGGCGTCCAGCGCGGCACCCGGTCCGGCGATCTCCCCGATCCGGTAGCCCTCCGCGGTACGGATGCTGCCGGGTTGGTCGCCGAACAGCACGGTCTCCCATGGGCCCAGCCCCTGGCGGCGGACCTCGTCGAAGACCATCTGGGGGACCGCGAGGTGGAACATCGTCACCCCGTCGAAGGCGTAGACGGTTGCGCGCACGACACTCCCCACCCGGTTGGCACAGAACCATCGGAATACTACCTTCGTGCCAGTGGTCAGTCCGGCGTCCGGGGCCCAGAGTGGGAGCGACCCCATCAGCCCAGCTCTGGAGCCCTCATGACCTCGCCCCGCCGTGCCCTCGTCGTGATCGACGTGCAGCAGCAGTACTCCTCTGGTCCCCTGGAGGTCCAGCACCCGCCGCACGCCGAGTCCCTGCCCAGGATCACCGCGGCCCTCGACGCCGCGAACCAGGCCGGGGTCCCGGTGGCCGCGTTCCAGCACACGACCGCCGCGGGGGCACCGGTCTTCGACCCCACGACCCCGCAGTGGCAGCTGCACCCCGAGGTCGAGCAGCGCCTGCGGCCCGGGTCCTTCCGCTCCGAGAAGCAGTTCGGCACCGTGTTCGCCGGCACCGGACTGGTGGACTGGCTGCGCGAGCGGGACATCGACACCCTCACCCTGGTCGGCTACATGACGAACAACTGCGTGCTGGCCTCGGCGGCCGAGGCCGAGACCCACGGGTTGTCGGTGGAGGTTCTCTCCGACGCCACCGGTGCCATCAACATCACCAACGAGGCCGGCTCCGTCGACGCCCGGACCGTGCACACCACGCTGCTCGCCCTGCTGAACTCCAACTGGGCTGCCGTCGCCGACACCGACCAGTGGGTCCAGGCGGTCGGTGCCGGGACCCCGTTGTCCGGGTCCAACCTGGTGGTCTCAGCGGTGCAGGGCGCGGCCCGCACCGCCGGCTGACCGCACCGAACGCGCCACAGCAAGCCTGTGGGACTGCAGCGGTGCCGACGCCGGCGTCCCGCAGGGGATCGACAAGCGGAGAGTTGGGCGCTGGGGCCTTATGGTGCCGTGGCGGAGCAAGCAAGGAAATGCTCAGTCGCTGAAGCCGTTCAAGCGGGGGCGACCACCACATCGCCGAGGACCAACCCACTCGGCGCCGAAAAAATCACCCGGACGTCGCCCGACGACAGCAATACTGGCGTCGCCCACACGTCGCGAGAGTCCGTACCGCTGCCGGGACCGCCTCCCGTCAGGCACACCGACTGCCCGACCCGGCTCCCGGTGAGGCCCCCCGCCGGGCTTATCGCTGCAGCCACCGCCAGCGCGCCGATTGCCTCCGGTTGCTGGACCTCGACGCGCCGCTCACGCCGCGCCTGCACCTTGGCGATGAGCGCCCACAAGACGGTTCCGACACCCAACATCGAGGCCGTGTCAGTGAGACCGCGCTCCACGAGCGAGACGACGAGCTCAATGCCGGGGCCCGACGCACCCTTACCGACCTCGCCGCCTTGCACGCGCAGCGAGCCGACCAGCCCTGTCGCTGTGAGCACCTCGTTCAAGCCCGCAAGGTCTTCGGGGCGGAGGCCTTCGACGGTTGCTTGGTTGGCGACGCCGCCCGTCTGCTCGTCGCGATGGACGGCGAACGTAATCCTCATATCCACCAGTGAGACGTTAGGTCCTATGGCCAACGCACCGCCTGCTCGGAGCAGGATCCTCGGGCGACATCCGGAGATCGGCTCGGTCTACACCGAGGAGTCCCAGCGCCACGCGCGCCCACGCGTGGCCTCGGTGCGGCCGGTAGCGTGAGCAGGATCGGTTAGCGCATCGGATCCGCATCCGGCGGGGCCGGCACCCTTCCGCGCTGGCTGTCAAGACCAACACGCTTGATGCGGCTAAGATTGAACACGGTCGTCGCGAGGACCCGTTTGTTCAATCTGCACCCAGGATGGCGATCAATCTTCACTGCATCCCGACAGTATTGTCGAGATGCAGCCAAGATTTATCCAACGGCCGCCGTAATAAATGTAAGGCGACCCTTACCCGGGTGGGCGGCCATAGCGCGGCACGCTCTACCCGTGAGCAGGTCATTCACGACCAACGCGAGGTCGGCGTGTTCGGCCAGGTAACCGATGGCGGCGATGGCGCGGAACCGCAACGCTTATCTGGTCGAGGCCACCCGCGGTTTCCTTTCGGCTTCCCCCGAGGTCGCCGTACCGCCCCCACGGCCGGCGGTCCCCAGGTTCGGGCGGTGAGTGCGGGCAGGTCCGTTCAGATGGTGGGCGGTCGGTTGCTGATGCTCGAAGGGCACCAGAAGTACCTCCTCGGGCGAGCATCGGAGCAGTGTTTCTGCCCCGGTTACCGACGCCCGCTCGTGGTATCCGTGCAGGCCAAGGCCGGGGTGCAAGACACCGTGCAAGAGGGTGCGCAGGAACGCTGGAGGCCGAAGGGCTCTCAGATTGTCTACGTGTCGAGGAAGTCCCACTCGCTCCCCAAAACCCACCGCAGCGTTGAGAGCTTGCCGTTCAGCATTCCCAGTTCGAAGTCCGTGTACGGGCCGAGCTGCCCTTGCTCGGTGTACGTCGATTCCACGCGCGCCCGGGCTTGGCCGGCGATGCCGAGGAGCCGCTGCACCTCCTGATCGTCACCAGCCTCCTCCAGGCGGTACTGATGTTGGCGGGATCGGTGGTACCAGACACGGTCGAAGAGCTCCTGCTCCGCTGCCATGATCTCGGTGAGCTTTCGTGGCTCCTCCTCGAAGTGCGTCTCCGCGAAGAGCTCCTCGATCTCCTCGCCGAAGTGGTCGAGCAGGAGGGTGTTCAGACCATCAACGCCGAGGCCGTAGGCCGAGCCGTCAGCCGCGAACAGGTCCGCGAGGTCAGGATGGGGCTCTCGCTGGTCACCGTTGGGCAGCGAGAAGTCGTCACTGTTGGTCGTGACAAAGGCGTGGGGGTCCTCGGTGAGCTCGGCGCCGTCCACGGCGGTGGCATACAGCTCGATGAGCAGCGCGTCGGCGACGCTATTCCGGGACCGGTGAAACGGCGCCTTCTTCTCGAGCCCCCGCTGCACCACTCGGGATCGCTGGCCGTCTGTGAGGTCCAGGGTCCTCCCGTGACGGAGCAACTCCAGCACGTCGTTGAAGTTTCGGGTGGTCATGGCACCGATGAGGGGGACCTCGTGGGCGAGGCCTTCGATGACACCCAACGCGTGGTCGTAGTCTCTGCCGCCGTACTCGCCCAGGTCTTGCTTCAGGAGCTTGAACCGTTGCGCCACCGTGGTTGTCATGGTCGTCTTGACCCGGACGCGGTTCCTTTCGAACTCGTCGATGACAACGTCAGGCACGAGCAGTTGAAGATCACCGTGATGCACGAGCACGCGCATCGCCACGATCCAACGCTGCCCGTCCCGTCTCTTGGCCAGGTCCAGCCACGTCGAGGTATCGACGAGTAGATGCAACACGTCGCTCAGGCTAGCGAGACCCTATCCCCGGGGCAGTCCCGTCAAGCCGTCAGGGTTGTTTCGGGGGTGAGGCCTCGTTGGGTTGTTGGTAGCGGCGGGCGATGGTGCGGCAGGCTTCTCTCAGCTCGGCGGGTTCGATGTTGGTGATGTCGGCGTCGAAGGTGGCCAGGAGGCCGGCGATGCCGGCCCAGGACCACGCCCCGAGGGTGATGCGGGTTTGGTGGGCGGTGACGTATTCGATGACCGATCCGCCCGGCGCCCATCGGGCGACGACCTCGGCGGGCAGGTCCATGAGGACGGTGCCGAGGCACTGCCACCGGGCGGGGGTGTCGCCTCGGTCGTAGCTGGTCATGACGTAGTGGCCCACGCTGGATCCGGGGAGCACCCGACGCCGGAAAGGGGTGCTGGTGGGTGCGTGGGCGTGGATGCGATCGACCCGGTAGATGCCCCAGTCCTCGGTGGCGAGGGCGTAGGCGACGAGATACCAGCGACCGGCCCACATCACCAGGTGATGCGGTTCGACCCGCGAGGGCGGAGCGAAGTCCGCGTCCTGGGGGTGCGGGCGACGCCCCTCAGCGCTCAGGTAGTCAAAACGAAGCAGGACGCTGTTGCGGACGGCGTTGCCCACGGCTTTGAGGGTGTCCGCCGCGATGGGCGGTGCTGAGAATTCCCAGGGGTTGGCAATGGCGGTCAGGTGCATCGCGTCGACCTCGGCGCGCAGGTGAGCAGGCATGATCGCTTTGATGCTGGTCAGGGCCCGCGCGACGGCGTCGTCGATGCCGGACACACTGCTCGGCGCGGTCTGCAGGGCGACCGCCACGGCGATGGCCTGCTCGTCGTCGAGCAGCAGCGGAGGCAACTTGCTGCCCACCCCGAGGCGGTACCCGCCCTCGGGTCCCTTCCCGGCATGAACCGGGTAACCGAGCGCGCGGAGGCTTTCCACGTCCCGGGGCAGGGTCCGGGTACTGACCCCGAGCCGCTCAGCCAGATTCTGCCCCGACCAACTGCGGCGAGCCCCAAGCAGGGAAAGCAGACGAAGCAGACGCGAGGACGTGGTAGCCATCGTCGTATCGTCCTGCAGGTAGCGGACATTCGGTGTCCACTACCGCTGCCACGGTGTGGTCCATGACCTCAGATACCGCCCCGCCCGCGGCCCCCACCCATGGTATCCAACCGGCCCCGTTGGTCGGCAGATCCGCCGGGATCGCGGTGCTCGTGGTGCTGTTCGCCTCGTTCATGGACCTGCTCGACGCCACGATCGTCACCGTCGCCGCCCCGGCGATCGCGACCGATCTGCACGCCAGCGCGGCGCAGCTGCAGTGGATAATCGGGGCCTACATCCTCGCGTTGGGTTCGGGTCTGATCACCGGCGGCAGGATCGGCGACGACTACGGGCGCCGCCGAGTGTTCCTGGCCAGCCTCGCCGCCTTCGCCGTGGCCTCGGCCGGGTGCGCGCTGGCCACAGGCCCAGACATGCTGATCGGCACCCGCGTCCTGCAGGGCCTGGCCGGGGGACTGATGGTCCCGCAGGTGTTCGGGATCATCCGTTACTCACTCGCCCCCACGGGGATGGCGAAGGCCTTCGGCGCCTACGGGGCCGTGCAGGGACTGGCGGCGGTGGCCGGGCCGCTGCTGGGGGGGTTCCTCGTCGACGCCGACCTGTTCGAGTGGGGCTGGCGGAGCATCTTCTGGGTCACCGTGCCCATCGCGGTCGTGGCCCTGCTCCTGGGATCACGGGTACTGCCGGAGTCCACGAGCGGGCACCGCAGCGCGCTGGATGTGACCGGGGCGGCGATGTCGGCCGGGGCCGTGCTGCTGATCCTGCTGCCCCTGGTCCAGGGCCGCGACTGGGGCTGGCCGTGGTGGGGCTTTACGATCATCGCCGCCGGCGTCCTGGCTCTGGGCGGGTTCCTGCGCTACGAGCGCGCCCTCGCCCGGCGCGGAGGCCAACCCCTGCTGGACCCAGAACTGCTGCGCGTCCCCAGCTTCACCGCGGGACTGGCGGCCTCGCTGTTCCTCTTCGGCGGCATCGGCGCGTTCTTCCTGACCTTCTCGATCTACCTGCAGGAAGGGACCGGTCGCAGCGCCGCCCAGACCGGCCTGGTCTTCCTGCCCTACGCGATCGGGTCCATCCTCACCTCCGGGCTCGGCGTCGCCCTGGCCGCCCGGGCCGGGCGCGCCCTGTTGATCAGCGGATCGCTGATCCTGGCCACGTCCCAGGCGGTGCTGTGGTTGGCCGTCCGCGACGGTCAAGACCCCGGATACTGGAGCCTCGCTCTCGCCCTGTACATCGGTGGTTTGGGGCTCGGCCTGGCCGCGCCGATCCTGGTCAACGTCGTCCTGGCCGGCATCCCGGGCCGCCACGCCGGCGCCGCAGGCGGAGTGCTCACCACGGTCATCCAAATCGGTGGGGCCACCGGCATCGCCGCACTGGGCACCGTGTTCTTCACCGCACTAGACGCCGGGAAAGCAGGCCCCCTGGGTACCTACGGCGACGCCTTCGCCTCGGTCCTGCTCGCCGAGGTCGCGCTCTACGGACTGGCCGCCGCCCTCATGCTCCTACTGCCCAAGGCCGCCGCCACCCACCGCCAGTGAGCACCTGCCGTGCCCGCCACCGAACACACCCCACCCTGTCCACGCCGAAAGAGAACGCTCATGCCCGATCGATCCGGTTCCCGCATCGACCACCTCAACATCGCCGTCCCCGACCTGCAGGCGGCCGTCGACTTCTACGAGCCGACGCTGGCCTGCATCGGCATTACCAAGATGCTGGAGATCCCGGCCCTGGCCCACAACCAACCCGCCATGACCGGCTTCGGCTGGCCCGACACCAAGCCGTATTTCTGGCTCGTCGACCGCGGCACCGTCGGCACCAACATGCACCTCGCCTTCACCGTCGACACCCGCGCAGAAGTCGCCCTCTTCTACCAAACCGCCCTCCAGGCCGGCGCCTCACCGCGCCAAGAACCCGCCGCGCACCCCGAGTACCACCACGACTACTACGGCGCCTTCGTCACCGACCCGCACGGAATCAACCTCGAAGCCGTCTGCCACCACCCCCAAGGCCACTGACCGCCGCCAAGCATGCGGCTGAAAGCAACGTTCGCGAGACAGTCCCGGGCGGGGCCCGCGCATCGCGGTTCAGATGCCGACCGTTCGCGCCGTCACGGGGGGGAGGCCGATCTCCTGCACGTCGTGGCCGGCGCAGGGGCGGTGAGTGGCTGTTGCGGCCGAAATTCGGGACAGGTCGAACCATCGGATGTCCTCACATAGCCGGCACCATCCGACGAGCAGCCACCGCCCGCCGGTGAGAGCGAAGATCATCGGCTCGACCTCGCGTCGCGTGCTGTGCCCTTGGGCGTCGGTGTAGGCGAGGTTGACGGTGACCTGCTCGACGAGGGCCTGCTCGAGGACGGACATCACCCGGCGGGGAGCACTCGGTGCGACGTCGACCCATACTCGGTGGGACAGATCCGTGGCTCGGCGGTGGGCGAACGGGTCGAGCACGCCGAGCACCTTGCGGGTTGCGGTGCGCGCCGCATCGGAGAACGGCGCCTGGGTCGAGACCGCCACCGCGGCGCTCAGCGCCAGCGCCTGCGCGGGCGGTGAAGTTCACCGGCGGCAGCGACGAGCCCGGCGCCAGCCCGTAGCCGCCGCCGGGGCCTGTCCGTCCCCACACCGGCAGCCCGCCGGCCTGCAAGGCAGCAAGGTCGCGCTTGATGGTGCGGCTGGTCACCTCGAACTCCTCGGCGAGCCCGTCTGCGGTGCGGCCCCGGGGCGCCGGCCCGGCGCAACGACTCAGTCAGGGCGTGCAGACGCTCAGTGCGGTTCACCCCTCGATCTCCCAGAAATGGTGACCACAATAGTGACATGCCCTCGTCCTGCCCCCGACTCAGCATGGGGGCATGGACACCATCACACACACCCCACCGGCGCTCGTTCTCGTCCCCGGCTACTGGCTCGGCGCCTGGGCCTGGGACGCCGTCGCCGCCGACCTCCGCGGCCGCGGCCACCAGATCACCGCGCTCACGTTGCCCGGGCTCGACCCCGAGGACCCTGAGCGCGCCTCGACGACGGTGGCGCAACAAGCCCATGCCCTACGGACGGCCATCGACACGGCCGCCGCGGACGGCTCGCCCGTCGTCCTCGTCGCACACAGCGGCGCCGGATACCCCACCTCCGTGCTCCTGGACCAGGACCCCACTGCGGTCGCCCGCGTCATCTACGTCGACAGCGGCCCGTCCGCGGACGGCTCAGCCTTCGACGCCTCCGTGCCACCAGAGACCAACGAAGTCCCGCTGCCCCCGTTCGAACAGCTGCCCGCCAGCCTCGACGGACTCAGCGACGCCGACCTGAAACGGTTCCGCAAACGTGCGGTACCGGAGCCCGGATCGCTCCTGCGGGAAACGGTGCGACTGACCAGCGATTCCCGCCGCGACATGCCGTCCACGATCATCGCCTGCTCCTACCCCGCCGAGGTGATGATGCAGATGGCCCACCAAGGGCACCCGATGATGGCCGAAGTCGCCACCCTGCGCGACCTCGAACTCGTCGACCTGCCAACCGGACACTGGCCCATGTGGAGCCGCCCCACCGACCTCGCCGCAGCAATCGCCAACGCCGCCGGCCACTGACCCAACAGCTACCTCAGCAACTCCCGCTCTCGGCATCAAAGGACGCCACCGGACACCCGTTCGTGACCGCTGAATCATCCCGCTCCGGGTACCCGATGGCGTGGAGCGGCTCAGTGTGTTCCGACTGCTTTGAAGAAGGTGTAGCAGAAGACGCCGTCGGGTTCTGTGGTGCGTAGCAGGTCGTGGATGCCGTCGTCGAAGCGTTGGCCGTCGATGAGTCCGGCGGCGAGGGCGGGTTGTCGGACGCCGTCGATCATGGCGGTGAATGTCTTGCGGGTGAATCCGTCGACGAGCTCTGGTCTGCTCGCGTCGACGTAGACCTGGCGTGGCGAGACCGCGACGTCCTGGTAGCCGGCTGCCGTCAGTAGCGGGTAGAGGCGGCGTCCGATGAGCGCGTCTCCGCCGGCGACGCGTTGCAGGGTGACCTGGCAGGCGATCGCGTCGCGCGCGGCCTGGCTGTCGGGGTGGAAGTAGGTCGAGCCGTGATCACCGTCGATGACGGTGATCGTGCCGCCGGGCTTGACCATGGCGCGGAGCCTGAGCAGTGCGTTGGCCGGGTCGGTGAGGTGTTCGAGCAGGAAGCAGACGAACACGTGGTCGAAGCGGCCGGCGGACAGCGGTCCCTCGACCGCGGGCAGGTCGAATACGTCGGCCTGGAGGAACGTGATGTGGTCGAGGTTCGCGGCTGCCGCCCCGCTGCTACGACACGATGCCCACCAATATCGATGAACAAACCGTTGTGGTCCACGACGCGTCGACCGGCGAGGTCGTCGCTGTCGCGTTCGGGACCGAACTCGGTGCCCGCCGCACTGGCGCCCTGGGTGGTCTGGCCGCCAAGACGCTCACCGGCGGGACCATCCACCACCTGGCCATCATCGGCGCCGGTCGCCAAGCCTGGACACAACTGTGGGCCATCAGCGCATTCGCCCGCCCCAATCAGATCAGCGTCTACTCCCCAAACCCCGCGCGACGAAACGAGTTCAGCCAACGAGCCGTCACCGAGCTGGGTCTGACCGTGACCACCTGCAGTGAAGCGCGCGAGGCGGTCACCGGCGCAGACATGGTGGTTCTAGCCACCAATAGTTCCACCCCGGTCATCGACACGAACTGGCTGCTGCCTGATGTGGTCGTGACGACGATGGGCCCCAAACAGGTCGGCCGCGCAGAATTCCCACCGGACCTCGTCACCCAGGCTGCATTCGCGGTCACCGACTCCATCGACCAACTACGACCCACCGGCCCTCGTCGCCGCAACTAACGGGATGCACGAACTCGGTCACGTACTCAATCGCGACATCAACGCACCCACCACGGGGCGCCGAATCTATTGCTCCGTCGGCCTCGCCGGGATCGAGGTCCACATCCTCGGTCGACTCGCCCAGCAATCCGGTACGTCCTAACACCCAGAGCGGTCAGGCGAAGGCCGTACGTTTGCTTCAATCGAAGGAAAGGTTTTAAACACGCCCGCCTGGATATGCGCCACGTGTGCGGTACAACAACCGAACACAGATCAGCCACCCGAGCACTGCCCAATCTGCGAAGACGAACGGCAGTACGTCGGCTGGGAGGGCCAACGTTGGACCACCACAACAGAGCTCTCACGCGGTCACGTCACCGACCTCAGAGAAGAAGAGCCTGACTTGATCGGCGTGGGCATGAGCCCGGGGTTCGGTATCGGCCAGCGAGCACTTCTAGTGCAGGCCCCATCAGGCAACGTGCTCTGGGACTGCACGGCCCTCATCGATGACACCGCGAGAGAACGCATCGCCGGGCTCGGCGGGATCGACGCGATCTGCATGTCCCACCCACACTTCTACGGCGCCCATGTCGACATCGCCGAGGCCTTCGACGCCCGAGTTCTCATACCTCGCGCCGATCAACAGTGGATCCAACGGCCCTCTTCGCGTATCGAGCTGTTCGACGACGACATCGAACCCGTCCCCGGGCTGACGTTGGCCCGGATCGGTGGACACTTCGACGGCGCCGCCGTCCTGCACTGGTCGGCCGGATCGCACGGCCGCGGCGCCCTACTCACTGGTGACACCATCACCGTGGTCCAAGACCGGGACTGGGTCAGTTTCATGTGGAGTTACCCCAACCTGATCCCCTCGATGAGACCACCGTGCTCGACATAGCCACACGCGTTGAACGCTTTGCCTTCGACCGCGTCTACGGCGGATGGTGGGGTCGCGTCGTCGTTCAGGACTGCGCCGCCGCGATCCGACGCTCCGCCGATCGCTACGTCACCCGAATCCGAGGAGAACGCCCCAACGACACCACTACCGGCGCCCGGTAGGCGAACGGAACGGTCAGCGGCGCACCCGCCGGTCAGGTCTGGCCGATCCGATCGTGTGTCACAAGGGATCCTCAACCGGCCAGAAGTAGGTGGTTATTGACGTCCTATTTAGTTCGTTGTGTGGCGGTGGGCGCGCAGCACGATGTCGTCGGCGTGGTGGGTGGCCGAGGCTGCCCCCGGCGGCCGGGGACGCTTTTCGTGGACTTCGATGTCCCATAGCGGTGATGCGGTGAGTGCTTCGGCGAAGTGCTCGGTGCGTACGAAGGCATCAGGGTCGAACGGTTGGCTGTCGTGATGGGTGTCGATGAGGGTGCGTAATGGTTCCAGGTCGTGGCTGACGATGAGTAGCGTGCCGCCTGGTGCTACCGCGGCCATCATGGTGTGCACGGCTCGATGGTCAGGGGTGCGGGGGATGGAAGCGTAGAACGCTGTGACCAGGTCGTAGGTGGCGGGCGGGAACGCGTCGAGCATGTTCGCGTCGGCGTGGTAACAGTCGATGTTTAGGTCTCGGTGTGTGGCGTTCGCTTCGATCCGGTCGAGCACGCGTTGTGAGACGTCATTCGCGGTCACCTGCCATCCGTGTTCGGCGAGCCAGACCGCGTCGCCGCCCTCGCCGGCGCCGACGTCAAGAGCCGGGCCGGGGGTCAGGCTGGTGATCTCGTTGACGAGGGTTCCGTTCGGGTTGCCGCTCCACCACTGTTCGCCGCTGTACCGATGGTCCCAGTCGGTCTCGTTGGCCGATGCTCGGCTGCGGTGCTGCAGGTCGTCTTCGGCCAGGTCAAAACTGATCATGGCGGCGACTTTGCTACCTGCCGCTGCTGCGGCCAGCACTTGCTGGCTGGGGTCGGTAACGTTGCCGGCAGCGTAGAGACCAGGCACGTTGGTCGCCCCGTTCGCGTCGGTCTCGACATAGTCGCCCAGCCCGCTGGGGTGCACGATCGTGTGCAACCCCAGCGCGTCGAACGGTTCGACCCGGGCCTTGAACCGTGGGCCGATGAGGACGGTATCGGCGGGAATCCGGCCTCCGTCGCTCAGTTCGACGGCAACGAGCAGGCCCCCGTTATCGGAAATGATCTTGGTGACCTGCCCCCGCATGACGTCTGCCCCGCCGGCGCGCAGTGTGTCGAGTTGAGCTTCGTCGACGGCCCCGTTGTTGTCGACGATCAGGGTGTGTCGGTCGGTGAGCTGGCGAATCAGCTGGGCGGTGTGCAGGCCCATCGGGTGGGTGACGATCTGAACGATGCGCTGGTCGCGGGCTTCGTAACCGTGGCAGAACGGGCAGTGGATGACCCCGTGTCCCCATTGCTGCGCGAGGCCGTCGATGTCGGGCAACTGATCTATGGTGCCGGTCGCGGCCAGGACGCGTCGGGCAATGATCGTGTGCCCACCGACGAGCTCGACGCTAAGCCGAAGTTACGGCTCTCTGGATGACGGTTTTCCTGCGTGACCTGCTGTTGTGGGTGATTCCGGGCCACTGTGTGTAGCCAAGAGTGGGCCGTGTCGGTTCGGGATGGGCTGCGCACTGGCCGGTAT
>JAABUT010002543.1_pt1 | contig 17254 bp, 16 predicted proteins | sample 5559281 | NCBI WGS metagenome assembly JAABUT01 (sample SAMN10711880, study PRJNA513359) | rock metagenome | isolation source: Antarctica rocks | place: Antarctica: Victoria Land, Ricker Hills nord | collected 2016-01-04 | reverse complement strand
GTCGTGTGCTTGATATAGACCGCGCCGAGGAGCTGCAGCACGAGGAACCCCACGGCGGCGAGGAGGGCGCCGCGCACCACCTTGCGGATGGGCGTCTGCACCTTGGGCAGCACCGCGAACAAGAAGAGGAACAGGGCGACGTTGACGGCAATGCTCACGACGTAGCCGATGAGCTTGACCCCGATGTTGCCGACCACCGAGCCCTCGAGACCGACCTGGTCGAGCACGAAGGAGGTCGCCGAGTTGGTCACACCCGACACGGCGATGGACGCCAGCAGCGCCACCCCGAGCCCGGCGAGGATCAGGGTGTCCCGCAGTTTGACGAGGATCACGTTGCCGGCAAGGACGTTCTGGTGCCACACCGACCGGAGGCCGGCGCGGAGCGCGTCGACCCAGCCGGTGCCGGTGATGAGCAGTCCGACAACACCGATGACGCCCGCGCCGGCCCTGGCCTTGTCCAGCTCAGCGATGTCGATCTGGCCGCTGGCGCAGGCAAACCCGGGGACCTTCGAGCTGCACAGCAACCCCGGGATGTAGTCCCTGGTCGCGTCGAGGACGCTGCGCTGCGTGTCGAGCGACCCGGTCAACACGAACCCGAGCACGAAGAAGGCCAGCGCCAGCAGCGGGAAGAAGGACAGGAAGCCGGGCAGCGCCACCGAGGCGGCGAGCCGGTCGCCGGCGTCCGCGGCGTAGCGACCGTAGGCGCGGACGAGATGGTCGACGGCCGGTCGCCTGCGTCGTAGCCTCGCCGGCGCGGCCTTGACGTCCGCGAGGATGCCCATGCGGCAGCACCTACCCCCTGGCCAGCGGCCCCTCACCCCGACGCCCGGCTGTCACCAGCCTGCGCCGCTGCCACAGCGTCAGGCCGGCGACCAGCAGCCCGGAGAGCAGCAGGAAGGCACCGGTCAGCGGGCTGTTGACGGCGGCGACCAGGGGTACGCCGAAGTCCTTGTCCGTGAAGCAGATGACGGCGGCCGCGCCCAACAGCGCGGCACCCACAAGGGCGAGCGCGACCGACAGCCGGCTGGCGGCGCTCTTCTCCGCCGAGGTCTGGGCCTTGTCCCGCGCGGTGTCGAGCCACCTCCTGGCCCAGTCGAATTCACTGGCGAGCACCGCGAGGCCCCCGACGACGACTAACGCCCCCGGCCCCGGCAGCACGAGCATCACCACGCCGGCGGCGAGCACCACCACTCCCACGACGCCGACACCGATGCGTCGCACCCGAGAGCTCTGGCCGGGGTCGCGCTGCCGCTGTGCGCGGGGCAGGGGAGCATCCGCGACCGGGGGAGACTGCTCCGTCACGTCGACTCCCCCGCGGTCAGCGACCCGAGCAGGAGGTCGGGCGGCAGGGCGGGCCCGACGGGGGTCGGGCCGAAGGGAAAGTCGCGCTGCGGCCGCCACGCCCCGTCGCGGGCCCGCTCGAAGAGCGTGAACCCCCACACCGTGAACGTGGCCTCGTAGTCGCGCAAAGCCCGCTGCGCCGCGTCGAGCTCGCGCGGTCCGAGGTCGTGCGCCACGGTCACGTGCGGGTGATACGGGAAGGCCAGCTCGCGGCTCAGCGGGCCGGCGCGCACGTCTGCCGCAAGCCGGTCGCATTCGGGCGCCCCGCGGTGGACCACGACGAACACCACCGGCGACACCGGCCGGAAGCTGCCGGCTCCGGACAACCGCATGGTCCAGGGCACGTGCCGGGTGGAGACCCACCGCAGGTGCGCCTCGACCGCTGGCAGGTCGGTAGCGGGCAGCGGGGTCGGGGGCAGGAGCGTGACGTGCGGGGGGATGTCGCGCGCCCCCGGGTCACCGAGCCGCTCCCGCCAGCCCTGCAGCTGCCCGGTGGTGGGCTCCGGCAGGGCGAGCGCCACGCCGACGTGGCGCAGCGCTGCGCTCGGCGGCACGTCGCTCAGCCGCCGGCCGGCAACAGGCCGACGAGGTCCCGCACCCGCCTCAGCGTCTCGCCGGCCACAGCACGCGCGTGGGCGGCACCGCGCGCCAGCACGGCGTCGAGCGCCCCGGGGTCGCTGGCTAGCGAAGCGAGGCGCTCCTGAACGGGCTCGACGAAGGCCACCACCTCCTCCGCCAGATCCTTTTTCAGCGCGCCGTACCCACCACCGTCGTACGCCGCCTCGAGCTCCGCGACGCTGCGCCCGGACAACCCGGAGAACAGGGCGAGCAGGTTGGACACGCCGGGCTTGTCGGGCGCGGAGCGCACGCTGCTCTCGCTGTCGGTGGTGGCCCGCATGACCTTCTTGCGCAGCGCAGCGGGCGCGTCGGTGAGGAAGAGGGTGCCGGCGGGCGGCAGCGACTTGCTCATCTTGGCCAACGGGTCCTGCAGGTCCATGACCCGCGCCAAGCCGACCGGCACGAAGGCCTCCGGCATCGTGAAGGCCGGGCCGAAGCGCGCGTTGAAGCGCTGCGCCAGGTCGCGGGTGAGCTCGAGGTGCTGCTGCTGGTCGGCACCGACGGGGACCCGGTCTGGCTGGTAGAGCAGGATGTCACTGGCCTGCAGCACGGGATAGGTGAACAGGCCGACGCTGCCCCCGCCCTCGCCGCGGGCGCCCTTGTCCTTGAACTGCGTCATGCGGCTCGCCTCGCCGAAGCCCGTCAGGCACTCGAGCACCCAGGCGAGCTCGGTGTGGGACGGGACGTGGCTCTGCACGAACAGCGTGGCTCGCTCGGGGTCGACGCCCAGCGCCAGCATCTCCGCCACCACGGTGCGCGTGCGGTCGCGCAGCGCGGCGGGGTCGTGCGGGACGGTCAGCGCGTGCAGGTCGGCGACGAAGAAGAAGCACTCGGCACCGGCCTCCTGCAGGGCGACGTACTGCCGCACCGCGCCGAGCCAGGTGCCCAGGTGCGAGGCGGTGCCGGTCGCCTGGATCCCGGACAGCACGCGCACCGACCCATCCTCGCGCACCCACGTGAGGCCGAAGTGACCGGGTGGTCATGGTGCGTGGCACCCTCCCCACCGCGTCCTTCCTTCCGCCACCGGGGGGCGCTCGCCGACCGCGGGCAGGTGGCCAGCTGGCGCAGCCCGGGCTCCCTGACCGGCCCGCTCCAGGAGCTACGTCGCCCCCGAGCACGCGCACGAGACGATCCGCGAGCGAGCGCGGCCGGGGCGTCACCGTGGCGGCGCGGTCAGAGCAGGCCCAGGCCCCGGACGGCGTCGCGCTCCTCGCTGAGCTCCCGGACGCTCGCGTCGATCTTGCTGCGGGAGAAGTCGTCGAGCTCGAGGCCCGGCACGACGGACCAGGAGCCATCGGCGCAGGTGACCGGGAACGAGGAGATCAGGCCCTGGGGTACGCCGTAGGAACCGTCGGAGACGACCCCCATGGAGGTCCAGTCACCCTCGGGGGTGCCCAGCACCCAGTCGTGGACGTGGTCCACGGCAGCGTTGGCAGCACTCGCCGCCGAGGAGGCGCCGCGGGCGTCGATGATGGCCGCGCCGCGCTTGGCCACCGTCGGGATGAAGGTGTCGCGGAGCCAGGCGTCGTCGACCTGCTCCGCCGCGGGGCGGCCGCCGACCGTGCAGTGGAAGAGGTCAGGATATTGCGTCGCGGAGTGGTTGCCCCAGATCGTCATCCGGGAGATCTCGGTGAGGGGGACCCCGAGCTTGCCCGCGAGCTGCGCGAGCGCGCGGTTGTGGTCGAGGCGGGTCATCGCCGTGAACCGCTCCGCGGGGATATCGGGGGCGTGCGCCTGCGCGATGAGCGCGTTCGTGTTCGCGGGGTTGCCGACCACCAGCACCTTGATGTCGCTCGCGGCGCCCGCATTCAGCGCCTCGCCCTGCGGCTTGAAGATGCCTCCGTTGGCGGAGAGCAGGTCGCCGCGCTCCATGCCGGCGGTGCGGGGGCGCGCACCGACGAGCAGCGCCACGTTCACGCCGTCGAAGGCCTTGGTCGCGTCGTCGTAGACGTCGGTGCCGGCGAGCAGCGGAAAGGCGCAGTCGGCCAGCTCCATCACCGTGCCCTCCGCGGCCTTCACGGCGGCCGGGATCTCCAGCAGCCGCAGCGCCACCGGGGTGTCGGGGCCGAGCAGCTGGCCGCTGGCGATGCGGAAGAGCAGGGCATAACCGATCTGGCCGGCGGCGCCGGTGACGGTGACGGTGACGGTGACGCGCGGCGCTGCGGCCGTCACGACGTCAGCCCGCCAGCCGGGCGATGACCGCGTCGGCGTACTCCGCCGTACCGACCGCAGTGGGGTCGTCCCGATGGGGCTTCAGGTCGTACGTCGTGTTCTTGCCTTCGGCGATGACGGCCGCAACGGCGTCCTCGAGCTTGACCGCGGCGTCGGCCTCGCCCAGGTGCTCGAGCATGAGCTTGCCAGACAGGATCATCGCGGTGGGGTTGACCTTGTTCTGGCCCTTGTATTTCGGCGCGCTGCCGTGAGTGGCCTCGAAAACGGCTGCCTCCGTGCCGATGTTCGCGCCCGGCGCCACCCCGAGGCCACCGACCATGCCGGCGGTGAGGTCGGAGAGGATGTCACCGTAGAGGTTCGGCAGGACGAGCACGTCCCACTCCTCGGGGCGCTGCACGAGCCCCATGCAGGTCGCGTCGACGAGGTTCTCCCACGGGTCGATCTCCGGGTAGTCCTTGGCGACCTCGCGGAACACCGACAGGAACAACCCGTCGGTGAACTTCATGATGTTGGACTTCTGGATGCAGTGGACCCGCTTGCGGCCGGCCGCCTTCGCGTATTCGAACGCGTAGCGGATGATGCGCTCGCTGCCGTACTCGCTCATCGGTTTGATGGAGATGCCGGACCCCGCGCGGATCTGCTTGGGCTGCAGTCCGTTGAGATAGTCGATGACGCCGTCGGCCTCGCTGGTGCCGTGCTCGTATTCGATGCCTGCGTAGAGGTCCTCGGTGTTCTCGCGGACGATCGTCACGTCGACGTGGTCGAAGCGCGTGCGCACGCCGGGGTAGGTCTTGCAGGGGCGCAGGCAGGCGTAGAGCTCGAGCTCCGCGCGCAGCGCCACGTTGACCGAACGGAAGCCGGTGCCGATCGGCGTCGTGATGGGCCCCTTGATCGCGACCTTGGTGTCGCGCACCGACTGCAGCGTGGCCGCCGGCAGCGGGGTCCCGGCGGACTCCATGATGTCCACGCCGGCTTCCTGCACGTCCCAATCGAAGCTGCTGCCGGCGGTACCGGCGGCGGCCTCGAGGACCCGCCGTGTCGCCTCGGTCAGCTCGGGCCCGACCCCGTCGCCGGGGATCAGGGTGACGCGGTGGGTCTGGGGCATGGAGATCCGTCCTGGGTCGGTCGGCTGGTCGAGTCGGTCGAGCGTCGGCGAGCCTAACCGCGGCTGCCGGCCCCGGATCGCGACCCCGGCGGCTCAGGACGCGGGCGGCGTGCCCGGGATCGTCAACGCGAGGGCGAGGACCGCGACAGCCGACAGGGCCAGCAGCGCAACGTCGAAAGCGCGCGACCGGGCCGTCAGCATCCCGATGCGGCGGGCGGGCAGGACCGCCCGCAGGATCGCGGCGAGGGCGAGGGCCGACGCCACCAGCACCCCCCCCGGCCGGTAGCTGTCAACCGGCACCGGCAGGGCGGTCACGACGATCCCCGCCGCGAGCAACGTGGCGACGGCGAGCAGCGGGAGGTCCCGACGCAGCCGGCCGGCCCGCTGCGGGGCCACGGAGGGCGCGGCAGGAGGCTCGGGTCCCGGGGCCACGACGGTCAATCTAGGGCGCGCGACCCGGGCCTGGGTGTGTCACCCACAGCGACGGGTAAGTGTGTGGGCAGGTCTGGCAACACGGTCAGCCGGCGCGACGTGGGCGGGGAGGTCAGGCGGGTGACGGCCTTTCTTCGCGTCGAAGAGACGGGCGAGATCTTCGCGGTCAAGGAGGGCGTCACCACCGTCGGTCGCGGCGCCGGGATCGACGTCCCGCTCCTCGATCCAAGCGTGTCGCGGCTGCACGCTGAGCTGGTGCGCCGTGGACCGCACGTCTATGTCGCCGACCTGGGGCTGTCGACAAACGGCACCAGGGTCAACGGCAGGCCGGTCGGGCGCCGTGTGCTGCTCGACGGGGACGTCATCTCCTTCGGGCTCGTCCGCACCCGCGTCGGCGGCATCCCGGCCGAGCGCGGCGAGGAGACCCTCGAGTTGCGCCAGGTCATCGCCCCCGACCTCACCCGCCGCGAGATCGAGGTGCTCACCTCACTGTGCCGGCCGGCACTGCGCCAGGACGCCTTCGTCGCTCCGGCGACCGCGCGCGACGTCGCGGACGAGCTCGTCGTGACCGAGGCCGCCGTCAAGCAACACCTGCTCCGGCTCTATCAGAAGTTCCGCATCCCCGAGGGCGTCAACCGTCGGGCCCGCCTTGCCAACGAGGTCATCGCCGCCGGCGTCGTGCGCCCCCTGCCGACGCAACCGGACGACAGTCCCCGTGGCGACACTCCCCGCGGCGACCGGCTCCGGCAGGTCGGCTGAGCCGGTCGGTCAGCGGGCGGCCGGTCAGCCGGTCAGCCGGTCAGCCGGTCAGCCGGTCAGCCGGTCAGCCGGTGACCCGGTCAGCCTTGCGGCCGGTCAGCCTTGCGGTCGGTCAGCCGGTGACCCGGTCAGCCGGTGGACCGCTCGGCGGCCTCGACGACGTTGACGAGCAGCATCGCCCGCGTCATCGGCCCGACGCCCCCCGGCATCGGGGCGAGCCACCCGGCCGTGTCGCGGACGTCCGCGGCCACGTCGCCGACGAGGCCGGCGTCGGTCCGCGTGATCCCGACGTCGAGGACCGCCGCGCCCGGCCGCACATTGGCCGCGGCGACAAGGCCGGGAAGCCCGGCCGCGGCCACCACGACGTCGGCGCGGCGCAGCGCGGCGGGCAGATCACGGGTGCCGGTGTGGCAGAGGGTGACCGTCGCGTTTTCGGTACGGCGGGTCAGGAGCAGCCCGAGCGGGCGGCCGACGGTCACCCCCCGCCCGACGACGCAGACGTCCGCGCCCGCCAGCGGGACGTCGAAGCGGCGCAGCAGCTCCACCACGGCGCGCGCCGTACACGGCAGGGGCCCGTCCTCCATCAGCACCAGGCGTCCCAGGTTGAAGGGGTGCAGGCCGTCGGCGTCCTTCGCCGGGTCGATGCTGGCGAGGACCCGGCCCACGTCGAGACCGGCGGGCAGGGGGAGCTGGACGATGTAGCCGGTGCAGGCGGGGTCGGCGTTCATCTCCGCGACCACCGCCTCGACGTCGAGCTGGGTCGCCGTGCCGGGCAGCACCCGCTCGATGCTCGTGATCCCCACCTCGGCGCAGTCGCGGTGCTTGCCGCGGACATAGGAGTGCGAGCCGGGATCGTCGCCGACGATGACGGTGCCGAGGCCGGGCCGCTGGCCGCGCTCCGCCAGGGCCTGCACGCGGGCCGCCACCTCGGTCCGGATCGCCGCGGCCGTGGCCTTGCCGTCCAGCAGGGTCGCCGTCACGCGGGTCAGGGTAGGCGGGGCAGGCCGAGCGCCTGGCGGTCGCGACAGCGGCTCTCGTGTCGGTGGGTGGGTCCGTCACCGCACCGGTACGGCGTCGCCGGGGTGCCGTCGCGAGGCAGCCGGGGCCGGGTGTCGGGCGAGGGGCCCGTTCGGCGCCGGATGAGGGGCGGTCGGTGACCTTCCCGCCGGGCTTCTTCTCCCGTGCTGACGACGGTGACGACGCCGTCTTCTACCGCCCTCCCCGGCTCGTGACGCACCTCGACGCCGAGGCGATCGCGGCGGTGGGAGAGCTCTACGACAAGCTCGAGCTCGGCCCGCGGGTGCTCGACCTCTGCAGTTCCTGGGTCTCGCATTTCCTTGTGCCGCCAGCGGAACTCACCGTGCTGGGCATGAACGCCGAGGAGCTCGGGCGCAATTCCGCCGCGACCACCCGGGTGGTCGCGGACCTCAACTCCTCGCCCCAGCTGCCTTTTGGTACGGAGGCTTTCGACGACGCTGTCTGCTGCGTCTCGGTCGACTACCTCACCCGGCCCGTCGAGGTCTTCGCGGAGGTGGCGAGGGTGCTGGCCCCCGGTGGCCGCTTCGTCTGCACCTGGAGCAACCGCTGCTTCCCGACCAAGGCGATCCGGGGCTGGCTCGGCACGAGTGAGGCGCAGCACCTCGACGTGGTGGCGGCCTACTTCGCGGCCGCGGGCGGGTGGAGCCCGGTGCGGCGCGAGACCCCGATCGCGCCCGGCGGCACCGGGGACCCGCTGTGGGCGTGCTGGTCGGCCCGGCTCGCCCCAGCCGCTGACGCTTGACACCTCGACGCCAGCAGCCGCTTGCCCGCCGCCCGCCACCGCCGCTTGCCCGCCGCCCACCGCCGCCCGCCGCCCACCGCCGCCCGCCGTCGCCCGCCGTCGCCGCCGCCGCTTGCCCCGCCCGCCCCATCCCGCTCGCAGCTCGCGCTTCGTGCTGCCGCTCGACGACACAGAGCGCGAGTTGCCGCCACTCCCTCGCGCTTCGTGCTGCCGCTCGACGACACAAAGCGCGAGCGGCGTGGGGCCGCCGAGGCCGGTGGCCTCAGGCGGGCGGCGGCCAGCCCGGGCGCGGGGGCGGCCGGCAGCCCGGCCGCGGGGGCGGCGGCCAGCCCGGGCGCGGGGGCGGTCGGCAGCCCGCCGGGTCGAGCAGCGGCTCAGCAACAGCGGCGGGCGGGACGGAGAGCGGGCGGGAGCGGCGGCGTCAGTGGGCGAAGTGGCGGACGCCGGTGAGATAGAGCGTCGCCCCCGCGGCCTCAGCAGCGGCGATCACCTCGGGGTCGCGGACCGAGCCACCCGGTTGGGCCACTGCCTTCACGCCGGCGTCGAGGAGCACCTGGAGCCCGTCGGGAAAGGGAAAGAAGGCGTCGCTCGCGGCGACGGCACCCCTGGCCCGTTCCTCGCCGGCCCGGGACACCGCCAGCCGCGCGGCGTCGACGCGGTTGACCTGCCCCATCCCGACCCCGACCGTGGCCCGGCCGCGGGCCAGCAGGATCGCGTTCGAGCGCACGGCGCGCACCGCCCGCCAGGCGAACTCGAGGTCGTCGAGGTCCGCACCCCTCAGCGGCTCGCCAGCGACCAGCTGCCACCCACCGGGCTCATCGCCCGGCTCGGTGACGGTGTCGTGGGTCTGCACCAGCACGCCGCCGCAGATGAGTCGGAAGTCGGAACCACCGGGCACCCCCGTGGTGCGGAGCAGCCGGATCGACGGCTTGCGCGCCAGCAGCTCGGCGGCGCCCTCGTCGTACCCCGGTGCGACGACGACCTCGGTGAAGACCTCGGCGACCTGCTCCGCCATGGCCAGTGACACCGGCCGGTTGGTCGCGATGACGCCACCGAAGGCGCTCACCGGGTCACAGGCGTGGGCGAGCCGGTGCGCCTGCGCCACATCGGCAGCGACGGCGATCCCGCACGGGTTGGCGTGTTTGATGATGGCGACACACGGGCCCCGGAAGTCGTTGGCGGCGCGCAAGGCGGCGTCGGCGTCGACGTAGTTGTTGTAGCTCATGGCCTTGCCGTGCAGCTGCTCGGCCGTCGCGAGGCTGTCGCCGGCGTCGGGGAGGCGGTAGAGGGCCGCGCGCTGGTGCGGGTTCTCGCCATAGCGCAGCACGTCCGCGCGGATGAATTCGGCGGCCATCCAGGCCGGGAAGCCGGAGCCGTCGTCGTCGGGGGCGAGGACGTTGCCGAGCCAGCTGGCCACCGCGATGTCGTAGGACGCGGTGTGCCGGAACGCCGCCACCGCAAGGGATTGCCGCTGTGCCAACGTGAAACCGCCGGCGCCCACCGCGGTCAGCACCTCGCCGTAGCGGGCCGGGTCGACCACCACCGCCACCGACGCGTGATTCTTGGCCCCCGCGCGGACCATCGCGGGCCCCCCGATGTCGATCTGCTCGACCACCTCCTGCGGTGCCGCACCGGCGGCGACGGTCTCGCGGAAGGGATAGAGGTTAACGACCACGAGTTCGAACGCCTCGATCCCGAGCTCGCCGAGCTGCGCCTCGTGCTCGGGCCGCCGCAGGTCCGCCAGGAGCCCGGCGTGCACGGCGGGGTGCAGCGTCTTGACCCGCCCGTCGAGCACCTCGGGGAAGCCGGTCACCTCCGCGACCGGAGTCACCGGCACGCCAGCGGCCTGCAGGGCCGCGGCGGTCGAGCCCGTCGACACGATCTCCACGCCCGCGGCGGCGAGACCGTGCCCGAGGTCGACAAGCCCGGTCTTGTCCGACACCGACAGCAGCGCCCGGTGCACGCCGCGGTCGGGGAGGGCGCTCGCAGCTGGCGTCTCCGTCACGGAATCCCTGCCTCCTGGCGGGCGAGCCGCCCGATCGTGTCGACGAACAGGGGCCGCTCGACCGCCTGGATGCGGGCGCGCAGCGTGTCTTCGGTGTCACCGGAAAGCACCGGCACGCGCGCCTGGGCGAGGACGGGCCCGGTGTCGACGCCCTCGTCGACCTCGTGCACGGTGGCCCCGCTCTCCGTGGCGCCGGCGACCAGCGCGGCACGGACGGCATGCGCCCCCGGGAAGGCCGGCAGCAGGGCCGGATGCGTGTTGACGCACCGGAATCGGCGCACGACGGCCGGCCCGAGGATCTTCATCCAGCCGGCCATCGCGACGAGATCGGGGGCGTCGGCGGCGAGCCGGGCGGCGACGGCGGCATCGAAGGCGGGGCGGTCCTGGCAGTCCTCGAGGCGGACGGTCCAGACGGGTACGCCGGCGGCCTCGGCGCGTCGCTGCGCCCCCGTGTCGTGCCGATCGGTGCCCAGGGCCACGACCTCGGCGCCCCACGTGGGGTCGGTGGCCGCGTCGAGAATCGCCTGCAGAGTGGTCCCGGCGCCGCTCGCGAGCACGACGAGCCGGGCGCTGGACACGGGGCGGCACGCTACTGCCCGGCGGACTGCCCGGCGGCGGCGACCTTCCCCGTGCCACGGGCCCGCCACCCGATCACCGCCGCTGCGGTGAGGGCAGCCGGCACGCCGACCTCCAGCAGCACGGCGAGCCCGACCCGCCAGCCTGACGGGCCGACGGTCTGCAACCGGCCGGCGCCGACGGGACCGCCGGCGGCGTAGCAGGCGAGCGCGGCCAGCAGCCCGGCGACCGGTCCGGTCGCCCCGCCGAGGGCGGCCGCCCGGCGCCAGGAGCCGCCGTGTCCAACCGCGACCACCAGCCCGCCGGTGGCACCGGCGGCCACGGGCAGCAGGAGCACGATCGCGCCTGGTCCGTGTGGGCCGCTGGGCAGGCCGGCGAGCAGTGGCAGGGCCGGCACGCGCCCGAGCGTGGTGCCCCACGGGGTGACCGACGTCCCCTGACCGACCGCGAAGCCGGGTCCGGCCAGCCAGGACAGGCAGGACAGGACCACGTTGGGCACCAGGCACACCTCGAGGAGCAGCAGCGCCACCCCGCCGATGGCACCCGGCAGCAGGGCCCTGCTGGTGCGGGCCGCCGCATCCGCGTGGGCGCCGAGCGTGATCGCCCCCAGCAGCGCCGCCGCCAGGGTGAGCGCGGCGAGGGCAGCCAGCCCGCCGCGGATCGCGGTCGCCAGGGTCGCCGGCAACAGGTCGAGCAGCGGCGGCGCGCCATCACGCCGGCGGGCGCGCAGCAGACCGGCACCCGCTCCGGCGAGCGCGACCGCGGTGCCACCGACCAGCGCGGTGGCGGGCGAGGGGTGCAGGGCCGGTGTGGCGACGACCGCGGCCAACACCGACGCCGTGACGCCGTAGGGCAGCACCAGGGCGGGGATGACGACGAGCGCCTCCCGGGACCAGCGGCCGCTGCCTTGCCCGCCCTCGGACCGGCGACGCAGCAACCCGTCCGCCGCCCGCGCCACCAGTGCGGCGGAGAGCAGGGTGATCCCGAGCGGGGGCAGTCCGACGACGCCGGGGCCAGCGTGGACGCGCACGTGCAGCCCGGCGAGCCAGGTGCTCGCGCCGACCCGGAGCGCTTCGGAAGCCCCGGCGCCCGCGCGGCTGTCGGCAGCCCAGGCGAGCAGGACCACCACCTCGACGGCAACCAAGGCGAGGACGACCGCTCCGAGCGCCCCGAATGCCGCGGCCAGCCACGGAACGCTGCTGCGCTGACCGGTGCCCGTGCGCCGCGGCGGCCGCGGCGGTCGCGCCCCCGCCGGCGCGCCCCCTTCGCGGCCGGGGCGGAGCAGGGTCTCGGTCATGCCCCGACGCTTGCACGCGGGTCGGGCCTTGCCCGCCAGGCCGCCCGGCGTGTCCCGCCGCTTCCGGTGCCGGCTCGATCAGCCGCCGGGCGGGGGCGGCGGGGGCGGGTAGCCGCCGGGGGGCGGCCCCGAGGGCGGGCCGTACCCCGGGGGCGGAGTCGGCGGCGGTCCGTAGCCGGGCGGCGGCGACCCTTGGCCACCGGACCCCGAGCCGGAGCCCATCTGCTTGAAGTCGGGCATCGCCTCGCCGCTCGTCCGGAAGGCGAGGAACGCGAAGGCTGCCTCCGCCGCCAGGGCGAGGACCCCGAGGAAGAGCCCGACTTTGCGGTTCGTGCCGTGGTAGCCGATGAGCAGCTTGAGGAGCACCAGCACGAAAGCCAGGCCGGCGGCGGCCAGGATGACGAAGGCGGGCCCCGCCGGCAGCTGCGGCAGCCGGAAGCCGGCGAAGACGCGGGCGGCCACGAGGCCGGCGGCGACGAGCCCCAGCAGCACGGGGAACCAGGAGAGAAAGCCCGTCCCCCAGGCGTTGGCCGACGCGGAGTAAAGGCCACCGAAGTCGAGGCCGAACCAGGGGAAGAAGCTGACGATGAACGCGACGGCGCCGGCCGCTATCACCCCCAGGTCATTCGTGCCGACCTGCCGGCCGGCGATCTGCGTCATCGCGGTGCCCCCTCTTATGCCGCGCCCGTCACGGCTGCTGCGCAGTGTGGCCCGACGGCCCCGGCCCAGCAAGGGGCAGCTAGCGCTCGACGGGCACGACATCACGGCTCGCTAGCGCCGCCCCGCGGAGGCGGTTGTCACGGCCATCGGTGCCGGGCCGACCAGGGACGCGAGGACGACGATGTTGTCGAGGTAGTGGCCGCTGGCCCGGTCGAACGAGCCACCGCAGGTGATGAGACGCAGCGCGGCGTGGTTGGTGTCGCCGTAGACGACACCCGCCGGGAACTCGGCCTTGTGATATCGGCGTACGTCGTCCACGGTGAAGGTGGCGACCGTGCCGTCGGCGCGCGTGACGAGGACGGCGTCGTGCGGGTGCAGGCTGCCGAGCCGGAAGAAGACCGAGGGGCCGCTGTCCGCCGAGTCGACGTGCCCGGCGATGACGGCGGGCCCGAGGGAGCCGGGGGTGGGCGAGTACTGATACCAGCCGGCGTCGTCGTAGTGGGGGCCCGGCGCGGGGACCTCCAACGCGCCGTCCGGGGTCTGGCCGAGGTGCAGCAGGGGTGAGCGCACGCCGATCGCCGGGATCACCAGGGCCAGGGGCGCCGACCGTGGCAAGACCGGCCCGACCACGTCAGGGGAGGGCGCGGCCGGCCGGGACGTGGGCGCGGGGATGACCGTCGATCTCGAGGCCGCCGACGTGGTCGACGCGGTGGTCGACGTCCGCGTGCGTCCCCGGGTCGACGTCGTCATGGCCGGTGTTGGCGTCGAGTCCGACGTGGTCAGGGGCCCGGGGGCGGAGCTGCGGAGCCGGTCAGGTGCGGCCGGCGCGTCGAGGATCGTCAGGGGTGGCTGGGCGGCGTGCCGCTGGTCGGCGGCCGCCACGGTAATGCAGCTGACACCGGTGAGGGCGAGTACGCCGACCACCACGCCGGTCGTCAGACCACGTCGCCGGGCAGCCGCGTGCGCACGGGCGCGACGCATGGGGCGGGCGCGCCTAGCGCCGTCGGGCCGGACGCCGCCGCGGGAGGGCCAGGAGGGCCGCGGCGAGCAGGAGGCCGACACCGATGGTCAGCAGGCGGGTGTGCTGCAGGCCGGCGGTCGAGCCCCCACCGGCGGGGACCCCGCCGGAAGGGACGCGGGTGATCTGGGGTGGGACGTCACCGGAGGTGGGGGGCCCGGCCGACGTCGAGGTCGAGGTCGACGTCGAGGTCGGAGGTGAGCCCGCGGTGACGGTCCCGGTCGGGGGCGAGCCGGCCGACTGCATGGAGGTTGAGGTCTGCGTGCGGTCGCGCAGCGGGGGTGCGGTTCCGGCTGATGACCTGGGCGCGGGGGTGCCGCTGCCGGCGCCGGCACCGGCGCCGGACGACGTGGCCGCGGCTCCTGCGGGCGTCGCCGTCGCGCCACCGGTCTCAGTGGTCGGCGTGGGGGTCGGCGTGGCCGCCGGGGTGGTCGGCGTGGCCGCCGGGGTGGTCGGCGTGGCCGCCGGGGTGGTCGGCGTGGCCGCCGGGGCAGGGACAACCAGCGCCCTGATCGTGGTCGTGATGCTGCTGCGGCAGGTCACCCTGCTGCCGCCGGGATTTCCCGTGCCGTTGCACTGGTTGACCCGGACATCGATCGCGGGGCTGACGGTGGACCCGGACGCGACCACGCAGTCCACGGTCCCGCCGCCGCCGTTGCCGGAGCCGTTGCACTGGGTGACCGTGGCGCCGGTGGTGGTGGCCGGGAAGGGGGCGCAGCTCGCCGTCCCGCCGCCACCGGTGGCGGAGCCGACGCACTGGTTCACGGTGGCCGGCGTCACCGGCTGGGCACCGGGGGTATCCGCGTCGACGATGTTGGTGATGTTCACCACGCAGTTGATCGGGTGCGCCGCGTCGTTGTCGGAGCCGTTGCACTGGTTGACGTCGGTGACGAGGGTCACCGAGTTGCTCGTGAAGGTGCCGTTGCCACCGGGGCAGGCATCGAAGGCGCACTGCCGCGTGACGGTGGTCGTGGACCCCGTGGTGCCGCCGCTGATCGTGTTGACGACGTCGACAGTGCAGGTCATCGCGGTGGTGGCGCCGAGGGCACCGGGGCCGACGTTGTTGCACTGGTCGACGGTGGCCGTCGCCGCGCGGGCAGCCGAGGGCGGCAGGGCCACGCCGGCGAGAAGGAGTGCGCTGGCGAGAACCACCAGCGCCAGCAATGCCGGCCGCCGGGCGCGTCGAGGAAGCCGGCCCGGGCGCGCGGGAGGGAGAATCGTTGTCATGGGGCCACAGCCGTCCTGAGCGGCGCGTCAAGCGCCCCCAACAGGGGGAGCCGGGCACGAGAGGTGTGGTGCGGGATCGCGTCGGACGCCGCTGGTTCGCGACGGGCCGGTGCGGAGGCGCCGTACAGGGGAAGTCATCGAACCGTGGCGCCCCGGGCTTGAGCCGAACGCGCTGGGCGTGCTAACGCCGATTCTCGCGTCGGTTAGCGGGCGGGACTGATCTGGACACCAGGCGTGGTCCGTGGATGGGCGGAACCCGTTACGCAGCAGGGGAAAGCTGGCGCGGGTCTTGGTGAGTCGGGGGACCGGGTAGGGGTCGATCTCGCTGTCCAGTACCGGGCTGTGACCGTGTGAACCCGACCGCAGGACGACGTCGCGAGGCGCCGAATGCCAAGATGACAAGCGTGTAAGACACGCCCTCCGGCGGTTGTTGCCTCTGGGCTGCCCGGCTGATGCACTGTTCCCATGCCGCGGACAGCGAAACCGACCCCTAGTCGGTCGGTGGCGGCTCGGGCCGGCGGGGAGTTCTTCGCCCGGCCCACCGGTCCGAACCATCGCCGCTACGAGGCGCTGCGTGGTTACCTGTATGAGGGGATGTCGATCGCCGACGCTGCTGCGAGGGCCGGGTACTCGCCGGCGACGCTGCGTTCGGCGGTGCGCGACTTCCGGGCCGGCAAGAGCGGGTTCTTCCTCAACCCGCGACCCGGGCCGACCCGGGCACCGGCCAAGAACGCCGCCCGGGAGAAGATCATCGAGCTGCGCCGGGCCGGGCACTCGGCCAAGGAGATCGCCGAGGCACTGGCCGGCACGGCGACCCCGCTGAACCGCACCGGCGTCGCGCAGGTGCTGTCCGAGGCCGGGTTCGGCCGGTTGCCGGTCCGCCCGCCGGGCGAGCGCGGCGCCCCGTTCCGGGATCACCCCCGGCGTGCGCAGGTGCTCGACTTCACCGCTATGCCGGCCCGGACCGACACCACGGTCGCCGGGCTGCTGCTGGCCGTGCCCGAGCTGGTCGGGCTCGACCTGCCCGCCCTGGTCGCCGCCGCCGGCTACCCCGGCACAGCGGTGATCCCGGCCACCAACTACCTGCTGAGCCTGCTCGCCCTCAAGCTGGTCGGCATCCGCCGGGTCTCCCACGTCGACGACCTGGCCGCCGACGTCGGGGCCGGGTTGTTCGCCGGACTGGCCGCGCTGCCTAAGGCCACCGCGCTGACCACCTACTCCTACCGGCTCGACCACGACCGCCAGGCACGGCTGCTCGCCGCCTTGGGCAAGGCGATGCTGGCCGCCGACCTGATCACCGACGCCGGCGGCGACCTGGACCTGGACTTCCACGCCATCATGCACTGGGGCGAAGACGTCGCCCTGGAAAAGCACTACGTGCCCCGCCGCTCCCAACGCACCCGCTCGGTGCTGTCGTTCTTCGCCCAGGACGGCGCCAGCCAGACCCTGGTCTACGCCAACGCCGACCTGACCAAAGCCACCCAGGCCAACGAAGTGCTCGTGTTCGCCGAGCACTGGAAGACCCTCACCGGGCACTGGCCGGCCCGGCTGGTCATGGACCAGAAAGTCACCACCCAAGCCGTACTCGCCGAACTCGACGCCCGCGGCATCACCTTCCTGACCCTGCGGATGCGCTCACCCGCCCTGACCCACCACATCAACGCCCAGCCCGCCAGCGCCTGGAAGACGGTGCGCCTGGACCGCGACGGCAACTACCGGCGACCCAAGGTCGTCGACGAGCAGGCCACCCTGTCCGCCTACCCACACCCGGTGCGCCAGCTCATCGTCACCGGCCTCGGCCGCGACGCAGCCACCGTGATCATCACCAACGACCAGACCTCCAGCGCCAAACAGCTCATCGAGCGCTACGCCCGCCGGATGAACATCGAACAGCGCCTGGCCGAATCGATCCGCTCCTTCCACCTCGACGCCCTGGCCGGAGCCGTCCCCCTCAACGTCGACCTCGACATCGCCCTATCCGTGCTCGCCAACGCCATCTGCGCCTCCCTGCGCCGTCGCCTGACCGGCTACCACCACGCCACCCCTGACACCCTGCAACGACGGTTCCTGCCCACCGGCGGCACCATCCTCAACCACGGCGACACCATCACCGTCCGCCTCAACCGGCGCACCTACTCCCCAGTACTACGCGACGCCGACCTGCCCGACACCAACGTCCCCTGGTGGGGCGGCCGACGACTCCACTTCGAGTTCGACTGACAAAGTTGGGGGTCGAACTCACTGCGCGAGAATCGGCGCTAAGC
>JAABUT010002541.1_pt1 | contig 17261 bp, 18 predicted proteins | sample 5559281 | NCBI WGS metagenome assembly JAABUT01 (sample SAMN10711880, study PRJNA513359) | rock metagenome | isolation source: Antarctica rocks | place: Antarctica: Victoria Land, Ricker Hills nord | collected 2016-01-04 | reverse complement strand
CTTGCTGGCATCAGAGATCGTCCTCTGGCCAGCTCAACAGAAATGCCCACGGGGTTGCGTGCGCTTGGCGCGGAGGTGCGCGCGGGCCTGTATGGAATCTAAACCCAGAGACACTGGTGGCGAATTCGGGGTTGCCCATTCGTTCATGGTCAAGACGGTCCGCCCAGCCCGCGTCCGCCGAGAGATTTGGTTTGGCAAGGGACGCGAACGGTGGCCTACAGGCAGGGCCGGCGAATTCGCCACCAGTGTCCCCAGAGATAGATCGCCTACACCTTGCGGCACCGCAGAATGTGCGTTGTGGCCGCAGCGTCCAACATAGGCAAGGAGCGGCCCGCTGTCCGCCAGGGTTCGTTTGACGGACATGTCTCCGGCGCGGCACTAGCACTCCTGCAGAGACACCCCGACCACGCTTGGGATCGGGATCAATGAACGGGAACCGAAGATGCTAGAGGGCCAGCAGCTCACACGCCGCATCCAGCTTGGGCAAGGCATCAGCAGCATTGGTGACGGTATCTGGTTCACGACCTGGGCCATCTACTTGACGCAGGTACTCGGCTTTCCGGCTGCCGTCATGGGCGCCGCGGTCGGCATAGGTGGACTGACCGGGGTCGGCCTAGCCTTTCCCGGCGGGATGGCAGCAGATCGGTATGGAAGCCGTAATACCTTGATCGTACTAACCGCCATACGCGGATTAGCCATGCTCGGCTTCTGCTTCGTGGGTAACGCTTGGACACTGTTTCCGGTCACAATCGGCTACTTTGGCACGGGCAGCGCCGTATCCGGGGTTTGGACCACACTGGTATGCGAGCTGTTCGAAGGCGAAGACCAGATGGGCGCGCTAGCGCGCCTCCGCGTCGTCCAACATGCCGGTTATGCCGCCGGTTCCGGCCTCGGCGCCGGGGTTCTAGCTCTTAATCAAAAATGGGCGTTCACTGCTGCGATTGCAGTGAACGCTGCAACATTTCTTGTGCTTCTGGTGATCGTTGCGTCGCTCCCACAGACAAGGCGATCTATTTCTAATCGTGTCGGCTCATCTCTGACCGTGCTGAAGAATTACCCATATGCGGTAACAATGATGACTGTTGCCATGCTCGCCACCTGCTGGGCGGTGCTGTCCACCGGAGTTCCTTTGTGGGTCAGCACACGCACAACCGCCCCGAATTGGCTTTCGGCAGTCATCGTTGTACTAAGTTCGTTGTTGATTGCAGCGTTCCAAGTACGAGTTACCCGCGACGTGCGTAGCATTGATCTAGCTGGTAGAGCAGGACGCTTCTCTGGCGGACTTCTAGCGGCATGTTGCGTGCTGTTTGCTGCGAGTTTATGGTTTCAAACATGGCTTGCCAGTCTGCTACTGCTTATGGCTGGCCTGCTCCATGTTGCAGGCGAACTGTACTTTGTAGCGGCACGCTGGGGCCTGTCAATTGGATTGATGGACCACAGTAGTAAAGGCCAGTATCAAGGCGTTGCAGCAACTACCGAAGCTACGGTTCAGGCTGTTGCCCCGGCTCTGGTAGCGGTGGCGATCACGTTGCCCGGCATCACTGGATGGGTTCTTCTAGCCGGATTGTTTGCCACGGCTGGCTTGGCTGTTCCGTCAGTAGCTGGATGGGCAAGAAGGCATAAAGCCCATGCATATTGATAAGAAAGCGGGCCATCCTGAGTAGGACCGCCGCCGGGATATCGGGAACGATGGTGGAACTGGTACAATCTATGGCGACACTCCAACAAGTAGCGGATGAACCCAGCGTGGACCGGAGTGCCGTGGCCGAGTGACCGCTTGAGGTTCGTTTGACGGACACTCCCGGCCCTGGCTGCCGATCAACGTGCTACGGTGCCAGGTGGCCAGTCTGCACAGCTTTGCGGCCATTGACACAAGCGGGTATTCGCGGACGTGGTGGGGTTGCACCTTGGGGAGACGGCTCATGCCGCTTGATGCTGCCTTGTGCGTAGCCGCATGACTATGATCCTTGTCGGCCAGTACGACTCGCCCTTTGTTCGGCGCGTCGCCGTGACCCTCAACCACTACGGCCTCTCCTTCGAGCGGCGGCCCTTGTCGGTGTTCCGAGACTTTGACGCCGTGCTAGCCCTCAACCCGCTCGGCAAGGTGCCGGTATTCACGCTTGATGATGGCGAGAGCCTATTCGACAGCCGGACCATCCTCGACTACCTGGATGGCCTGGTCGCGCCGGAGCTGCGCCTAGTCCCGGCTGCCGAGCCGGACCGCCATCGCGTGTTGCGCGTGGAGGCCATCGCGGTCGGCCTTTGCGAGAAGCTGTATGAGCGAGGTTACGAGTTCGCCCGCCGCGACACTGACAAGCAGGATTTACGGGTTGTGGCCCGCACGGAACAGCAAATCAGGTCGGCACTTGATTGGCTGGAAGCGTTGCGGCCCTCGCCTTGGCTGCACGGCACACGTTTCACCCGCGCGGATATGACGGCTGCGATTGCGGTCACTTACATGCGCCAGAAGCACGAGGGGTTTGCATCCCCTTCCGAGCAACCCGGCTTGCAGGCACTTTGTGACAAGTGCGAGGCGACGGAGCAATTCTACAATGCTGCGTACTCCGCTGCGGAAGCCGAACGGAGCGGCTGGCGCCCAAGGCAAGTTCATGACCTTGACTGATATGGGCGCTGCGGCGCCGGTCCTTGCCGAAGTGCTGCGCGGCAATGCGGTGGAGAGCCGTCGTCGTGGGTCCTTTGCGGTAGTGGATGCGGCCGGCCGCGTTGTCTCGTCGGCTGGTCCTATCGAAGCACTGGTATTCCCGCGCTCGGCGGTGAAGCCTCTTCAGGCGCTTCCGCTCATTGAGAGCGGTGCGGTCGAGAGGCTGTCCCTGTCGCGCAAGGAGATCGCGCTGGCGTGCGCTTCGCATAGGGGCGAGCCGGCACACGTGGACGCCGTGCGATCCTGGCTAGCTGCTGCCGGGCTTGACGCCGACGCTTTGGAATGTGGGGCGCACCCTCCGCTCGGCGGTGCCGCCGCCGCGGCCCTGGTCAGGCAGGGGGTGGCACCCTCGCCGTTGCACAACAACTGCTCGGGCAAGCACGCAGGCTTTCTCTGCACTGCGGTCCATCTCGGCGAGAACCCGCGCGGCTACATCCAGGCGGATCATCCGGTTCAAAGACGGGTGACTGCCGCGCTGGCGGAGATGACTGGCGCCGACCTGGTAGCCGCCCCGTGCGGGTGTGACGGCTGCGGAATCCCGACCTATGCGATGCCGCTGCGGGCCGTCGCTCGCGGCATGGCGCGGATGGCGGATACGGCTGGCCTCGGGCCGGAGCGGGCCAGGGCGGCTGCCGTCATCCTCGACGCCATGGCCGCGGAACCGTTCTTTGTCGAGGGTACGGCAAGCTTTGTGACTGACTGCATGACGGTCGCTGGCCACCGTGCGCCTCAAGGTCGGCGCAGAAGGCGTGTATGCAGCCGCCCTACCCCACCACGGCTATGGCATCGCCCTCAAGATCGAGGACGGAGCGGGGCGCGCGGCGGAACTGGTCATGGCTTCCTTGTTGCGCTCGCTCGGCTGCTTCGACCAGGAGCAGCAGCACGCGCTAGACGCCTACTTGCATCCCGTTGTGCGGAACGTCGCTGGGCGTGAGGTCGGAGTGGTACGTCCGAGCACAGCCATCCCATAACTGCCCGGCGGGGTGTACCACTCCGCCAACAGATCAACCGCGCGCGGGGCGCGCACCATCATGGTGAGGAAATGGGGCGCTGCATTGTCGGCCGGCAGGTGGCGCTCCATCTCTGCCTTCGGTGGCCGCATAGAGGCCGACGGATACTGGATGTTCCAACTCCGCCCAACAGATCGGTCCGCGCTGTCTTCAGGCACCATCCTTTGTCGCCGCCATCCTTGGCGAGCACGATCAGCAGTATCTGACTTTGCCTGCAGCGCAGCGGCCGCCACCCCGTCCACTCACGACAGGTGCTGGCCATGGATGTTTTTCTCGAACGCTGCGCCGGCCTGGACGTCCACCAGGCTAGCGTCGTCTGCTGCGTCCTGATCGGCGCACCCGGGCGCAAACCGCAGAAGCTGCAGGGCCGCTTCGGCACGACCACGCGTGATCTGGAGGCTTTGCGTGCGTGGCTCGCCGAGCACGGCGTCACCCACGTCGGCATGGAGAGCACCGGCGTCTACTGGAAGCCGGTGTATGCCGTGCTGGAGGGTCACGTCGACCTGACCGTCGGCAACGCCCACCACATCAAGAACGTGCCCGGCCGCAAGACCGACGTGAAGGACGCCGAGTGGATTGCGCAGCTGGTCCGCCACGGCCTGGTGGCCAAGAGCTTCGTGCCGCCGCCCGCGATCCGCGACCTGCGCGAGATGGTGCGCTACCGGCGCACGCTGATCGAGACGCGGACGGCGATGCGCAACCGTGTGCTGAAGCTGCTGGAGGGGGCCAACATCAAGCTTTCCGGTGTGGCCAGCGACGTGTTCGGCGTCTCTGGCATGGCCATGCTGGAGGCGCTCGCCGCGGGCACGAGCAACGCGACGGAGATGGCCGGCCTGGCGCGCGGGCGGATGCGGCGCAAGCACGCAGCCCTGGAAGCCGCGCTGGACGGGCGCATGCGCGAGCACCAGCGTTTCCTGCTCGGAATGCAACTGCGCAGCTTGGGGACGATTGACCAAGACCTGGAGGCCCTCGATGCCCGCATCGAAACCCAGCTTGAGCCATACCAGGTGCAGCACCGGCTACTGACGCAAATCCCAGGCGTGGACTGGGTGACGGCGGCGTCCATCATCGCCGAGATCGGCACCGACATGGACGTGTTCGCCAGCGCGCGGCGCCTGGCAGCCTGGGCCGGGGTCGCACCGGGCAACTACGAGAGCGCGGGCAAGCCGAAGGGCGCCGGGACGCGCCGCGGCAACGTGTTCCTGAAATCCGCGCTGTTCGCCGCCGCCTCGGCCGCGGTGCGGACCAAGGGCAGCTACTACCGCGACAAGTACAACCGCCTGCGCGCACGCCGTGGCCCGGTGCGGGCGATCATGGCCATCGCGCACAAGCTGCTCATCGCTACGTTCCACATGCTGAGCACGGGCGAGGCGTTCCGCGACCTCGGCGAGGGCTACCTCGACCAGGTCGCCCGCAAGCGCTCCACGTCCAAGCTGGTCCAGCGCCTGAGCAACCTGGGATACAACGTCATGCTTGTCCCGAAGGCGGCGTAGCCCGCCAGCCAGTCCGTCCAGGGTCTATTTCCTCAGCAGTGTCCGTCCGGTACAAAAAGTGGAACGCCTGGGCTTCGTTTGACGGACAGTTGTCACCATCCTGGCAGGATTGTCCGATCAGGCATCAGGCATCGGCACGCTTCCCCGCTGCTACCTGGCATGGTGGGCCGCTGTTCCAAGCGAGCATCCCGGTTGCCGACCAGGAGGCCCACCCAGGCAAGCCACATGTAATTGCAGAACAGCCGTTCGAGGACGCGCATGACGATGCTCCATGGTGATTTGTTCAGGCTTGAGCTACTGCCGGCCGTGCCGACGCCAGGCGGCCCAGCATGACGGTGCCTGCCGCGGCGAGCTGGACGAGCGCTGCCGTGACGAACAGCAGCGGAGCGCCGCTGCCCAGGTTTGGGACTGCCGTGGCCCCTAGATCGCGTAGCAGCCCAAAGGCAGCCGGGGCGAAGGCGTAACAAGCCTGGCTGCACGCCGTGACCAAGGCCACAGCGCGGGCTGTGTCGGCGGGCGCGAAGTCCTGTTGCACGATGAGCGGTGGCAGCGACGTGGCGTTGCCCAGCCCCAGCCCGAACAGCATCACGCCGAGCAGTAGAAGCGGTATGCTTGTCCCGCCCGCGGCCAGCAGCACCAGCGAGCCGCAAAGCTGCAAGCCATAGTTGAGCGCCAAAGCGCGCCGCCGGTCGGCGCCGGGTGGCAGCAGCCATCCCATGCCGGTGCGCCCGGCGATGGCACAGGCCGTCGCCAGCCCGGCCGCGAACCCGGCGAGCTGCGTCCCGAGTGCAGGCACCAGCAGCGAGAACAGGTGCGCGATCAGGCCAATCTGGGCGAACAAGCCCAGCGACGTTGCCGCGGCCAGAGTGACAAAGCGCCGGCTGCGCCACAAGGCGGCACCCGGCAAGGGTTCGGCTGCGCTGCCAGCGCGGGCCAGCGCCGGGGCACCGGGTGCATCGCCGTCCGGCAACAGCCCCATGCCGTCCGGAGTGCGTCCGAAGTAGCGGCCGGACAGCCACCAGATCGTCAGCACCATGAGGGCACCTACCGCCGCGGCAGCACCCGTAAAGCCGAAGGCGGCAATCAGCGCCACCCACAGCGGCGACAGCACCACGCCCCCGACGCTGGCCCCATTGTAGGCGGTGCTGAGCGCCGCCGGCCGCCGCCGGGCGAACCAGGGCGACACCATGGCGTTGATCGCCGCCGCCCCGGTGGCAGCCCAGCCAAAGCCGGTGAGCAACGTGGCCGCGAAAAGCTGCCACGGCTCACGCGCCAAAGCCCAGCCGAGGAAGCCGAGTGCTACGGCGAGGGATGCCGCGCGCGTGACGGCAACCAAGCCAAAGCGCTGATGCAACGTCGCCAAGTTGGCCACCACGACCGCCCCGAGCAGGAAGTGGCACGTCACTGCCGCGGACACGAGCGACACGGGCCAGCCGCGGGCCTCATGGATCGCGTACAGGAACACGGGCGGGCCATAGAAGCCCACCCCCCAGCCAAACACCGCCACGGTGAAGGCTGCCCAGGTCACGCGCCAGCCGAAGAAGGCGGGCGCTGCCGTTGCGGCGCTCAAGCGCAGCACTCCGACAGGTAGGCGTCCAGCGACGGCCTGTCCGCGTCCAGCACGCACCGGCACCAGGCCGCAGCCTCGCGCGCCATCAGCAGCACCTCGCCCACGTCCCCGACCTGCCCGGCTGCATCCGGCCGGCGCCGCGGCGGACCGCCGCAACCCGGCAGCAGCAGGGTAGTCCGGTGCAGCTCCGCGCCCTCCCACCAATAAGCCGAGAACACCAGGCTCCCATCCCCGCAACCGGGCCGCAGCAGGGCAAAGCCAGCCGTAGGGGCCGCGACAGGACCAGCGATGCCGGCACGGTAGGCACGCTCCGCGGCGGCCAGGTCCTCCGGCCGCAGGCCACCCGCCGCCAACGCGGGTATGTAGAGCTTGGCACGCCAGGTCCGGGCGGCGAGGGTCCCAACCCGCTGCACGGCGCCTGCGCCGGGTTGGGGTGGGGGAAGGGCGTCGAGGGGCATGAACGGCTCCGGGCGTTGCGTCCCAGGCAAGCTGCCCCCTGCACGAAGCGGGATGCTACGGTCCCGGCCGAAACAAGAGACCCGTCGCCGCGCTATGGTGGCGGTGGACAGCGCGGCGCAGAGGAGCGGAACGAGACGCCATGGTCAGCACCACAGCCCTTGCGGAGACCGCGGCCCTCGTGGGCGACCCGGCACGCGCGAACATGCTGGCGGCGCTGATGGACGGACGCGCCTTGACCGCGTCCGAGTTGGCGCGCACTGCGTCCGTCACGCCCCAGACCGCAAGCGGGCATTTGGCGCGGCTGACTGGCGCCGGGCTGCTGGCCGTGGAACGGCAGGGCCGGCACCGCTACCACCGCCTGGCCTCGCCCGGGGTGGCGCGGATGCTGGAGGGCATCATGGCCGTGGCGGAGGTCGGACCGGCAGTGGACCGGGTACGGCGCCCCGTCGTCGTCGGCCCGCGTGACCTGGCGATGCGGGCCGCCCGCACTTGCTACGATCACCTGGCCGGCAGGCTGGCCGTGGCGATGGCGGACGCGATGGTGGAGCAAGGCCATATCGAGCTGTCAGCGGATGGCGGGGCCGTGACGCTGGACGGCGCGGCGTTCCTGCGGTCGCTGGGCGTGGACCTGCACGCTGCCGAAGGGCGTGCGGCTAAGCGTGGCGGCGGCCGGGTGTTCTGCCGCCCCTGCCTGGATTGGAGCGAACGGCGTCCGCACGTTGCAGGGGCCGTGGGCGCTGCCCTGTGCGAGTGTTGCTTCACCCTGGGCTGGGTGCGCCGGATCGAGGGCACGCGCGCCGTGACGGTCACGCCAAAGGGCCAGCGCGGGATCAAGCAGGCATTCGGCGTCGAGACAGGCTGACGACCTGGACTGACTTACGCCCAGCGCAGTGTCCGTCATGGTTCGTTTGACGGACAGCCATCGTATGCGGTTTGTTGGCCCTACCCGGCAGTCTTGCGCTTGGCACGGAACCGAGTGACGCGATCCAGGCTTCCACACTGTTCTGCGGTACACCACCGCCGCGTGCCGTTGCGCGTGGTGTCGAGGAACAGCCAACCACACTGCCAGCCCCCGCACTCTCGAACACGATGCAGGTGTTCGCCGGAGAGCAGTTCGGAGAACGCGAGCGCCACGCGCACCGTTACAGCATCAAATCCGGCCGCTTCGGTCCACCGCCACCGGCATCCAACCTCCGACCAAACCAGTGAACGTGCCCGCTGCGCTGCCAACACTTCACTCGTCACAAATGCCAAATCGCCTGCGGCGGGGTCGTCACCACCCTGCATGGCAATCCACATCCGCCATACGCACTCGCGCAGACGCTTCGCACTTTGCATTGCAAGTACTGCGGCGGCAGGGTCGGTTCGGGCTGCCGCTCCCAACCCACCCGCGTCCTGCTCACCAAGTATGCCCTGCCGTACCGCCCAGAGCAGCAGATCATCATAGCTCGCCAGATAGTCGATCCCGGTTCCGCCGCGGCGGGAGCTGACCGTGTTGGCGAGGTCGAGCGCTGCATGGCCCCCGACAATTCTCATCCCTGCAACATCGCGTGCCTGCATCCAACACAAGGTCGGGATCACATCCTTGCCTATCAAGGTTGCGCCTTGTAACGCTCTATATAGCATGTTAGGCGTTACAAATGAAGACGCTGCCGCCCTATGAGACCCACGATCTTAGCCTCGGCCTGTCTCACGAGAGAGACAGGAACGGTCGCAGTACAGCCAGTGGTGTCACAGGCTGCGGTTCCTTGCAGAACGGCTCTCACGCCGGTCGTGGCCGGGCTGGCTTGCACACCAGAACCAGAGCCTGGCAAGCGGCTGAAAGCCGAAGTCGAGTGTCGTCGAATCCGCTTTTCCGCACAGGAATGCCAACATGAGTGCAACTGCGGAACTGTGGCAATCTCAACGAGCAAAGCGCCGTGATGGCGTCGTCGCCCTTGTGGCGGCGGCGACCATTTGGGGTTGTTTCCCGGTTTATTGGCGGTTCCTGAGCTTCACCAACTCTATTGATATATTGAGCAACAGGATCATGTGGTCCTTTGCCGTCGGCATGGTGCTGCATCGGATTGTGAGCGGCGCGTTCGTGCCCAGAAGTGTCCCGATGCGTCAGGTTCTGCTTCTACTCGCGTCTGCTTTGGTATTGTCCACGAACTGGTGCATCAGCATTTACGCCGTAGAGGTAAACCGAGTGGTTGAGGGCGGCATTGGCATGTTCTTTGCGCCGATATTTCAACTGATAATCGGGCGCGTTCTTTTCAAGGAAAGCTTCAACAGCACCAAGGTGATCGTCGTATTTATCTCGGTCATCACCGGCGTCATGCTAATATATGACCTGAATGCAGTGCCTTACATCGCCATTGGCATGGGTCTGTCTTTCGCTACTTATGCTACGATCAAGAAGATGGTTAGCGTGCCTGCGTTGCAAGGCTTCATCATCGAGACTGGACTTCTGTTTCTTCCTGCTGTTGCCTATGTGACTTTGAACGGTAGCCGGCTCACCAGCGGTGGGTTCCAAAACATCTCGGAACTTCTCTTGCTTGCTGGTGCTGGGGCCATCGCGGCACCACCGCTTATCCTGTATGGTTTCGGGGCGCAGCGTGTTAGTCTTTCAACATCTGGGATGATGCTGAACCTTATCCCAATCATAAATATAGCAGTTGGCGTCTTGGTTTTGCAAGAGGCAATCTCGCCATTGCGAGGCTTGTCTGCAATACTAGTTTCAGTCGCGGTTCTTTTTTACTCTTACCGTAGGGGAGAGTAAATCATGGGCGGAGAGCCAGGCACGGTTTCGATCCGCACGTTTAAGCGTCAGCAACATGACTTCTATGGGGAGCGCGACCATGCGCGTCGTTGAGCGGCTGTTCTGCGATTTCGTCTGGCTGGCATGGGTCGGCCTATTGGTCAGCCGGCGGGATGCCCGTCCGGAGGAGCGACCCACCGTGCCGGGCAGCAGTGGCGAGGCGTGCCGATGCCTGATCCCGGATCGGACTGTCTTGCCAGGGTGGTGATCGAAAGTAGGCAGTGCTGGACTGTGACAGGGCACTACCGGCAAGCTGTCCCACTTCGTCAAACGTCGAGACCCTGTTGGCGAAGTCGGCGTTAGCTGTTTGTTCACGGGATGCTGGTCCCGGCAAACCCGTCGTCACCCAGCTTGCAGACCCCTTGCACCGGCGCTTGGGTGGGTGATGGAGCGGGTCGTCCGACTTCGCCAACAGATCAACCGCGCGCGGGGCGCGCACCATCATGGCAAGGAAATTGGGCGCCTCGTCGTCGGCTGGCAGGTGGCGTTCAGACCGTATTTCCTCAGCAGGGTCCGTCGAATAGACCAAGCGGAACGGCTGAGGTTCGGACACCTCTGGCCCTGGCTGCCGACCAGTCATCGAGCGGAATGCTCACGCCTGGGGCCAGACCGGGTGCTCCCGGTCTATGACAAAGGCATGGGCGTGCCGGAAGCCGCCACCGCTCGGGTTCCCCCCTGCCAGGTGCGGATGGCCCTTGGCGAGGTCACGATGCACATGGGGCACTACGTCCGGGTCGCCCGCAGGCCAGAGCCAGGCCGCGGCGCCTGCCGCCACTGTAGCGATACCGGCCAGCACGGCGAAAGAGACGGGCAAGCCCGCCTTAGCGCCTAGCCATCCCGCGAGCGGGTAGGTCAGCAGCCAGCAGGCGTGCGACAGCGCGAACTGCGCCGCAAACAACGCTGGCCGGTCCTCTGGGTGCGCGGAGCGGCGCAACAGCCGGCCCGTGGGGGTGCCCACGGTGGAGTAGCCGACGCCCAGCACGAGCCAGAGTGGCAGCAGCGCCGTGAAGCCCGGCCCCGCCAGCCCAGCCAGCAGCCCCGCCACTAACACGACTGCACCGGCCATCATCACCTGGCGGTCCGGGATGCGGTCCAGCACGCGCGGCAGCGCCAGGGCGGCCAGCATGGACCCGGCACCGAACGCTGCCAGCGCCCAGGCCGTCTCCCGCTGTCCCAGGCCGAGCCGGGCCTGCACGAGCACGACGGTGTTGACGATCACCATGGACCCGGCGGCAGCGACGGCCAGGTTGAGGGCCAGCAGCCCGCGCAGCCGTGGCGTGGCGAGGTAGAGCCGGATGCCGCGCGTGGTGCGGTCATAGACGCCGCGCGGCACGGCCGGCTTGGGGCTGGGCAGCAGGACGGAGACGACCAGCGCGGCCGAGGCCAGGAAGCCCACGGCGGTGCCGGCGAACAGCCAATGGAAGCTGATGACGGTCAGCAGCGCCGCGGCCAGGGTGGGGCTGACCAGGTTCTCCAGGTTGTAGGCGAGCTGGGACAGTGACAACGCACGGGTGTACTCGGCCTCGTCCGGCAGCACGTCGGGGATGGTGGCCTGGAACGTCGGCGTGAAGGCGGCGGAGGCGGCCTGCAAAACGAAGATCAGCACGTACACCTGCCAGATCGCGTCCACGAAGGGCAGGCAGATGGCGATGGCGGCGCGCACCAGGTCGAGGGTGACGAGCATGGCACGCCGGGGGAACTGGTTGGCGAAGGCGCCGGCCACGGGAGCCACGCCGACATAGGCGACCATCTTGATCGCGAGTGCCGTGCCCAGCACGGCGCCGGCCTCCGCGCCTGCGAGCTGGAAGGCAATCAACCCAAGGGCGACGGTGGCCAGCCCGGTGCCGAGCAGGGCGATAACCTGGGCGGCGAACAGGTGACGGTAGGTGCGGGAGCGAAGGGGCGAGAGCATGGCCACCCCTTAGCACAGCCCCCGCCACCTAACCGCTAGGTGTATGAACTCTAAACCCAGAGACACTGGTGGCGAATTCGGAGTTGTCCGTTTATTCATGGGCAAGACGGTCCGCCCAGCCCGCGCCCACCAAGGAATTCGGCTTGGCACGGGGTGCGAAGGGCGGCTTGCCGGCAAGGCTGGCGAATTCGCCACCAGTGTCCCCAGAGATAGAGTTCATACACTTTGCAGCACCGCAGAACGTGCGTTTTTGCCGCAGCATCCAACATAGGTAACGAGTGGCCCGCTGTCCGCCAAGGTTGGTTTGACGGACAGCCAGGCACGGCACCGGGCACCGCAGGGATCACCTGGGTTCCGACCCTAAGCTGTGGCCGAACTTGGTGGAAAGCGGGTGTTCCGCTTCGGTAGGAGGAGAGGGGAGGGCAGCTACACAGGCGAGCTTCCGTTCCTCCCGCAACAAGCCCATAACGCCGGGCATGGCCATGCCCGCGCCCTCCTCGCCCCTTCGGATTGCCGTTCTCGGCGCTGGAAAGATCGGCAGCACGTTCGCCTTCCAACTAGCCCACATGGGCCGCCACGATGTCACCGTCATCGCGCGGCCAGGCTCCGTTCGGCTGGAGCAGCTGCGACGCGACGAGGCGATCATCAACGTCAAGGGCGAGCGTGCAAGCGTCCGCGTGGCCGATACGCTCGACGAGCAGACGCCGTACGACCTCGTGATCGTCACGCTCCTGGCCCACCAAACGGATGCGGTGCTTCCGGCCTTGCAGCGCAGCGCGGCCAAGTGCATCCAGTTCATGTTCAACACCTTCGATCCGGAGCGCCTGCAAGAGGCGGTCGGCGTCGGGCGCTGCTCCTTCGACATGCCCTTCGTTCAAGCGACATTGGACGGAGATGGCAAGCTCAAGGCCGCCATCGGCGCTGCCGGTCAGAAAACCCTCATGAGCCAACAGCGCTGGGTTGACGTGTTCAACGGTGCCGGGCTGCCCGCCGCCGTCGAGCGCGACATGCCTCTCTGGCTTCGCTGCCACGTTCCGCTGTGTGTCGCCTTCGAAAGCGTGTCGGCAGCCGGCGAGCGGCGCGGAGGCGGCGCATCGTGGGGAGAAGCGCTCGTCCTGGCGCGCGGCATCCACGCGAGCTTCATGCTGATCAAGGGTCTTGGCCATCCCGTCTATCCCGGGACGAAGAAGCTGATAGACCGCTCCCCGCCATCGGTGGTGGCGGCCATGCTCTGGTCCCTGTCGCGCGTCCGGTCGTTCCGCGAGTTGCTGGCGACAGGGAAGGCCGAATGCATCGCCTTGGTGGACGCCATGGTGGCGGCTGCGCCGCTCGCGAAAGGGCCTGTCGTCGTGTCCAGTATTCAGGCCATGAAGCCGTCGTAGCGATCCGTTCTGAAAAGCGGCAATCCTGCGGCTCCGGTCAAGTGTCGGCGCAAACAGCAAGTGCGGGCAGGCGGAAACCGCTGGTTGAGACGCCATCATCTGCTTGCGGCGAGGGGCGTTCAACCGCTCGATCACCGACTTGGGTCATGGCCAAGTGACCGCCTGGGGGTGGTTTGGCAGATAGTATCTCTGTGCTGAAACATTGCCCACCAGGATGCGCGGCTAGATCGTAGTCAGCGCGCGGCCGTCCATCAGCGCCGGCAACATGAGCATGTTGGGGTGAGGCCCTGCGAGAACCCAAGGCTGCGCCGAGCGACGCCTACCCGGCCGTGGTCTTCGTCCCGGCGGCCAGGTCGGCAAAGAATTGCCGGATCGAGCGCGGCTCGCGGCCAAGCACCAGGGGCAGCGTCAGCGCGTTGCCGACCAGACCATAGCGGTCATAGAAGTCGTACATCGCCTTCAGCTCTTCCTTCTGGTCGTCGTCGTAAGGCAGCTTGGCCTGTGCGGCCCACGTGTCGAAGTCCGGCGCGGCGGCCTCGATGGGCCGCTTCAGTGCCTCGCCCATCGCCGCCACCACCTCGCCGCGGTCCATCCCGCCATCCGCGCACAGCTCGAAGGTGCCGTTGAGCAGACGGTTCCCGGTGAGCGCCACCGCTGCAACCTCGGCCACGTCACGGTAATCCACGCGGGAAATCCGCGCCGCCGCCGAGAACGGCTCGGCAAACACGCCGGTCTTCGCCACCGCAGGCCAAGCGGCCACCAGGTTCTGATAGAACACGGCGGGATGCAGGATCGTGAACTCCATCCCGGACTCGACCAGTGCCTCCTCGATCGGCACCTTCTGGATGTGGTTCTGCAAAGCCCCAATGACCGGGTGGATCACAGACGAGAACACGATCCGCCGTACTCCAGCCGCCTTGGCCGCTGCGACGAAGGACTGGCCCATCCCGGCCTCGTCCCTTTGGTATACAGGCGAGATGTAGAACGCCGCATCCATGCCCCGGAGTGCCGCATCGAGGCTGGCCCGGTCGCGAATGTCCCCAACGGCGACCTCGGCGGCTCCACCTTGGCGGGCCAGATCGCCTTGCTTCTCGTTGCGGACCAGCCCGCGCACCCTGGCGCCGCGGCTTGCCAGGGCGGGCACGACTAGCCCAGCGAAGTGCCCGGCCGCGCCGACGACGAGGATGTTCGAGTGAGATTCGCTCATGGTTCGTGCTTCCGTTGTCAGGTTCCTCCCCGACTTGGGCATTCCGGCTGAGGGTTGTATGCCGCATTGCTGCGTTCACTCCCAATCAGGACTTGCGAATGGATCGCTTCGCCGCGATGGAAAGCTTCGTGCGCACCGTGGAGCGGGGCAGCTTCGCCGCAGCGGCGGCGGGGCGCGGCCTTTCGGCGACCATGGTCGGCAACCATGTGCGCTTCCTGGAGGATCGGCTGGGCGCGTCGCTGCTCAACCGGACCACCCGGCAGCACAATCTCACCGAGTTCGGGCGTTCGTACTACGAACGGTGCCGCGCCATCCTGGCGGAGATCGAGGCGGCGGAGGGAGAAGCCGGAGCGGTGCAGGCCACCCCGCGCGGGTTACTGCGTGTCACGGCGCCGGCTGCGCTGGGCACCACGGTGCTGCCGCGCCTGCTCGCAGGCTATCTACACCGCCATCCCGAGGTGAGCGTGGACTTGGTGCTGCAGGACCATAGGCTGGACCTTGTGGCTGACGAGATTGACATCGCGATCAGGGCGGGCGCGCTGCCGGACTCAAGCCTCATCGCCCGCGCCCTGTCGCCCATGCGGCTCGTCGTCTGTGCAGCCCCGGCCTACTTGGCCGCGCATGGAACACCGGACAGGCCCGCCGACCTCGCCTCGCATAATTGCCTGGACTTCGCCCACGGGGCCGAACAGCGCCATTGGCGGCTCACTGGCAATGGCGGCGAGGCGACTGTCGGCATCGGCGGGAACCTGCGGGCCAACAGCGGGCAGGCGCTCCGGGCCGCCGCGCTGGAGGGGGTCGGTATCGTGATGCAGCCGGAGTTCCTGGTTGCGGAGGACCTGGCTGCGGGGCGACTTGTCCGCCTCCTGGGCCAGCATGCCGCTCCTACGCTTCCGCTTCACTTGCTGACGTTGCCGAACCGGCATCCAACCCCGAAGCTGCGCAGCTTCATCGATCACGTCGTAACGGAACTCGGCCAGGCATCGGCAACAGCAAGCGCCAGGCGCACTCGAAAAGCCTGCTAAGGCCTATACCACGTCGTCAAACGACGGGACACCGTTGGCGAAGTCGCCCAGCTTGCCGAAGCGCCCATCCGGGTGCGGCAGCAACCCGCCCCCGGACGAGAGAAAACCGGCCTGTTCACGGCCGTTGGCGCCTTGAACGAACGGGCAACCCCGACTTCGCCAACAGATCAACCGCGCGCGGGGCGCGCACCATCATGGCAAGGAAATTGGGCGCCTCGTCGTCGGCTGGCAGGTGGCGTTCAGACCGTATTTCCTCAGCAGATCCACCGCGCGCAAGAGCGCGCACCATCATGGCGAGGAAATGACGACGTCATGCTCATGCCGAAGGCAGTGTAGCCCGCCAAACCGTCCGTCCAGGGCTATTTCCGTAGCAGGGTCCGACGGACAGACGAAGTGGTACAGCCCGCACTCAGCGCAGTGTCCGTCAGGGTTGGTTTGACGGACAGAGCGAGCCTGGCCGTTCATTGAGGGTTCGGTGGACAGTCGAATCAGATCTCATGGCCAAACAGGTACGCCGTCCAGCCCCGCGGTTTCTGGCAGGCCGCAGATCAGGTTCGCATTCTGCACCGCCTGGCCGGCCGCTCCCTTGCCGAGATTGTCGACCACGCCCATCGCGATCACCAAGTTGCGCTCTGGATCGGCCGCATAGCTGACGAACGCGAGGTTCGAGCCGGTAGCCCATTTGGTCTGCGGCGGCTTGTCGGTCACGCGGACGAACGCCCGCCCGGCGTAGAAGCGCCGGGCCGCGTCCAAGCACTGGCCCGTGGTGGCGCGGCCGCGGCAGTACATGGTGGCGAGTACGCCGCGGGTCATCGGCACCAAGTGTGGCGTGAACACCAGCCCGGCCGCGCTGCCGCCGCTCAGCCGCTCGATTGTCTTGGCCATCTCGGGCATGTGGACGTGCTTGAGCAGACCGTAGGGCACCAAGTTCTCGTTGCTCTCGGCGTAGCCGAACTTGCTGTCGGCGCCGCCCCGGCCGGCACCGGAGATGCCGGTCTTGGCGTCGATCACGATGTTGCCAGGCTCGATCAGCTTGTCGACCAGCAGCGGCGCCAGCGCGTTCAGCGTCGCCGCGGGGAAGCAGCCGGGGTTGGCAACGCGGATCTGACCCTCGATCTGGGCTGGCCAGACGTCGGCCAGGCCGTACGCCCAACCCTCGACGTAGCGGTGGTCGCCGCCGATGTCGACGATCTTCACGTCCTTGGGGACGCGCGCCAGCGCCTCGGCCGAGGCGCCCGTGGGCAGCGACGCGAACAGCACGTCGAGCTTCGGCAGGGTCACAGGGTCCCACTTCTCGATCACCAGCTCGGCCAGCTTGGCCGGCACACCGGGGAAGCGGTCCACCAACCGGCTGCCGGCGCTGCCCTCGCCCGCGGCGTAGATTAGCTCGAAAGACGGGTGGCTCGCGACCAGGCGCATCGCCTCGCCGCCGCCAAAACCGCTGATCCCGACAATGCCGACGCGAATGCTCATGGTGGTGTCCTATTGCTGGAGTGAGCGAACAAGTTTAGGGACTGTCATAAAGTAACCACGCTACTCTTTAAGAGATCATCAAGCAATATCAATGATCTGTCACTACCAGGAGATGCGATTATTTTATGACAGTCCCTTAGCTGATCGCGGTAGGGACGCGCATCACTGCGCGCCCCCCGCACAGAACCGTACGGGCGGAATTCCCGCATACGGCTCCCACCTTGGGTGTTTGACGGCGAACCGCTGAGACGGCCAGGGATGGAGGACT
>JAABUT010002540.1_pt1 | contig 17263 bp, 17 predicted proteins | sample 5559281 | NCBI WGS metagenome assembly JAABUT01 (sample SAMN10711880, study PRJNA513359) | rock metagenome | isolation source: Antarctica rocks | place: Antarctica: Victoria Land, Ricker Hills nord | collected 2016-01-04 | reverse complement strand
GTGGTCGTCGACTACAAGACCGGGCGCCGTGAGCTCACCACCGACGACGCACGCGGTTCGCAGGCCCTGGCGTTGTACGTGCTGGGCGTGCGCCGCACCCTGCGCCGCGAGTGCCACCGCGTCGAGCTGCACCACCTGCCCTCGGGCACGGTCGCGGCGGCCGAGCACACCGACGACTCGCTCGGGCGGCACCTGGCCCGGGCCGAGCGGACTGCGCAGGACGTCGTCGCGGCCACGGACACGCTCGCGTCCGGCGCCGACCCCGACGACGTGTTCCCCGCCAATCCGGGACCCTCGTGTGCCTGGTGTGACTTCCGACGGCACTGCCCGACCGGCCAAGCGTCGTCGCCGGCCATCGACCCATGGGCGGGCCTGGCCGAGCGGTGAGCTGCAACGCCACCTGAGCGGTGAGCCGCTACGCCACCTGAGCGGTGAGCCGCTACGCCACCTCGGCGGCGCGTTGTTTGGCCTCGCGGTACAGCGGGCCCTCGCGGTACTGGGCCGGCAGCGTGCGCACTGCCCCGCGCAGCGCGCGCAAGCCGGCTGCGACAGCCACCGACCGGCCGGGCAGCGGCGGGAAGCGGTACATCCGTAGCGCCCAGCCCGGCATGAGGCCGACCGCGAGCGCGGACGCCGTCGTCCAGCCCATGCGGGCGGGCAGCAGGTAGCGGGCCGGCACCGGAAGCGGCGGCGCGATCACCACGCGGGCCGCGGCACGCGCCTCCGGGATGCACCGCAGCAGGGGACGTATCGCGGCGATGCCTGCGGCGAGGCCGTGCGCGTCGGTCGGGACGAGGGAATCCGGTACGCCGACGAACGACGCGGCCAGCGCCTGCTCGGCGACGTAACGGTCCACGTCTGCGCGCCGCAGCCGCAGCCCGGAGGCGCGTGCGGCGGTGAGGAACGAGTCGACGAGGCACAGGTGCACCCACGCAAGTTGCTCGGGGTCGTCGATGCCCAGCGCGTGGTGCACGGCACGCACCCGCGCGGAGGCTGCATCGACGTCCGCCCGCGCCGCGAACGACACCGTGCCGACGTAGAGAACAGTCGACTCCAGACGCTTCCACGGATCGTCCTGGAAGTTCGAGCGGGTGTGCAGCAGCTCCATTGCCGCCGGATGCAGGGCCTGCAGCAGCAACGCGCGCAGGCCGCCGATCATCGACACCGGTTCGCCGTGGATGCGCCACGTCATGCTGTCCGGGCCGAAATAGCCGAGGTCGGAACCCATACGTTTCAGCTTGCCCAGAACTCGACGAGGACGTCAACCAGCGCCGACGGGTTCTCCACCGCCGCCGAGTGGGCCGCGCCGCCGATCACCGCGTACTGCGCGCCGAGGCGCCGGGCCATGTCGGCCTGCACGTCGGCAGGCCACGCGTCGTCGTCGACGCCATGCGTCACCAGCGCGCGCACGCCGGTGGCGGCCAGTTCCGTGACGCGGTCCGGCTCGCGGCGCAGCGCATCTGCCATGCCCTGCAGCATGTCCGGAGAACCGCCGAGAAAACGACGTTCGAGGAACTCGGCGAGCTCGTCCGGCGGCACCACGAACCTGGGCTCGCCCAGTGCGGCAGCTTGCATCGCCGCGTAGACGCCTGGCAGGCCGGACGCGGCGAGCACCGGCTCGAGCCCGTCCATCGACATCCGCCGCGCACCGCCCAGATGCGCAGGCCCGGAGGAGAGAAGTACCAGCGAGTCGAAGATCGTCGGTTCGGCGATCACTGCTGCCCGCGACACCAGACCGCCGAAGGAATGCCCAAGCAGCCCGACCGTGCCGCCGAGCGCGCGCGCGACAGCGCGCACAGTCGCGGCGAGCGTGTCGGGCGTGTAGTCGGCCGCCACCCGCAGGCCCGGTGATTCGAACTGGCCCGGCAGGTCGATCGCGGTGACGAGCAAGCCCGCCTCGGCCAACAGTTGAAGGATCGGCGCGAAGTCCTCCTTGCTGCCGGTGTAGCCGGGCACCAACAGCACCGGGATCCCGTCGTCAAGCCCGGTCTGCAGTGCGGCGATGAGCTGGCCGTCCAGCTCGAACGTCTCGCGGCGCGCGCCGTGCACGGCCAGCTGGCCGCTCACCGGAAGGCCACCGTTCCCGAGTCGGTCCGGACCAGGTAGCCGGTGCCGAGGGGGTACACGAGCGAGCGCGCGCTCGGCGCCGCCACGGCGAGGCGCAGTGCCGGGTGGCCGTCGTTGCCGTCGAGCACGGCGATCCCGGTGGACGTCGGCACGCTTACCCGCGCGGTCGACAGCACGGGGGTCGCGTTGTCGGTTGTCGACACGATGGTGGGCGGCGCTGCGGTGGGCGTCGCCCAGTGGGGTTCGCTGCGTCCGGTGTTTAGGGCGTAGGTGACGCCGCCGATCCAGACGACCTGCGCGTCGGCGGTGTCGATGGCGACGATGCCGGCGAGCGAGGAGGGAAGCGGGGACAGTGCCACCGTGGCCAGCGGCTTGCCGTTGTCCGCGCGGTACTGCTCGAGCTGGCGGGTCGTGCGATTGATCGCCGAGAGGACCCGGTCGGCCGACACGGGGACGTCGCCGTTGCCGAGGTCGATCCACTTCACCTGGTCACGGTCGCGCTTGCTGTCATCGCCGTTGCCCGCCGTTCCGTCGCGCAACAGCAGCTGCTGCCCGGGCCCGCAACGTTGCAGGTTGCCGCAGTCGGGCCGAACGCAGTTCTGACTGATCAGCGCACCCGCGCTGCCGAGCACGGCGCGCTGGATGCGGCAGCCGAAACGCGTGTACGTCCAGCGATCGAGTCCGGTGGCCGGGTCGATCGCGTAGATGACCGACGCCGAGGTGACCATGAATGTGAACGCGGTCCACTGGTACGCGGGGCTCCCGTCGAGCGGCATGCCGTCCTTGTCCAGGGTGCGCGACCAGCGCCGCTTGCCGGTGCCGGACTCGAACGCGTTCACCTCGTCGCAGTTGCCGTGCACGGCAAAGACGGCGATCGTCGTGCCGGCGACCTGCGCGGCCGCGCACACCCGACGGTCGGTACGGGTGTAGGACCACGTCACCTTGCCGGTACGCGCGTCGCGCCCGCGCACCGCGTTCCTCGAATAGGTGATCACGGTTCCGCCGGTGATCGGCGTGCCGAGGGCGATGCGGTCGGCGCTGTGCCAGGCCTGCCGTTGCGGCCGGCTCGGGCCGGCGATGGCCAGTGCCGTGGGCGGCTTCGCGGCGGTGTGCAGCGTGGTGTGCGCAGCCTCGCCGCGCGACCACACCACGCCGGCGAACGCACCGATCGCGATCACCAGCACAGCCACGACCGCGAAGTACACCGTCCGCTGGCGGCGCATCGACGCGGTATAGCGCGCGAGCGCGGCGGCGGAATTGGTCACGCGATCAATCCTGACCCATCGGGACGGGTCACTGGCCTCCGGGATCGGCGCCCGACGCCGACGAGCCGCCGGTGTTGCGGGATGCGCTGCGCTCGGCCGAACCGGCCGAACCACCACCGGAACCCCCGCGAGCGTGTCCGCCGCGCCGGCGCCGGCGGTTGCGGGCGGGCGAACCTGCCTCGCCGCCGGCGCTCGGGGCCGGAGAGTCGGCGGTGGTGGCGGGACCGGCCGCGTCTCCGTCGCCGTCCGTGGGGCGGCCGCCGCGGGTGCGCGTGCGGTTGCGGGCGGGGCGATCGGCGCGCTCCGAGCGGGCGGGGCGGTCAGGACGATCCGAGCGCTCCGGACGATCCGCGCGCTGCCGGTCGGGCCCGGATCGGCTACGGCTGCCGCCGCGCGTCGGCGGCCGGGCGCTGTCGCGTCCGCCGAGATCCTCGAGGTTCTCCGCGTCGAGACCCGCGCGGGTGCGGTCGACGCGCGGCAGGGTTCCCTTTGCGGTGTCGGGGATGTCGAGCTCGAGGCGCAGGTGCGGGGAGTTGGAGTAGGTCTCTACGGGCTCGTGGAAGGGCAGTTCCAGCTCGTCGCAGATCAGCTTCCAACGCGGGATGTCGTCCCAGTCCACGAGCGTCACCGCATTGCCCCTGTTGCCCGCCCGGGCAGTGCGTCCGATGCGGTGGACGTAGTTCAGGCTGTCTTCCGGCGCCTGGTAGTTGATCACGTGCGAGATGCCGTCGACGTCGAGCCCGCGGGCCGCGACGTCGGTGGCGACCAGCACGTCGATCTTGCCGGAGCGGAATGCGCGCAGCGCCTGCTCGCGCGCCCCCTGCCCGAGGTCGCCGTGGATCGCCGCCGCTGCGAAGCCACGGTCGGCGAGGTCGTCGGCCACCTTGGCCGCGGTGCGCTTCGTCCGCGTGAAGATCAGCGCGAGACTACGTTCGCGGGCCTGCAGCACGCGGGTGATCAGCTCGACTTTGTCCATCGCGTGCGCGCGGTAAACGAACTGGTCGACGTGCGACGTGCTGGGCATGCCGCTGCCCTGCTCGGCGCGGATCTGGATGGGCTGGATCAGGAACTGCCTGGCCAGCGCGACGATCGGGCCCGGCATGGTGGCCGAGAACAGCATCGTCTGCCGCGCTGCCGGCACCATCGTGAGCAGCTTCTCGATGTCGGGCAGGAAGCCGAGATCGAGCATCTCGTCGGCCTCGTCGAGCACCAGGATTCGCGCGTCGGAGAGCTTCAGGTGGCCTTGCTGCGCGAGGTCGAGCAACCGGCCCGGGGTGCCGACCACGACGTCGACGCCCTTGCGCAAGGCCTCGATCTGCGGCTCGTAGGCGCGACCCCCGTAGATGGTGAGCACGCGCGCGCCGAGGCGCTTGCCGGCGCTGGCTAGGTCGGCGGACACCTGGACGGCCAGCTCACGCGTCGGCGCGACGACCAGTGACTGGGGCAGCGCGCCGTCGCCGCCGGGCAGCGTCAGCCGGTTGAGCAGCGGTACGCCGAAGCCGAGCGTCTTGCCCGTTCCGGTGCGCGCCTGCCCGATCAGGTCGTTACCCGCGAGCGCGATCGGCAGCGTGAGTTCCTGAATCGCGAACGTGCGGACGATGCCGACGTCGGCGAGCGCGGACACGATGTCCGGGTGGATGTCGAAGTCGCCGAATGCGGGGCTGTCCTCGCGAACCGGGGCGCGAGCGGCGAGCTCGGCGGGTTCCGGTACGGAGACGGGGATGTCGGTGCGGTGGTCAGCTTCGGCAGGGGAGATCGAAGCGGTGTCGTCGGTCAATGCGTTCCCTCAGGTACAGGTGCGCTGACCGTGGTGCTGGGTGTTGCGCCTGCGACCCACTGGGAGGGAGGCGCCCGATTGGCTGGCAATCAGTGTGCGGTCAACGCGCAGATTCGATGGTGCGTGCACCACGAGTCTAGCCGCCCGGACGGATAACCTGCCGACGTGCCGTCCCGCGAAGCCGTTGTCGACCTGCTCGGCGCCCTTGCCTACGGCCAGCTGAGCGCATTCGACCACCTTGCCGACGACGCCGGGTTGGCGCCGACCCTGGCCGGGCGAGCGGAGATGTCGTCCATGGCGGCAGTCGAGTTCGGCCACTACGAGCGCATCGCCGGACGGCTGCGGGATCTCGAGGCCGTACCCGAGGATTCGATGGCGCCGTTCGTGGCGGCGCTGGAGAGCTACCACTCGCTCACCCAGCCGTCGACGTGGCTGGAGAGCGTCGTGAAGGCCTACGTGGGTGACGGAATGGCTGCGGACTTCTACCGCGAGGTGGCGGCGTTCGTCGACGACGGCACCCGCGACCTGATCCGCGAGGTGCTGGTCGAGGCCGGGCGCGCGGAGTTCGCGGTGCGCGAGGTCCGCGGGGCGATCGACGAGCAGCCCTCGGTCGCCGGCCGCCTGGCGCTGTGGGCACGGCGGCTCGTGGGCGAGGCGATCAGCCAGACTCAGCACGTGCTGGCCGACCGCGATTCGCTGATGCTGCTGCTCGTCGAGGGCACCGGCGACATCACCGGCGTGGCGGCCCTGATTACCCGGATCACCGACCGCCATGCGCAACGGATGGTCACGCTCGGCCTCGACAATTGAGCGATAAGCCGGAAAACTGCGTCGGGAATACCAAAGGGTATCGAATCGTCCCGAAGGGAAGTCCGCGTGCGTTCATCCGCCACCGCCAAACTCGTCACCTGTGCCGCGCTGCTGACGGCGGTGTTCGCCACCCTCGTCTCGGTGCCCGGGGCGGGTGCGGCGGCGAAGTACCCGGTGGTCTACAACGTCACTTCGGCGCGGCCGGGCTCGCAGGCGTCCCCGCCCGGCGCCAACAACTTCGCCTGCAAGCCCGGCGCCGCGCATCCGAACCCGGTCGTGCTAGTTCACGGGCTGAGCGCCACTGCCGCCGAGAACTGGGGCACGATGTCGCCGCTGCTGGCCAACAACGGCTACTGCGTCTTCGCGCTCACCTACGGCCTGACCCCAGGCAATACCAGCGTCGGTGGCCTGCAGCCGATGGAGAAGAGCAGCGCCGAACTCGCGAGCTTCGTGGACAAGGTGCTGGCGGCGACGCACGCGAAGAAGATCGATCTGGTCGGGCATTCCGAGGGCACCGTGATGCCGCAGTACTACCTGAAGTTCCGCGGCGGCGCGGCCAAGGTCGACAAGTACGTCGCGATGACCCCTCTCTATCAGGGCACCACACTCAACGGCATCGGCACCTACATCAGCGCGTTCGAGAAGGCGCTGCCGACACTCGCCGGCCCGGTCTCGAGGCTGGTCGCGACCCAGTGCGGTTCGTGCGAGCAGTTCCTGAAGGGCTCGCCCTTCCTGACCCACCTCTACGCCGACGGCGTCTTTGCCGTGAAGGGCGTGCAGTACACGACGATCATGACGAAGTACGACGAGCTGGTGACCCCGTACACGTCCGGACGGCTGAACGCTGCGAACGCGACGAATCTCGTCGTCCAGGACCAATGCGCCCTCGACTTCGCCGAGCACCTGTCGGTGGCATTCGACCCCACGGTCGGGCAGGACATCCTGAACGCGCTCGACCCGGCGCACAAGAAGGCCGTGCCGTGCCGGCTGGTGCTGCCGCTGGTCGGCGCCCCGCTGAACTGAGCGACGCTCGTGAGCTGCGGCGGGTGAGGTTGCCTCAGGTGGTGGCGAAGCCGACGCGGCGCACGTCGGCCTGGGCGATGTCGACGTAGGCGACGAGGTTCGCCGGCACGATCACTTTGCGGCCGCGCTCCTCGACGAGCACTAGCTGCCCATCGACGCTCTTGAGCGCCTCGGCGACGGCCGCCTCCACCTCTTCGGGGGTGTGCGGGCTGTCCACCACGATCTCGCGGGCTGTGTGCAGCACGCCGATCTTGACCTCCACGCGAAGCCTCCTGCGGTGTCGATGTCGCGGCCGGCTGCCGCGATGCCGTGGACACCCACGCTAGCCGAGCCGCTCCGCGCTCGTCGCCGCACCCGTTGCGCCGTCGGCGAACGCCGGTCAGCTCTGCCGCGGGAAGTTCGAGATGCCGCGCCACAGCAGCGATTCGAGCAGGCGTACGGCGGCGTCCTGCGGCACGGGCCGGTCGCTGGCAAGCCACCAGCGTGCGGCGACCTGCGCGGCACCGGTGAGCGCGGTGGCGAGCAGCTCGGCTTCGGCCGGGTCGAGCCCGGTGTCGGAGGCCACCGCGTCGGCGACGGCGGTCATCGTCTGCTGCGTCACCGATTCGACCCGCTGCCGGACCTCGGGGTCGTTGACGAGGTCGCTTTCGAAGATGAGCCGGAACGCGCCGTCGTGCTCATCGCGGTCGACGAACGCGAAATAGGCGCTCAGCACGCCGTGGATGCGCTGCTCGTTGTCCGTGGTGCCGGCCAACGCGGAGATCACCGCGTCGCTCAGCGCCGCCGCCTGCGCGTCCAGCAACGCCAGGTAGAGCTCGAGCTTGCCCGGGAAATGCTGATAGAGCACCGGCTTGGACACGCCGGCCCGTTCGGCGATGTCGTCCATCGCGGCGGCGTGGTAGCCGTGGGCGACGAACACCTCCTGCGCTGCGGCGAGCAGCTGCTTGCGGCGGGCGGGGCGCGGCATCCGGCCTGCGCGACCCAGATCGGAGCCCGCGGTGCTCGACACGGCGGCTCCTGCGGGACGGGACGGACGGGGGGTGGACACGTCCTGCCGGACCCTACTCGCCGCCGCCGGCCATCGACGGCGTCACCCGCGCGCGGTTGGCGTCGTCCAGGACACCGGCGAACAGATCTCCGTACTCCTCGACTCGCTCGAGCACCTCGGCCGCGGTGAATGAGATATGGCCGCCCGCCGCCACCTCGTCCCAGGTCAGCGGGGTCGACACGGTCGGAGTGGCTTTGGCGCGCAGCGAGTAGGGCGCGACTGTCGTCTTGGCCGGGTTGTTCTGGCTCCAGTCCACGAAGATCTTGTCGGGGCGCAGCGACTTCGTCATCCGCGACACCACGAGATCGGGCAGCTCGCGTTCGAGGCGCTTCGCGACCTCATGGGCGTACTTCGACGGCAGCCCCTGGTCGGCGACCTCGATGGGCGCACTGACCTGCATGCCCTTCGAGCCGGACGACTTGGCGAACGGCGTCAGCCCGTCCTCCTGCAACACTGCGCGCAGCGCAACGGCGACTTCGCAGCATTCTGCGATCGTCGCGGGCGGCCCGGGATCGAGGTCGAAGACGACGAGGTCGGTGCGCGGCGTACGGGCTGCACCTGGCGAAGCCGACCGGCGGGATCGTCGGACCTGCCACTGCGGCACGTGCAGCTCGAGCGCGGCGAGATTCGCAAGCCACACCATGGTGGGCAGTTCTTCGACAACGATGAAGTCGATCGTCTCGCGGTTCTTCGTCGAGCCGGGGACCGGCAGCCGCACGGTGCGCACCCAGTCCGGCTTGCCGCGCGTCGCGTTCTTCTCGAAGAAGAAATGCTGCTCGACGCCGTTCGGGTAGCGCTTCACCGTCAGCGGGCGGTCGGCCAGGTGCGGCAGCAGGATCGGTGCGATGCGGCTGTAGTACTCGATGATCTCGCCCTTGGTGAACCCCGCCTCCGGGTACAGCACCTTCGTCAAGTTCGACAGGGTCAGGTGCCGCCCGTCGACGTCCACCGTGACCTTCTCGCTCTGCTCAGCCATCGTGCGGCCCGTCTCCTACAGCTTCGGACACCTGCTTGTCGGCGCGGATGCCGCGGAACACCGGGTTGCGTAACCGCCCGTCGTCCGTCCAGTTGAGGAACTCGACCTCGATCACGACCTCCGGCTCGACCCAGCGCAACCGCCGCCGATTCAGCGGCGCCGGCACGCCCGGCACGGGGGCGTCGGCGCGTTCGCTCAGCGTCGCCTCGAGCCGCGACGCGAGTCGGCCGGACAGGCCGCTGCCCACCCGTCCGGCGTAGCGCAGTTCGCCACCCTCGCCGGTTATCGCGAGCACCAGAGAGCTCAACGTGGCGGGATGGTCCGCGGCGGCCTCCCAGCCGATCACCACGAAATCGCCTGCGTGCACGAAGCGCAGCTTGCGCCAGTCGTCGCTGCGCACGCCCGGGCGGTATGCAGAATCGAGCCGCTTCGCGACGACGCCTTCCAGACCGTGTGCCCGGGCGACGGTCTCGGTCGCCTCGCCGTCGTCGAATGTCGGCGAAAGCGTCCAGCCCGGGTGCTCCCCGGTGAAGCGTTCCAGCGTCGCGCGCCGCTCGTAGTACGGGCGCGCGGTGAGGTCGAGCCCGTAGCGGCGCAGCACGTCGAACAGGACGAATGTGACCGGCGCGTCCGTTGCCGCCCGGGCGACCTCGGCCTTCCCGCGCAGGTGCATGCGGGTCTGCAACCGCTCGAAGGACGGCCGGCCGTCGACGAAGGCGACGATCTCACCGTCGAGCAGCGCGTCGCCGACGCCGGTGGCCTGCGCTGCGATCTCCGGATAACCGCCGCTGACGTCGTTGCCGGCCCGGCTGGTGAGGCGCACGCTGCGGTCGCTGACGTCGAGCAGGGTGCGCACGCCGTCCCATTTGAACTCGAATGCCCACCCTTCGCCGGATGGCAATGTGCTCACTGCAGTGGCGAGCATCGGGTTCACGCGTCCAAACTTATGCGCATGCGATCAATCTGGAAGGGCAGCGTGTCCTTCGGCCTGGTGAGTATCGGCGTCAAGTTGTACTCCGCCACCGAGGAACGCAGCGTCAGCTTCAATCAGGTACGACGAAGCGACGGCGCACGTATCCGCTACAAGCGGGTGGCCGAGAGCGACGGCGAGGAGGTCGCGTACTCCGACATCGCCAAGGGTTACCAGCTGCCCAGCGGCGAGACCGTTGTGCTCACCGACGACGACTTCGCCGACCTGCCGCTGCCCAGTGCACGCGTCGTCGACGTCGTGCAGTTCGTGCCCGCCGACCAGATCGACCCGATCTATTACAACAAGAGCTACTTCCTGGAGCCCGAGAAGAACGCGGTCAAGCCGTACGTGCTGTTGCGCGACGCGCTGGCCGACAGCGACACCGTCGGCGTGGTGAAGGTGGCGATCCGCAACCGCGAGCAGCTGGCGACGTTGCGCGTGCGCGACGGCGTGATCGTGCTGTACACGATGATCTGGCCGGACGAGGTACGCGAGGCCGACTTCGCCTTCCTGGACGAGAAGATCGAATTGCGCTCCCAGGAGAAGGACATGGCCCGCTCCCTGTTGGAGAGCATGGCCGGCGACTTCGAACCGGAGGAGTTCACCGACGACTACCGCGAGGCGTTGGAGTCGGTGATCGAGGCCAAGGTCGAGGGCCGTGAGGTCGTCGAGTTTGAACAGCCGCAGCCGAACGCGGGCAACGTCGTCGATCTGATGTCCGCGTTACGGGCGTCCGTCGATGCCGCCAAGAAGGGCCGCGGCGAGTCGACGGCGAGCAAGGCGTCCGCCAAGAAGGCAGCGGCAAAGAAGACGCCCGCGAAGACGGCAGCGGCGACGAAGGCACCGGCCAAGAAGGCGGCAAAGAAGGCGCCCGCGAAGAAGGCGACGACGAAGAAGGCGACGACAAAGAAAGCGACGACGAAGAAGGCGACGACAAAGAAAGCGACGAAGACGGCGACGAAGAAGGCGGCCGCGCGCAAGAGCGCATGACCACGAGGCGCTGCCGGATTTTGTTGCTCATCCGCTCGGTACGCGCCCGATGCGCAACAAAGATCGCGGAGGCCCGCGGAGGACACTCCGTAGGGTGGGCGCCGTGCCGAAACCACCACCCCGCACCGCCCCCGACGCGCGCCTGTCCGATGCAGAGATCGCGTCCCCGGACGACGCGCGTATCTGGCCCGGCCACGAGGTCGAGGTCGCAGGCAACCGGCTACACATACGCACCACGCCCACCGACAACGCCGACGGCGAACCCGCGCTGTTCATCCACGGTCTCGGTGGCTCGGCGCACAACTGGACGGATTTCGCCGCCGTGCTGTGCGACCGCCTGGCGATCGAATCGATCGATCTGCCCGGGCACGGCCGCTCCGGCCCGGCCGTGCGCAACGACTACTCGCCTACTGCGCACGCCAAGACGGTGATCGCCTACCTCGAGCAATCCGGCCGCGGGCCAGTCCACCTCGTCGGCAATTCCATGGGCGGCGCCATCAGCATCCTGGTTGCCGGCACCCGGCCCGACCTCGTCCGCACGCTGACGCTGGTCTCGCCGGCGGTGCCCGACAACCGCATCCGCGTCTACGCCCTGCGCAACGACCCGCGCGTCGCGCTGCTCGTGGTTCCGGTGCTCGGCGAATGGGCGATGAAGTCGTTCACCAGGAAGTACGCGCCCGAGATCCGCGTGGCCGGCACCATCAAGCTCTGCTTCGCCGACAAGAACCGTTACCCGGCCGAGCGCATGCGCGAAGCGGTCGACGAAGCGCGTGACCGGATGGACCTGCCGTGGGCCGAGAGCGCCGTGCTGCGCTCGATGCGGGGTTTGGCGCGCTCGCAGTTCCTGCGCGGGCGCACCGGCTGGAACACCATGCGTCGGGTTCGCGCGCCGAGCCTGGTGATCTGGGGTGACGACGACCGGCTCGTCGCGCCGGACCTCGCGCCTTATGTCGCCGCCGCGATCCCGAACTCCCGGCTGCTCGTCATGGAGCACATCGGGCACACGGCGATGATGGAGGATCCGGTCCGCACCGCGCGGGCCATGATCGCGCTGCTCGACGACGCGAAGGCAGCCAGTCACTGAGTCGTTGCTGCGCCAATCACCGGATTACCGAGTGCGGTGTGGCAGCCTGGACGCGTGCCGTTACCCGAGGACCCCGCTCATGCGCGTGGGACCACCGTGACCGTCGAGCACGGCAACACGCCCGACGACGTCGCGAGAGCGCGCGCTGGCGTGCGCAACGCGGGCGTCACCTCCGGGCGGCGTACGCGGCGTACCCGCAGCCAGCCGTGGCGCAACTTCGTCGAGCGCTACGGCTGGCGCGCCTATGCGCTGCCGATCCTCGTCGTCATCACCTTCGCCGCTTTGCTGACCACCGATCAGGTCCGGAAGAGCAAGAACAAGGTGCCCGGTCGCGCCGCGGCGCCGCCCACCGCCCCCGCCAACATCCCCTTGAAGGTCGACCCGGGCACGAAGAACGCCAAAGCGCTCGCGGCCGCGGCCCTGCCGCCCGGACCGGCCTACACCAAGAAGGGCACCGGCACGTTCCGCACGATTCCCGGAACGACCGTGAAGATCGGCACCGGCCGCTTGTACCGGTACAGCATCGACGTCGAGAAGGGTGTCAGCGCCCCCGTGGCAGCCGAATTCGCCCAACTCGTCGTCACCACCCTGTCGGACAGCCGCAGTTGGGCCGGCCACGGCCTATCGCTCCAGCGGGCCGGCTCCGGGTCGGTCGACTTTCACGTCACGCTGACCTCGGCAATGACCGTGCGGAAGCTGTGCGGCTACACGGTCGCGGTGGAAACCTCCTGCTACGCGCAGGCCGGCAACACATCCAACGTCAACCGCGTGGTCATCAACGACGCACGGTGGCAGCGCGGCGCGGCGGCGTACGTCGGCAACCCCGACATCTACCGGGTTTACATGATCAATCACGAAAACGGGCACGCCCTTGGCCACGCCCACGCGCACCAGTGCCTGCCAGGTGGTCTGGCACCGGTGATGATGCAGCAGACGTTCGGGTTGCGCTCGGCCACAACGGACAAGTACTGCCAGGCCAACGCGTGGCCGTACCCGCGCGCCGTCGGCGGTGCCGCCGTGCCGGGGGCGCCCGGTGCCGAGCAGCCGGACACCCGCGCCAACAACGAATACGGCCTGGCTGACTGACCTGGGACACTCAGCGGTGGAATGCCGCGCTGCACCTCGCGGTTGTTCCGGACAGCCTGACCGCAACCGTGAGGAACGCACCGTGTCTTTACCGCCGCTCGTAGAGCCAGCAACCGAGCTGACGATCGACGAGGTCCGCCGCTACAGCCGGCACCTGATCATTCCGGACGTCGCGATGGTCGGCCAGAAGCGGCTGAAGAACGCCAAGGTGCTGTGCATCGGCGCCGGCGGCCTGGGTTCGCCCGCGCTCATGTACCTCGCCGCGGCCGGTGTCGGCACGCTCGGGATCGTGGAGTTCGACGAGGTCGACGAGTCGAACCTGCAGCGCCAGATCATCCACGGGCACAGCGACATCGGCCGGTCGAAGGCCGAGTCCGCGCGTCACAGCGTCCGCGAGATCAACCCGCTGGTGCAGGTGAACGTGCACGAGACGCGCCTCGACTCGTCGAACGTCATGCAGATTTTCGCCAACTACGACCTCATCGTCGACGGCACCGACAACTTTGCCACCCGCTACCTCGTGAACGACGCCTGCGTGCTGCTGGGCAAGCCCTACGTTTGGGGATCGATCTACCGCTTCGACGGCCAGGCGTCGGTCTTCTGGGCCGAGCACGGCCCGTGTTACCGCTGCCTCTACCCCGAGCCGCCGCCGCCGGGCATGGTGCCCTCGTGCGCCGAGGGCGGCGTGCTGGGCGTGCTGTGCGCGTCCATTGGTTCCATCCAGGTCAACGAAGCAATCAAGATGATCACCGGCATCGGCGAGCCGCTGCTGGGCAGGCTGATGGTCTACGACGCCCTCGAGATGGAATACCGCAAGATCAAGGTCCGCAAGGATCCGAACTGCGCGGTCTGCGGCGAGCACCCCACCGTCACCGAGCTCATCGACTACGAGGCGTTCTGTGGTGTGGTGTCCGAAGCGGCGCAGGAGGCCGCTGCCGGTTCGACCATCACCGCCCGTGAGCTCAAGGAACTGCTCGACTCGGACAAGCCGACCTACCTCGTCGATGTCCGCGAGCCCGCCGAGTGGGAGATCGTGAAGATCCCCGGCGCGACGCTGGTGCCCAAGGACGAGATCCTGCGCGGGGACGCGCTGGCGTCGCTGCCGCACGACAAGCAGATCGTCATGTACTGCAAGACGGGCGTGCGCTCGGCGGAGACGCTCGCCGCGGTCAAGAACGCGGGCTTCGCCGACGCGGTGCACGTGCAGGGCGGGGTCACGGCCTGGGTCAACCAAATCGACTCGAGCCTGCCCGTCTACTGAGCAGGGCCAGCCGGGTAGAACACCGCTATGGACGATCATCTCGAGAAATTCCTGACCGCTTCGCGTGAGTTCGGCGCGCGTGTGCACGCCGTCACCGAGGACCAATGGCAACTCGGCACGCCCGATTCCGAGTGGAGCGTCGCCGACCTCGTCGCGCACCTGGTCGAGGAGCACCGCTGGGCCGCACCACTGCTGCACGGGCAGGACATGGACTCCGCCGCCAAGATCGTCGAAGGCACCCGGTCGTTGCCGGTCGACGGCGGTGTGGGCGCCAACCTCGCCGAGGAATGGGACGAGGCAGCCGTCGGCTCCGCCGACGCCTTCGCCGCCGACGGGGCCCTGAATCGGACGGTCGCGCTGTCGCGTGGCGACACGCCGGTACGTGACTACATCTCGGAGATGATCTTCGATCTCGTCGTGCACGGCTGGGATCTCGGCACCGCAATCGGCTACCCCGGCGCGCTGCCGGACGACCTCGTCGACGCGGTGTACACGACCGCGAAGGACATCGGTGATCTGTCAGCGAGCGGCCTGTTCCACAAGCCCGTCCCGGTCGCCGACGACGCACCGACGATCGACAAGCTGGTGGCGCTGACCGGCCGCGATCCGTCCTGAGGCTCGGTCGCCGAAGCGACATGGGATCGTGTCGCCATGGCCGCACGATCGCAGATCGGCCCGGGGGAGCCGGACGATTTCGCACTGCGGGTGCTGCACGCGGTCGAATCGATCCCGCCCGGGCTGGTGATGACGTATGGCGACGTCGCGGAGTTCGCCGGCATCCGCTCACCGCGTTCGGTCGGACGTGTGCTCGCCGGTGACGGCGGGACGGTGCCGTGGCATCGAGTACTTCGCGCGGACGGCAGCCTCGCCGAGCACCTCTACAGCGAGCAGCGTCAGCGGTTGCTGGCTGAAGGCGTGCGCTTTCGAGGCCACCGGGTCGAGCTGCAGAACTTCCGCTGGGACGGTCAGTCCACGAGCGCGGAATAGACCAGCTGGCGCAGTTGCGAGCGCAGGGGGTAAGTACTCGAGGGCAACAGCTGCGTCATGAACACCACGGTGATGTCCTCGACGGGATCGACCCAGAACGCGGTGCTGGCCGCGCCGCCCCACGCGAATTCGCCGCGCGAGCCCAGCGTGCGCGTCGCGACCGGGTCGAGCGTCACCGAGAAGCCCAGCCCGAAGCCCACGCCGTCGAAGGGCGCCTCGGCGAACAGTGGACGGCCGAAGGCGGCCAGGTCCGCGTCGCCGGGCAGGTGATTCATGGTCATGTAGCGCGTCGTGCGATCGCCCAGCAGCCGCACGTCGTCGAGGCGACCGCGACCGCGCAGCAGCTGGGTGAAGCGGTGGTAGTCGGCGACGGTCGACGTCAGCCCGCCACCGCCGGACAGCCAGCTCGGGGCCACGACGCTGTCGCCGAGCGCGTCGTTGCGGACCAGGCCACCGGACGGGCTCGGCAGGTACAGCGCCGCCAGCCGAGCATGTTCGCCGGCCGGTGTCCCGAACGACGTGTCGCTCATGCCGAGCGGGCCGAGGATCAACTCGTCGAAGACGTCGTTCAGTGCCTTGCCGGCGACGACCTCCACCAGGCGGCCGAGCACGTCCGTCGAGACCGAGTAGTTCCACTCGCGGGCGGGATGGAACAGCAGGGGCATCGACGCGAACGTCTCGACGGCGCCGGCCAGGTCGACCGACGCCGGCGCGCTCCACTCGTAGCCCTCGGCGCGGTACATCGCATCGACCGGATGCGCGTGGTGGAAGCCGTAGGTGAGCCCGGCCGTGTGCGTAGCAGGTGCCACACGCGGATCGGCTCGAGCGCCGGCACGGTCTTCGGCTTCAGGTCCGAACCGCCGTCGAACACGTGCATGTCGGCGAACTCGGGCAGGAAGCGCGAGATCGGGTCGGTGAGTTCGAAAGCGCCACGCTCGTAGAGCATCATCGCCGCGACGGACGTGATCGGTTTGGTCATCGAGTAGATGCGAAAGATCGTGTCCGCTTCGACGGGCAGGCCGCCTTCGATGTCACGCAGACCACCATGCCCGACATGGGCGATCGTGCCGCGGCGCGTGACGAGCACCGACCAGCCCGGCAGTCGGCCGCCGTCCACGTAGCGCTGCAACAGGCGATCGATGCGGTGCAGGCGGGTGGCGTCGAACCCCAACTCCGCAGGCTCGGCCTCGACCGCGAGTGGGGCGCTCATGGTCCCAGGATGGCATCGCGCGACGGGATCACGGAATGTCGATCAACGTGGTCACCCGCACGAGCGACGGACGGCGCGGCGAGGAGCCGAAACCGAAGCGCACGGGCGGCGCGACCGGAGTCAGGGAACCGAGTGGTGTCCCCTCCCAGGCCGCGTCCACCCGGGTGAGCGCGTGCTCGTCCACGGCGCAGTAGTACTCGCGACGTCCGCCGCCTGCTGTGCCGACGGTCCGCACGCCGGGACGCAGGACGCGCGCGAACGGGTCGATCGCCCTGCACCACAACGGACTGCGGGCCACCGCCGGCGGAATCGCGGACAGCAACCAGCCGACGGCGGTACGCGGTCCCACCTGCACGGTGAGCTGCAGCGAGGTCGACGTCACCGTCGCGCCGTGTGGTGTGAGCCGTAGTTCGGTGCGCTCGGTGCGAACCTCGTCGAAGGCGTACGTGGCGGCGATGAACGCGGCGACCTCCGCGCTCGGTGCGACGAGGACGCGGTGCCCGTCACCGGTTTCGATCATGGCGTCGACGATCGGCCCGAACGGGCTGCGCGCCCACATGCCCACGACCAGCCGGGTGCCGGACTCGGTCCCCATGCCCGCGATCAACCCGTCGAAGCGCAACCGCACCCGGCGAACGTACTGCGGACGCACGAGAAACCGGGTGGTCGCTGAGACTGTCGGCCGCTCGTGCTGAGATTGCCACGTGAG
>JAABUT010002538.1_pt1 | contig 17266 bp, 18 predicted proteins | sample 5559281 | NCBI WGS metagenome assembly JAABUT01 (sample SAMN10711880, study PRJNA513359) | rock metagenome | isolation source: Antarctica rocks | place: Antarctica: Victoria Land, Ricker Hills nord | collected 2016-01-04 | reverse complement strand
GGCGGTCCGTTTCTGCTGATTGAGTGTGGTAACCCAATCGTGTCAAGAAACGGGCCGCCCCTGCGGGAGCGACACACCTACCAATTACTGCGGCAACTCATCCCCCCGGGCCCGTGAATAAGCCTCCATGTGTGGTGGATAATATATTGAGTATTCACCACAGGTCGGCAGTTCCTGTGCATCGATCAGCTGGTGATGCTCGGCGATGTCCTGGGTGGGCGCGTGACGGGACGGGACGAAGGGCTACGTTGGCTGGCCCACCGCAGTAGTCGTCAGGCACGACTCAGCCCAGGGGGGTAAGAGCATGAAAGCTCTTCTCACGTCGAGCGGGATCAAGAACAGTACCATCCACGATGCACTGGTCGACATGCTGGACAAACCAATCACCGAGTCCAACGCCCTGTTCATACCCACCGCCATCTACCCGTTCCCCGGCGGGCCTGGGATGGCGTGGCAGGCGATTTGCGGCAAGGCATCGTCGCCGTTGGCTGAATTAGGCTGGAATTCGTTGGGGATCCTGGAGCTGACCGCGCTGCCGAGTATCGAGGAGGCTGCTTGGCTACCAGCGGTCCGGGATGCCGACGCACTGCTGGTATGGGGTGGCGACCCCCTGTTCCTCGCCAACTGGATGCGGCGTTCCGGTTTGACCGCTCTCCTGTCGACGCTGCGGTCTAAGGCGGTCTACGTAGGCGTCAGCGCTGGAAGCATGGCTGCTACCTCCACAGTCGTCGAGACTTACACCGAGCCGCCCCGTGGCGACGCGGGACCGCTCAAGTCGGAGGGCATCGTCTTCGTCACCCCCAGGGTGACGTCGACAGAATCCTGGTCACGGGACAGGGAGCGGGACTCGTTGACTTCTCGGTGATCCCGCACCTAGAGCACCCGGACCACCCCGACGCTTCCTTGGCCAACGCACAGAGATGGGCGGCACGGATTCCTGCGCCGACGTATGCGATCGACGACCAGACCGCCATCAGGGTGGTCGACGGCGTCGCCCAGGTCATCTCCGAGGGGAACTGGAAACTTTTTCAGCCCATGGACTAGTGTCGCGCACCTGAAGTTCGCCTCATAAGTAGTGGGTTGATGCATGGGGCAGAGGGGGCGGCCCAAGGCCGAGTTGGTCCTGACCGATGAGGAGCGCGAGCAGTTGATGCGTTGGTCGCGACGACGCAGGTCAACGCGGGCCTTGGCGTTGCGTTCCCGGATCGTGTTGGCGTGCGCCGCGGGTGCGGACAACAAGGCTGTTGCCCTGGAGCTGAGGTGCGCGCAGGCGACGGTTGGGAAGTGGCGCGCCCGCTTCGTGGAGCATCGCCTGGACGGCCTGACCGATGATGACCGGCCGGGTCGCCCGAGCTCGATCACCCTCGATCAGATCGAGGACGTCGTGGTCGCGACTTTGGAGTCGACGCCGGCGAACGCCACGCATTGGTCGCGGGCCAAGATGGCTGAGCGGAGCGGTCTGTCGAAGTCGACGATCGGCCGGATCTGGAAGTCCTTCGAGCTCAAGCCCCACCGCGCTGACGGATTCAAGTTGAGCAACGACCCGCTGTTCATCGACAAGGTCCACGACGTCGTCGGTCTGTACCTGAACCCGCCGGAGGCAGCGGTCGTGCTCAGCGTCGATGAGAAGAGCCAAATCCAAGCCCTTGCCCGTTCCCAGCCCGCGCTCCCCATGATGCCCGGCATGCCGGAGAAACGGACGCACGACTACGCGCGGCACGGGACCACCAGCCTGTTCGCGGCCCTCATCGTCGTCGACGGGACGGTAATCAGCTCACTGCACCGACGTCACCGCGCGATCGAGTTCAAGAAGTTCCTGGCGAAGATCGACTCCCAGGTCCCCGCGAACCTCGACGTGCACCTGATCTGCGACAACTACAGCACCACAAGAGCCCCTCGGTCGTGAAGTGGCTCGAGGATCATCCCCGGGTCCACATGCACTTCACGCCCACCTACTCCTCCTGGATCAACCAGGTTGAACGGCTCTTCGCCTACGTGACAGCGGACCTGCTGCAGCGCAGCGACCACCGCAGCGTCCAGGCCCTCGAGGCCGAGATCCGAAGCTGGGTCAAAGCCTGGAACGACAACCCCAAACCCTTCATCTGGACCAAGACCGCAGAACAGATCCTCAGCTCACTGGCCCGACTTCTCCAACGAACTACCGGCGCAGGACACTAGGGGCCAGCAAGTCCACTTCAGGGTCCTGGTCTGCTCGTAGCTGCCGGATCACGGTCGCGGGCGACCGGTGTGCGCTGGCTCGGGATGTCAGCAGTGAGCGAGCAGTGCGGTGGCCAGACCCTGTGCGGTCTCGTTGGCCGGGTCGGTGGCGCCGCCCGCGGCAAGGGCGGCCGGGTGGCGTCGCGCGCTGTCGTCATCGCGACCGGGGTGCGCGCCGACGGCCACCGGGAGGTTCTGGGCTCGGCGGTCGGGGACAGCGAAGACGAGGTGTTCTGGACCGAGTTCCTGCCTGACCTGCGTCACCGCGGCCTCGCGCGGGTACAGCTGGTCTCAGCGGCCGGCGATTCACGTCGAGGCGCTGCCCGGCCGCTGCGCCCGACTGTCGCGGTTCCACGCCGATGCGCCGTCATGCGTCAGTCAGGGGCAACGGTCAGGGCTTGCCGGCCGAGCTGCCGCCAAGCATTGATGAAGGGCTCCGGGTCGACGGTTTCCTGTCGCCCGGAGAGCGGATTGTTGATGATGAGCTTGGTTGCGGTGTGACCGACGAGGAGGACCGCGTGCTCGTCGAAGGTGGCGTGGACCGGCCCGTTCGGTCCGGTCCACGTGACCCACCGGTTGGTGGGTTGCAGGGTGGTGGTGTTCCAGACCAGCACCGGCGTCCCGGCGTCGACCTGCTTGATGAGGTCTTGGAAGCTGCCGCCGGTGAGGTCCCGGGCCCGGCCCGGGAGCTTGCTGTCGAGCAACCGCGCTAGTGGCGTGTGGTAGATGCCGTAGCCGTAGTTGCCCGTGACCCTGCCGACGAAACCCCGCTCAGGGTCACCCCACGTAGCGATGTTCGTGAGATCCCGGTGTGCTGTGGCGAACACGGGCTGCCTCGGATCGGTCGGCTGATCCCTGGCTAAAGCCATCTTGTTGCTGGGCGCGCCAACCGAGGCCAGCAACATCGACAGGCTGGTCGCTTCGCAGCCGTTCGGCAGCATCGGCAGCTGGCTCTGAGCCTTGACGGGCAGCAGGACGCGCGCGCTGGCCGCAAACGTGTCCCGGCTGGTGGCTGGTGGCGGGTTCGGGCCGATCGGGCCGGTGATGGCCGGCCGGGACTTTGCCCGAGGCGGGGGCGCCGGTTGCGCTGATACGGCAACCCGCACCGGGGCGTCGGCGCTCGGCGGGGTGGTCGGCGCGGCCTCGACCGCTCGGCTCGGCCGCACTGGGTGCGGCGTCCCCTGGCCCTGGGCAGTTGCCGTCGCCGCGGTGCTGCTCAGGGCGCGGACGGACGCTAGTCCCGCGAACAGCACGATCGGGACGGAAGCTGTCGCCACCAGTCGGCGGCGATTCATCGACCCAGCCGCGCCCGTTTGCGCTGGCCAGCTGCGGGCCGCGATGGTGCCGTCATGCGGTGACCGTACTGGTCAGGTCGTCGGGCACGCCCGCGAAACGACTGCGGCCGACCCGATCAGCGCTCACCTGGGCGTCGCGCCACAACAGGTAGGTCATGACGGTCCAGACCCGATGCTGCCGGTCCGGCCGGCGCTCATCCGCCAGCAGGGTCAGCAGCCCGTCCCGGGACAACAACGGGTCCTCGCAGGACCCGAACATCTCGCGGACCTGGTCGCCCATCTGACCGCGCAGCCAGCCCCGAAAGGGGACGGGGAACCCGAGCTTGGGCCGTTGGGCGACCTCAGGGGGCAGCACCTGTTGCGCAGCGGCTCGCAGCCCGGCTTTTGTCATCGCCCCGTCGACGCGCAGCCTCAGCGGCAGCCGCCGGGCGACGGCGTGCACGTCCCGGTCCAGATAGGGCACCCGGACCTCCAACGAGTGCGCCATGGCCATCTTGTCCGCCTTCATCAGAATGCTGGCGGGCAGCCATGTCCCGAGGCTGGCGGTCTGCATCCTGGCGACGTCGTCCAGGCCCTCGGTATCGCGGTAGAAGGCCGCCGCCAGGTCGCTGGACGGGGAAAGCCCGACCAGGGCTGCGGGGTCCAGGAGGCCGGCCTTCGCCTCGTCGCTGAAGATCGGGACGTTGCCGAGGAAGCGCCGTGCCAGCGGGGTCGTCGCGCGCAGGAGGTAACCCTTGCCGCGCCGCCCCTCCGGCAACAGACTCCCGAACCGGGCCAGCCCGGCCTGCACGCGAGTGGGTAGGCAGGTCACGGCCCGGACGCTGTCGGGCTCTCGGTATATCGGGTAACCACCGAAGAGTTCATCGGCGCCCTCGCCGGAGAGGACTGCTTTGACCGAACCGGCGGCCTGCCGGGCCAGGAACCACAGAGCCGGGGCGCTGGGATCGCCGAGCGGTTCTTCCTGTGCGGCGACGATTGTCGGCAGCAGCCGCCAGTACTCCTCGGCGCTCAGGACCTGCTCGTGATGGTCGGTCCCGAGGCTACGGGCCAGGTCGCGAGCCGCCGCCAGCTCACCGAGGCCGTCTTGGGCGCCCTCGAACCCGATGCTGAACGTCGACAGCGGCTGGCGCCGCGCAGCCAGCGCGACGACCAGGCTGCTGTCGACTCCGCTGGACAGGTACGCGCCGACCGGGACGTCCGCGGCCAGGTGCACCCCCACCGACCCGTCGACCGCGGCCAGGATCTGGTCCGGCATCGTGTGGTCGCCGGTCGGCTCGGGGGCGAGATCGGGCGCCCACCAGCGCTGCTGTCGGACCTGCCCGGCACGGACGGTGAGCGTGTGCCCGGCCGGGAGCATGTGGATGCCCGGCCACATGGTGTGCGGGTCGGGGACGTACCCGAACGTCAGGAAGTGACTGAGCGCGGCCGGTGACGTCGCCGCCGGGACCGCGCCGACTGCGCGCAGCGCTCGGACCTCGGACGCGAACAGGAACGCCCCATCGTGCTCGGCCCAGTACAGAGGCTTGATCCCGAATCCGTCCCGGGCCAGGAACAACACGCCGGTGCTGCGGTCGTACACCGCCAGTGCAAACATCCCGCGCAGCCGACCCAGGAACGACGGTCCCCACTGCTCGTACAGGTGCGGGACCAGCTCCGCGTCGCCCGTTCCCGGAATCCGGTGGCCGTGCGCGGTGAGCTCGCTGCGCAGCTCGGCGTGGTTGTAGAACTCACCGTTGAACACCGACCAGTACCGGCCGTCCTCGCCGGTCGCCGGCTGCATCCCGCCGTCCAGGTCGACTAGGGCGAGCCGCCGGAACGCCAGGCCAGCGGTGCCGAACGAGCGCTGCGCGGCGTCGTCCGGCCCGCGGTGCGCCATCGCCTCGCCCATCGAATCCACCCACGCCGGTGGCCGTTGCCGACCGTCGACGCTGAGCCATCCCGCGATTCCGCACACAACGAACAACGTAGGGCTGCGAAAGTAATAGCGCGGTGAGGAGACCCGCCGGAGCGGCCCGTCTCCCGACTGGCTGATGCCTGAGCTCGCCCTGGTGCCGTGCCAGCGGGGACCGTGGCGGCCCACCACCACGGTCGCCGGCGCCGTCGCGAGCACCCCGGACCTGCCGCGCCGGGACTTCACCGGCAAGACCCCGGCGACCAAGCGCGTCGGGACATCACCTACCTCCGCACTGGGAAGCGTCACCGTCTTCCACAGCGACCGGGCTACCACCACACCTCCGAGCAGTACACCTCACAAGAGTTCGCTGAGACCACCGGTTGGTCAGTAGCGGGCGATGTCGACGAACCGGGAGTAATGACCCTGAAAGGCGACCGCGATGTCCCGGGTCGGACCGTTGCGGTGTTTGGCGACCATGATGTCGGCCTCCCCCGGCCGTTCGGATGCTTCTTTCGTGTAGTAGTCGTCGCGGTGCAGCAGGATCACCATGTCCGCGTCCTGCTCGATCGAACCGGACTCGCGCAGGTCCGCGAGCATGGGGCGGCGGTCGGTGCGCTGCTCGGGCCCGCGGTTGAGCTGGGCGATCGCGACGATCGGCACGTTCAGCTCCTTGGCCAGCAACTTCAACTGCCGGCTGAACTCGGACACCTCGACCTGCCGGGACTCGACCCGCTTGCCGGAGCTCATCAGCTGCAGGTAGTCCAGGATCATGAACTTCAGGTCGTGCCGCTGCTTCAGCCGCCGGCACTTGGCCCGGATCTCCATCATCGACATGTTCGGGCTGTCGTCGATGAACAGCGGTGCATCGGAGAGGTTGCCCATCTTCTGGGCCATCCGCGCCCAGTCCTCCTCGCCCATCCGGCCCTGGCGGATCCGCCCGAGCTCGACGCGGGCCTCGGCCGAGAGCAGCCGCATCGTGATCTCGGACCGGCTCATCTCCAGGGAGAAGATCGCCGTGGTCAGTCCCTTCTCGATCGCCGCGGACCGCGCGAAGTCCAACCCGAGCGTCGACTTCCCCATGGCCGGGCGGGCCGCCACGATGACCAGCTGGCCCGGGTGCAGCCCATTGGTCAGCTCGTCGAGATCGGCGAAGCCGGTGGGTACCCCGACCATCTTCCCGTCGTGGCCGTGGATGGCCTCGATCTCCTCCAGGGTCGACTCCAACGACACCCCGAGGGACACGTAGTCCTCGCTCGCCCGCCGCTCGGTGACCTGGTAGACCTCGTTCTGGGCGCGGTCGACGATGTCGTCGACGTCCCCGTCGCCGACGAACCCCATCTGGGTGATCCGCGTCCCGGCCTCCACCAGACGCCGCAGGATCGCCCGCTCACGGACGATCTCCGCGTACTCCGCGGCGTGGGCCGGGGTCGGCACCATCTCGATCAGCGTGTGCAGGTACGGGCGGCCCCCCACCCGGGCAAGCTGGCCGGAGCGCTCCAGCTCGTTGGCGACGGTGATCGCGTCCGCCGGCTCGCCGCGGCTGTAGAGGTCCAGCACGATCTCGTAGATCGCCTCGTGCGCCGGACGGTAGAAGTCGGGCCCGCGGGTGATCTCTACGACGTCGGCGACGGCATCCTTGCTCAGCAGCATGGACCCCAGGACCGACTGCTCGGCCTCGACGTCCTGAGGTGGGGTCCGGTCCAGCCCGGGACGGTCGCTGCCCGCCCGGTCACCGCGCTCGGCCCGGTCGGTCTCGCGGGACTGCCCGCGGGCCCGGCCGGGGAACTCGGTGACGCTCACGTCTCAGTCCTCTCACGACCAACCGACAGGACGCGGATGCCGGGGGCATACGCCAAGCGGACCTCTCCTCCGATCGGACGTGTCCGGCACACCAACATCGCAGGACGGACACGGTCACCGGGGATCTCGTGGGGTCCAGGAGTCGCCCCCGTGGCGACCTCGGGAACGCTAGCCCGGCACCTCGTCGATCTCCCAGCGCCGGCCCCGGGGCTGTCCCCAGGGGGTGGGGACAGGGGTGGCGGTTCTGGGGACGACCCGCGGGCCGGCTGTGGACGGGCCTGCGCGACCCCCTGGGGACGGAGCCTGTGCACAACGCACGATCAGGTCGCTGACGTGGGCGGATGGTGTGCACCGCCTGTGGACGGGAATTGCTCGGCGTCGTCGGGGTTTCGTCCGGCGCGTCGCGACCGGCCGGGGCCGTCGGCGGTCGAGGCAAGCCGACCCGCTCCCTGGCAGTGGTCCTGCCGTGGGCAGACGCGCCGGTGCCCGGTCGCCCGGACAGGGCGGACCGGGCACCGGTGGCGGCAAGCGTCGAGTCAGCTCGGGCTGACCTGCAGGGTGATCGTCCCGACGACCTCCGGGTGCAGTCGCACGCTGGCGCTGTGGGTCCCGGTGGTGCGGATCGGGGCACTGACCTCCACCCGGCGCTTGTCCAGCGACGGGCCCCCGGCACTGGACACCGCCTCCACGATGTCGGAGACGGTGACCGCCCCGAACAGCCGACCGGTGTCGGCGGCCTGGGTCGCCAACGGCACCGTCAGGGCCTCCAGCCGGCCCCGGATCGCCTGCGCGGCGTCCAGGTCGTGCACGGCGCGGGTACTGCGTGCCGCCTGGATGGAGCCGATCTGCCGCTCGCCACCCTTGGTCCACAGCGTGGCGAACCCGCGGGGCACCAGGTAGTTGCGGCCGTACCCGTTCTTCACCTCGACGATGTCGCCGGGCTCACCGAGACCGGTGACCTCGTGCGTGAGGATGAGTTTCACGGCGTGCCTCCTCAGCGTCCGGCGGTTGCGTAGGGCAGCAGCGCCATCTCGCGGGCATTCTTGATCGCCAACGTCAGCTCGCGCTGCTGCTTGGGGGTGACCCCGGTGACCCGGCGGGCGCGGATCTTCCCCCGCTCGGACATGAATGCCCGCAGCAGGTCGGTGTCCTTGTAGTCGATCAGGTCCAGCTTCTTGCCGAACTGGGCCCGCGCCTTTCGGCGGACCTGCTTGATCGGCTTCGGCGGCGGCGCTGAGCGTCGGGCGCGCGGCTTTGCCATGTCAGTTGTCCTTCGTCAGTCGTGTCAGGAGGTCGAGGAGTTCGCGGTCTAGAACGGGGGCTCGTCGGAGGAGCCGCCCGACCACGGGTCGTTGCTACGCGGCGCGTCGCCCTGGGCCGGTGCGGAATCCCCGCGGGAGGCCGGAGCCCCGCGCGGGGGGGACTCTCCGCGAGGTGCGCTCTCCCCGCGGGGCGCGGACTGGCCGCCGCCGCCGGAGCCGGAACTCCACGGGTCGTCCCCGCCGAACCCGCTGGAGCCGGACCGTTGGGCGCGGGTCACCTTCGCGGTGGCGCTGCGCAGGCTCGGCCCGATGTCGTCGACGTCGACCTCGAAGACCGTGCGCTTCTCGCCCTCACGGGTCTCGTAGGACCGCGATTTCAGCCGGCCGCTGACGATGACCCGGGTACCGCGCTGCAGCGACTCGGCCACGTTCTCCGCGGCCTGCCGCCAGACCGAGCAACTCAGGAACAGCGTCTCGCCGTCCTTCCAGTCGCCGCTGGCGCGGTCATAGGTCCGCGGCGTCGACGCGAGCCGGAAGTTGGCGACAGCCGCCCCGGACGGCGTGAACCGCAACTCCGGATCGTCGACGAGGTTCCCCACCAGGGTGATGGCGGTTTCGCCGGCCACCGTCAGCCCTTGGCCGCGATGGATTCGGCCGCGCGACGCGAGGCACCGCGTTTGACGATGGGCCGGATGACCTTGGTCCGCATGACGGCCTCGTTCAGGCCGAGCTGACGGTCCAACTCCTGCACCGTCGCCGGCTCGCAGGACAGGTCCAGGACCGCGTAGATGCCCTCGGACTTCTTCTGGATCGGGTACGCAAGGCGCCGACGTCCCCAGACGTCGACCTTCTCGACGGTGCCGCCGCCGTTGCGGACGACGGACAGGAACGCGTCGAGGCTCGGCGCGACCGATCGCTCTTCGACCTCCGGGTCGAGGATGAGCATGAGCTCGTACTTACGCATGCGGGTACCCCACCTCCTCTGGACTCAGGCGGCCACGGTCGATCCGTGGCAGGAGGGCTGCTGCGTGTCCGACCGTGATCCAGGTACCGGTGAACCGGCCCGACCGCGGTGACCGGGTAAGAGTAGTCGGCCGCGCCGACATCGACCCGCCGATGGCGGTGACCAGGGACCTCGCCGACGTGCGGCGGCCCGCAGCGGGTAGAAGGTGAACCGTCGACCCGAAACGAGAGGAACCCATGGACATCACCGATCTCATCCTCAACGACCATCACGACCAACGCCGGATGTTCGCCTACCTCGACGACATCGACCGCTCCGACACCGAGGCCCTCAGCGCGATCTGGGGCCGCTTGAAGATCCTGCTCGACGTGCACGCCGCCGCGGAGGAGAAGCTGTTCTACCCCCGCCTGCTGCAGATCGGGACCGGTGGTGGTGGGGAGGACAGCGCCGCCAGCGAGGTCACCGACGTCATCAAGGACCACAACGAGATCCGTGACGCCTCGCAGAAGGTCGGTCAGCACGAGGTGGGCACCGACGCGTGGTGGGAGGCGGTGGTCGCCGCCCGGGAGGCCAACAGCGACCACATGGGCGAGGAGGAGCGGCAGGACCTCGCCGACTTCCGCCACCACGCCAGCCGCCAGGAGCGCCACGACATCGCGGTCGCCTTCGCGACGTTCGAAGCCCAGCACTCGGGGGGCATCGAGGTCGTCGACAAGGACCCCAAGGAGTTCGCCAAGCACGGCGGCTGATCGCGGGGCGTCTGGTGGTCAGCCGGTCGTGCCGCGGCCGACCACCAGACGGAGCAGACCCGGTCAACCCGCCCACTGCGAGCGAAGGTAGGCCGCGGCCCACACCGCGGCCAGGGACACCGAGACGACCAGCCAACCCCGCAGCAGCCACCGTCGCCTGCTCAGGGCGGCGGCGGCCATCGTCCACAGCGGCCACCAGGTCAGCGTGGACCGCGGCACCGACATCAGCCAGTAGGAGGTGACGTATCCGGCCAGCTGCGCGCCCACGAAGACCGCCTCGGCCCACCGGCGGCGGTACAGCAGGACGGCGGTCAGCACGACCCCGACGCCGAACGCGACGAGCTCGGCGCCAAACATCCACGCGTAGTCAGGCGACTGCCGACCGCCGAACGCGTTGACCCAGGTGGTCGCCAGCGAGGACCAGGGCCAGGTGAACGTGCGATACCAGACCTGCGCCTGGACGTCGAACCACAGCCGGTAGTTGCCCGACGCGTGCCACAGGTACCCGAAGTAGGCGGCGACCGGCAGGACCGGCACGGCGAACAGCGGCGCCAACCGCCAGTCCCGCGCGGTCCGGGCGCTTCCCCGGTCGCCCAGCTGGACGACGAGGAACTGCACCGCCAGCGCGAGCGCGAGGTACAGCCCGGCGATGCGGAAACACGACGCCCCCGCCGCCAGCGCGACCGCCGGGCCCCAGCGCCGGTGCCGCGCGGCCAGCCACGCCGGGAACGCCAGCCCGACGAACGGCGCCTCGCTGTACGGGACGGCGACGAACACGGCCAGCGGCGCGGCCATCCACAGCACCGCCGCGCGGACCCCCGTCCCGGCGTCCACCGCGGCGACGCCGCCGGTCCGTGCATCGCCTCCCGTCCGGGGCTCGAGCAGCGCCAGCCGCGCCAGCGCCCATGCGGCGACGCCGCCGAAGACCAGGCCGGACACCACGCCGGTCAGGGCGTAGGGAAACCCGATCAGGTGGAACAGCGCCAGCAGTGCCGGCAGCCCGGGGAAGAACGCCTCCAGCGGGACACCCGTCGGCTGCTGCGCGGGGGGGACGCCGGGGGTGTACCCGAACTCGGCGATCGCGGTGAAGTGGACGGCGTCCCAGCGGGTCAGCGCACCGGCCAGCGAGGGCGAGCTCCGGGCCCGGTCGCCGAGTCCGGTGAAGACCGCGGGCGCCATCGACAACACCGCCAGGAACCCCAGTCGGCTCACCAGCCACCAGCCGAGCACCTCGCGGTCGGCGGCCCCGAGCCGGGCCAGCGCGCCGCGCATCGACCGGTCCGCGCCCGCTGTCGGCACCGCGTCGGCCGGCCCGCGAGCCGCAGGAGACGCCGGGTCGTCCCGGCTCACGTGGCTGCCGTCAGCCGCCCGGTCGGCGCAGCGGCGGCTGCCCCGGCGGCGGAACGGACGGGATCATGTGCCGGCCGGAGGATGTCCCGGACGACGAGCGCCACCAGGTACAGCTGCGCGGCCACCCGCAGGCCGACCGCCGCGAGGTAGACCACGGGGACCGGGTCGGCCCCCCCCGGGGCGAGCGCCCCCGCGATGTACCACCAGACGGTAAACCAGTACAGCGTCTCCGCGGCCTGCCAGATCAGGATGTCGCGCCAGACGGGCCGGGCCAGTACCGCCAGGGGCAGCAGCCACAGGACGTACTGCGGTGAATAGACCGTGCCGGTGAGGGTGAACGCGGCGACCGTCAGGAATGCCAGCTGGCCGACCCGCGGCCGGACCGGGCTGGTCAGGGCCAGGACGCCGATCGCCAGACAGAGGACCGCGAACAGGCCGGTCGCCAGCTGGTCCGGGTTCGACACCTGGTGCCCGGCCCGGGCCAGCGCATTCCACACCGAGCCGTAGTTCGGCGCATCCGGGTCCGCCCCGCGGGTCCGGTTGTACTGCCAGAACACCTCCCACTGGTCGCGTGCCAGCACGATGAACGGGACGTTGACCACCAGCCACGCCAGCGCCGCGGACCCGGCGGCCCGCCACCAGGTGCCCATCCGACGCGACCGCAGACAGAGCAGGAACAGCGGGCCGAGCAGGAACAGCGGCCACAGCTTTGTCGCGCCGCCCAGGCCGAGCAGGACACCCGCGAGTGCGGGGCGCGACCGCGACCAGGCCAGCAGTGCCAGCACCGCGAGGGCGACCGGAACCAGATCCCAGTTGATCGTCCCGGCGAGCGCCAGCGACGGGGCGGCGGCCACCATCAGCGCGTCCCGGCCGCGCCCGGGGCCGGCGAGGCGTGCGACGGCGAGCACCGTGACCACCGCGAGGGCGAAGAACAGGACGATGTTCACGCCGTAGTAGCGGACCGAGGCGACTGCGGCCGAGTCCCCGGAACCGAAGAGCAACCGGGTGAGGACGGCGGTGGCCTCCATCACCAGGCCGGTGCCGACGGGGTACTCCAGGCGTGCCTGCAGGTAGGGCACCTGTCCGGTGGCCAGTCCGCGCTCCCGGAACAGGATCGGGACGTCGGAGTAGCACAGCCGGCTGTACAGCGGGCCGTCGCGGCTGTACTGGTCGGCGAAGCACGGTTGCCGGCTCGCCACGGCGGCCAGGAAGCTGATCGCCACGACCGCGACGAGCACCCGGTCCAGTCGCCACCAGCCGACGAACCGCCCGGCGTGCCGACCGAGCGGGCCGCCGAGCCGTTCCGCCGACAGCTCACCCGCGCGCACACCGGCATGGTGCCGCATGGGCGTCGGCCGACCTCAGGCGCAGCCGCCGCCGAGCGCGAGATGTCAGACGCCAGATGCCAGACGTCAGACGTACGTGCGCCAAAAGTCCCAGAACCGGACGCCGGCGGTCACCGCGAAGACGAGGAACCAGACGATCAGGATCTCGGCATGGTGGCGGCGCACCCAGCGGCCGAGCGGGACGAGCCCGGCGCCGAACTGCCCCGTCCGCGTCGTGTACGCGGTGACCGACACGAAGGTCGGGATGACCACCGCCCACACGACCATGCACCAGGGGCACAGCGAGCCGATGCGGAACATCGACTGGAACGCCAGCCAGTGGACGAAGACCAGGCCGAAGACCGTGCCGGCCTCCAGTCCGGCCCAGAACCACGGGCGGAAGCGGGCCCGGGCCAACAACGCAAGCCCGACGGCGGCGACGATGGCGAACGCGCCCACCCCGATCAGCGAGTTGGGGAATCCGAAGACCTCGGCCTGGCCGGTCCGCATGACGTTCCCGCAGTTGACGATCGGGTTGAAGTTGCAGCTCGGGGAGAAGGACGGGTCCTGGATCAGCCTGATCTTGTCGACGGTCAGGGCGAACGCGGCCGCGAACCCCACCAGTCCGGCGATCGCGAGCCAGCCGGCGAACCGTCGCACCCCGTCGGCGGGGTCGTCGACAGGCGGCTGGTCCCCGGCGGCCCCCGCCTCGGCGACGTACGCCCCCGCGGCCTCGCCGGTCGCGTCGTCGGCGTCGCCGGTCGCGTCGTAGGCGTCGTGGACGCCCGGATCGGACGCCGCGGGGTAGCTCTTCGTCGTGGCCATCGGTCTCCGCTGTTCACCTCGGGCGCGGTCGTCTGCCGCGCCGATCGTAGGGCGAACGCGCCCGGACGGTCCGGTCCGGTCCGGCGGTACCGGTGGATGCGACCATTCGCCGGAGACGGGCGAATGGTGGGCACCGGCCGGGACGAAAGGACGACTGCATTGACCGAGCAGCGGACCGTGCCCGCGGGGGTCGCCCCGCGGGTCGTGCCCGCGGGCACGGTCCGGCGGACCGCGCCGGCCGACGGGGCCGGACAGACCGCCCTCCCGGCGTGGGCGCTCGGACGGCCGGCCTGGTACGGCGCTCTGGTGCTGGCGGTGCTGTCGGTCACCGCCCGGGCGATCCGGGCCGCCATCACCCCGGCGAATCCGCTGGACCTCGAGGTCTACCGGGACGCGGTGCTGGCGTGGCTGGGGGGCGGGCCGGTATACAGCCTGGCGTTCACCTCGGCCGCCCTCCCCTTCACCTACCCGCCCGCCGGCCTGGTCACACTCGCGTGGACCGCAGCGGTCCCGTTCCCGGTCGCCGCGGTCCTGATGGCGACCGCCTCACTTGCGGCGCTGATCGCCGTCTGCGTGCTCACCGGCCGGCGGGTCGGGCTGCCGCCCGTCGCCGTCGCCGTCGCCGTCGCCGTCGGCGTATGGCTCGAGCCCGCCCTGCAGACTGTCGACTTCGGCCAGGTCAACCTGCTCCTGCTGCTGCTCGTGGTCGCCGACGCGCTCGTCGTCCCGCCCCGGTGGCGGGGCCTGCTCAGCGGGGTCGCCACCGCGGTCAAGCTGACGCCGGGGGTCTTCGTCCTGTACTTCGTCGTCACCGGCCAGTGGCGGGCCGCTGCCCGGCAGGCCGGGGCGGCGGTCGCGGTGACCCTGGCCGTCGTGCCGCTGACCCCGCACAGCTCGTGGCGCTACTGGACCCGGCTGGTGTTCGACGGTTCCCGCGCCGGCCTGCCCGGATGGCCGGGCAACCAGGCATGGACCGGGCTGTCGGCCCGGGCCCTCGGGTCCGGGGCCGCGAGCACCGCCAGCACCGCCGTGCTGTCGCTGCTCAGCCTCGCCGTGGCCGCCGTGGCCGCCCGCCGGTTGCATCGGGTGGGGGCGACGGTGGCCGCGCTGGGAGCGGTCGGGCTGCTCGGGCTGCTGGTCTCGCCGATCAGCTGGAGTCACCACTGGGTATGGGCCCTGCCGGCGGTCCTGGCGCTGGTCGGCGGGCGGCGACCGGTCGTGCGGGCGTCCGGGTTGGTGCTGGGCGCCGTGCTGGCGGCCGGCCCGCAGTGGTGGTTCGAGCGGGGGGACGAGGCCTACCTGCACTGGCCCTGGTGGGCCTTGATCGCGGGCGACCTCTACCCGCTCGTCGGCTTCGGCTGCCTGGTGGTGCTGCTGGTCTGGCCCGCGTGGGTCGGACGGGACTCGGGCTGGTCGGCCCACCAGGACATCAGTTCCCGCTCGGCCTCGGCCGGGTCCATCGGCCCCTGATCGATCCGCAGCTCCTTCAGGTGAGCCCAGGCCCGGCCGACCACCGGACCGGGCCCGACCCCGAGAGCCGCCATGATCCGGGTGCCGTCCAGCGCCGGGCGCAGGCTCTGCAGCTGCTCCTCGGCCGCGAGCACCGCGATGCGCTCCTCGAGGTGGTCGTAGGCCGCGGCCAGCCTGTTGGCCTTGCGGACGTTGCGGGTCGTGCAGTCGGCGCGGGTCAGCACGTGCAGTCGCTCCAGTCGCTCGCCGGCGTCACGGACGTAGCGGCGCACCGCCGAGTCGGTCCAGCCGGCGTCGCCGTAGCCGTGGAACCGCAGGTGCAGCGCCACCAGGTCGCCGACCGCGTCGACGACCGCCGACGGGAACCGCAGCGCCGTCAGCCGTCGTCGGGCCAACCGGGCGCCGACCTCGTCGTGGTGGTGGAAGCTCACCGCACCCCCCGGCTCGTTGCGCCGTGTCGTGGGCTTGCCGACGTCGTGCAGCAGCGCGGCCAGTCTGTTGACCAGGTCCGGCCCGCCGCCGGGCAGCCGGTCCTCCAGGTCGATCGCCTGCTGAAGGACGGTGAGGGAGTGCTCGTAGACGTCCTTGTGCCGGTGGTGTTCGTCCATCGTCAGCTGCATCCCCGGCAGCTCGGGCAGCACGTGGCGGGCCAGGCCGGTGTTCACCATCAGCCGCAGCCCGCCGACCGGGTCCGCGCCGAGCAACAGCTTCTCCAGCTCGGCCCGGACCCGCTCGGCCGAGACGATCGTGATCCGCTCGGCCATCGCGGTCATCGCCGCGGTGACCGACGGGTGGACGACGAACCGAAGGGTGGACACGAACCGCGCCGCGCGCATCATCCGCAGCGGGTCGTCGTCGAAGGAGTCCTCCGGCCGGCCCGGCGTCCGCAGCTCCCGGCCGTCGAGGTCCCGCCGGCCGTCGAACGGGTCGACGAACTCCAGCGCGGGAACCCGGATCGCCATCGCGTTGACCGTGAAGTCCCGTCGCGCCAGGTCGCCGTCGAGGGTGTCGCCGTACTCGACGACGGGCTTGCGTGACTCCCGGTCGTAGGTCTCGGTGCGGTAGGTGGTGACCTCGACCGTCGCGCCGTCCTTGACCGCGCCGATCGTCCCGAAGGCCCGCCCGACGCCGTAGACCGAGTCGGCCCACCCGCGCAGCGCGGCCTCGGTCTGCGCCGGCCGCGCCGACGTCGCGAAGTCGAGGTCGGTGTCGGAGCGGCCGAGCAGTCGGTCCCGGACACTCCCCCCGACCAGGGCGAGCTCGTGACCGGCTGCGTCGAACCGGGCACCGAGCTCGGTGACGACGGGAGCGACGACGGCGAGCGCCCCCGCCGTACCCGCCCGGGCGGGCGCTGGTCGGGTGGGCTCGCTCACGTCGACCGAGGATAGGGAGCGGAGTCAGCCGGGGCCGCCTGCTGCCTGGCTAGCATCGCCGCGACGACCGGCGGAGGCGAGGAGAGCCCGTGCGCACCGACTGCGACGTCACCCTGCTGTCGCCCACCGCTCCGTCGCCCACCGTTCTGTCGCCCACCGCACCCCCATGCCGGTCCCGGTGCCCGTGCCGTCCGCAGTGCCGTCTCCGGTGACAACCGCAGGGCGTGCCGCCGCTGCGCCTCTCCTGCTCGTCGCGCTGCTCACGCTCCTGGTTGCCACCGGGTCCGCGCTGGGCGCACCGCTGGCGGGAGGGCCGGGAGCCGGCGCACCGCCGCCGGGTGGCCCGCGAGCCGGCGCACCGGCCGCGAGCCCCGGCCCGACCAGTCCCACCAGCGGTCCGACGCCCGACCCCAGCGGATCGCCGCCGCGGGCGGCTGCGACCCTGGCGCTGGCATCGGTGACGCCGGTGCTGCGCCGGGGAGGCCGGCTGGTCGTCGACGGAACCGTCCGGAACACCGGCGCCCTCCCGTTGACCGCGGTGCAGGCGTACCTGCGCTACCTGCGGCAACCGGTCACGATCCGGGCCGGCCTGGCCGAGGCGTTCGACAGCGCGGGCCCGATCCTGGGCGCCACCCTGCTGACCAGCCGGTACGCAGACCTGTCGGCCTCGTTCGAACCCGGGGCGACGGTTGCCGTGCACCTCGACGTGGCCGTCGCCGACCTCGGGGTCTCCGAGGGTGGC
>JAABUT010002537.1_pt1 | contig 17268 bp, 18 predicted proteins | sample 5559281 | NCBI WGS metagenome assembly JAABUT01 (sample SAMN10711880, study PRJNA513359) | rock metagenome | isolation source: Antarctica rocks | place: Antarctica: Victoria Land, Ricker Hills nord | collected 2016-01-04 | reverse complement strand
AGTTGAATGATCTATTTCTACAAATCTCACTCAGATGCAGTTTTTCGTCGACTTCTGCAATTTCTATCGACGTTTTATAAAGAACTTTTCGAAGATTGTTCGTTCTCTGATTCAACTAACTCAAAAAAAGATGATATTTGAATGAGATCAAGCTTGTCAAACGATCTTTGATCATATGAAGAAATGAATGACTGAAGTCTCTATTTTTCGTCATTTTGATCAGAATAGAAAGACTATTCTTGAAATAGACTCATTCAACTACGTCAACGATGACATATTTTCTCAATATGACGACAAAGAAACATTGCATTCAATGATTTACTACAGCAAGAATCTGAGTTTCGCTGAGTGCAATTACGAGATTTATGACAAGAAGCTACTAGTGATCATTCAAGCATTCAAGCATTGATGATCTGAGCTGAAATTGACTGAGCTATCAATCAAGATGTTCATCGATCATCAAGCTCTGACGTCATTAATGAAGAATAAAAAGCTGAGTAGACGTCAGATGCGCTGAGTTCAAAAGCTCATCGACTTCAACTTCAAAATCATGTATCGCTCAGACAAATAAAACATCAAAGTCGATGCATTGACTCATCAAGTCAATTCAGTTTCTAGAAGCTTCGAGAATGAATGATGTTGCTATCAGCGAACTATGATTCTGACGTTGAATCGAATGAAAATCGCTGATCTAAAGAAGAAAGAGAATGATGAATCAATTTATCGATTGATTCTAGAAGCTAATAGAATCAACGAGAATTGTGTTCTACTTCGTGAAGTCGTATCAAAAGATGAAGCTCAATATGAAGATACTAAATTAAGAGATTGTCAAGTTCAGAACGAAATACTATATCGAGATGATCTTCTATGAATTTTCTTCGATGAGCATCTTCAAATGAAGCTGATTCAAGAAGTTCACGATCAATCTTCTATTGATCATTTCGAAATTCTTAGAACGATGAAAGCAATAAGAAGATACTACTATTGACTCTCAATGCAAAAGACAATAGATAAATATATTTGAAACTGCTACATTTGTCAACGATCAAAAGCTTCTCGAGATAAATTCAATGAATTACTACATTCTCTACTCATATTCGAACAGTGATGAAAGAACATAGTCATGAATTTCATCATTGATCTACTCTCTTCTGAAGGCAAAAACATCATACTAACAGTGATATGTAGATTGTCAAAGAAACGACACTATATTTCTTGTTCTATTGATGATGAAGAAATCACAGCAGAAAAAACAGCTGAGCTAATGCTTCAGTGAATATATCAAATACACGATTTACTCGATTTCATTGTTTCGAATCGAAATTCTCAATTTACCTTCATTCTATGAAAGTTTCTTTGCAAAAGACTAAGCATTAATCTTCAACTATTCACTGTCTATCACTCTCAAATCGACGATCAAAGTGAACGAGTCAATCAGAACGTTGAAAGATACCTTCGATTCTTCTGTTTGTACATGCAGAATGACTGAGCTAAGCTACTATTCATGATCGAGTTTGTCGACAATAATGCTCTGTTCTCAGTCATCTTCTCGATTTCTTTCTTTCTAAACAAAGACTTTCATTCTCGTATGAGCTTCAAACTCGATACAATCGAATATGAAAGCTTTCGTGAACGCTTGCAAGCGACTAAAGCCGAGAATATATCTGAACATATGAACAAGATCTTGACGTTTGCTCGCGAATCTCTAGCCAAAACAAGGGAACAAATGGTTCAACAAGCTAATAAGCATAGAAAAGAAGTTGATTATGAAATCGAATCAAAGGTGTTCCTGAACGGACGAAACATCGTTACAGCGAGATCTTTCAAGAAGCTAGACGACAAAATGCTCGGTCCCTTCATCAATCTAGGTCTCGTCGGCTCGTCATATAAGCTGGAATTACCAGAGACTATGCGTGTTCATGACGTATTCCATCCTGGCCTGCTTCGCCTCGCCGCCGACGATCTCTTGCCTGGTCAAAAGAACGAGCCCCCCGGGCCAATAGTGGTAAACGACGAAGACGAATGGGAAATCGACGATATATTGAATTCCCGCCGGTACCGAAGACGGCTTCAGTATAGGGTCAAATGAAATGACTATGACAATGACCTCAATTGGTACAACGCTGATGGCGACGAATTTATGAACGCTCAGAAGGTAGTTGACGATTTTCATATTCGATATTCGAACAAATCGCGCTAGAAGCGCTTTCGACTATTCAGCCAATCAGGATTTAATGGGCCTGGGCCTGTGAAATCATGATTGGGCAATCAATCGAACCGGGCAGGAAATACATTCATGCGGACATGAATCGTCGAAGGGGGGGGGTAATGTCACGATCCTAGCCTTGCCAGGCCTATCCTCGCTCCGTCACCTTGACTAGTCCCTATTGGGCCTAGCGTCGGCTGAGAAACACACATATGTAGCCAGCTTCTTTCCTGTAGCTACCTTTCTTCCTTAGCATTTATCTTCTAGTTAAATGACACCCATATTGACTCGCTCTATGCTGGTCCCTAACACTTCTGATTTGCCGAGGTTTAATATGTGATTTGCTGCAAACTTGGCCTTGGTGAAGCCTAAGCAATGTTACTGAGAAACCTTTCAACCACGCACGTTCGAGATACGCACTGTGAGAAAAAGCGAATAATTTCGAGGTAGCCTGTCCGTCAAATATTACGGCTGCAAATATCGTGAAGAATTGAGCCAGACTATATTGTCTACCAGTCAAAACAGTACCTTCGTACCTGTGAGATATTAGCTGTGCTCATGTTTCAAGCCGAAGCAAGGCTTGTCTTGCTTACCAGAACGATAACGCCATACCACCTATCTCAAGCGAGTTCGCGAGCGCGAGAAAGATCATGGTGTATAATGTCATTCGCTTCGCACCATGCAAAGGATCTTTGAGTAGCGTGCGATATTCTGACAGAAGCGTATTCTTCAGCTATCGGGCATCGTCTCCGTTTGAACGAATATATATTATATGTGTTTGGGCAAACCCGGCGGCCCCGGGCGGTCTCCAGGGCTAAGATTTGCCCCGGAAGCCGCCCTGAGGTGCCAAGCACTCCCTCTATCTAAGCGACGGAGTCTATGAAGTGAGTGGGTGGGGCAAAAGCGCGTTTCTGGCTGAGTCCTAAGGGATGGAGAAACAGGAAGAGATGATGGGGGAAACAGAAGGGGAAACGGCCTATTTATCCCTTTTTCCCTGCTTAATCTCCTTGTTCTCTAGCGGTCGGCATTGGCCGAGCCAAGCTGGCTAGCCACCTTCGCTTGCCGATAGCCTTCAGTCAAGCTGGACCTTGCAAAGTGAGATCACTGTTCGCATAGATTCTATGAATTCTGCTGCAAATTCAGAACTCTCGAAGTAAAGACGCTGATTTTCTTCGTCGCGTGCGTTCTGCAGATGTACACGCACAAGCCTCGCCACGCAGATTGGTGGAAGAGACCCGAACACTGCTACTAAGCCAAATTTCCAACCAGTAGCGATTGCGAGTATCGAGCAGAAGACTATATTGACCAAGATAATTATTATCAGAGCGACATTCATGCCGAGCAGATCTTGCAGTTGAGTTGAATGTTGCGTCAGCTTGGTCGTCAAGATCTCCGCAGAATTTTTTGAATCATCGAAGAATGTTATAGGCTGTCGTAACATGTTTTGAAGATACTGCAAGCGATAGATAGACTCTGCTCAATTTCTGATTACCAGAATGTAAGTATATAGCGGCACTAAGACAGATGTATCATCAATTCTTTCGACTTACATAAGTCAATACTGTCCCGTTGAAATCGATGAGACCATAAATTAGAACGGTTGCCAGAGCAAGAACGAAAAACATTAGGGCTCAGAAATTGATTGCGTTGTGCACAAATGCCACAGACCCGAAAAAATTATTTACCATTTCTTCGAAAAGAAAGGCTTCGGTCGCGAATAGCAAGCCTGTTATACTGTCTTAATTTCGAGGCAGACAGTAAGAAATGAGAATTCTTACCGCCGAAGAAGCAGGGAACAAAAACTGCTGTCATTCAAGGCCAGTACTGTCTTTGTCCGTAGAATATGATTAATACGCATTGAAGTAATGAGAGATCTCGGGGCTCAGTTCGGCTGCTGCGAAAGTCTTCATAATCAACGACTCGGCCTTCTTTGATTAGTACGTCATGTGAGGCAAAATCGTCCACAAGAGTCTCTACAGATGAATTCTTCGTTTGAGCTTGTGATGATGTTGCAATCATCTGAAACTTTGAGTACAAGCCTTCTGATTCGATTAGTGCTTCAGAGAATCCTTGCTCCCCAATTCCATTTAGGGTGAAAACGATAACATGATCAGCTCTCTTTGAGGTCGCTGCTTTGTGAGTGATACAGATGGTTGTTCTGTTCACTGATGCGTTGTCGAGAGCAGTCTGGACAGCTTCCTCACTATATGCATCTAAAGCTGCTGTTGCCTCGTCGAGAATCAAGATCTTGAGATTCTCGACGACGACACGACTTTAAGAAGAAGGTTCTATTAGCTATGTACTTCAAGCGTCTTGCTCTTTGGGATGTAGGACAACATCGACGCTATAGCTATTCTCTGCTTCTGGCCCCCAGATAGAAGCGTACCGCGCTCACCAGTTCATGTATTGTAGGTCTAGAGAACCGGATCAGTCGCCTCGACCGTCAATCGAGAAAATGGTTACACAATTTACTTCTGGTAATACCGAGATGAAGTCCTTTGCATTTGCTAGCTCACAGGCCATCTTTACAAGTGACAGCTTTTCCTCGTATGGTTTGTGCTCGTAGATGATACCTACTAGGCCACGTGCGACGTTGTTAAAAATCGAACCTCGAAAGAGCGTCGGTTCCTTTTCTCATAACACGTTAGCACATGTTCTTATCGTGTGTTTGTGAGGCTGGGATTGTATCAACATATTTGCTCGACTAGACAGATCTATTTTCTCAGCCAATGAACATCAAGGCGCCGGATGTCCACACCGTCGAGGGATATTCTGCCACCATCTATGTCATACCAGCGCTCAAGCAAGGCAACAATTGTACCTGTATAAATTACTTTTCATCAGCTTTGTTGCGGAATTGGCTCTGTGTCGTAAAAAGGAGTAATGTCTGCGGAAAGATGTAAAGCATACTTTTGCCACAGTTCGAAGCCCCAATAATGGCGGTTGTTTTACCCGCAGAAATCTTCAGTGTCATGTGATTGTAGATGCGACACATCGGGTCGAGCTGAATAGCTGAAATCGACGTCATCTAATTTTATGAATCCTTGAACATCGTCGAGGATGATGTTTTCCTCTTGATCCGAAGGCAAAGATGACCGAGATTCTTCTGTTATTTCGAAGATGCTCTTTGCCGCTGCATATTCGTTGCTTAGTGCTGCGACCTGAACGAAAATACCAGTCATACAGCTGTTCGCGAACGTAACACAGAAGAAGACTCTAAGGCACGTAAGTTGAAGATATTCAGAATTTAAAGAACATGCATCGTGTCAACAGCTTTTGAATACTCGATGACAGGCATGAAAATAGAAACGTGGAAAACTACGTACGTTATAATACTTCCAATAGACACACCATCTCTACTATAGAGCATCGAGTCATATCAGAAGATCAAGGAATAGCCGCAGCAGAGAAAGAATAGCTCAAAGAAGTATTGAAATGCGGTCGCAGAAGCCTTCTTATACCTCAGCTTATTCGCTTGTACAAGTAGTTGATCATATTGCGCGAAGATGCTAGCTTCAGCTGTAGACGCAAAAATGTCTCTAATGTTTCTCAAGACATTCTTAGCGATGTTCGACGTCGCTTCATAAATTTCCAAAATTCTTCGCTTCAGGCGCACGTCGATGATCACGAAGACGACTACTGTAAGAACGGTGAGAAGAATCATAGTGAAGACTACGAGCGTCAACTTTCAGTGTCTAGAGCAAGATGTCAGCCAATGCTCATTGATGCACTGTGAGATTATATGATGATCTGGCGAATGCAATGATAAATGTTGACACAATGACTGAGGTGAGCTGCACAGCTTGACCAAGTTGATCATCTAGTTCAATTTTCATCGTAGAAATAGTGTTTATCACTTTCGTAGCGCCTTCGATGAATTTTGAATTGATTTCGTCGAGAGTTGAGATGTCTTGCTCAAGTACAACATGAACAAATCTAACTCTGAGATTGAAGCCTATGTTCGCTGCTGTGACAGTGTATAGAATCATGTAGATGTAGCTTAGCTATCAACAGTTGATGATGACTCAAGAAGCAGATTCATTATTAGTAAAAGTTATGCATTGACTTACGACGAATTTCTCAATGAAAAAATAAACGATTTGAAGCCTGTCAAGTATCAATTACCAGCATCGAAACTGTCGCAGAATTCGTTTACCCACGATTTTTTGTTGATCTCATGCTGAAAGTTCGTCGAAGTATAGGTAGAATCTTGTCGCGCAAATCGCAAAAAGAAATTTGTCAGCTCTTCTCACAGCAAAAGAACAAGAGAAATCATGATGTCTGCTTCTCAGACGATCATCGTTGCGATTATTTGAAGACATTGATTTCTAGTTGAATCGTACTGAAGAATGCGCTGAAAAGAGCGTCGTCAGCTTTTACGACGACGTGCATACGATGAAGCGAATGCAGCACTTACTCGATAAGTGTGAATAACTTCAGCTTGATCGTCTTTTAAGTCATTGACAGAGATTATCTCGACGAGCATCAGACAATCAATCGAAGACTCACGTGATTCTTTTGATAGAAAGATTGCGAAGTTTTGTGATGAGTTGTATCAGCGATGTGAACGCAGTAGGGTGAGCTGAGCACAATACACAATGCGTAATGCATAATTCATTGCTACAGAGCAATATCTACCTTACTTCGTATCTTACTTTCCTTGCTCGTACCGTCAATTTCCTACCATTTGAGAAACTCAATGTCATGACGCGAACGCGAAGGTCGAGCACGAGCTCGAGTCAAAGTACTTTTCAACGAGAGAGTCATCATTTTCGATGAAAATTGTCTTTACGCCTAAATAGCATGTATGAAAAAGTATTTACTGTGATGTATTGTTCAGTACGATCATTTGCAGTGAATTTGAGATTGCTGCAATGAATCATGAGATTGACTCTGAACATAAGTTTGTTTCTATTGCATCTTTCAAACATAACTTTTACAACAACTCTTTTGATAAGTTCTTACAAATTTATCTGTACAGACATGTAATGATATCTCTGTACAGATCTTCGCTTCTATGTATCACTATGTACTGATGTTCATCTGAGCTTGCAGCTTTGTGCAAATATTTATCTTTCTTTTCTAATACTGTACTGAATTGTACAGTTCTTATGTGAAAACTTCAAGACAGTTAACAGTAATTGCAAAGCTTTGCTTTCTACAGCTTTGAAATTTTCAAAGATTTTCTTGACTTTTGAATTTTAAAAAACTTTGTAAGAATGTATAAAGATGTACTGATTTATTCAGATCAAATGTTAACTTTTTTCATTCTGTTCAATATTTGCAGTTTGAGAAGTGAACTGAATTATTGAGTTTAGCTAAAGAAACATTTGTCGCTTAAAGCGAGATAAAGTCGAGATTTTAGCTGAGCTCATCTGAATGTGATCAGATTTTATGAATAAAATCTGCAATCATTTTATATGTCATTGAACTGAATCGCGCTTTCGTCGCTTTCATCGCTTTCGTCGCTTTCATTGCTTTCATCGCTTTCATCGCTTTCATCGCTTTCATCGCTTTCGTTTCTTTCGTTGCATTCAGTCTACTACTCGTCTATCTACTCGCTCATCTACTCGCTCATTTACTCACTCATCTACTCGTCTATCTACTCGCTCATCTACTCTTCATTCTACTCGCTCATTTACTCACTCATCTACTCGTCACTCTACTCGCTCATTTACTTTTCACTCTACTCACTCATCTACTCTTCATTCTACTTGTCTATCTACTCGCTCATTTACTCATCACTCTACTCTCTATCAAACTCTCTATCAAATGCTCTATCAAACGCTTTATCAAATGCGTCGATCAAGCGCACAAAACACATTAAACAGTGCTTCAAACAATGCTTTCTACTGAGCTTTTCATTGATCTTTCTACTGATCTTTCAATCAATCTTTCTATCAATCTTTCTATCAATCTTTCTACTGAGCTATCTATTGAGCTATCGACTGAGCTTTCTATCAAACACTCTATCAAACATTCTACATACTTCAAAATACGCGTTGATTGAACGCATAACATGAATCAAACAATGCTTTCTACATAACTTTCTACATAACTTTCTATCAAGCACTCTTCATGTTTCTTTATCAAGCATTCTCACTGATCTTTCTACTGATCTTTCGATCAAGTCATTTAGTGAGCTTTCTACTGATCTTTCTATTGATCTTTCTATTGATTTTTCTACTAGTAAGCTTTCTACTGATCTTTCAATTGAGTCATCTACTGATCTTTTTACTACATGACTCTCTACATGACTTTCTACATGACTTTCTTCATGACTTTCTACATGACTTTTCATCAAGCTTCAAATTGCTTCGCAATCAAGAATTAAATTTGTTTTCTATCAAGCTTCAAACACAACTTTATCAATCATTCTACATGACTTTCTATCTCTCTAGTTTACTCATTAACTTTCTTATTAACTTTCTCATTAACTTTCTCATTGACTTTTTCGACGCATATATTAAATAGCTATTATTTAGATAGTTAAATCAATCATTAATTATTCAACGTTGCAACTACGTATCAATGTTACAAATGTCAAAATAGTCGTGTTTATTGAATTAAACAATAAAGACGTATACTGCGCTTATGAGAATGTTAGAAATGCTAGAAATGTTGAAAATATTGACGCTTTTATGAATATGTCTCAGCTAAAAGTGACGCAAATCTGAAACATGAGATTAAATAAATATTCAAAATATTGATTGCTAAAAGCGCTAAAATCTGTCTCTGTCATTCTTTACAAATTGTGAATGAAGTCTTTATACATTTAATTAAACATGTAATTTATTTGTATTGATTCTGTGTGATATCACACAGACAGTTTCATGTCTTTTTAACTATTAAAACTGATTTGTATCAAGATGTGCACAGCTTTACTAATTAATATTGTTATGAGTCTGCATAGAGTGAATCATATGAGTGTATTCTAACTAGAAGTTCAAAGCTGAAGAGAAAAGAAGATGCATCACGTCGTGAGTTTTACTCACGAAGACACGCTAGATCACTAGCGTGTCAACATCAGCTCTATACTAGTCTATGATAGTTTGACATGATTTATGTTAAACTAACTCAAAGTGCACAATCACAACATTACTTTTTCTCTTCATTTAGTAATGTTCTCATTGCTGTCATTTGATCAATCTTTCTTAAGTTGATTTCTATCTTGACTTGTTTGAATATCATTCATGAAAGTCATTTATGATCTTCTAACATTCTTCAAATTCACTTTTATTGACGTTGTATCAATGTAGATTGACGTTGTATTCTTTTCAATTGACACAATATTGTGATCGTTTATCTCGTTTGTAATGTCTGAAGTTCAGTATGTTCTTCATCTTTCATTCATCTTCGTCGTCAATCATTATAGAATCAGACGATTTATTTCATTGTTTATTCAGAGAGTTTTTTGAATCTAGTTGCAGCAGATTTGATGCAAACTTCAAATATATCTTCATAGTCAATGATAGATTCAGTCAATAAACATGTTTGATCTCAATCAGAATCTTGAAGAATTCTAGCATTTTATTATTTAGCTTCTTTGATGATTGTAAGATCATTATGTTTCTAGAATTCAGAAACATCATGTCATTTATCTGATAAATCATTTTCTTTCGAAGCTTATCAATCTGTTTCTTCATTGTGATTCTGACTCTTGTCAAGACTTGCTTGATCAATGCTAATGATCATTTCATATGTTCAAATATATTCTCAGCTTTATCTGCTTCAATTCTAGCTTGAGTGATCTCATATTCAATTGAGTTCAAATCAAAGCTCATATGAGAGTGAAAGTTCTTATTCAGAAAGAATGTTGACTGTTCAATTAATGATGAAATAGCATTGTTATCAACAAATTCAATCATGAATAATCAGACGAATCAATCATCTTGCATATATGAGCAGTAGCTTCATAAATATCATTCTACATTCTGATTCACTCTTTCTGTCTAATCATCATCTGAGAATGATAATCAATGAATAGTTTCATCTTGATGTTTAATCTCAGGCATAAAGACTTTCAGATAATTAATATAAATTGCAAATCACGATTGAACATTATTGATCATGATAGTTCATGAATTCTGAAGACTCATATCAACAGTAGCTTGACTGTTTATTCTGCGAAGATTTCTTCGTCATCTGATCAACATGATATATAGTGTTGCTTCTTAAACAATCAATTTATGACTGTTAGAATCGCGTTGTTTTCATCACTTTCTGATAAATCAATAATGAAGTCTAATAATATGTTTTGCCATCGCTGCTTAAGTATGAGCAATGACTTCAGCAGTTCATTGATTCAATCTCTCAATGCTTTTGATTTACGACAAACGTAACAGTTTTGAATATAGCGCTTGATCATCATTCTCATCTTCAATCAGCAATATGATCATCTCAGCAAGTTCAATGTTCAACTCATGTCAGAATGATCATTGATCAAAAGATTATATGCTTCTCTTATCAATAAAATGATCATTAACTGAGAAATTCATAGTCTATCATCTTTTCAGAGTACTTCATCAAGTATCTTGCAATTGTCTAGATTAATATCTTAACAAGTCTTTCTGTTCTGTTTCATGATTATTTGAATATCAAAGCACAGTTGATTTGTTCAATTTTCAACTATAATCTGATTCTGAATAGATATCATCTCTTCAGTTGAATTTTAATTAGCTTTTGATTTGAGTTTTGAATCTGAGTTAGATTCTGAGTCAGATCTGAGCAAGATCTGAGTCAGATTTTGATCAGCTTTCTGATCATCTTTTATTGATTGAAGTTCAAATCTGTCTTCTGACAGTAGCATCTGATGCTGATATAACTTATGATCATCATTTGCTTCAACTGACTTGACGTCTGACATTCTGATCAGCACGTCGACTTTCAGATTCTGTTTTCTCGACTGATATATGATCTTGAAGTTATATTCAGATAACTTCTCAACTCATTTAACTTGTCATCTGATCAGTTTTTTGATGATCATGAAGTACTTCAAATTCAGATGATCAATGAAGATCTTGATTGAAATATTTATACATTTCAATTCAAGATGTCAGTGCTTTAAACAACAAATGATGATCAGCAGTTTCTTGTCATAAATCTTGTAGTTACATTCTGCGAAAATCATGTTCTTGCTATAGAAGATCACTGAATGTAGAATGTCTTCATCATCATACTGAGACAATACTTCGTTGTTGACATAGTTCAAGAAGTCAGTTTTCAGAATAACTTTTCTGATCAAGTTGAAATGCTTCAAAATGAGAGCTGTTGTCACTTGTTACTTCAGTTCTTCAAAGATCATCTGACAGATTTCTGTTCATTCAAAGAAATGATCTTTTCAAGTCAGCTTTATTATGAATCAAATGATCTTTGAAAAGTTCTTTATGAATCATCGATAGAAATTGCAGAAATCAATGAAGATCTGCACATGAGTTAACAATCAAGACACTTCTCAGTTTTGAATCACATCTACTTTTCAAGAATTCATTCGCAGATCATTGATGAATATCAATAGTTCAAGAAATGAGATTTTCTGAATCTTGAATTTGCACTTGTTAATGTCTATTTGTAAATTGACTTCATGAAGCTTCTTTAGCACTTCTTTCACATGAGTTCTATGTTCTTTCAATGTTTTACTGTAGATGAGAATATCATTCAAGTATGTCTGACAGAATTTATGCAGACAGTTGAACAACACATCGTTGATATAGTGCTGAAAGAAAGCAGATTCATTGATCAATTCAAAGAGCATTACTTTATACTTGTAGACATTGAAGAAAGTAACAAAAGTAGTTAAATCTTCGCTTTCTGAACTCATGCACAGTTTATTGAATATGACGATAATGTTAAGTCAAGTCAGATACTTACTGCCTTGAATTCAAGCTAGTACTTCGTCTATCAAGAGTATTGAATAACGATTTCTTTTGATCAGAGCATTCAGTTTTTGATAGTTCATGCAAAAGCAAAGACTATTATCTTTCTTTTTGACAAATAGTATTGACGAAGCAAAAGAAGCTTTGCTGAATGTGATAAACTTCTTCTTCAAATTCTCTTTTAAATACTCTTTGATCTTCTGCAACTTATAGCTCAACATGAAGTACAATCAACTTCTAAAAGATTGACTCTCTTCTTCTAATTCAATCTTATGATTGTATGATTGATGCAAAGACAACTGCGTTGTCTTTTCTTTATCAAAAACATTCAGAAAGTCGTGATAAACTATTAAAAGCTTCTTCTTCAGTTCATTTAATGACATGACAAAGATCATTTCATTCAGTTTCGCGAAATCTTCAACTGAGCTAAACGCTTTGTTGATTTCACTAATGATTAAGAAAAAGATCTTGATCTTCTTATTCTTGACTAGAGTTCAATACACAGTGACTTTGATCATGATAATATTGATGAATCTCTTTGTCTCAGTTGACTGAAATGAGCGAAGTTGATCGAGATCAACTTGAGTGCTTTGCTTTGCTATGAGAGCAGATTCAATGAATTGAGCAGATTCAATGAATCTATTCATTGATTTCTGATTCATGAGTCTCTTCAAGATGATCATTGTTGTAACAATTAAGTTCAAGTTCTTTCATTTCATTTTGCAGATCTTGTTTGATTCAAATCTGTGAAATGCTGATTGACTGCTTGCTTTCAAAACAACAGATTTCAATATTCAAATCTTCAACAATGATATTAATCAATCATTTGCAGAATTTATCAACATTTGATTTCTTTTCAATCAGAAATTTTCAATGATTATCTTGTATTAATTTAAATGAGTTATTAATAAAAACATCATTTCATTCTTGTGTTCTTGTATCATGATCAATGTATACAAAGTGTATGTAATTGACTTTTGATCAAGAATTTCATCATATGATTGAATTGACTTTGATTTTGACAGCGATATTGACTGAATATCAAAGCATTCACATAGCTCTGACATCAAAGATTCATCAATGAAAGTCATGTCAGTGACTTCAGTATTTATCAGAGCAAGAAATCTGAATATCTTTTCTAGATTACTCAAGATGACATTAACAGTGAACGACTTGAAATCAAATGAATCATCAGACATGTCGATGAAGCAAAATATGAGTATATCGCTCTCAGTCACTACTTTGATGAGAGCAAGTCGTTTTTCAAATTTGCTGCGATTTCATGCATTTAAGCTGATTCAAAACAGTTGCATGCTCTATGTTTTAACTTCTTGCATTTGAAGCAAAGTTCTTTTTTAAACAAGTTCTTTCTAACAGAATCAACATTCAATATTCTGAGTTTCTTTCATGCAAAGATTGAAGCTGAGATTGCAGTAGTGATCATCATTAAAATGCTAGCGATAAAGCGAGCGACTTGAGTCGTTGATATCTTGAAGACTGATTGAGCATTCAATTTCGTTAATCAAACGTCAACTTGCATGCAGATGTCAACGAATTCATTCAAATTCATAGTTTGTTTGTTGATCATGACTCGCTAAAGATCTGAGCTAATTTTATGCTAAAGATCATCTAGTAAAGTTTCGTTATTGTATTCTAGTTTTGCACTAAGTTTCTGAAATTTCATTTAAAATTCATGAAAGAAGATCTTGTTTTGATACAGCTTCAAGAACTATCGTTGAGTCATGTGATGTCAATTGAAATTGTCGTACATCTTATTTATGATCGACAGTATCTCTTTTGCTTCAAGAAATGAGTTCGTGATCATGTTTCTCATTCTGAGTGCTATGTGTTTGATCGTCGTTTCACTGACTTGACTTTTCACATATGCAATCTTCATTTCTTCAATAGAAAAATGATTCTTGTTTATCTTCAGCTTGTTTTGCATTCAAAACAATCAATTATTCACATTCTATCTTGAATCTTTGAACAAAGATGAGTCAGATAGCTTGATTGACTTCAAGAATTGATTTTTTGAAATCAAAGTGCTTAGTCGACTTGATGTTGCTTCTAAATGATGTATAATCACATTCTTTTTCTTCATCTCTTTCTGTAAATGCGTTTGAACAACGTTCAACGTTGTCTGCTGTTACGAACATGTCTGAATCAATCAAAGTTCAGATTTAATTCTAATCAATTTGATTAAAGCAAGTCATGACGCTATGCCTAGTTTGAACCTAGCGCATCTCTTCGAGTCATTCTCAGCACTTCTTCTCGTTGTTCAGCACTTTCTTCATTCATCTCTTTCATCATTCTTTTAGGCAAACACATCTGTATCGAGTCTAGCGCAGTCTCAAGTCATTATTTATAGAAGAGTTTGCACTCTTTCTCTTCTGTATTCTTAATGTCTTGTTATAGCTATCTTTAAAGAACAATACATACATATCAGTTCTGAGTCTCTTTGATTGAATGATCTAGGCACGATTTCAACATTACATTAAGAATCTCGTTTATCATATGATACAGATATTCATTACTCGTTCAATATACTCGTTCAGGCAGATCAAGTCTAAAGAAATTCGTTTACCTGATGATCGACGCAATCGAAAGACAGAACAACACTAGAGAGTCTATAGAATCAACAGCGAGGCTGATTGAATTGCTAGACGACTTACAGCTCATTAAGTATGCATCGTTCACTTCGATTAATAGAATCAGCGATAAAGAATCTTCGTTGATTGCTAGAGAATCAAATCGATCAAGAGAATCAATCAAACAACAAAAACGACTTTATCTTCTATTGTCGAGCATCGCTCTTCGCTCGATCTCTTTCTTTCAAAAAACACTCGTTCAATTCAATCTCTTCTTTCTCTCTCATCATGTCTCGCTTCTTTAAAGAGCGTTTCGAAGTCTTATTCTTCATTGTCAAAGATAACGACTCATTCGCTGAAATCATAACATCTTCTATGACTATGAAAGCTTTGAAGAAACGATGCGAAGAGCTGAAAGCTAGACTACAAGCTAGAGAGATTATCTCGTCATCGTCAATCTACTCTGAGCGATCTAGATTTCAGAAAATACTCGATTCTTCGTTGTTCACTGATGAAAAGAATTCTATCTGAAAGAACTGATATGAAAAAGTTCAGAACAAGCTGAAAATCAACGTTAATCTCTTTTCAAGTGAACGAGTCAAGCTGAGCTACGTACATTTCAGATTATTCGATGATGCAGCTGAGATCACTCAGTCAAGACGCGAACGTGACTGTTTCAACTCATACAAGATCGTCGATGAGCTTTTGAAAGAGCTAGCTCAGTTGTTCAATGATTCAGATAAAGAAGTCAACTTTCGTAGAAACTACTACAACTTGATTCAAGAACAGAAGAAATTCAGCGAGTTTTATACTCAATTTCAACGACTATTCTTCTATCTAGACTATCAAGAAAAACAGCTGATCGTCGATCTAAAGAATAAAATAAACTCTCGACTTCAATTCGCTTGAATAACTCAATTGATTCAACTCAGTACTCTGAAAGAAATTCGTTTCTATCTCATTCGATTGAATAACAATCAACGAGCTATTCGAGAGATCAAGAATAGAGAAGCAATGATCAAAGCTTGAACAACTAAACAGATCATCTTCGCTGAAGAATCATACAAAGCTACTCGTAGAATCATAGAAATGAAGATGACTGACCAGTCAAAATCACGCGACGCTGTTTTGACTAGCGTCAAAGAAAATGACTTACTAATTGAAAACTGCTTTCTTTGTCATAAGTCTGATCATACTTCTAAAGAGTGCTTGAATAGATCTTTCAGAATTAACGCATTAGATGACGAGTTTGATCATTCTTCGAACTTCAATTCAGAGTCTGATTCAAAAAACTAGTCATCTCTTTCAGAGTCATTGAAGAGATAGAGATCATTTCTTTGTGCAATCTAATTGACGAAATTTCATCTATCGAAGAGAACTACTTCGAAAAGTCATTTCTAGTCGATGTCACTCTATTCTCGCAAGACGAATTCTTCAAGCTACGATCTCTGATAGATAGTGACTTGACGATCTACATCTTGATTCATACAAAGCTAGTCAATCAAATATGTCAGAAGCTCGAAATTTAACTCATACGACTAGCTAAAGAGAAGTTAATAAGAGAATATGACGAAAAGCTGACGAAGAAGATCATTACTCATAAAATTCTACTCAATCTCACAGTTGAAAGTCATAAGAAATTGACTGTTTCAATGTTAATAGCTGATATAGATCATCATGACGTCATATTAGAAAAGTTCTGAATGAATAAAAATGAAATACTACTAGATATGCGAAACGATGTCATCGTTTTTTCAAATCAATTAAAAGCTCTCATTTCTGTTTTTTCGATGTCAGTCAGAGCTTCACACTCAAAATGATCACGATCATCAAATTCTTCTATCAGTTCAGTTCTCAAAGTGCTTCAACGACTCACTTTTACTGCTTCAAAAAAGAACTTTTCTATGTTCAGTGTGAAAGCTGCATCTTTTCATGCACTGATTAAACGATCAAAGAAGAATCGCATCGAGATTTTCGCTATGTCGATCGAAGATATTGATAGAGAAATAGTCTACAACATTCAATGCGAACTGAACATTCTAGACGTCGTTTTCATTGATGCATCAGCTCAAAATCTAGAAGACATCAAAGTCAAGCTATCTTCGAAATATCAGAATTTTCTCGACGTGTTTGATCGAGCTCAAGTCGATAAGCTATCATCTCATCGTTCATATGATCATAAGATAAAGCTCACTAACGATGTCACTTCTTCTAGATGTCGAGCTTATTGAATGTCATTCTACAAGCTTCAGAAGATCAAAGAATATCTGAACGAAAATCTGTCAAAGAGTTTTATTACTTCTAGCAAGATCTCATATTTCTCACTCGTTTTATTCACTCTGAAGATCAATGATGATCTTCGCTTCTGCGTCGACTATCAAAAGCTCAATGTCATTATCAAAAGAAATCGCTACTCTTTATTACTCATAAATGAGATGATTGACAAAATCGTTGACTGCAAGCATCTGAATCGACTGAATATAATTTTCGCTTTCAACAAACTTCGTATGCATCTCGATAGTGAGAACTATACGATCTTCATTATCGCTCTAGAAGCGTACAAATCAAAGATTCTATCATTCAAATTAACAAATGATTC